>Ga0224555_1003084_pt1 | contig 17943 bp, 15 predicted proteins | sample 714S23034metaG_FD_180687 | JGI IMG/M metagenome (GOLD analysis project Ga0224555, IMG submission 180687) | Peat soil microbial communities from Stordalen Mire, Sweden - 717 S2 30-34 | ecosystem: Environmental > Terrestrial > Soil > Wetlands > Peat | place: Sweden: Norrbotten County, Stordalen...
CCAAGGATATTCGCGAATATGAGATCACGTCCAAGGGCGTGGTGATTCTGGGCAAACGCCTTGCAAACTATCAGGGCCTTATCAGCGGGATTCCCGTTTACACGGACCGGCCCAACCTGGCCGACGAACCCTCGCAGGATACGGGAATCGAGCATAAGAACTAACGGAGCAATTACGAACTCGAAGGGACTCCCAGCTACGGCCCCGATTCATTGCGCGCTGGGTCGGGATCTGGTTCTCGTAATCCATGCCAATGCAACAAACCCTCACCGGACAACTATGCAATGAAGTGATTTCACATAAGGTCGAGATGGATCACGCACATGGACTTCGGGCAAAGTAGGCTCGGGTGCGACGGTGATGAGCTTCGGAATCCGGGAAAGAAAGCCATTCGTCGTTGAGCGCAAACAATCCGGCCTGAATGTGGCTGACGGAGTGAGAGAATTCCCTTTCAATCGCTCCTTGTCACCTGCCACCTTTCGGATGAGCATTGAATCGAGTGCATATCGCTGGAGTATCCCGCAGTGCGTGCAGTTTCAGTCTCCCGAACTCGCAAGGAAGTCTATGTTACGAATCGCCTACTTAGTCACAAGAAAGTGCGGCACCCAACAAGGCATCAGGACGCGCGGTTCGCCTGCGGCTCATTTGTGATAAGGTGAACGCTCATTCTAGAAAGGAAGTGAAATGCGAAATGAGACTTCTCGTAACGGGGGCGACTGGTCGCGTCGGCCGTGAGGTCGTGAGGCAAGCGCTTGCCCAAAATTATTCGGTTGTAGCGCTGTCACGGTCTGCTGGAAAACTCGGTATCCAGAGCGAGCATTTACGAAAAGCTGCCGTAGATGTCCTGCGGGAGTGTTCCGTGATACCTCTTTTGGAGGGGGTAGATGCAGTAATTCACGCCGTGGGAATCGGATCTTCAAAGGTTCCAACGACGATTTATTCGCAGGGTGCCCGCTCCATCATCGCAGGAATGACAGAATTCAGAGTCAAGCGCCTTGTCGTTGTCTCTTCTCAGGCTGCCAATATCTGGGCGAACCAGTCGTTGTTTGCCAAAGTCATTCTTCTGCCAATTCTGCAGCATCTGTTCGGCGCCACCTACGACGACATGAGGCGCATGGACCGCGTGCTCTGGGAGAGTGCTGTTGACTGGACGCAGGTTCGGTCTCCGTACATCAGCAGCAATCCACCTAAAGGTCACTATCGCTTCAGTAATGTGATCGTGCCGCCGCATTACAGAAGCATCACTGCGGCAGACATGGCAACAGCACTCTTGGATATCGCCGCTCGCTCCGATCTCAACCGTCAGGACGTTTTCGTAGCAAACTGATCCCCGCGGAGGTTCACTCTATATTTATCTGTAACGATCTGGGCTCAGGCTGCGATCTTCTTCCGTGGTACGGCCTTCAAGAATAAAAAGCAAATGCAGGTCCTTTGACTGCGCTCAGAGGCTGTGACCAAATTCGTCTTGCGGAGCCGTTTGTGCCTGAGAAGGTTTGAAGCAGCGCTTTGACAGAGCCAGGAAGACGCGCTTGCGTATCGTTCGAGCATGGCTGGCTTCGAACGCTGCGAGCCAGTAGGAGCGACAATTATTCTGGCCTCCCGGCGCATGCGAGAGAGTGATCAAGATCGATTATCGGTTCTCCGTAGATCGAGGACTCCCGGTGTGAGCTATGAGGGTCGCCTCTTTCTAGGCTGCGCACATCCTCTTAAGTAGGGCAAGGGAATCAGCCGCTGTGTGAAGGTGGCATGAAAACTTGAACTTCGAGCACGGATTCGCCGCTCGGCACCGCTATCTCAGCGATGCGCTGCCCCTTCAGCCGCATCGCCGCACAGGATTGCCGGTACTGCCAGTGGTCTTGGCGTCATCGCCAAGATATCTTCCATGCCCGTCAGGAGCGCGCTTGCATCGCACTCGATGGTCCCATAAGCTAACGAATCGCAGTCGTCAGAGGAGTTCGGAATGTAAACCACGGGCGTGCGTGCGCCGGAAGCTCGAATGAGGCTGGTGAGCCACTCCTTTTGCTCGGCAGAGATGGAGTGGCACAGCAGTACGAGATCAAAATCCCCGACCTTAAACTGCTCAATCGCGTCTTGGATCGAGTTTGCCGATATAAGGACATATCCAGCGGATCTCAAATCCGAACCTTGTGATGTCAGTCGCCATGAATCGAGGCCAACTGCGAGAACGACGGTGATATGCATAACTATCTCCAAATCCGGCCAAAGTCAGAATGCTGCCAGCGGGCGCGATCGGTCGCTATCGTATTCATCTTGAGTGGCTTTTGGCCGTCTTGCTGACGGTCGGTGAATGAACTCACATTTCGCCAGGTCGCTCCAAGATCAACCCAAGTCTGGGAGGGCAAGAGCGCGCATTCCTTGAGTGTCCCGCCACCCACAAATGAGAGCCCGGCGGCTCGAATGCTCCTTGCCAGAGCGCCCCGGAGTGCTCGCAGCACCAGATTCCGAGCCTCGCGTGGGTGTGTCTGTTCCGAATTGATCACATTTGAGGATTGCGCAAGAAATGTCGTTTTGAAATTGTTCACGCATTCACGACGCGCTGTTCGGTGTCTCTTGCGCTAGCCTGGACGGCAAACCTCATGTGAACCGGCTCCTTACAATGGGCGCGAGCCCGCAGGAACGCGGCCATGTAGGACTGCGCTACCCGTTTCCAGATCATAGGCCGGGCATACAGGTAGGCGCGTTCGCGCATAGCCTCGCGTGCTTCGTCGTTGGCCAAGAGTGCGATTGTGGCTGTTGCGATGGCGGCCGGGTTCTCAAACGGCACCAGCATTCCGCGTCCCTGATCCAGGACTTCCGCGGCGTACCAGTATGGAGTGGATATGATGGCCTTTCCAGCGCCCATGGCATAGGCCAGGGTTCCCGATACAGCCTGTGCTTCGTGACAGTAAGAGGTGATGTAAATGTCGGCCGAGCCCACCAGCGAAGCCATCTCTTCAGGACTGACGAACCGGTTGACGAACAGGATTTGCTGTTCCACCCCAAGCTTCTTGGCAAGGGCCTGCAACTCAAGCCGGTAGCGATCCCCTTCCCGAGCCCGGATCTGCGGGTGAGTGGCACCCGCAATCATGTAGACGGTCTTGCTGTGACTGGCCAGGATGCGAGGCATGGCTTGAATTACGCTTTCGAACCCTTTGTTCGGAGACAGCAGACCAAACGTCAGAAGAACACTCTTTCCCTGGCAGGAGAAAGCTTCTTTGTAAACATCCGGCCGCTCAAAAGGCAGATCGGGGATGCCGTGAGGAATTAGATCGATCTTCTCGGGCCGAACCTTGAAGACTTCCTGCAAGACACGCGAGGAGTATTGGCTCATCACGATAAGGCGCTCGGAGCGTGCGGCAATCTTGTGCATTACAACGCGCTGGTCCAGATTCGGCTCACGAAGTACGGTATGGAGGGTTGTCACCACCGGCATTTTAAGGTGCTTCAGCAGCTCCATGATGTGGTTTCCGGATTTGCCTCCGAAAATCCCGTATTCATGCTGCAAGCAAACCAGATCGACATTCCTCGCATTCAAGAAGTCCGCGGCCGCGCGGTAGGACGCTATGTCGCCTTCGCTGATCTCGAATCGCACACGCTCCGGATATGAGTAGGATGATTTCCCGTCGTTGACTGCTACTACCAACAGTTGGGCTGCCCCATATTCGGCCGCGATCGCGTCACACAAATCTGTGGTGAAGGTTGCAATTCCACACTGTCTGGGAAGGTGGTTCCCAATCACCGCTATCCTGGCCGCGCGTTGCGGGCGAGGGGCCAGTTGAAGAGAGGAAACTGAATCAGCTCCAAACATCTTGTGCCGCTTTTCGGAATAGATGAGACGGTTTGATTGCGAATTTAAAGATGCATTTGAAGCGGCCATTCTGCATGTCTCCCATGATCGTCGGGTGGTGATTGAGAATACTCTATGCCTTCAAAGGGAGGTGGATTTGCTTCGCAATCTCAGAAGTTTTCTCAGAAGCTTCCATCGAGTAGTCCTGAGCCTTTGAACTAAGCTCTTCTGCAGCTTCGTGATCGCCACGGTGGTGCGCGGCCGCGGCGGCAGTGTGTGCGTGGGCTGCGTGGATATGCAGGTCCGCGGCATTGTCATATTTGCTCTGGAGCATTGTGTTCACCATCTTCCAGAAGGCTTTGCGTCTCTTGCATCTGCAGTTTTCCATGTTGCAGTTGAAGACGCTGAGCAATCGTATACATCCCCGCTGAGCTGCCATGGCGTCCCACGCGACAATGCAGAGGGGACACACGACCGGAAAGAGAAGCTGATGCCATGCAGACGGTGGGCGAGTGAGAATCCGCGAGAGGATAGCAGAGCAACAGTCCGTTGTGGACACCGCCCGCGCATTCGCCGTGAGCCCTGGTCAATTGTGGACAGCAAAACCCCGGCTTCCAGTCGTAGATTCATCTCACTCAGTGTCGCGTCGCTGCGAACCTATTACGTGCCCGTCAGTTGGAAGGCCGTTCATCATTCGAGGCGTTGGCATCGCGCTCGCGCTATCCAGTGAAGACATTCCCTAACTTACTGGCACCAGCAGCGCAAGCACAAACCGCATATTTCGGAGTTAAACGATGTACTACTATTTTGGTGGAATGCACTGGATCTGGTGGATTGTCTGGATATTCTTTTGGATGTTCTTCTTGTCATTCATGACGCCGATGCGGCGATCCACTTACCGCGAAATGCAATCGCCCCTGCAACTCCTCAAAAGGAGATATGCCGCCGGAGAGATCACAAGCGAGGAATACGAAGAGCGACGGACCAAGCTTCTGCGAGACGCGAATGTGAAATAAGGAATTGCTAACTTGATTTAGCCAGCCACGGTCTCGAGGCTTAATGAAACCCCAGAAATCGTTGTGCTTGCCTGGCAAGATTCCCATGGGATTTCAGGGAGCGCACATTCCTTACAGGCTACTCTGCAAGAAGTCGAACCACATGGTTGACAATCATCAGGTCCTCGGCGGGAGGGATGACGCGAACCATGACCGGTGAGTGATCTGCCGAGATCTGCGCGGCACCTTGGACGTCGTTGCGGGACTTGTCAAGCTTGATGCCCAGTGTGATCAATCCCGCGCAGACTTCAGCGCGGGTGGCAATGTCGTTTTCTCCGATGCCGCCGGTGAAGACCAGCATGTCCAGCCCACCTAGCTCGGCCACGTACCCGCCGATCCACTTGGCAATCGTCCAGGTAAACATCTCTACGGCAAGCCGCGCCTTCGCGTTGCCGTGCGCGATGGCGTCGCGCAGGTCGCGCATGTCACTGGAGAGTTCGCTCACGCCCAGGAGGCCAGCTTTCTTGCTGACTACGGCCTCCAACAGGTCGGCGGCCTCGGTGGTGTTTCTGACGGTCTCTGCAATTTTACGCAGGATAAACAGGAGCACTCCAGGATCGATGTCGCCGCTGCGTGAGCCGCTGATGATGCCGCCAAGCGGCGTGAGGCCCATCGAAGTGTCCATGCCTTGCCCGTCTCGGATCGCCGCGATTGAAGCGCCATTGCCAAGGTGCGCGACAATGAGCTTCTGAGGTACTTTTGGCGCAAGCTGATAAACGATCGATTCGTAGGAGAGGCCATGGGCGCCGTAGCGGCGCACGCCCATTGCGGCATATTCCTCCGGAATCGGCAACTGGGTGACAACTTCTGGCATGTGTCGATGAAACCAGGTGTCCAGGCAAACGAAGTTGGGAATGCCGGGAAACTGCCGTATTGCTTCGCGCATGATGTAGATGGCGATAGGTGTGTGCAGTGGTGCGAAGGCTTTGTAGCGCTCCATCTCTTCAATCAATGCGGGAGTGATGCGCTGGTTTGTCTGAACTGTAGGGCCGCCCGATACCATTCGGTGGCCGATGGCAGACGGCGCGGGGAAGTCCTTCGAGTGGAGCGCATCTGCGACTAGTTTGAAGGCGACAGCCTGGGTAGGCAGTGCCGGGGTCTCGTCGATCACTTTCTTGCCTTTGCCATCCTTGATCCAAAACTCACCCTGGTCGGTGCCGATGCCGTCGACTGCGCCCTCATGGAGTTTCTGCGGTTCGCCGTCGCCGGTCCCATACACCGAGAACTTGATGGAAGAAGAACCGCTATTCAAAACCAATATAGGCACAGACGCCATGAACATAGCCTCTCAGTCGGAGCTGAACAAGTCTGCGGGTTGGAGAGTTGAACGTGGGGTCACAATTGACTGTACACAACTCCTGGAAAATGCGCTGTGCTCCGCGCGATGAGATTGAATCGTGCTCAAAGGTTCTGGGTACCCCCACAAGCCATTTTGCGCAAGGATCGGTTGCGGCCTTTGGTTGCACTGGAACCTGCGGCATGCAGGATAAGCATGGCCGCGCCCGCACGGCGGCGGCCGATGTGGTGACAACTCATGCGACCCATCCCAAGACCGAACTCGGTCGCCGCTAGTTCTTCCTACCTGCTATACTCGCGTAGCTCGTGAATCAGTATACTCGCGGAATTTGGAACAGGAACCTTGCCGTCCAAGATGTCGTGCCTGTCCACGTTATCTCCATACAATGCCTGATCCCCACTTTTGTCGGCCTGAACGACGGCGCCGTCAAGGCTAACTCCGGCAAAAACGCCCTTGCTGCGCGAATAGGACAGAATCTCTGCGTTCATCTTCAAATCCGTAGAGGCCGCAGCCTTCCGTCCGACAGGTCCCGCTGCCACCGAAGCATCGGCGCCAAGTTTGAACTTGTCGCTGAGAAGGCTATGCAATGCGCGCTCGTTCATAAAGAGCATGATGAGGTCAGTTGAAGAGCCCCCTATCTGGTATCCCACGCTCCCACCTTCGATCGCGATGAACATCGGCGCACTCCAGCCGTTCGAAGTGCGACAGGTTGCCACTCCGCGACCATAGTTACCTCCAAAAATGAAGGCAAACTTTACATCTCCAGGAATGATGGCAATACACTTTGCCGATTGCAACAGGTCGTGCGGAATGGCCTGATCTGGCGTATCCATGATTTCCTTGAAGACCTGGGCAGCCTTACGGGTTCGGCTAACATCATCCTCACGGTCGGACGCGACCGCGACTTGAGCCGCAAGCAGAAGAAGTGTTGAGAAGATCAGAACAGGCTTCAACATAAATTTCTCCCCTTTCGTTGTAGTGATTGAGTTTGAGCTAGTCCTTTTCGCAATTTGCCTGCAAGAACTCCTCGGCGTGTTTGCCGATTTGGTTGCAGCGCATATGCCCTGTGCGCCGTCGTCCAGGCGAAACTCACCTGGAGACTAAACGCCGATTGCGTGCACTTTTGTTGCCGATCGAAAGCCAGGAAACAAGGCCGTCTTCATCCATGCCCAATCTCGTTGCAGCAGAATCTTAGGCACCGGACATGATTAGGTTCTGTTCACAATTGACCGGACTTTCGGTTGTGTTGTCTTCGATAGTACTCGTGGCGGCCCCGCGACAGTACGCCTGGTGCGGGCGTGCTGAGGAGTGGACTATGAACGCAACAGCCGTCGAGAAAATCACACCGCTAAAGACTGAACCATCTAACCGCGAACGCCGGGTTCTTCCACCATCCCTCGGGTTTCTGGTGAAGTGGGGCCTCTTTGCGTTGGTTGGGGTTGGGGTCGTCCTTTCGGTTGTTCTTGGCCTCGTGCAAAAGTGGCTCTGGATGCGGCAGCTCGACTACCAAGGCATATTCTGGACCCTTCTCTCTGTCAAGTGGGGAATATTCGCAGTTACCTTGATTGTTTCAGTTTTTTACCTATGGCTTAATCTCCGCTTTGCGGCAAAGAATATCGACCTGGTGGATGGAGAAAGCTTTTTAAACAAAGCCTTCACGCACCCCGCTGACGCAAGCAAGACCATCAATGTCGACATCAGCCCCAGGCTGCTGGTTTTCTTTATTGATTTTGCCATTGTGGTTCTCTCACTGATTTTTGCGTTGGGCGTTTCCGGCCAATGGGATACGTTTCTACGTTTTCGCTACGGCGGCTCGTTTGGAATTGCGGACCCACTCTTTGGTGTCGATGTGGGCTTCTATGTATTCCGCCTTCCATTCTATGAATTGCTGCAGGGAAGCATCACTGTGTTGACGGTGTCGGCGCTTGCGATTCTCACCTTATGTTCGGTCTTCGGAGTCCGGCAGTCGAAGTCGACCGGAAAAATCACAGTGCCAGACGGCGTTCGGCGGCACTTTATGGTGCTTCTGTTCATCCTCGTGGCCAACTTCGGGTGGGGCTTTATTCTCGACCACTATGAGCTTGTCTATTCAACACTGGGCGTGGTGCATGGGGCTGGTTATGCCGCGGCGCATGTCACGAGACTTGCGCTCTGGGTCATGACCGGAGTCTCCGCGCTCGTCTGCGTGTTGCTTGCAATTGGATTTGTCCGCGCGCGCACCAGGCACATTGTCGCCGGAGCCGTTGCTTACGCGGCGCTATATGTAATTGCAGTGATGGCGCTCCCTTTGCTCTTTGAGAGCTTCATGGTAAAACCCAACGAGCTGAGCCTTGAAATGCCGTACCTTAACCATTACATTGCCTTCACGCGTAAGGCCTATAAGCTGGATGGGATTCAGGAGACCGCTTACCCTGCTCTCTCAGATTTGACTCCCGATGTAATCGCAAGAAATCAGGATACGATTCAGAACATCCGCCTCTGGGATTCACGTCCGTTGCTTCAGACCTATCAGCAGACGCAGGCGATTCGCCTTTACTACCAGTTCTATAACGTGGATGTGGATCGGTACCGTCTGCCGGATGGCTACCATCAGGTGATGCTTGCATCCAGGGAGTTGGCGTCGAAGCTTCCTTCTGAGGCTCAAACCTGGGTTAACGAAACTCTCCAGTTCACGCATGGCGAGGGGCTGGTGATGAATTCTGTCTCGAACACGACAGGTGGAGGACTCCCGCAATACCTTGTTGAAAATGTCCCTGCAGAATCGCAATACGGCTTGAATATAACCCAGCCCGCTATTTACTTCGGAGAGGTCGCGCCTGGGTACAAAATCGTTTCAACCGGCATAAGAGAGTTCGACTATCCCAAGGGCAATGAAAACGTCTACGCGAGCTACCAGGGGAAGGGCGGAATCCCACTCGACAGTATCTGGAAGAGGCTGCTATTTGCGTGGACACAGAAGGACATCAATATTTTGCTGACCTCCTACCTGACGCCGCAAAGCCGAATTCAGATATGGAGAAGCGTTCAAGAGCGCGTCTCTCAAGTCGCACCTTTCTTGCTCTTGGATCATGATCCTTATGCCGTTTTGAGCCAGGGAAAGCTGTATTGGATTCAGGATGCATATACAGTTTCCGATCGCTACCCGTATTCGAATGTGCAGACGAGCGGTTCGGCGCAGGGGATGAACTACATCCGCAACTCCGTCAAGGTCGTTGTGGATATGTATGACGGGAACGTTTCCTTTTACGCGATGGATTCCAAGGATCCTGTTCTTGCCATGTATGAGCGGGCGTTCCCGGGGGTCTTCAAAGATCTGACCGAACTCCCGGCGGACCTGAAGGCTCATCTACGCTATCCCGAAGACCTGTTCGGAATCCAATCGACACAGTACGAGACCTTCCATATGACCGACCCGCAGGTGTTTTACAACCGGGAAGATCTCTGGGTTCCTCCTCAGGAGAAGTACGATGGGGCGGTCAACCCCATGGATCCTTACTACATGCTGATGAAGCTTCCGGGAAGCGGACAGCTTGAGTACCTGATCATGACTCCCTTCACACCGCAAAAGAGAGACAACATGATTGCCTGGCTGGCAGCCCGGTGCGACTTTCCCGACTACGGGAAAATGCTGTTCTACGAACTTCCGAAAGACAAGCTGATCTTTGGACCGAACCAGATCAGTGCGATGATCGACCAGAGCACGACCATCTCGCAGCAACTTACTCTCTGGGATCAGAAGGGATCGGGAGTCATTCGGGGCAAGCTCATCGTCATCCCGATCGAGAACTCATTCCTCTATGTCGTTCCTTTGTATCTGAAGGCCGAAGGTACGAATTTCCCTCAATTGAAACGAGTAATTGTTGCCACGGGCGACAAGGTCGTCATGGAACCGACACTCGACGAAGCGCTTGCCTCGCTGTTTGGGACAACACCGGGACAGTCAGTTCCGTTGTTCGGAAAACAAGCGGGACCGCAGGCGCCGCTGTCAAAGGCGACGCGAGATCAGGCCGAGGCTCAACTTGCAGAAGCGCAGAAAGCAATCAACGCACTCAAGCAACTGCTGGCCAATCCGCCTCAATAGGCCGGGCATGCGAGGCGAAACGCAAATGAGACTTAGACAATCGCCGAGCGGTGAAGGGATTGGTTTCCCGCGGTTGTTGACGCGGGTCGTGGCACGATTCCGTAGAGCATGACACTCAACCGATTGTGGGCAGTGAACAAAGGAGATTGACAGTGACTCACTTTCGAGGAACCAAAGGTGCATTTGGAGCGCCGGGCGACGAAGCCCTTTGGACCGGGGCCGCCAAGGATGGAGTTGGCACGGCCCATTCATTTGGTGGTCGAGTCTGGTTCACGATCGGACGCGGCATCCTGACAGAGGTCTACTACCCGACCATTGATCGTCCGCAAATCCGCGATCTGGAGTTCCTTTTTTCCGATGAGAAAGGACTGTTTCTGGAGGAAAAGCGGGATCTCGCTTATCAGGTCGAACGAATGGTTCCTTCTCAGGGCTATCGAATAACCAGGAACGACCCTAAAGGGCGTTTCTCGTTTACGAAGGAAGTCATCGCCGATCCAACTCGGCCCTGTGTTCTGATCCACACAAAAATGGAAGGCAACGGCGACTTTCTCAGTACTCTAAAAACCTACGTATTATGCAACCCTCACTTAGAGGTCGGCGGAGAAAATAATAATGCCTATGTGGTCGAGGTATCTGGCCGCAAATTGCTGGTTGCGGAGAAACAAGACCGCTGGCTCGCAATTGGAGCGTCCTGTGGCTTTTCACGGCTCTCGTGCGGTTATGTCGGCTTCAGCGACGGATATACCGACATCCAAAAGAACGGCGGCATGAAGTTTGAATTCGATGAGGCCAAGAACGGCAATGTCGCGCTAACCGCAGAACTCGATCTTTCACACACTCAGGAGTTCACGATCGGTGTTGCCTTTGGCGAGAGCCTCCCTAGTGCAGTATCGAGTCTGTTCCAGAGCCTGGGCGCGGCTTATACAAAGCAGCGCAAGGTGTTTATCCATCAATGGGAGCAGGCAACGCATGGCTTGCACTCCCTGCATCAAGCCAGCGGGGACCATGGGCGGCTGTTCGAGTCGAGTTACAATCTTCTGCTCACTCATGAAGACAAACTGTACCAGGGTGCGTTCGTCGCATCGCTTACGATTCCCTGGGGAGAGGCACGCAACGACAAATCAGGGAAGGGCGGCTATCACCTGGTGTGGACGCGTGACATGGTGGAAAGCGCGATGGGCCTGCTCGCTGCGGGCGACACATGCGGGCCCACGCGCGCACTTATCTATCTTGCTGCCCGGCAGAAGGAGGACGGTAGTTTCCCCCAGAATTTCTGGGTGAATGGCGAACCATTCTGGAGCGGGATGCAGCTGGACGAAGTGGCGTTCCCCGTATTGCTCGCCTGGCGGCTCCATCATCTTCAACTTCTGGGCGACTTCAACCCGCGCGTGATGGTCGACCGTGCTGCCGCATTTCTGCTCCACAGTGGCCCTGTAACCGGCGAAGAGCGCTGGGAAGAGGGTAGCGGTTACTCGCCTTCTACGCTCGCAGCGATCATCGCCGCCTTCATCTGTGCGGCCTCTTTTGCGAGGACAGATCATGACGATCAGATAGGCGCCTTCCTTGAGAGCTATGCGGATTATCTGAGGGCACACCTGGAGGAATGGACCGTCACGACCAAAGGATCGCTCCTTGCCGGGACCCAGCGCCACTTCGTGCGATTGAATCCATCCAAACCTGGAGAAGCCGCCGAGCCTGGGGCCGTGGATAAGGCGCAGCTCTACTTGACCAGCCAGCCGCCTGACGCTCCGCAATCCTATCCGGCTCGCGAAATTGTCGATGGCGGCTTTCTCCAGTTAGTGCGATACGGGATCCTATCTGCCGACGATCCATTGATCGTCGAGAGCCTCCGGGTAGTGGATTCGGTACTTAAGACGGAGACTCCCTCTGGTCCTTGCTGGCACCGCTACAACCACGACGGCTATGGCCAACAACTGGGGGGCGGTCCTTATACGAGTTGGGGTCAAGGTCGAGCCTGGCCACTGCTGACCGGTGAGCGCGGACACTACGAGCTTGCCGCGGGACGGGATTGCCGCCCATTCCTGCATGCCATGGAAAAGTTCTCAAACGCTACCTGCCTGCTGCCCGAGCAGATCTGGGATGAGGCAGATATCCCCGACGAGCAGATGTATCGGGGCGGCCCAACCGGTTCTGCGAATCCCTTATTGTGGGCGCATTCAGAATATGTTCGGCTGCTTCGCTCGTGTCAGGACGGAAAGGTATTCGATTCCATTCCGGAGGTCCTGGCCCGCTATAAGAACGGTCAACCACAGACAAACATCGAATACTGGCTACCCAAGCACCCCATACACCAGGCGCGCAAAGGCCATACGATTCGCATCTGCGCAATGGAGACCTTCCGTCTTCGCTGGAGTGCTGACACTTGGAAGACCTGGCGGGATATCGAGTCGACGCCGACCGGGATAGGCGGAGAGTATTTCGATCTGTTTCCAAAAGACTATCAGTCGCAACTCGACTTTACTTTCTACTGGCCGAATCGCAAAGAGTGGGAAGGCCAGAACCACCATATCCAATCGCAATAGCTGGCCAGGAGCGAGTTTGACGCTGAAAACCACTCAGACCCCGGTAAAAGGCTTTGTCTATTACGCCGTAGCAGTGGCGGCTCTAGGCGGACTTCTGTTCGGCTACGACACCGGCGTAATTTCCGGGGCGATCCTTTTCATCAAGAGTCAATTCTCTCTATCGTCCACGATGGAGGAGATTGTCGTCAGCTCTGTCCTGGTTGGCGCAGTCTGTGGCGCCACACTGGGAGGCGCGCTCACCGATCGCTTCGGACGCCGCAGCCTTATCCTCGTGGCCGGCGTCATCTTTACCATCAGTTCCGTCGGTACAGCTCTTGCCCCAACGGTGCCTTTGTTAATCGCCGGCAGGGTGGTAAGCGGAATTGCCATCGGGATTGCTTCGTTTATCTCTCCGATGTATATCGCCGAGTTGGTCCCGGCGAGAGTTCGTGGAGCACTTGTCGCAGTCAACATGCTCGCGATTACCACAGGCATTGTAACGGCCTATCTGACAGACTATGCGCTCACCGACATCAAAGGCTGGCGATACATGTTTGGCCTTGGTGCGATACCGGCTATTGGGTTGCTGGTTGGAATGTGGCGTCTTCCAGATAGCCCACGATGGCTGATCGGTAAATCGAGGATAGATCAGGCGAAGAAAGTTTTGGACCGGTTGCGCGCCCCGGAGGAGGTAGGTCCAGAGGTTACAGACATTCAGCAGAGCATGACCAAGCAGAATGGCGACTGGAAGACCGAACTCTTTCGGCCCGCTCTCAGGATGCCCCTCATCATTGGCATTGGACTGGCGCTCTTTCAGCAATTGTCTGGAATCAACACGGTCATATACTATGCGCCAACCATCTTCAAGTTCGCTGGCTTCAAGAGCTCCGGGGCTTCCATTCTCGGCGCGGTAGGTTTGGGACTTGTAATGCTGTGCATGCATGTGCTGGCCATTTTCCTGTTAGATCGCGTGGGAAGGAAGCCCTTGTTATTGGTCGGAGTTGCTGGTCAGATTGCGGGTCTTGCGATTCTGGCCGCAGCCTTCCAGTTCAAGCAACTTTCGGGATTTGTTGGCGATATCGCTGTTGGCGGACTTGTGGTCTATGTGGCTTGTTTTGCCTTCGGTCTCGGCCCGGTCTTCTGGCTCATCATCTCCGAGATTTATCCCCTGGCAGTTCGCGGCGCCGCAATGAGTGCTGCAACTGTCGCCAACTGGGGCATGAACCTGGTGGTTGCCGTAACCTTTCTGACGCTTGTAAAGGTTTTGGGTCACGCCTCGACGTTCCTGTTGTACGGTGTCATCACCATCGGGGCCTGGTTCTTCATCTATAAGCTGGTGCCGGAGACCAAGGGTAAAACTCTTGAACAGATTGAAGAACACTGGCGAAAGGGAAAGCCGCAACAGGCATAGATCGCCATCCGCTCGTCAATGCCAAGGAATCACGGGCCGAGCATCTGTACTTGCTGTTGAGAGAAAATGCAGCTCCACGGTCCACATCCATTGCCCGAACCGCAAACATGAAATGAGCAGACCCAAATGAATTCGCAAATGTTGAGAGAGACCGCAAAGTTGCTTTTCGCCGATTCAAAGGGCCTGCTTGCGATGGATGAAAGCAACGGAACCTGTAACAAGCGATTTGCAAAGCTGGGTATTCCTCAGACTGTCGAAGCTCGGCGAGCTTATCGCGAACTGATTGTGACCACCCCTGGGCTCGGTGAGTCGATAGGTGGCGCAATCCTCTACGACGAAACGATCCGGCAGCGGAAGAGCGACGGCACGACCTTTGTCAATGTCCTCATTGAGGCGGGTATCATTCCCGGCATCAAGGTGGACACAGGCGCCAAGGAACTGGCCGGTCATCCCGGTGAAAAGGTCACAGAAGGCCTGGACGGATTGCGCGATCGCCTTCAGGAATATTTTCAAATGGGCGCGCGCTTTGCCAAGTGGCGCGCAGTGATTGCGATCGGCGAAGGGCTACCGAGTTGGGGCTGCATTGAAGCCAATGCCCACGCTCTGGCCCGCTATGCGGCGCTGTGCCAGGAGGCAGGCCTGGTCCCTGTTGTGGAACCTGAGGTCATTATGGATGGTGACCATACGTTGGAAGAGTGTTCCGTGGTTACGGACGAAGTGCTGCGCACGGTGTTCAGCGAGTTGTTCGCGCAGAGGGTGGATCTGGAAGCAATGGTGCTAAAGCCAAACATGGTGCTTCCCGGAACGGCCTCGAGTAGCCAACGGACGGTTGACCAGGTGGCCGATACCACGGTGAACTGCTTCCTACGGGCCGTCCCCGCTGCAGTTCCCGCGATTGCGTTCTTGTCTGGCGGCCAATCCCCAGAGCTGGCGTCGGCGCGCCTGAATGCGATGAACGCTAGATTCAAGCTACGGCTGCCCTGGGCGTTGGCATTCTCGTTTGCCCGCGCAATCCAGCAGCCGGCTTTGGAGCTTTGGAAGGGTCAGGAGGCCAATGTACTGGCGGCGCAGAAGGTCTTGGTTCATCGCGCGCGCTGCAATCAGGCTGCGCGACGCGGCGAATACTCCGCAGCGATGGAGACGAGATGACCGGGCATACACAGTGACCAGTTTGCGAAAACCGGATTTGGAAGATGAGGCATGAATCAAACACCGTTATATCCCCTGCGGTTCGACCCGATCTATCAATACCGTCTGTGGGGCGGGCGCCGCCTGGCCAGCCTGCTCTCGACGCCGCTTCCCGGTGATGGGCCGATCGGCGAAGCGTGGGTGCTCAGCGACCGTTCCGACCACCAAAGCCTGGTTGCGAATGGACCGCTTAAGGGCCAGACGATCGGTCGGTTGATGGATCATTTTAAAGAACAACTGATGGGGAAGTTTGCTCCTCGCTTCCGCCGCTTTCCCCTGCTCCTAAAATTTCTTGACGCGCACGAGATGCTCTCCGTGCAGGTTCATCCCAGCGACGCCTACCCTGACCTGATTCCAGTCGGCGAGACTGGAAAGACCGAAGCTTGGGTCGTGATCGACGCAGACAAAAGAAGCCGTATCTATGCGGGCTTGAAACCGGGCACGACTGCCAACGTTCTCCAAAAGTCCATCGCGGCGGGCGCGATTGCCGATTGCCTGGTGGGCATTGCCCCCAAACCGGGCGACGCCGTGTTCATTCCTGCGGGAACGGTTCATACTTTGGGCGGCGGCGTTGTTGTCTTTGAGGTGCAGCAAAACAGCGACGTTACATTCCGCCTTTACGACTGGGGCCACGTCGACGCGAAGACTGGAAAACCACGGCCGCTCCAGGTCGATCAGGCTTTTGCGTGCGTAGATTTTGAAGGGAGCGACGGTGGCCTGGTCACGCCCCGCGTAGAGACCCGCATGCCCGTTCAGCGCGAAAGACTCTTTGATTGCGAACCGTTCCGGCTGTGGCGATTACTTGGTCAAGCGTCCTTCCCAGTTGGAGCCACAGAAGAGCCACGTGTGCTGGTTTGCATTGGGGGCTCAGGACAGCTTGAACACGCCAGGATTCCATATGCCGTAGGCAAAGGAGACGTATGGCTGCTGCCTGCAGAGGCAGGAGTGTGTGCATTCCAAGCCAGTCCGCAAGTAACCCTCCTTGAGATTGCAATCCATGGATCATAAGGAATTGGAGTTATCGCAAAATCGACGAAATCGATTTCGTCAAAGTGCGGAACCTCCCAAAGATTTCGCGAAATCTTCGAGAGATGGAGATGAATGAAGAAACTCATTGTGTTCGATCTGGACGGGACTCTTGCGCCAAGCAAATCGTCTCTTGATCCGGAGACTGCAGGGCTGCTGCGTGACCTGCTGAGCATCATCAAAGTGTCAGTGATCTCAGGAGGCGCGTGGACGCAGTTTGAAAAGCAACTCCTTGCCGATCTTCCCAAGGACGCCAACCTGGCGAATCTGTCTCTGCTGCCGACCTGCGGAACAAAATTCTTCCAATACAAAGGGAAGTGGACGGAGCTTTATTCAGAGGACCTTACGGCAAAACAAAGAAAGAAGATCATCGACTCTCTGAACAAGGCTGTTGATGAGACGGGCTCTCGAGCCAAGAAGTTATGGGGAGAGGCGATTGAGGACCGGGGAAGCCAAGTGACATTCTCCGCGTTAGGTCAGCAAGCGCCTTTGGCGGATAAGGAAAAGTGGGATCCCGACTTCGCGAAGCGGAAGAAAATCAAGGCGATTCTGGACAAGCTTATCCCGGAGTTTTCCATTCGCATGGGTGGTGCAACGTCAATCGATGTGACCAAGCCTGGCATTGACAAGGCCTACGGGATCGGCAAGCTACAGGATACTCTGCACCTTTCATTGAAGGAGATGGTGTATGTCGGAGATGCATTATTTCCAGGCGGGAACGACTACCCGGCGGAAAAGGCGGGGGTTGTTTCAATCCCTGTAAAAGGGCCTGACGACACCAACGTGGTCATCAAGACGATCCTCGCTTGTCTTGGCGAGAAGTGAGCTTGGCAAATTCATTGAGAGGGTGAGGAGAGTTTGATGAGCGGATTCAAGTTGCAACGCTTGGGCATGATCATGGAGCCCGAGCCGGGTAACCCTCATGAAGTGGAAGGGGTTTTGAATCCGGGAGTCGCGCGCGGTCCCGATGGCGAACTCTACCTCTTCCCGCGGCTGGTTGCGAAAGGAAATTACTCGCGCATCGGGATAGCGCGAGTGCGGTTCAATGAAGCCGGCGATCCGACGGGCGCGGAGAGGCTTGGCATCGCACTGGAACCGGAAGCCGATTATGAACGGCGACTCGACGGCGGCGGAGGCTGCGAGGATCCTCGTGTCACGTTTGTTGAGCCGCTCAAACGCTACATCATGACATACGCGGCATTTTCCCCGCACGGACCAAGGATCGCGATGGCGGAATCCGAGGATCTCTTCCACTGGAAGCGGCTGGGGCTCGCAACATATGCCCATTGGCACGACATCGAATTGGCTCACGTGGACGATAAGGATGCAAGCATTTTTCCTGTCGCGATCCCAAACTCAGCCGGAAAACTTGAATTGGGAATGCTCCATCGTCCTCTGTTTCCCGGCACTCGGCCGGAGGAGACTGTGTGCGAGCCTGGACCCAGACAAGTGGACTTGAACCACGAGAGCATTTGGATTTCCTACTGTCCCCCGGAGTTGATGAGCGAGACGCCGGATCGCCTGGGTCAGTTTACATCTCATCACCGGCTGGCGACTCCAGTGTCGCCCTGGGAAC
>Ga0224555_1003086_pt1 | contig 17929 bp, 11 predicted proteins | sample 714S23034metaG_FD_180687 | JGI IMG/M metagenome (GOLD analysis project Ga0224555, IMG submission 180687) | Peat soil microbial communities from Stordalen Mire, Sweden - 717 S2 30-34 | ecosystem: Environmental > Terrestrial > Soil > Wetlands > Peat | place: Sweden: Norrbotten County, Stordalen...
CAGACGACGGTTGTTCCCGCTGCCACGTACTCCGCCGGCTGCACCGCAGCTATGCTGCGCGCGACTGCGTTGAAGCTTGCCGATTGCGCCGCGCCCGCCGCTGCCGCCTGCACCGTCACGCTGCCGGAAGCCGTGGGCGTGATGGTGGTCGAAGCCAAGCCGGTTGCGTCCGTAAGCACCACGCAGCTTGGCGCTGCGCATGCGCCCAATTGTGCGCTGCCTGAAGCGACGGAAAAGGTCACCGGCAATCCGGCCACCGGCGTCACTCCATCGCCCAAAACCATCCGTACCGCAAACGGCGTGGCCGCTGCTGTCATCACCGCGACCGTCCCCGACGGCGCCGACACCAGCACCATCTGGTCCGGCGCGATGTTGCTATAGGTCAGCGCGGCCGTCATCACGGTCGTCCCTCCCGTGGAAAGGTCGACGACCGCGACGTCCACCGGTCGGTTCGGATTGGTTGCGAACGCACTCTCCGGCGGGGCGACCGCGACGATCACCGTCGCCGTCCAACTGGACACTGCCGCGGGCACACCGTTGACCAGCACCTGGTTGCCGGCGCGAAAGCCCATCCCGAGGATCGTGACCTGGCCGCCGCTCAGGCTGGTGATCGCCGGCTGAATCGTGTCTGCGTAGAGCACGCGCGCCTGGTACTGAAAGTCGGGCCGGCCATCGCCGCGCGCATCCGCGATGACGAACCGCAGGCCCCCGGCCTGGGCGGTGGCCACGTGCGCTGCGGTCATTCCCAGCGTGACCGTGTTGAACGCCGACGGCGTGGCAGCAGCCGTGGGCGGCGTTCCGGTCGCGTCCGTCGCGGCCCACACGCCGATCAGCGGCATCGCCTTCGCGGTCGTCGCCTCGCCACTCTCGTCCAGGGCGGTCACTTCCAGCGTCGCTGTCCGGCCGGCCTGCGCCGTAAAGCTGGACCAGGCCGAGTGCCCGTGCGCGCACAGCACCCCGGTCCACCATCCGCCGGCCGTCACCGGTTGCGGCGCCGACTCCACGCCATCGCCGCCGGTATTGCAGTTGCCGGCCGCGTCGCCCGGCGCAAAGTTGGCCTGTACGATGTCCCACCCGTACTGGTAAGGCGGCAGCCAGTTGCTGGGGGGCTCGCTCTCGGCCGCCCCGGAAGGCGACACACTGCCTGCAACGTAAGGCCCCACCGAATACGCGCCGGTATATAGCGGATTGATGGGCTCGGTGGTGACCTCGGCAAACATCGGGCCGCTCGCACCCGTCTGATCGATCTCCGGAATCCATCCCAGATTGTAGAAGCCCTGCAACTGGCCGCTGGTTGAACCCATGCTGGCCTGCATCCCGGAGGCCGCACCCGTAACCGGGTTCCCCGCATTCTGCTGGTACAGGAAGCCGCTGACGGAGGAGACGTCGTAGAACCCCTCGGGTATGGGGCTCGAGAGCAGTTGCCGCTGCAGCACCACATTCACGCCCTGCATCCCCTCTCCCGTGGGAAAGCTTACCGTCCCGTTCACGACACCGGCCTGCAGGTAACTCCAAACCTTGCCGGGCGCGGGCGGCGTGGAGGGAAACTGGTCCTGTACGCGCATTGGGTAGAGCGTGGTAATGGCCGCCACATCGTCGTCGCGCAGCGTAAATGGCTGCAACAGGCACTGGTAGGTGTATGCGCCGCACACGATGTCGATGGGATGCATGATCGGCCAATGCAGCGCCTGTTCGTACAGCGGCGGCGGAGACTGCGTGAATACATTGTCGTTGGTCTGCGACCAGCCCACGCCGAGCACCCGCCCGAATGCCCGCTCCAACTGGTACTGGAGTTGCAACTGCTGCTGCTGCGCGGGCCCGGTGCAACGCCCGTTCAGCACCAGGATCGCGTGCTGGATGGAGCCCGCGGGTGCGATCAGGTCGACGCTCTCCGTCACCCCATTCTGGCGGCATTCCAGCGGGTCGCTGGCACCGCCGCCCAGCAGCATATCGGTGATCGAGCCATCGCTGTCGTAGAGCACCGCGATCTGCACGGCCGCGTAGTTGCCGCTCTGCACGTCCTGCGGGAACACCGGTCCGTTGCTGCCCAGGTAGGCGTTGGCTCCGCTCACATGCTCCTGCAACGCGCCGCCATAGGCCATCGCCATGGCTGCGGTGGGGACATTCCACACCGCCGCAGCCGCAGCCACCAGCGCGTCTGCCGCCGCGTGGTTCACCGACGCGCTCAGATCGGCCGGATCGGTGAAGTAGAGCGGCTGAGTGGTAAACCACACCACCGCGTTCCCGCTAGGGCCGGTGAAGTAGGGAGGTCCGGTCACCCAGCGCGGGCCGCCGGCCCAGGCAACGCCGATGCTCAGGAAGAATCCAAGCGCGGTCGGCAGCCACGCGCCTCTGCCGCGCCGATTGCGCCGGAGGTTCGTCGTCTCAGCGCGCGGCATCGTCCTCCTTCACCCAGTTCCGGAGCAAGGCCAGCACGGTCGCGTAGGCAGCGCTCTGCGAAGCAGAAGGGACATCCGCCGTAACTTGCGAACCCGGCGCAGCGACCGATGGACCGGCTTCTGCTTGCGCAAGCCCAGCCACCGCATTCATCTGCGGACGCGCGGAAGTGGGCAGCGCGGTCGGGCGCTCGGTCACGCGGTAGACAATCGGCCGGACCACCCTGGTCTCGATCCAGCGCAGGTCGACGACGCGGCCGTCGGTTGCATTGGCCGGCGGCGCCGGGCTGCTGCCGCGGATCGGGATGGCGCCGTCGGTTCCGCCGACCGGGGAGCTCAATCCGGCCACGCCCGGCGCATGGAGCAGCATCAGGAAGCGCTGGCCGACGCGGAACGGCTGGTCGCCGGCCGGCCACAGCCCAGCCCACTCGCGCAGCGTGTAGGTGCCTCCGCTCACTCCGCGGACCGAATCCTCCACCGCGAATTCAATCTCCACCGTGCCGGTCGCGCCATCGACTGCATCGTGCCGGCGCACACCGATTACCTGCCCGGCGAAGATCACTGCTGCAAGCCGCGACATCGCATGCAGTGCGTCGCAAGTCGCTCCGGTAGTTTGCGGCGACTGTCCATAGCCGCATTCGGCCGCCGCCAGCAACGCCAGCCCGCAGGCGATCGCCGTTCGCACCACCGGTCGCAGGCCACGCCTCCGGCGGCTTCCAGCGGTCCCGCTGAGAGTCAGTGTCAGGCGAGTTCCTGTTTGCTTCTGTGGCATCTCCGTCGCGGCCTCGGACGCCCGCCGCGATGAACGCTGCGGAGCGCGTATCCAATGATTCCGACGTGAGTGTACGCAGAAGGCGAGAGAATCCCGCCGAGAAAACGGCACGATGTTGCACCCGATATGCCGAATCGGGAATTCTCAGGGCGATCAGATCTCCGGATAGAAGTCGAAGAACGCCTCGATGCTCAGTCGCAGCTGCGCCTCAATCAGCTCGCGGCTGCCCTCCAGCACATGCATCGTCACATGCGCCTGGTTGCCATTCTTCAAATTCACCGGAGCATCGCCCACCGACTCCACCTCATCGGCCGGCAGCAGACGCATTCCATATACCAGGGTAAGATTCGCCATTCCCGATTCTTTCACCCTTGGCGCCGGCGCCGCCAGCGGCGGATGGAGCAGCTCGCCGTCGCTGCGGCGCCGCACTCCGGCTACAGCGGCTTGGTTCCCGCCGCCGCAGCGTCCGCGTCGCTGGACGCACTCGCAGTTGCGCGATGGCCGGCGCGCAGCTCCTGCGCGTTGCGGACCAACACCACCACCCGAGGGTCCAGCTCGAACTTGGCCAGCGCCGGGTCCTTGCGCATCTCGCGCTGCACATCCATGCCCGCCTCGCTGGCCACTGCCAGTGAGTGCAGCATCTGGTCCTCCATGCCGCTGCGCGCATACATCCTGGCCATCTCAAAGCTGAACCGTGCCCGGTCCTGGGAGGACAACACGTGCGCCGCGATGCCCCCGAAGCCTACATCCCGGTCGAAGATCCGCGGGTCGATCTGCAGCGCTGCCGCAATCTCGCGCCGCGCCCCGCTATAGTCCTTGACGCCGATGTATGCGGTTGCCAGGTTGGAGTGGTAGACCGCCTCGCGCTTCTCCAGCTTGATCGCCCGCTTGTAATGCGAGATGGCGACCACCGGCTGCCCATCCACGAACTCCACGGCGCCAAGATTGTTCCACGCCTCCGCGTCTTTGCGGTCCAGCTTCACCACGCGCTGGAAGTAGGAACGCGCCAGCTCAATGTTCCGCATCTCCAGTTCGGTCAAGCCCAGCTTATTCATAATCGACGGCACGTTTCCGCCGCGCGCCAGCGCATAGCGGTAATAGTCCATCGCATCCTCAGGAAAGCGTCTTGCCCGCAGGATGTCACCCTGTTGCTCCAGGGTCTGCGCCGTGGCTGTGACCGGGTTCGGCAGGTGCCGCTCAATCTCCTTCCATTGATCGGATTGATGCATCTCGTCCCGGGTCGAAATCGCCGAGGCCGAGGTGGAGACCCCGTCCTGCGCCGCCAGCCGCGGCGTGCACAGGCACAGGCCGAGCGCGGCCGCGCAGGCGAGGCAATTTCTGAAGTGAATCGTGTGGACTGGAACGGGCGGGCGCATAGCACACCTCCCTGAAGGTGATTAGTTTGCATCCCGCGTCCAACCCCTGTCAACAACGGACGTTCCCGGCTGACGTTCCCGGCTCGCCACACTGGCCGGAATGCTTCTGTCTCCGCTTCCCCGGCTTCCGCCGAGCCTGCCGCGGTCTCCAGCGATGCCCTGTTCGCACCGCCTGTTATCCACCCTTGATACACTCCAAATCCAGCCTGAAGTTCGATCCCTGATTCTGTGGTCGAATGGTGATATCACGGGCCGGACTACGTTTCCAGGGTTTGCGAGGGAACAGAAGTCGACGCGGTGGAGCAGTCTCGCTGGAGAGGAGGCTGGAGCGCAAGGGAGACGCGGATCCGAATGGCAAGAAAGGCAATCATCATCGGGGCGGGGCCGGCCGGGTTGACGGCGGGATTGGAGTTCCTCAGGCGTTCGGACATTGTTCCCGTGATTCTCGAGGCGAGCAACGAGATCGGCGGCATCTCGCGCACTATTCGCTACAAGGGCAACCGGATGGACATCGGCGGCCACCGCTTTTTCTCCAAATCCGACCGGGTGATGCAGTGGTGGATGGACCTGATGCCGCCGGACGCCTCCGCACCCAGTTCCGACGCCGCCGCTGCCGCGCCCGTCGAGATCAGCTACCAGGGCAAGAAGCGCGTCGTCTCCGTGCCCGCCCACCTGACGGAGGAGCCGCCCCTACGCGGCCTGGGCCCGCTGCTCGGCGATGCCGACAGCGAAGACACCGAGCCCCGGCAGGACTCGCCGGAGGACGTCGCCGAAACCGTCGCCGTCCCCGAGCCGGCGAACCCTGACTTGGTCATGCTCATCCGCCCCCGGCGCAGCCGCATCTACTACCTGCGCAAGTTCTTCGACTATCCCATTACGCTTACCGCCAACACGCTGAAGAACCTGGGCGTAACCCGCATGGCGCGCGTGGGCGCCAGTTACATGATTTCGCGTGTGCACCAGATCAAGCCGGAAAAGAGCCTCGAGGACTTCCTCATCAACCGCTTCGGCCGCGAGCTCTACCTCACCTTCTTCAAGAGCTACACCGAGAAGGTGTGGGGCACGCCCTGCCACGAAATCTCCGCCGAGTGGGGAGCGCAGCGCATCAAGGGGCTCTCCCTGACGATCGCGGTCAAGCACTTCCTCAAGAAAGCCTTCAGCAGAAAGCAGTCCGGCGAGCTCTCGCAAAAGGGCACGGAAACCTCGCTCATCGAGCGCTTTATGTACCCTAAGTTCGGCCCCGGCCAGCTCTGGGAGCATGTCGCCGACCTCATCCGCCAATGGGGCGGCGAAATCCACATGGGCTGGAGAGTGGACCAACTGAACTTTGCCGAAGGCCCCGAACTGCGCGTCGTCTCCATCGAGGCCGTCTCGCCCGCCGGCGAGCGGCGCACCTTTGCCGGCGACTACTTCTTCTCCACCATGCCCATGCGCGAACTGCTGCGCGCCATGCGGACGCCGGTCCCGGCGAATGTGCTGGAGGTGTCCGACGGCTTGCAGTACCGCGATTTCATTACCGTGGGCCTGCTCGCCGACCGCCTGAAAGTGACGGAGCCCGACGGCGGCTTGCTGAAGGACACCTGGATCTACATCCAGGAGCCGGATGTGCTCCTGGGACGGTTACAGATCTTCAATAACTGGAGCCCCTACCTGGTCAGCGATTCCACCAAAGTATGGATCGGCCTCGAATACTTCTGCTATGACACCGACGACCTGTGGAAGATGCCCGACGACAAACTGAAACAGTTCGCCATCGCCGAGGTCGCAAAGATCGGCATTCTTGACGCGGCCGACGTCAGCGATGCTCATGTCGTGCGCGTGCCCAAAACCTACCCTGCGTACTTCGGTACCTACTCGCGCTTCGACGAGGTCAAGGACTTCACCAACCGCATAGAAAATCTCTTTCTGGTGGGACGCAACGGAATGCACAAGTACAACAACCAGGACCACAGCATGTTGACGGCCATGCATGCAGTCGACGGCATCCTGACCGGCAAGGTGGACAAAAGCGCGCTGTGGGAGATCAATACCGAGCAGGAGTACCACGAAGAGAAGGCAAAGGATTAAGCTGGTCATTCCAGGGGGTTCACTGAGGCTCCGATGAAGACGAGATATCGAATCAAGCTGCTGGTGATCGTTGCCCTGGTAGCGCTGGTCATCGTCTATCGCCAGCGGATCTATTTGCGCATTCCCATGGCTTCCGTCTACAGGAACCAGGTCAGGCAGACGGGGGTTCAGGTCTTTGTCAACTACTCGTTCGATGTGCTGCTGGAGAAGGACGACGAGCCCGGCGCATACCGCACCCTGGTGCAGAACTGGAGCAAGATGCCAGGGACGCCGACCGAGTTGCAATGCCTGCGCTGGATGGTATGCCTCACCGAGGCGAACCACGCTTCCACCATCCCGATGTTTGTCAGCGGCAATCAGGTTTACGATCCGCAGGTCACCATGACCAAGCACGAGGTCTCGTTTGTCGATGGCGACGGCGCGACCGTTCGCGTCGTGTTTTACGAGAGAGAATAGGTTGTGCAGCGCCCCGCTTCAGCACGCAAGGGACGGGGAGGGGGTGCCCCCTGAAGATCGGTTCGATCGGCAGACCCAACCGGACTCGCCTCGCCATCGTGCTGCTGTCCGCAGGATTCGTCCAGGCGTACGCCCTGTCTGCTGCCGAGCCTCCTGCGGACCTGCCGGTTGCCGGCGCGCTGGCGCTGGCGCTTCGCGGGACGCAGGCCTCAGCCGTTGTGCTGGACCTCAAGACCGGCGCGGTGCTCGCCTCCGCGGGCGCGCCGCGGCGCGGCGCTCCCGGATCGACCCTGAAGCCATTGTTGCTGGAGGCGGCGCTCGAGCACGGCATCGTGTCTCCCGGGACTGAGGTCTACTGCCGCCGCAATCTGCACATCGCCGGCCACGCTTTCCCCTGCACCCACCCGGCGAACCAGCCCGTCTTCACCGCGGAGAGCGCGCTGGCCGAATCGTGCAACACGTGGTTTGCGGAACTGGCGCGGCGCTTTTCCGGGCCGCAACTGGAGGCGGCGCTGCAAACGACGCATCTGCCGCATGCTTCGCTGAACTCCGCCGACGTCGAGCAGCGCCAACTTGCGGTTCTTGGCCTCCGCGGCGTAACGGCTTCGCCGCTTGAACTCTCCCGCGCCTATCGCGACCTGCTCGGCCATCTGCCACCGGCCGGCCCCGTGGCCAGAGGACTCAAGGAGTCCGTCGACTATGGCATGGCCAATCCCGCGGCGGTTCCAGGGGTAACTATCCTGGGCAAAACCGGGACCGCGAGCAATCCCGGCGAAGCGTGGACGCATGGCTGGTTTGCCGGCGCCATCCCGGGCCGCTTCGTCGTCGTCATCTACTTGCCGCGTGGCGACGGAGGCGGCGCGGCGCGCCTTGCGCAACGGTTCTTCCAGGCCGTTGCCTCCCCAGGGCAGGCACAGTGAGACGCCCCGCGGGTCTTGCGCAGTGGCTGGTGATGCTGGCCGCAACTTTGCCGGCATGCGCAGTGCCGCCGGCCGACGGAGGGGGACGCGACGTCTCCGTTGCCCTGTTCTCCACGCGCGACCTCCGCGCCATCACGGTAACGCCAATCGGCGGCAACGCCTGGATTTCTCACTGCGCGCAATGTGCCCGGAAACCGCTGACAACAGCGCTGCACATCGCGGGCCCGGCGGAGATCTTCGCCGGCGGAACGCTGCGCATCACGGATGATGCGTCCGGCGAGACCCGCACCGCCAGCGGCCTTTGGCGGCTGCGCGCCACCGGACCCGGCCACGAGATCGATGTTGTGCTGACGCTGCCCAGCGAGCGCTACGTCGCCGCCGTGTTGCAAGCCGAAGCCGCGACCGGCGAACCCGCGCAATCGCTGCGCGCGCTGGCCATTCTCGCTCGGACGTATGCGCTGAACGGCAGCCATTACACCGCCGCGCCGGGGCGCCTCCCCGCCGAACTCTGCGACAGCACTGAGTGCCAAGCGATGCGTCTGGAAGCTCCCCCGCTCGCCATCGACGATGCGACGCGCGCCACCGCGGGCGAGACGCTGTGGTTCGGCACTGGCCGCGCAGAGGTCTTTTTTAGCCAGAACTGCGGCGGCATTACCGAGGACGCCGCCGCGGTTTGGCCGAAACTTCGCGGCCTGCCTTACCTGCGCAGCCACGCCGATCCGTACTGCCTCCGCCGCGACTCCCCGGCCTGGCATGCGGAGGTGCCGCTGGCCAGGTTGGTTGCCATCGCACAGGCCGAGGGTTGGCGCCTGCCCGCAAATATCGTGGCCGCGCGGGTCGCGGACCGAAGCCCGTCGCATCGTGTGCTTCGCGTCGCCTTCACCGGCGCGACCGGCACAACGGCGGTCGTCTCCGCCGGCGCGTTGCGCTTCGGGATTGGCCGCGCGCTCGGCTGGGACCTCGTGCGCAGCGATGCGTACGAGTTGGACATTCGCAACAGCGCGCTCGTCTTCGACGGCCGCGGTCGCGGTCACGGCGTAGGCCTGTGTCAGGCAGGCGCAGCCGAGATGGCCTCCGAGGGCAAGGACGCGCGCGAGATTCTTGCCTTCTATTTTCCTGGGACTGCCGTGCGCATCGCGTCCGGCGACGGCAGCTGGCAAGAGATCCACGCAGGCCCGCTGACGCTGCGCGCCACGCATCCGTTTTCCAGCGGGCGAAAAGCGGCGCTGGAGCAAACCTGGAGTGAGGCGCAGAGGCTCTTTCCGCCGCAGCACGGGGTCGCACCGGAGATCGTCTTCTCTCCGACCACTGAGGTGTTTCGCCAGTTGACCGGGCAGCCCGGATGGGACCTTGCCGGCACGCAAGGCAGCACCATCGTGATGCAGCCGAATGCGGTCGTGCTCGCGCATTCGCGCGATGCGTCCGGCACGCTGTTGCACGAGATGCTGCACGTCCTGGTGGAGGCGGAGGCGAGCGATCGCGCTCCGCTGTGGCTGCGCGAGGGCCTGGTGGAGGTGCTTGCGGGCGAATCGGGCGGATTCAGCAACACGATGTCAGCTAACCAGGTAGACAACGCACTGACCCATGCGAACACGTTGCAGACGAGCGAACGCGCTCACCGCGCCGCCGCCGCTCGCGTGCAGGCTTTAGTCGCGCGCTATGGGTTGTCCACGGTGCGCGGCTGGCTCAAGTCCGGCGTGCCGGCAGGCGTCGAATAAGGCGCGCCAGCCTCGTCACTCTGGTACATGCAGGCAGCCAGGATCGCCAGCAGCAGGCACACCACCGCCGCATCGATCAAGGCGGCAGCGGCGAGACGAAGCACCAGGCTCAGCATCTCGACGCGCAAGCCGTGGCCCGGTGTCCAATTCACCAGCGCCCCGGTGATTGCAGTCGCTGCCATTGTGCCGGCCACCAGCGCGGCCCAGTAGGTGATCGATCGCAGCGCGCACCCTGCCGCGCGCAGCGGCCGCACGCTCGCAGTCCCGGCAAAGACGGCGATCGCAACCAGGCCGGCGCCGATCCATCCGAGCACGGCCCACATCCACCTGAGCCAGGACAGGATGTGCACGTACGAGAATGAATTGCGCAACTGGTGCGGGAAACGCGAGTTCAGGTAACCCGCCCAGAGAACGTCGTTGGAATCGTAACTGCCGCGCAGGTGGTTGAGCAGAGCGGTCCAGCCAAACCATAGCACCGCGCCCGCCAGCAGCAACAGCGCGCCGCGCAGCAGCCGTTCCGGCGTTCGCGCGCGGCCGGCAAGGCGCAGCAGCAGCGCGGATTCCCCCGCGCCCGCAACCGCGACCGCCAGCAGCGCGAGCAGCGCCGAGCCGATGACATCGAGCGCGCTGGCATCCGGCACACGCAGCCACAGCGCGTACAGGAGAAAAACCAGCAGCGCCAGGCCGATCTGTTGCAACACCAGCCGGACGCTCATTCGCGCGAGAGCGCTGCGGAGTGTAGAAAGCCTCGTCATTGCGGCCCTCCTTGCGTGGCCGGCGCCGGCACCTGCAGCCGCAGCGCATCGCTGGTTGCCTGCACACCCGGTTGATACATCGGCTCGACGCGCGCCGGGCTGATCTGGAATGTGCCCGGATTGACCACTCGGATCAGGTAGAAGATCTCCTGCCGCCCGCTGAAGTCGCTGGCGAAGAATGCGGCGTGGTCATCGTGGAACTCGCGCCGCGTGAACCAGTCGTACCAGCCGCCGGGCCGCTGGTCGATGGGGTAGCTATCCTCGCTGGTGATGAACTCCGTGCCTGCCGGGATCGGGTCTTCCAGCAGCAGGTAGCGCATCGGCGAACCGTTGATCGCCTCGTGCACGGCCAGCACATCGCCAATCTGCGCGCTCCCGCTGAGCGGCTGCAGCGTGTAGACAATCTTGCCATCCTTCTGCGCCGGCTGCAGCTTGTAGTAATCGCGCGTCAGGTTCAGCTTGAGCGTTCCGGCCTGGAAATCCTTCTTCGCAGTCGAGTAGTAGGTGCCGCGGGCGGACCAATAAACCCGGCCGTTGCCGCTGCGCCGAACCACCTGCACGCTGTTGGTTCCGGCTATAAGGTGCGCGGCGTCGATGTCGAGGGCGAACGAAGCGCCGCTCATCGCATCGGCCGGCGTAAAGTGCCGCGTGCCCGCGGAATGGCCGTTCACCACCACGTCCACCGTGAAGTCGGACTCCAATTCGTGGGAAGCAGCCAGATAATCGACCAACCCGAAGAGCACCATCGCCGTCTGCTCGGTGGAGTCCCACCACTCGCCGCCGTTGCGCTGCAGCATCAGCCACTGCGCTGCACCGCTCAGCAGCGGATTGTTGGGATCGATCTTCGCCAGCAGGCGCATGGCGTAGGCGGTTGCCTCGGCGTCGTCGTCGTAGTCCGCGTCCAGCAGCGGAACGTACGAGCCCTTCCACGAAACCAGCTCGCCCTGATGCACCGCCTCGGACGCGAGCAGCGTCGCAACGTCCGCGGCGCGCGCGTCGTGCACCTGCAGCATCGCGAGGCCGGTCATCGCCAGCGCCTCGGGCTGCAGGTCCTTGCGCCGCGAATACTGCGCATCCAGCGCGCTGCCCAGGTTCGAGTCGCCGGCTTCCGCCAACGCGTAGACCACGGCTGCACGCAGTTCAGGGCGCATGTTTGGATGCTGATCCAGTTGAGTATGCAGGTATGCCTTGCCGCGGTTCAGCATCCCCTGCTGCTCTCCGCTGAGCGGCGCGAACTGTGCGCCCATGCCGATGCCGCTGACCACATATGCAGTCATGTAGACACGGCTCTCATCTTCCTTCCACCAACCCCAGCCGCCGTCGTCGTGCTGGTAATCCTGCAGGCGCGCCAGCCCGGCCTGCATCTTGGCGCGCAGATCCGCATCGTCCACGCGGCCGCTCACGTTCAGCCGGTTCAGCGTCTCGGCGACGATCACGTTCGGCAGGTAGCTGGACATGGTCTGCTCGGTGCAGCCGTAGGGATAGCTGGTCAGGTAATCCAGCGCAGAGAAGAGCGAGCCGGCGATCGACGGGCTCACCTCCAGGTGCAACGAGTGCGCCGCCGCGTCCGTATCCACCGGAAAGGCGACCGTCGCCGCAGCCTGCGTGGCGGCCTGCGTGAGCACGCCGCTCTGTGCCAGCGTCCTGGCAACACCTGCCGGCTCAACCGGGAAGGTGAGCTCCAGCGCATCGGATTCGACATCGGTGATCGCGGAAGCGGTGAGATCGGCCGTGCCTACCTGCGCTGCGCGCAGCCGCCACATCACCGTCGCCTCGCCTTTGCTGGGGATGGTGACACTCTGCTGCGAGCCGCTCACCGTGTCCAGCCCCTGCACCTTCAGCGAAATGGTCGCCTGCTTCGCGGTGTCCAGGTAGTTGTGCGCAATCACCGGCAGCGTAATCTCGTCGCCCTGGATCAGGAAGCGCGGCGTGCCCATGCGCACCAGCACGTTCTTGCGCACCAGCACGCGGCTGATGGCCGAACCCGCCTGCGACTGCGGCGTAATGGCGCGCACGGTGGCTCGCCAGGTGGTCAGCGAGTCGGGGAAGGTGAGCGAGATGTGCGCATGTCCGCCGGCGTCGGTATGCACGCTGGGAGCCCAGAATGCCGTGTCGGGGAAGGCCTTGCGCACGCGCGGCTTGGCTTCGTCGCCCGGCTTCACCTGCGCCAGTTGCGGACGGTAGCGCGCATTGCGCAGCGCCAGCATCGGGGACTTGTTGCCGGCCTCGCCGCTGAAGTAGTACTCCAGCGAGAAGTCCACTTGCGACTCCAGGTAGCGCTCGGGGTAGAGGGCGCGCACCATGTCGCCGCTCGAATCCGGACGGAGCGAATAGATTGCCTCATCCACCACGCCGAAGCTTAGGTTGGCGCTCACCGGCTTGCCGGCAAAATCGCGCGTCGCCACGTCGTAGGTCGCCGTTTGCTGTGGCTGGAAGACGTCCTTGGCGGGTGTAATCTCCACCTGCAGTTGCTGCTGCACCGGTGGGACCTTCAGCTCCTTGGTCGCCTGGTAGAGCGTATTGTCCTTGATGAACAGCGCCTCCACCGTAACGTTCGGCTGCGAGTCGGCGGTGATGGGCAGGTCGAATGAGAGCGTCTTGCCGTCCGAGTGCATCACCTCGCTCTTCTGCACCGTGAATCCCTGCGCAATCACCAGCGCGTAGAAGCCGCCGGTCTCCGACACGATGCTGAGGTGCGCCGTATCGCCGGGCGCGTAGGTCTTCCTGTCGGCGACGATCTGGGTGGTCTCCGCGCCGTTGTCCCAGCCGGCCTGGCCCGCTCCCATGATCCACAGATAAGTGTCGGTTGCCGGGTTGCGCGTGTCGGGCTGGACAGCGGCCGCCGTGGCCTGTAGCTCGGCGCTGCTGTATGGCGGATTGCCGACCGCCAGCTCGCCGGTGGCGTGGCCGCTCGCGTCGGTGGTCACGTCCGTGGCCTGCCCGAGCGTCGTCTGCGTGCTGCCGTTTTCGTAGTGGCGGAAGACCAGCTGCACGTGAACATGTGTGCTCACCGGCTTGTCGTCATAATCCACCGCGGTCACGTGGAACCGCGCCGTGTCGCCCGCGTGCATCGCGTAGCTCACCGGCTCCAGGTTGACGCGGAAGGTGCCGTAGGTGGCCAGGAACTTGCCGCGGCCGGTGATCTCGCGATTGGCCGCGTCGGTGACACCCGCCTCCACCGTGTAATCGAAGTCCCCATGCGACTGCCCATCGTCCACGTGCGTGGGCACCTGGATCGTCAGCAGGCCGTTTGCGTCCAGCTTGCCCGTCTTCTCCGCCTCCTCGTCGCCGGCGTAGCCGGAGTTGTCGCCGGAATCGGCATCGGAGTTGTCAGCCTGATCAGAGGAGTCGTCCTCCTCTTCGCCCCACCAGTAGTGGCGCTCGTTGTAGACGCGATACTTCACCGTCGCATTCGCCACCGGCTCGCCGAAGAAGTAACGCGAGTTGATGGTGACCGGCATGGTCGCGCCTTCGAGCACGCGCTTCTGGTTCGCCGTCACCAGCACGCTGTACTCGGGCTTGCGATAGTCCTCCACGTGGAAGCCGCCGGAGATGGCGTTGTCCTCGCCTTCGCCGCCGGACGAACCGCCGACGCTGATGGAGTAGTAGCCCAGGGTTGCGTCCTTGGCCAGATCAAAGTCGCCGGTCACGTCGCCGGTCGCCGAGATCGGCATTTGCTTATCGAAGACCGCCTTGTCGTTCTCATCGGAGATGGTGACGCGAACCGTGCCCGGCCGGGGCAGCGCCAGCGAGTTGCCGTCGCGCTCGCGCAGAATCGCTTTCCAATGCACGGTGTGGGTTGGCCGGTAGACCGGTCGCTCGGTGTAGACGTAGCCCGCGTATTTGCCGCTGGCGGAGTAGGTCAGCGCCCAGGTCTCCGGCGTGGACGCGGCAAACTCGGCGCCCTTGCCGGCAACCACCCAGAAGTTGTCGCGCTGCGACTTGTCGCTGGCCACGGCGAGTTGCGCGGTTCCATCCGCGCCGGTGGTCGCCGTGGCTGCCTGCTGCTGGCCGAAACCCGCATCCACCTTGGCGCCCGCGATCGGCTCGCCGGTGACGCGGTCGACCACATAAGCCACCACGTTGCCGGAGGTGGTGCGCGTAACCAGCGCCATCTCCGTCACCATCAACAGCGTGTAGGCCTTGTAGCGGCCGTCGGTGGCTTCGAGCAGGTAGAGCCCGGAGTTGAGTTTGGGCACGGCGAGGTCGTTCGCATCGGAGATGTAAGTGGCTGGCACCAGCTGCCGCCAGCGCGCCACCAGCTGCGACTGGTTCAGAATGGGAATCTGCGCAAACTCCGCCTCGCTGACAATGCGGCTGCGGCGTTGCAGCGAGCTCTGCTTCGCCCGCATGGAGTTCCGTGCATCGTAGGAAAACTGGTTGCGGAAGAATGTGCGTATGCTCTCCCACAGGTCGTGCTTCCAGTCGTGGAACTTCTCCAGCCAGGTGCGCTCGTCAATCTGCTCGTGCTTCAGCAGTCCCGCCTCGGGCCCGAACGAGTGCAGTTCGCGCAGATTCTCCATGAACTTCACAGGATCGTTGACGCGGTAGACGCGGAACTCCAGCGCGTCCACGTTGTGGGTATAAAGATGGATCGTCGGCTGCTCGCCGGGAGCGAAGGTCTTGCTGGTGCTCAGGTTGAACGAAACCGATCCGCTCTGCGAGGCAGCCGGAACCGCGCACACAAGCACAGCCAGAAATGAGACGACGCGCAGCCTCATCGAACGTCCTCGCGAAGAACATTCCAACGATACACCCCCAGGAAATTGCTGTTCCCGGGGACCGGCCGCCAGCGCGCATCCGGGTGATGCATCAGGTCCTCCAGCGCCACGCGGCGGACTTCGCCGGGGGTAGCAGTGCGCCCGCTGCCGATGGGGCCGGTGTCGTAGACCGCCCAATTGTGCGCCGGGCCGGTCAGGATCATCGAGTGATACGGCGAATCCTGCTCCAACTGCCGGTAGAAGAGCAGGTCGCCGGGCCGCGCCGCGCGCACATCCCGGGTGACAAAGAACGTATTGCGCTGCCATAGCGTCCGGGCGTCGGCAAACTGGGCAAAGCTGCCATTGGCGGCATCGCCCGCGACGTATGCGCCGGGACGCACGCGGAACAGGTTGGCGCCCAGCGGCGTCAGCGGGTACGCATACTGCGCGACGGAGGCCAGCGGCGGTGGCGCGTCCATCGGCATGGTGGCCTGCCAGGCCTCGTCGTGGGCGTGCAGCGCGCCGCGGTAACACCAGCGCAGCAGGGCCGCGCAGTCGTCAATCTCCCGCGGCAGGCGCTCGGGCGGCAGCGCGGCGGCGGTATCGGCCAGCGCGGTAAACCAGGCGCGGAAGGCTGCGCGGTCGGCCGCCGTGTGCAGGCGGAGGAAGTCGGGCGTGCCGTCGCCGAAGCGATCGCTGCTGTCGGCCGCGAAATGCACGGTCACGGAAACGCTGTGGGCGCGATAGCGCAGCACCAGCCGCTGCGTTCCCGGGTTTACCGGCGAGCGAACCTCCACGGCCGCAGCGATTTGGGCATCGCCTTCGGGCAGAACGCTGGCCGAAAGGCCTGCCGTCGCAATCGCGCCGGCGTCAATCCGGCCACCCCGCGACAGGCGCACCGCAATGGCCCGGTGCAGCGCTCCATCCGCGGGCAGGGTCAGCTCCCGCGCCGACACCAGCAGCCGCTGCCGGGTCCGGCGCTGCCACGCAAACGCGCAAACCGCGGCGAGAACAACCAGCAGCAGAACCAGTGCGCGCTTCACCGATGCATCCTCGTTGGAATCTCCGCCATTGTAGGCCCGCCGGGCTTTCCTGGGGCGGTTGCGGGCATCCGGGATAGCATTGGGGTTGGCCGGACAAGTTTTTCGCCAGGACGGAACCCAAGGGAATGTACTACGCAGATGCCGAACGAATACCGCAGAGCAGATCAGCCTCACGGGTCGTTGTGGTCGGCGCTGGCGCAATCGGACTGTATGCCGCCAGTCAACTGGCAGCCCGCGGACGCGACGTGGTGGTGATTGAGGCGGGCGACTCGCATCTGGGCAGCTTTGCCCCGGAATCCTATGCCAACGTGGGGCGCGCACACAGCGGCATCCGGCTGGGACGCAGCCGCGGCCTGGGCGGCACCACTAACCTCTGGGGCGGACAACTGGTTGAGTTTCAGCCGATTGACTTCGCCGGGCGCGATTGGCTTCCGGGCTCGCAGTGGCCCGTCGCCTACGCCGAGATTGCGCCGTACTACAGGCCGACCTACCTGAACCTGGGCATGCCTCCGCAACTGCTCGACGACGACGATATCTGGCAGGGCATCGGCTGCGCGGCTCCAAACCTTGGCCCGGAGTTCGAGGTGTTCCTCACCCGTTGGATGGGAATCCCGAACTTCGCCGAGCTGTTTGCGAAACAGATGCAAAGCGACGCGCGCCTGTCCGTGCTCACCGGTCACGTGGCAGCCGGTTTCCGCGGAACCGGGGGCTCGGTGGAGGCGGTCCGCGCGGTTGACGGTAAAGGGCAGTCGCACTGGATCGAATGCGGCGCTGTAGTCCTGGCCGCCGGAACCATTGAAAACGCCCGGCTGCTGCTGCACACCGCGCAGGATCCTGGCTGGCAGGCGCCATGGAGCGGCAATGACAACGTTGGACGCTGTTTTCAGGACCATCTGGGCGGCACGATCGCCTCGTTTCAACCCACGGACAAGCGCGGATTCTTCCGGATGTTTGCGAACGTTGTCTATGCGGGGCATAAGTTTCAACCCAAGATCCGCCTGCGCAACAAAATCCAGGAAGTCCAGACGCAGCAGCAGCTCTACAACACCCAGGTGTTCTTCGCCTTTGAGAGCGCCGTGTCCGAGCACATGGTCTACCTGAAGCAATTCCTGCGGGCTGCGCTTTACCAGCGCAAGCTCACCGGGATTAAAGATATGCTCCGCAACAGCTTCGCGATGGCGCGGTATCTGGGGCCGCTGATGTGGAAGTACGCGTGGGACCACCGCGTGTTCGTTCCCAGTTCCGCGAAGATCCAGATGCACGTGCAGGCGGAGCACGCACCCTCCGCGGAGAGCCGCATCACGGTCGACCGCGGCGCGGTGGATTCCTGCGGGCTGCCGCGCGCGATGCTGAACTGGCAGGTAAACGGGAATGAACTCGCATCGCTGCGCGCATTCGCAATGCAGCTGCGCGACGCGCTCGCGTCCGCGGGGATCGGCGAATTGAAGATCGATGCGGACCTGATGGCGCTCGATCCGAACTTCCTGACCAGGCTGGGAGACACCTACCACCAGGCCGGCGGCGCCATCATGGCCGCGTCGGCGCGGGATGGAGTGGTGGACAGGAACCTGCGTGTCTTCGGAACGGAGAACCTCTACGTCGCCGGGGCGAGCGTGTTTCCCACCACCAGTAACGCCAACACGACCTTCACCGCGCTTGCATTTGCCACCCGGCTGGTGGACCACCTGACCGGCGACGCCCCGGAAAAGCCGTAAGCGGCGTCCCG
>Ga0224555_1003087_pt1 | contig 17925 bp, 10 predicted proteins | sample 714S23034metaG_FD_180687 | JGI IMG/M metagenome (GOLD analysis project Ga0224555, IMG submission 180687) | Peat soil microbial communities from Stordalen Mire, Sweden - 717 S2 30-34 | ecosystem: Environmental > Terrestrial > Soil > Wetlands > Peat | place: Sweden: Norrbotten County, Stordalen...
TTGCGCCTACAGCTTCTCGGTGCCGTCGAACACGCTGAGTCTGGAAATATTTTTGACTAACGTGACGGGCGCGCCGTATATGACGTTGTTGACGGGCAATCAACTGCCCAGCGCGGGCGCCAGTGGATATGGCGTAACCGGGGGCCAGGGTTATACGTGGAACAACTCGGGCCTGATCAACATTCCCAACCCCGCGGTGACCAACTACACGCTGTTGGTGCAGGCAGCAGAGACTGGCGGCGACGCCGGCTACACGGTGCTGATCCATGCCATCGGGCCGCAGCCGGTGGCCTTTGACGGAGCGGGGAACACTTGGGTCATCACCAATCAGGCGGCGGGCGTCTGGCAGTATTTCACCATCGATGTGCCGGGCAATGCCTTGGGCTGGGATTTGCGACTGACCAATGTCACCTACAGCAATAACCAGGTCCCGCAGATGTATGTCTGCCGGGGTGTGGCGCCATCGGCGAGCCCGCTTGGGGGGGTTAATTCGTACGACAGCACCTGGCCCATCGGCGACCAGTGGAACGTCGGCGGGGATTGGACGGGTTACCAGTATGATCCAGACGGGCAGCTTGAATACTATTGGGTGCTGGCCTTGGGAATGGGCAACCCGCTGCAGGCGGGGACGTATTATGTGGGAGTGATTAATAACAACGCCGGGGCGAACCTGGTCAGTTACACCCTGGAGAGCCGGGGCATAGGGACGGGATTCTCGATACCGGTGAATTCGCTGGCCTTTTCCAACGGGATTTCCACGAACACGACCGGGCTTAACGCCCGGCAGGCGGCCTACTACTCCGTGGTGGTGCCGAGCAACACGCCGAGCTGGCGGGTGGAGTTGGACACCAATATCGGCCAAGCCGAGTTGGTGATCAACGAGCCATCGCTGCCGAACTCGAATCCGTATAATTATCCGCCTTATGACAATTACGGCGGGTTTGTGATGAACAAGCTTGGGGACCAGCAGTATTTAATGATGCCGGTTTCCGGGCAGTCGAACATTGTGGCGGGGACGTATTATTTGGCGGTGGTGAGCGAGGGGATCAACCCCGGGGGAAACACGATTGGGAGCAATGCGAGCAGTTACACGGTGGGCAGCTATGGGTCCTTGAACGTCACCAATATGGGGACGGTGGATCCGACCGGGGTGACGAACCTGCTGGCAACCAACGGCCTGAGCAAAGCGGGCCGGATTTGCGCCTACAGCTTCTCGGTGCCGTCGAACACGCTGAGTCTGGAAATATTTTTGACTAACGTGACGGGCGCGCCGTATATGACGTTGTTGACGGGCAACCAACTGCCCAGCGCGGGCGCCAGTGGATATGGCGTAACCGGGGGCCAGGGTTATACGTGGAACAACTCGAGTCTGATCAACATTCCCAACCCCGCGGTGACCAACTACACCCTGTTGGTGCAGGCAGCAGAGACTGGCGGCGACGCCGGCTACACCGTGCTGATCCATGCCATCGGGCCGCAGTCGGTGGCCTTTGACGGGGCGGGGAACACATGGGCCATCACCAATCAGGCGGCGGGCCTCTGGCAGTATTTCATCATCGATGTGCCGCCCAATGCCTTGGGCTGGGATTTGCGACTGACCAATGTCACCTACAGCAATAACCAGGTCCCGCAGATGTATGTCTGCCGGGGTGCGTTGCCATCGTTGAGCCCGGCTGGGGGGGTTAATTCGTACGACAGCACTTGGCCCATCGGTGACCAGTGGAACGTCGGCGGGGACTGGACGGGTTACCAGTATGATCCAGACGGGCAGCTTGAATACTATTGGGTGCTGGCCTTGGGCATGGGCAACCCGTTGCAGGCGGGGACGTATTATGTGGGAGTGATTAATAACAACACCGGGCCGAACCTGGTCAGTTACACCCTGGCCAGCCGGGGCATAGGAGTGAGCGGCTTCTCGATCCCGGTAACTCCGCTGGCCTTTACCAATGGCGTCATTTCCAATTCGGTCGGACTCAGTCCCCGCCAGGCTGACTATTATTCGGTGGTCGTGCCAACGAACACGCCGACTTGGAAAGTGCGGCTGACGGATGATTCGGGCGAAACAGCGTTGGTCATCAACTACGGCGCGTTGCCGAACTCGAATCCCTATAATTATCCGCCTTGGGATGTTTACGGCGGGCGTGAGATGGACCAAACGGGCAATGAGCAATATCTGATGCTGCCGGCCAATGCTCAGAGCGGCTCGAACTACGATGTGGCAGGAACCTATTATCTGGCGGTGGTGAGCGAGGGGATCAATCCCGGCGGCAACACCATTGGGACGAACACAAGTCTCTATACGTTGGAAAGCTTCGGCGTGCAGGGCATCACCAATCTCGGCGCCGTCAGCACCCATGATATTTTGCAGACCAACGCCATTCAGGCCGGCGAAAACGCCCTCTACCAATTCACCATTCCGCCAGGTTTGCCCGCGGTCGAGGTCCGGTTGGACAACGTCACAGCTTCTCCTTACATGACCATGCAAACAGGTTCCCACATCGTCACGCCGGAGGATTCTTATGGCTACAACGGTGGCGTGGGAGCCGGATGGGCATCATCCACCTTGATCACGCTGCCGAATCCGACGGCGACCAATTACTCGTTGACGGTGCAGGCTTCTTACAACAGCACGGCCGGAGCCTACTTGAACGCGGATTTCACGGTTCACGTCCGTCAAATGCCGGCGCCGGCGCTGGCCTTCGACCCCAGTTTGAACACGGCATCCGTTTCCAATACCGCCAGCGGCTCTCTGTTGGACGGTGAAAGCGCGTTTTACGAGGTCATCGTTCCTACCACAAATGCCAATGGCACTCCCGTTATAGGCTGGACGCTTACCCTTTCGCAGACGCTCGGCACGCCCTCGGTCCGGGTCCGCCCGGGGTTGCTTCCGGATAACAACGGGGGTGACGGCACATCGCCGTTTTCCACGAAGGAGGCGGTCATTGTGCCAGCCTATCTGACCCCGGGTGTCTGGTATGTCGAGGTGCGCGCTGCCGGGGCGACGGATTACACGCTCACCAGCGCCACGCTGCAATTGAACCGGCCTGCCTGGATCATGCAACCTGTCGGCGGCCTGGTAACCACGCCTGGATTGCCCACCAGCGGCCCGCTCTTTGCGGACACCGGCGTGGGCACCAACGGCCTTCCGTCCACGAACTCAGCTCAAGGCTCTGATTTGGGAGCGGGCGACTTCGATTACTATGAAGTCATCGTTCCCGCCAATAACACCGGTGTTTTGCGCACGCGCTTGGACGCCATCAGCGGCAACCCCAACCTCTACATCCGCGCCGGCGGCGCGCCCACTCTCAGCCACAACGCAAATGGCCAGGGAGGGACGCTTTACGACCGGTCTTTGACGGCGTCTTCCGGAAGCGAGTACGGCAACTGGGTGCCGCTCAATAGTGGCCGATATGAGGCCACGCTGACCAGCGGCGCGTGGTATCTGGCGGTCCAGGCGGGCGGTGGTTCTGACATCAGCTATCGCCTGCGCATGGACACAGGCAGCATCAGCAACCTGGCTTTGAACGGAGGGAGTTACACCAGTAATTCGCTCACCGCGGGTGACTGGGTTTATTTCAGCACTTACATCCCCACCAACGCGCCGGTGCAATGGAGCGTGACTTTTGCCGTCCAACTGGGCAGCGTCGTCATGCACGTCCGCGACATGCCGCCGCCGGGCCAGGGCGCCGCAACGACGGATTTGCGGGATTGGGCCACCGACAATAAGAACGAAGGCCCCTATCCCGTGTATAGCACGCCCGGCGCTTACACGCTGACCACGCCGCCGCTGCGAACGGGCGCCACGTATTACTTGGGCTTCGAGGCCGCGGCCGACTCGATCTTCTCAGTGAGTTCCGCCACCAATGGCGTCTCAATCAATATAACGAACACGATTCCGTTCGACGGAGGTTCGATTGCCAATACGGTTCCGGGGTACGGAAAACTGCAATATATGATGAGCGTGCCGCCGGCAGCGACGCGCATCCAGTTCAGCGCCTCCAATTCGGCCGCGCTTGTCTTCTCGCTGGAGCAAGGCACCGTTGCGCTGGCCGGGGGTCCGGCGCAGTGGCTTGGCAGTTCGGCCAATGTCAATTTCAACCAATTGCTCACCAATCCCAACGACTGGCCGTGGCTTCCCGGCTATTCCTATTACCTCACCATAACCAACACCTCCGCCACCGCCCAGAACTTCACCGTGACGATGAGCCAGCCCGCGGACCTCGTGCCGGTTTCGTTCACGGCCGCCCCAGCCAACGTGACCGCGTTGAAGCCCAATCCGAGCGTCCAAGTCATTTGGGGTGTGTCCAATCAGGGACCCGCCACAGCTACTGGCTCCTGGTATGACACGGTATGGTTCTCAACCAATGGAATGCTGGACGCCAGCTCAATCAACTTGGGCAACTACGGCGAAAACGGCCCTTTGCCTGCGGGCGGAACCTATTTGAAGACCAACAACGTGACCCTGCCCATGGCCGCGAGCGGAAATTACACCTTGTTCCTGCAAGTGGATTCCGGCGACTCGATTTACGAAGCGAGTCTAAGTGACAAGGTCTCGGCGCCAGTGCCAGGGACGTTCACATTGACGCCGCCGGACTTAATGCCAGTATCCGTGGTCGCCCCGGCCAGCGTGATTGCAACACACTCGGATCCAGTGATCCAGGTGGCATGGACCGCGACCAATCTGGGAATTGGAGCCGCGACAGGCGGTTGGACTGACCGGGTATGGTTCTCGACCAATGGAAATTTGGACGCGTCTTCCACGGATGTTGGAGACTTTTCCTACAACCAAACCGTGCCTGCCGGGGGCGCGTATTCGCAGACCAACTCCGTGACACTGCCGGTCCTCCTTGGCGGAACCTTCTCTTACACTCTGTTCGTGCAAGTGAACGTCTATGAGGGCCTTTACGAATCCGCCTATACGAACAACATTTCAGCAGGGGCGCCGGGAACTCTGACGTTGGAATTGCCGCCCACGATCGTCACCCAGCCAGCCAGCAACACCCTCGCGGCGCCGGGCGCGGATGTGACCCTCAGCGTCACGGCCGCCGGCACGCCGGTCCTCAGCTACCTGTGGCGGTTTAATAACATCAATCAGCCATCAGCGACGAATGCGTCGCTGACTCTCGACAATGTCCAATCAACCAATGGCGGATCTTATGTCATCGTCATCACGAATGCCTACGGCGCGGTCACTAGCACAGTCGCGAATCTCCTTGTAGCCGGCCCCGGCACAAGCTGCGATGGCCCTCCGTTGAACTTGGTCGCGTGGTGGCCGGGCCAGAGCAATGCAAACGACGTTGTGGGAGGAAATAATGGAACCTTGCAAAACGGCGCCTCCTTTGAGGCCGGCATCGTGGAAACGGCTTTTAGTTTTGGCGGCGCGAATGAGGCGGTGTTGATTCCCTATTCTTCGAACTTGAATTTAAGCGCCATGTCTGCCTGGACCATCGAGGGTTGGGTGAATCCCACAAGTTTCAACAATGCGTCCTGGCCGACGATTTTTGCCCAGGGTCACTGGGATGCTTCCTTGGGTTTGAACAGTGGAACCGGCGCGTTGGAAAGCTGGATCAACGACGGCAGTCAACTCGTAGGCGCCACCGCCGTGCCGTTGGGACAATGGAGCCATGTGGCGCTGGTTTACAACGGAACCAACCGCACCTTTTATTTGAACGGGGCTTACGCGGGCGGGGGCAGCGCTCCGGCCATGTCGGCTGAAACGGACACTTCATCCATCGGCAACGTGGTTCCGAATGACAGTGCCAGCTTCAACGGCGGGATTGACGAACTTTCCGTTTACAGCCGCGCATTGTCCTTCGACGAGATCGCTGAAATCTACCTTGCCGGCGCTTATGGAAAGTGTGAACCCGTGGCGTTCACATTTGGTTTGGGATCGGCGCGGCCGTTGAGCGCCGCCGGCCTGTATCTGGTGCTGCAAGGCCCCATCGGCTCCAATTTCACGGTCCAAGCTTCCACCAACTTGACCAATTGGGCGCCCATTACAAACTTTGAACTCGAAAGCTCGCCGTTCTATTTCACCGATTCCACCGCAACCAATTACAAATGGCGGTTTTATCGCGCGTTCACTCCTCCGTAAATGTCCGCGGCCCCCTGGCTCACCGGCCCGTGAACAGTTTCAACAGATGCGCGAAGTCATCGCCAAGCTGGACGGTGGCGCACTCCGGTTCCTTTTGGACGCTGGCAGCCGCCGGTTCATCTTTGGGCTGCGGGCTTTCCGCCAAATCCAAATCCAAATCCAACGCGCACACTTCCGCTCCGGCAATCGGCGCGGAGAATTGCCTTGGCCTTGTGCCGCAAGTGGTGGCGTCGGTCGCAACCAGGGTCTGGCCTATCCTGGCGGGCCGCTGCCGGGCGGCTGAGGGGGCCAGCGGGTGCTGGCAGCCAGTCAGCACAATTGGAGAGCACGCGAGCAACAATACCCATGAGTTTCGCAGTAGTCGTGACATACAATCGGCCTTTCGCAAGCAATTCGACTCAAGCTTTATGTGACCGTTCTGTAAGCATTAGCCGGGCCACACCTGGGGTTCCGGTCCGGGGCCATCAGGCACGGAAAGGGATGTCAACGCAATAACAGTTGTAAGCCATTCACCCGCAACATAATATGGATGCACCGGAGAGGCGCGAGGCGACCCTCATTGATTTCGCCGGGAGTGGCAGCCCTTGCCGCAACTTGACAGGGGCAGGCATAAATGTCCCATAGTCGGACATTCCGCCGACTAATGCAGAGACTTGCGGAAGCTGAAGAATTGGATAGTTCAGCCGCCAAACTCCCCTTTCTGCGTCATTCTGCGTGGTCTGCGGGCCCCCCTTTTGCCTCGCTTGACACCCCGGCGATCACATTTATAGTGCGGAAAATGAAATGTCATTCATTGAACGGGCAGGCTGAGACGGATGAACCCGACGCAGCGCGGTTCCATTCCCTGAAAACCTTCCATTCCGCCGGCCGGGGCTTCTGGAGCGATGTCCGCGCGGAGGACTGGAACGACTGGCGCTGGCAGCTCAAGCACCGGATCACGTCGCTGGCGCAGTTGGAGCGCTTCCTGCCCACGCTCACGCCCGAAGAGCGCGAAGGCACCCTCCTGGCCAATCACAAGCTGGCGCTGGCCATCACGCCTTACTTTTTCAACCTGATTGACGCGGGCGATGAACATTGCCCCATCCGCCGCCAGGTCGTGCCGCGCGTGGAGGAAACCCACGCCGCGCCATGGGAAATGAGCGACCCGTGCGGGGAGGACTCGCATTCGCCGGTGCCGGGGCTGGTGCATCGCTATCCCGACCGGGTGCTGTTCCTGGTGACCGACCGGTGCGCGGCTTATTGCCGCTATTGCACGCGCTCGCGCATGGTCAGCAACGCGACCGGCTACGATTTTCATCCGGAGTTCGACCGCCAGATCGAGTACGTGCGCCAGCACACCGAAGTGCGCGACGTGCTGCTCAGCGGGGGCGACCCGCTGTTGTTAAACGATGAGAGGCTGGAGATTCTCTTGAGCCGGCTGCGCGCCATACCGCACCTGGAATTCCTGCGCATCGGAACGCGCATTCCCATTTTTCTGCCGCAACGCATCACGCCGGAGCTGTGCGCCATGCTGCGCAAGTACCACCCTCTGTTTCTGAGCGTCCACTCCAATCACCCGCGGGAATTGACGACGGAAGCGCGGGAGGCGCTGGAGCGGCTGGCCGACGCGGGCATCCCGCTGGGCAACCAGTCCGTGTTGCTCAGGCGGGTCAACGACGACCCCGTGGTCATGCGCGCGCTCATGCACAAGCTGCTCATTTGCCGGGTCAAGCCCTACTACATCTATCAATGCGACTTGATCAGCGGCTCGGCCCATTTGCGCTCCAGCGTGCGCCGGGGGCTTGAGATCATGGAAAGCCTCCGCGGCCACACCTCCGGCTACGCCGTCCCGCAATATGTTATTGACGCTCCCGGCGGCGGCGGCAAGGTGCCCGTCAACCCGGATTACGTCCTGAGCCGCAACGGCGGGCGGGTGGTCCTTCGCAATTTCGAGGGCCGGATTTTTGAATACCCGGAAGACGACGGCGGAGTCCCACTCTCACCGCCGCCCAGGGAGATCGAGGAGCCGGAACTGGTCTGAGGGCTTCAGCCGCCCGTTTCAAAGGACCGCCCGCAGCCGCAGCTACGCGCCGCCTGCGGGTTGGTGATCTTGAAACCGCCTCCGTTCAGCGCGTCGGAGAAATCCACCACGGACCCCCGCACGAAATCCGCGCTGAAAGGGTCCACCAACACCGCGACGCCCAAACACGACTGCGCGAGGTCGTCGGCCCGCTTCTCGTCGAATACCATTCCGTATTGCAGCCCCGAACAGCCGCCCTTTTCGACGTAGATGCGCAAGCCCTTGGCCGCTCCTTGCGGATCGGACGCCAGCTTGGACCGTACTTCTTCCGCGGCGCTTTCCGTCAACGTCACCACGGCATCGCTTTGTTGGGTCGTTTCCATCACGTCCACAACCTAAGCCGCTTCCCTTCGGGAGTCAAAAGCGGATTGCCATTGAGGAATTGGGCGCATCCCACCTTTGTTGAACTTGTCTTGTATCCGGGGCCAAAGCGGCGCTATCACCCCGCGCTCCAAGACGCTTCGCGTTGAGGGTACGCTCCCGTTCGGCCGACAGGTTTTGGAGTGCAGCACCGCTTTGCGGTGCAGCCCAACAATTTGTTCCGTCTGCGTGATAGCGCCGCTTTCAAACCCAGGAAAGCTCGACAAAGGTGGGATGCGCTTTGAGGAATTATTGAGATGCGCGCTTGAAAAACCGGCGCGAACCATTTTGAATCGACGGCAAAGCAGCGGCGCGATGAGCGTGATCGATTTCATATTGAATGTGGTTGGATTGTTGCTCTGGTTGAACTGGCGGGCCATTCCGCTGGCGGTCCCGGCGCGGGGCGGAACCTCGCTGGCTTCGACCCTCAAGCCCGCCGGCCCGCCGCGTCCGCGGGTCTGGTATCTGGCGGCCCTGCTGCTCTTGCTGCCGGTTCGCGCCCTTTTTTATTGGCAGGTCGGCGAGCCGATCCATTGGACCCCCCGCATCCCTCTTGGCCCGATGACCTTTTGGTTCCGCAGCGACATTTTTGGGCGGATGCTGCTGTTCTCCGCGTTGAGTTTCGCGGTGGCGCTGGGGATTTTTTATCTGTGCCTGCTGCTGCTGTCGTGGATCAACGGCCAGATTTCCGACGCCGACCCCGCCCAGCGCCTGGTGCGCGCCCATCTCGGAAGGCTCGACCGATGGCCGGGCGCTCTCAAACTGGTTCTGCCGCTGTTCTTCATCGCCGCCGCCTGGTGCGCGCTCAACCCGGTCCTGGTCAACCTGGACATGCTGCCGCGCAACGCGCATTCGTTCTGGCGCATCGCGGCGCAAGGCGCGGTCATCGGGCTGGCGGCCTACCTGGTTCTGAAGTATCTGCTCGTGGCGATTCTGGCGATGTACCTGGTCAACAGCTACGTCTATCTGGGAGAGCTTCCCCTGTGGGAGTTTGTCAACGCCACGGCGCGCGCGCTGCTGCGCCCGCTGCACCGTCTGCCGCTGCAAGCGGGCAAGATCGATTTCGCGCCCGTCCTGGCCATCGTCATGGTGCTCGCCGCCGCCCATTTCAGCCTCCCACCCCTGACGGAACTTTACAGGAAGCTGAATTAAGGCAGGCGCAATTGATAAAACCGCGCGGGAGATTTGGCGGCCGCGGGGTCGTTGAATTGGAATTGGCCCGGAGACGGCTGCAAGGCCGTGCCGGCTGGCGCCCAGTTGACAAGGTCGCCCGAAGCCCAAACCGCGAAGGGCATATTCGTAAATCCGGCGAATGACAGTGAGAAATCCCCGCCGGCCAAACCAAAATCCATGTCGGACACCGTTACAGGCTGGTAGGCTGAATTGACGCGACCGATGGTGGCAATCGAATTGGAAAGCTGGGAACGCAGATTGACCTGGGAATAACCAGGTATCTCAATAGGTGCGATCACAATGTTGGTCGTAGGCATTGTCCAGTTGTCCAGGTCTTCCACCGTGTAATGGACCCACGGCGTGGCCGCTTGCCAGGTGCAAGTTTGCAAAACTGTTGCGCTCGGGGTGAAAGGAGTTTGACTGGCCAATACGGGGCCGCGTCCTGAGAGAAAAGTGTTGAAGTCCTGGATCCTGTACGCTGTTTCTGTGGTTACAGGCCAGTCGGAGACCGAAAGCTTCCCCGTCGCAATCCGAAGTTGCGCCTGCACTCCGCTGGACATGGGAGAAGTCAGCGGGTCATCCGTGGCTCGATCCGTGTTCCACACCAGCGACATGGAGGACGGCTCTGAACCTTCTATGGGGATGAAATTAGTCAAAACTTGGTTCACATCCAGCGCGCTCCCGAAGCCGGCCAGATTCACGAAATCCAACACCCTGTTGGTGCCGGTGCTGGTTTCGACCAGCGCGTACATGAGTTGATTGGTGATCTGAAGCGTCCAATCATGCGCCGGCCAGGCCACTTGCTGTTCATCATTCGCGGAAAAGGGCGGAGAATTTGAAGCAGCCAGGAATTGCCCCAACGAATCCGACCAATATGAATCCGCCAACGGAACCACCGTTGTCAACAAAGGCACTATGAATCCGGGCGAGGGCAAGTGGTCGGCATTGCTCGAGCCTGGCCAGGAATTGATGGTCAAATTCGTCCCGGTCCCAAACGTGAATTTCGTCCCCCAGTTGTAATTGTTTGTAAATAGAATGGAAACCTGATTGGACGCAATCATGGCGACATTGCTAAAAGTGGCGGAATAGGAATTCCACGCCTCGGCGCCAAACATATTGGAGACGCTCATCTCGTATGACTGATTGGTGAACTGCGGCGGCATATTGGTATCCCGTCGCGTTACCAGGATGCGCCGTGTGATGTTGAAAGCAGTCGCGTAGCTGTATTCGTTGAAATTGGGCGGATGGCCCTTTGCTCCGACCACCCACGGGACGCCCCACACATTGTCGTTCGGGCCGGTGGTGGGATCGGTCGGCTGCTTGAAGCCCAGGGCCATTTGCGCGTCAAAATCGCCCGTCACATTCGTATAGCCCGCGATCCACAACCCGTTGCTTTGCGCCGCGAACACGGGGCGGAAGACCGATGGGAAATCCGTGCTCGAATTCGTCGCGTCATAATCATCGGCCGCCGCTTGCAGCACATAATGGACAGCCGCCGTGTACTGGACGCTTGGGTTGGTGATCGTCCAGACCGGGATATTGGTGACACCAAAGCCGAATTCCGCCTGCAAAAGCGCGTTAGCCTGGTTGCTAAAAACCTCCAGCGCCGTCTGCGCTTCGCCGGACGCCGCCAGGCCGAGGATTCCCACAGCGATCAGCCGCCAAAGAATCGCCGTTGCCGCGCGCCGCAAGAAGTTCGCCCCGTCCATAATCTTGGCGCCAGATTGGCCGGGAATGCCGGAAAAAACAAGGCAATCGTGCGGGAGGGCGGAATCCGGGCGCATCCCACCTTTGCCTAGCTTCCCCATGTTTGAAAGCGGCGCTGTCACCCAGCACTCCAAGACGCTTCGCGTTCAGGGTACACTCCCGTTCCGCCGACAGGTTTTAGAGTGCGGCGCGACAGCGCCGCTTTGGATGTCAATGCGTTCCGGCGATCGATGTGGCGGGGCTGAGTGCGTTTGCGTCGGATTTTCTTACACTTGATCTTGCCTGCAACGTGGCAGCCAAATAAAAATAGCGTATCATGCTGTGCAATAGGCTGTTACATGCTATTAGGGCGAGCATGAATTGCAGAAGAAGGATGCGAAAGCCTCTTTGCCTGTCGGCTTTCTTTCCACTTCACGGTTCTTGCGTCGATTGTGCCAAATCTATAAGTAATTGCGGCAGAGGCAATTACGATTCAGGAAGCAATCCAGCCGATGGGTTGGCACGGAACTTTCTAATACGATTCTTAGGGGGCTATGCCACCATGGATTTTTAGGTTGAGCTGGTTTCGTGGCAGAGTTCCCAGGCGGGGAAGTGAAACCCCCCTTGAAAAACCATCCGACGCCCGCGCAAGCGGGCGTCTTTTTTTAAAAAGGCAACGGAGATTGGACTCCGTTGCCTGAATCAGTCAGTTTGCGCGGAACTATCCGCCTATCTTGGCCTTCGCTTCATCCGGCACGGTCACTTTGGTGGCGCCCACGTCTTTGATCTCGACGGTGGTTGCACTGTCCATGTCCATGTCGTCGCCATCCTGGTTTTTCATGGCGGCCTGCACCTTGTATTCATACTTGGTCAGGACACCATCCTTGACCCAAAACTTGACGGAGCCTTTGGCGCCGGTGATGGGCGGAGGCTGGAAGCCGCCGGGACCGCCGCCGCGGCCGAACATCATCAGACTCTTGACGCCGTCCTCGGTCAGATCGCCGACGTACATGTCATTCGTTTTGGTCAGGTCTTTGGCCTTCGCGGCAATATCGGGCGCTTCGGCGGCTGGAGCTTTTGTGCTCTGAACGCGCATCGCCATGAATCGGGCCGGATTGAACCCTCCATCGCCACCGCCCTTGGCGGCATCGGCCAAGGACTGCCAGCCCTCCTCGGTCTTGATCGCCCCATTTGTGCCCTTGAGGACTGCCTCGATGGTATTGTCCATCATCGAGAAATCCAGATACGTATAGCCCCCCTTCTCGGTCTTGCCGTGACTAGGGCCGGGGGTGAACCGCGAGCTTTCCATTGTGGTGGTCCAACTGTAGTTGGCGGCCGCGTCAAGTTTTTTCGCGGCGGCTGTGACGTCGTCTTTCCCGGCGGCATCCGCTGCCAGGAGAGGCGTGGTGGCCGCAAATGCTGCGGCGAGCATAATAAGAGATTTCATGTCCATCCTTTTGTTCGTTTTTGTTACTGCCTGTTGACAGGGTTCGGCGCTTCTTGTGCGCCGAACCGGGCCGTAAGTCAAGCTCTTAAATGGAGAACCCGGCTGGCGCAACCAATCACCAGCCGGGTCTCATTATCCCCCCAAACAACGTCGGCAGGGTCGCCTATTTCCGTATTCCGCGCAATCGGGGTTTTTCTGAAAGGGTCTGTCAGGGTCTGCCTGAATTCGTCATCTGCCGGCCGCCGCCGCCCCTGCGGCTTTTTCGGGCGTGACTTTCAGGGCAATTAAGTTCACGGTTCATAACACAGGTGCAACATAGCCCGCCAGTTTCACGCAGCGGCCGCTTTTCCGGCGATCCCGGTCCGGACGTGGCGCTTTTTACCCAGTCGGTTTCCTTCGATTGGCGGTTGTGGGAGCACGATATCCTCGGTTCCCTCGCCCACGCCGCCATGCTGCTAAAAATCGGCGTGCTCACCAAGGCGGAGGCGCGGGAAATCGAGAACGGCCTCAATTCCATCGCGCGGGAGATATGCGAAGGACGATTCGCCTGGAAGTTGGAATTGGAGGACGTCCACATGAATATCGAGGCCGAGTTGACGGCCCGCGCCCCCGCCGGCGCCAAACTCCACACCGCCCGCTCGCGCAATGACCAGGTCGCCTTGGATATGCGCATGTGGATGCGGGATGAAATCGTCGATTTGGACCGCGAACTTCGCGCGTTGCAGGAGGCCCTTGTTGCTCTCGGGGAGGGGCATGCCGGGGTCATGATGCCGGGTTACACCCATTTGCAGCGCGCCCAGCCGGTGTATTTCGCCCATCATTTGCTGGCCTACGTCGAAATGTTCAGCCGGGACCGTGAACGCTTGTTGGATTGTTTCCGCCGGGCCAACATCTGTCCGCTGGGCAGCGGCGCCATCGCCGGCTCGACGCTGCCGCTGGACCGCGAGATGGTCGCCCGCCTGCTGGGCTTCGTCGATCAAAAGGGCCGCCCGCGTCTGACCCAAAATTCCATGGACGCCGTCGGCGACCGCGATTTTGTCGTGGAGTTTTGCGCCGACGCCGCGTTGATCGCGGTCCACTTGTCGCGTCTGGCGGAGGATTGGATTCTGTGGAGCACGGCGGAATTCGGCTTTGTGACCCTTGCCGACGCCTACACGACGGGATCGTCGTTGATGCCCCAAAAAAAGAACCCGGACGTGGCGGAGTTGACGCGCGGGAAGGCGGGGCGGGTCTTTGGCAATTTGATGGCGCTGCTGACCTTGCTCAAGGGCCTGCCGATGGCCTACAACCGGGATTTGCAGGAGGACAAGCAGCGCCTGTTCGATTCCGCGGACACCGTTCGCGCCGCCACGCGCCTCATGGCGGGGATGGTCGCTCATACGACGGTCCACGCGGAGAAGTGTTGCGCCGCGGCGGCGGACCCCGGCCTGCTGGCGACCGATCTGGCCGATTTTTTGGTCGGGGAAGGAATGCCCTTCCGCCAGGCCCATCACCTGGCCGGCGCCGCCGTGGGAGCGGCCGAGCGCATGGGAAAACCGCTCAACCAATTGACCGCCAAAGAATGGCGGCAGATCGATCCCGCCTTCGGCTCCGGCGCGCCGGAAGTCTTCGATCTGCGCCGGGCCATGTCCCGGCGCGAGCTGGCCGGGGCGCCCGGCCCGCGCCAGGTCGCCCGCCAACTGGCCCGCTGGCGCAAACTCCTGGCCGGCGCCTGACCGGCTTCCGCCCCGTGTCCAACCCGTTGTTGACATCGCTGCTGCGGGACGTGTCCCGCACATTTTATTTGACAATGCGCGTGCTGCCTCGCGCCGTCCGGCCCCAGATCAGCATCGCTTACCTCCTGGCACGCACCAGCGACACCGTCGCCGACACCGAATTGGTGCCCGTCCAGTCCCGCCTGGCCGCCTTGAGGGCGCTGCGGGCGGCCATCGCCGCGGAGAACGGCCCGGCGCCCGATTTCGCTGGGTTGCGCGACGGCCAGGCGCTGGCGGCCGAGCGGATTTTGCTGGAGCGCTGCCAGGAGAGCCTGGGATTATTGCGCGGCCTGGAGAGGGCGGACGGCTGGCTCGTGCGCGACGTGCTGGACATCATCATCAGCGGACAGGAATTGGACTTGACGCGCTTTGCGGCGGCGGCCCCCGGCCGGATAGTGGCGCTGGAGACAGAGGAGGAACTGGATGATTACACCTACCGCGTGGCGGGCTGCGTGGGGGAATTCTGGACGAGGATGTGCCGCGCTCATTTATTGACAGGCCCGGGGCACGACGATGCGTGGCTGTTGCGGCAGGGCGCGCGATTTGGCAAGGGCCTGCAATTGATCAACATCCTGCGCGACCTCCCCCGGGACTTGCTCCAGGGCCGCTGCTACTTTCCGCGCGTCGCGCTGGCGGCGGTGGACTTGACTCCCGCCAGCCTGCTCCTGGCTGAAAACGAATCCCGATTCCGCCCCGCTTACGACCCCTATCTGGAGCGGGCCGCGGGCCATCTGGCCGCCGGCTGGGAATACACCCGGCGCCTGCCCTGGGCGGAGGTTCGGCTCCGCCTGGCCTGCGCCTGGCCGCTGCTGATCGGGGCGGGGACACTCCGGAAACTGCGGCGGGAAAATATACTCGACTCGACGCGCCGGATCAAAATCAGCCGCTCCGAGAGCCGTTCCCTGATCTTCCGCTCCATCCTGCTCTACCCGTGGCCCGCCGCCTGGAACGCCCAACTGAACCGGGAACTTGGCCGCCAGGGCCGTTGACAACATGCGGAATGAATTTGATTTCCATTCCTTTTTCTCTTAAAAAAATGGCATGAAAAACGGAAAGCTTTGCATTCTTTCAATATGTGTCGGTTTGAGCTGGATTGTTTTGGCTCAGACACAGCCGTCCGCCGGAGGCTCCAGCGATCAAGACAAAGTCCTGCAAGCCTTGCTCCAGGCGGAACGGGGCCAGCTTCCCGCCGCCGCTTCGGCTCCGACGACCGCCGTCCCCGGCGGCTCCACTGATGCCGGCAACGCCAGAGCTTTGGAAGTTCTGCGCGCGGTGGAGCGGGGCCAGCTTCTCCCCCCGGCTTCGGTTCCGGCGACCGCCGTCCCCAACGGCTCCACTGAAGCCGACAACGCCAGAGCTTTGGATGCTCTGCGCCAGGCGGAACGGGGCCAGCTTCCCGCCGTTGCTTCGGCTCCGGCGACCACCGTCCCCCGCGCCTCCACTGAAGCCGACAACACCAGAGCTTTGGAAGCTCTGCGCCAGGCGGAACGGGGCCAGCTTCCCGCCGCCGCATTGGCTCCGGGGACCGCGATCCGCAGCGGCTCCACTGAAGCCGACAACACCAGAGCTTTGGAAGCTCTGCGCGAGGTGGAGTTGGGCCAGCTTCCCGCCCCGGCTTCGGTTCCGGCGACCGCGATCCGCAGCGGCTCCACTGAAGCCGACAACGCCCGAGCTTTGGAAGCTCTGCGCCAGGCGGAACGGGGCCAGGCGCCCGCCACTTCTTCTGGTTCGATTGCGACATCCCCGACGCCAGCGTCCACCCAAGCTCCGAGCGCGGCGCCGAAAGCAGCGCCTCAGAAAATGGCCAATCCGAAGAAAGATCAGGAAGCAAAGAAGCAGACAGACAGCCGTCCGGAGACCCCTGCTCGGGCGCTGGCCCGCGCCGCCACGGCTCCGGCCCAAACCGCGCCAGCCGCCGCCGGACCAATCACCGGCGCCGAAGCGACCCGCTACCAAAAGCTGGCCGATCTGCTCCGCCGCTATAGGGACTACGAGATCGGTCCCGCCGAATACCACAGCGAGCGGGCCAGCATCCTGGCGGAGCCGTAAAATTTGTATTGACTCTATCCGCGGTGCGCGGGGCTGTTGGAGTTTTCATTTGATTCTATGTATTTGCTTCATCCCCAAAAGGGCGCGCTCCGCGGCCGGCCCGCCCCTTGGAACGCCCAACCGGGCCGGGAACCTGGCCGGCGGGGCCGTTGACAACGTGCGGAATGAAGTTGATTTCCACTCGTTTTTCTTTTAAAGAAGTGGCATGAAAAACGGGAAGCTTCGCATTCTGCCAATATGTGTCGGCATGAGTTGGATAGTTTTGGCTCAAATTCAGCCCTCCGCCAAAGCCTCTGACGATCAAGACAAAGCCCTGCAAGCCTTGCTCCAGGCCGAACGCGGCCAGCCTCCCGCCGCCGCTCCGGCGCCGGTGGCCGCCGCCCCGGGCGCCTCCACCGATTCAGACAATGCGAAGGCTTTGGAAGCTCTGCGCCAGGCGGAACGAGTCCAGGCGCCCGCCACTCCTTCCGCTCCGATTGCCACATCCACGGCGCCCGCGTCCATCCAAGCTCCGATCACCGCGCCCGAGCCAGCGCGCCAGGAATTGCCCAATCCGAAAGCGGCCGCAGCGAGTCAAGAGAAATCTCCGGCGCAAATCGAGGCCCAAAAGATGCAGGCCCGCAAGGAGGCCGAAGCCAGGAGAGCCCAGCAAGCCGCCGAGTTTCTCGCCCAAGCCCAAGAGGCCAGAAGGGCCGCCGCGGAAAGAAACGGCGCGCAAAAGACAGCCAAAGCCGAAGCTGACGCCCAGAAACTCCGCCAAGCCCAAGAGGCGAAGAAAGCCGCCAAAGAAGTAGTCGTCCGCCAGCAAAGCCCCGAAAGCGGCAAAACGACGGCGGACGAAAAACTCCGCGCCCAACAGGAGCGCGACACCGCCGCCGCCCGCCTCCAGCAGGCCACCGAAGCAAAGAAAGTGGCCGCTATTCCCGCGACCCCCACACCCGTCGCGTCCAGCGAGTCGGACAATGCGAAAGCCTTGGAAGCTCTGCGCCGGGCGGAAAGAGGACAGGCTCCTGCCGCCGCGATCGTTGCGACTCCCGCAGCCCCCGCTCCAAGCGCGCCCGCTGCCGCCGCGATCGTTGCGGCCCCCGCTTCAAGCGGGCCAGCCGGTGTTGCGGTCGTTGCGCCCGCCACTGGCACCCCTCCGCTGGCCTACCAATGGGTTCCAACCGCGCCCGCTGTATCTGATGATGCGCGAGTTTTGGAAGCTCTGCGCCGAGTCGAAAAAGGTCAAGCGCCCGCTGGCGTCGCGGTCGTTGCGGCTCCAGCCGCCCCCGCTCCAAGCGCGTCCGCCGCCGCCGGAATC
>Ga0224555_1003088_pt1 | contig 17917 bp, 9 predicted proteins | sample 714S23034metaG_FD_180687 | JGI IMG/M metagenome (GOLD analysis project Ga0224555, IMG submission 180687) | Peat soil microbial communities from Stordalen Mire, Sweden - 717 S2 30-34 | ecosystem: Environmental > Terrestrial > Soil > Wetlands > Peat | place: Sweden: Norrbotten County, Stordalen...
GAGACGCCCTCGGTGCTGAAAGAGCTAGATCAATGGATACGGCGCAGGCTGCGATCTGTGATCTGGAAACAGTGGAAACGAGGCCGGCGGCGGTACGAACAGCTATGCGCGCACGGAGTGAACAAAGACTTTGATTCCATATATAGTTACTCGATTGTTCAGGATTGGCTGCCTATTGCTCAAAGGCACAAGAGGAAGAGGTCGCCAGCGCTAATGCGACTTCCCGGTGGCGGATTCGGAGTGCTGGCTTCGAGCCCGGGCGATCAACGCAAGGGCGGCCTGGGTCACGGGATCATCCGGATTGAGAGCCTTCGCGGTTAGCAGTTCCTTTTCGCCGTTGACAAGGTCGCCGGCCTGACAGTCGACGATACCGAGTTTCCTGTGAAGGTCGGCTTTCGCCGCGCAGTCGCCACACGTCGCGATCGCTTCTCTTAACTGCCGGATCGCTTCGGGCCAGTCGTGAGCGGACTCGGCTTCAATACCGTTGTTGGCCAGCGAGTCCGCGCGGTCCAGGATGCGCCGCTCCTTCTGGACAGCGTTGTAGCGCGCCGTGAACTGCTCGGACTCAGCTTGATCTGTAGATCGCAATGTTCGCGCCAGACTGAACAGCGCCTGGGTAAAGTTCGGATCGATCGCGATAGCATTCCGCCAAGCGGCTAGCGCCTTCGCCGTCTCGGACTCCTGCTCAAGGGATTGGCCAAGCATATACCAAGCCATTACGTTGCGGGGTTGCAGTTTGACGGTCTCTTCGAAAAGGCTGGCTGCAAGCTGGGTCTTGCCCTGCTGCTTGTCAATGAGGGCGAGAAAATACCGCGGCTCTGGCATCAGCGGAGCCAGCCTGCAGGCAGTTTCGAACTCAGGCTGTGCCTCGGTGGTGCGGTTCAGATCGAACAGAACACGCCCGCGATAGAAATGGGCGACACCGGACTGCGGAGCAAGGTGGACCGCCTCGCCAGTTTGCACCAGAGCGGCGGTCAAGTCGAAACTGTCTGCGAGCGCAAGCGCCAGATCCAAATGCGCCGCAGCCAGGTCGGGCGCCAGATCTACCACCTTGTGAAGAAGCGCAATCCCTTCGCTGGACTTACCCATTTGCATTTTCGCTTTTCCAGCCGTCGATATTGTGGCGGGATCGTTTGGCGACAGCGCAACGGCTTTGTCCAGTTCCTCTTCAGCGTCGGATTTCCTGTTCTGCTGGGCAAGAATCAACCCCAGATTCAAATGGCCCTTTACATACTTCGGATCGTCTTCGATGGCCTGTCGTAGAAGTCTTTCCGCCGATACCATATCGCCCCTCTTGGCGTAAACCATCGCCAGATTTCCGCGCGTCTCTGCGAGTTCAGGCTCCAGGTCAAGTGCGGATTCCAACCATTTCTGCGCGGATTGCAGGTCGCCTTGCGCCAATTCCAGTTGGCCCAACTCGGCGCGAACCTTGGCAAGCATCGGGTGACGGTCGATTGCATTGCGGAGGGTGTCTTCAGCGCCTTTCATATCGTTCATGGCTTCAAGCGCCAGCGCGAGATTGTAAGCCGTCTGGGCGCTGTCCGGGTTTTCCTCGAGCATGTGGCGATAAATCTGCGCTGCCTCTATCGGTTTCCCGGATTGCAGCAAGTCATTCGCCTTGGTTCCCTCGGATGCCAACTGGCTATTCAGGGATTCTTCGCCCTGTTCTTTCCGCAACTGCCTTACTAACTGCGTTGCCTCCTGCGTTTGACCAAGTGAGCGCAGCACAGCGACCAGCTGGTACTGGGCCGACCTATCCCCGGGTTTTAGCGCGATAGCTTTCTCCAACTGGGGTAGGGCCTGAACGGGCTTTCCCATGCGCGCCAAAACGAGCCCAAGTTGATATCGAGCCTCAAAATCGTCGGACGCCCGGGCGGCTCCAAGCTCAAGTTCCGGCTCTGCCCTTGCGTAATCGCCCAGTTGCTGGTACACCGTGCCAAGCATGACGTGCCCCGAGGGATCGTTCGGTTTCCGGTGCACGTAATCGCGGGCGGGCGCAAGCGCCTCGGTATATGCTGATGCGTCGATAAGCGCCTTGACCTGCGCAGCCAGCGCGACCGTATCGGTGGGACTCCGGCGGGTCACCTCCTGGTATTCATCCGCGGCCTCGCGATCACGGCGCTCGTTCGCATAGATGTTGCCAAGAATAAAGTATCCAGCCGTTATATCTGGATGGCTCTTGAGCAAGTCCGTTAGAAGCCTAATGGCGTCAGCCACCCCGGCGCCATCCAAGGCAGGCAGCCCATTAGCCTGCCTGGCCTTGGCAGACTTATATGTCGCAGTCGCCAAAGCGATCTGCAAATCCGGAGCGTCCGGTTGAATCCGGAGGGCCTGCCGCCAGTAATCCATGGCGGCATCGTATCGTCTCTCCTTCACCAGAACCTGCGCTATCCCGTCCAGGGCGCAGACTAATTGCGGGTTCACTGCGAGTGCTTTGCGAAATTCGGCTTCCGCCTCGGTCGGATCACCGAGGGACGATCCCAGCGCACAATGCGCCAGCAGCAATGCAGGATCGTACTGCAAGGCCAGGCGGAACTCGCTTATTGCGGCTGCTAGCTGCTGCTGACTTTGCCGAACAAGCCCAAGGTCGAAATGCGCCTCGGCCAAGCGCGGCTCCAGTCGCAAGGCCCGTTTGAACGCCGCGACTGAACAATTGAGATCGCCTTTTTGTGCGAACCAGACGCCCACGGCATCAAATACTCTCGCGGGTGATGTGCCGGCTGGCGCATGCGTGGCTGCCGTCGGCGGTTTGCAGGTGTCCGGCAGTTGCGCCGCGGCCCGTGCGCCGACAAATAGTAGAAATGCGCTACAGTAAATGATTGATCGCTTCATGATGGATCCACTCCGGGTAAAATGCCACCTTGGGCACATTCATTGCTGACCGAAATTGCGGGGCTCGGTCACCTCGAGTATGCGATCAGCAGTCACATCGTGCAACAACTGGCGTGTACCCGATGGCCAGCGGATCTCGATTTCCCTCATCACGCTCGATTTGCCCAGACCAAAATGAACGCGTGGATCGCTTGATGCGGCATAGCCCGTGCTAGTCGTCGCCTCGTTATAAAGCTTCCTGCCATCGTCAGTGGTTACCCGAATCTGTGCGCCAAGGCCCATGCGGTTGCTTTTGGTTCCAACAAGCCTCAGCAGTATCCAGTGATTGCCTGTTTGGGTGACATTACGGAGTACTTGGACCGGTCCCCCCAGAGAGGTCACAACGAGATCCATCCGTCCGTCGTTATTAAGATCCCCGTACGCGAGCCCCCGGTGCGGGGCTGGCCGTGTAAAGTCGGCCCCAGCAGCAGCGCTCACATCTTCAAACTGCCCGTTCCCGAGATTACGAAAGACTGCGTTTGGTTCGGCATAGCTAAAATGCCGTGAAATTTCCCCGATATTGTCCAGCACATTGCTGCGAGCCACCACCAGGTCCTTCCAACCATCGTTGTCGAGATCGACGATCCCGTTCGACCAGCCGGACATTGGCCTGGTTAGATTCGCAAGCCGGCTCTCCTGAGTCGCATTGCGAAACAGTCCTTTGCCTTGGTTTATGAACAATGGAAACGTTTCGTTCTCGATAGCGGTATGCCAGATGTCCGGTAAGCCATCGTTGTTCAGATCCCGGAAGTCAGCGCCCATTCCTGCAAGGACGGCACCCTCGTCGTTGTAGGCCACACCTGCCTGAAAACCCACCTCCTCAAATCGCTCGCCTCCCAGGTTGTGAAACAGGAGGTTCGGGCTGTTGTCATTGGCCACAAATACGTCGAGAAAGCCGTCGCCGTCGTAATCCGCAAACACGACTCCCATTCCCTTACCCAGCACGGCTGAAATTCCGGTCTCCGCCGAAACATCGGTAAAGGTCCCATCGCCATTGTTACGATACAGGGTATTGGGAAGTGGAGCGAAGCTGCCGGGGTGACAGTAACCGCGGCCATTCAGACCCGTGCATACAGGTTCGTAATGCGGATCCCACTGGCAGTAATTTGCCACAAACAGATCCAGCAGTCCGTCGTTGTTGTAGTCGAACCAGCCGGCCGCGATGGACCACATTTTGCGGCCGTTGTACACGGCGCCACCCAAACCCGCTTTCGCGGTGACGTCGGTGAACGTGCCGTCCCCATTGTTGTGAAAAAGCTGATTGCCGTTGACGTTGGCCAGAAACAGGTCGGGCCGGCCGTCGTTGTCGTAATCGCCCACCGCCGCGCCCATCCCATAACCCGCTCCGGTGACTCCAGCGCGCTCGGAAACATCGGTGAACGTTCCATCGCCGTTGTTGTGAAACAGGCGGTTGTAATACTTCGGACCCGTTTTCACCATGGATGGCATCTCGGCGCCGTTGACAAGGTAAATGTCGAGCAGGCCATCCCCGTCATAGTCGAACAGCGCAACCCCTGCAGGCATGGTCTCGGGCTGGTGTTTCTCCGGGGTGGGACAATTCTCGGTAATAAAATGTACGCCGGCTTTTTGAGCGATGTCTTCAAACCTGATGGCTGATGGAAGGGCAACAGCCGGGAAGATATCTTGGAGCTGCTTGCCCCGTCGCGGTCCCAACCAGGGAAACAGCATCTTCGGCGCCAGCAAACCGGCCGCGCGCAGAAAGGTTCGCCGGGAGCCGTCGATGATCGAACCTGGATCAACGGCCGGGGGCGACACGACCCCCAGGGCAAATACGATTCCAGCGAGCATGACAGAGCAAAGCAATAGAATCAACACCGCCAAACGCGTTCCTCTTCGTCTTTACTCTTTTAGCATAGATCGAGGCTTCAAAGAGAATAGTGCCACCGCCGCGATACTGCGTACGGCGATGACACTATGGAGTTTCAGTCATTAGAGGCGGGCTACCACCGTGACCTCGTGGATTTGCGATTTCCCAGGTCTCATCCGCCGCAGCGGACGAGACCATGGGGCACCCGCACCCGAGATTCGTGGATCGGATTACGAAACCACAAAGTCACGACGCTAGTAGTAGAACTTCAGACTCATCTGCAACTGACGTGTTGCCGGCAAGCCGTTTTGGCCTGAGCGTTCACCTGTGATTTGGCCATAAGTCGCGTCGGTACTGGTCGTGTCCGGAACGCCAAAGACAACGTTGTTGAAGAGGTTGAACGATTCGGCACGGAATTCGAAGTATCTCTCTTCTCCGAGCCCTATATGGAAGGTACGGAACAGAGACATGTCCACATTGTTGTAATGTTGCGAAACCAGGGAGTTCACCTTTTCATTGCCATAGGTGTACCCGGTCGGCACCGCGAAGGCGCTTGTATTAAACCATTCCAGCTGAGTCTTTGGCCCACTGTTCGGGTTGCCAATCACGTTCATTCGTTCCTGGTTGATGCCACCTATATTCTCCGGGTCGCCACCCGCAGTTACCGTGTAAGGCTGTCCTGAAGTTTCCTGCACAATGCCATTGAGCGCCCAACCGCCAGCCACATTGGCCAGCAGCTTATTGGGAGACTTGTCGAATGGCGACGCCGCCGTAAATGCCACCGTAAACACGTTCTTCTGGTTGAGGTCGGAAGTGCCGTAGTCGCCGTGGCGGTTGTATGGATTTGTCGAGTCGCAGCTTGCACCCAGGGCGCAGCCGTCGGCGTTCGCTTGCGACAGCGTGTAGGCGGCCAGGAAGGTAATCCCATGGGTGGTACGTTGCTGGACGGTGACCTGCAAAGCGTTGTAACGACTGTCGCCGACGCTCTGGTCGAACCATTGCGGCTGCATGTAGGGGTATGGCCGCCGGGCTTGCTGGCTGCCAGGTCCCGGCTGCGGGACGTTCAAGGCCGGACCCCAGTCCTCATGCCTGCCGTTCGAGCCGACATAGTTCGCATCGAGTGTCATATTGCCCGGTAACTCCCGCTGGATACCCACGTTCCACTGGTCGAAAACCGGAGTCTTGAAGTTCGGATCCACCATCCACTGGCTGACCTGGCTGAAGTCGTTGATGGGATAAATGATCGCTCCGCCATGGCCAAATTGCAGCGGATCGGCGGACGTCACTGTGGGAAGAGCAGGGTTCAAGTTGGGGTTATCGATGGCGCCGACCGACGGCCAGTTTCCACCGAAGTTCTGTGAGAGCTGGATCATGTCGGCCCACTCGTCGTAGTAGCGGCTAAACGCTGCACGGATCACCGTCTTGTCGTTCAGGCGGTAGGCCAAGCCGAGCCGGGGTGCCCAGTCGGTCAGCGAGTTCCTGATCACGCGGAGAGTCGGGCTGACGTAGGCGTTCGCGGGAAGCTGGCCCGTACCAGGCGTGCTCGATGCGGTGTAGATGCCGTTCGGAATGCATGGCGCGCCCTGTGTTGCGGAACAGAGCGGCGGCAACGCGTTGAGCTCGTATTGGCCGGTGAGGGGATTGGCGTTGCCGGTGTAATAGTTCCCGGCATTGCCGGTCCCATAAATCGGCGTGTACACCATGTCATTGCGTACGCCGAGATTGAGGGTTAGACGGTTCGTCGCCTTGAACTGATCCTCGCCGTAGATCCCGTTGATCCAGCCGCTATGAGCATCCTCGAAGATGTTCCGGTAGGTGCCTGCGGCCGGAAATCCGAGCACCAACGACGCCCAGCTATTGCCACCGCTGCTGCTTGACCCGAGGCTTGAGGTCTGCGCTGGTTCGAAATCATCGCTTGCGTATGCGATCGGCGAAATGAAGTTGACTGTCTGGAAATCGGCGCCGATCTTGATCGTGTTCCTGCCCAGAATCTTCGAGAATGAGCCGCCAAACTGCCAGTCATCCGCCAACGTGGTGGCCTGCAACTGCGAACAGCATAAACCAATGTAACCACCCGCCGTATACTGCGGCAAATAGAGCGTGTTGTTCAGGGTCATCCAGTACGTGGACATCCCGTCCTGCTGCAATTGCGACAAAAGTGACGGGGTTTCGCCGGCCCAACTGTCGGCGGCGATCGTATATCCGTAGTTTCTGCCGAAGTACACGTCCGAAAAGGTCGTCGTATTGAATTCGTGCGTCCAGTGCCCGATGTAGTTATGGCCGATGACATGCGTGGTGGCATAGCCAATTGTATCCGACGGCACTGTCTTGAACAGATCGAACTGGCTGTAGCGGAAAGAGACCTGGTTGTTATTGCCGAAGTTCTGGTCGAACCGAAGCGTTCCCGAATTCTGGGTGAAATCGGTGTTTTGGGGGTAAAAGAGGTTCTGCCCGTTAACTATAGTCGGGCTGCCTGTCGGCATGATCCCCATGTATAGCTTCGAGATGGGACTGATCCGGCTGCTTGGGATGCAGTTGACGTTGCCATTGCACAAAGCCGTGTTGCTCGGCCCTTCGTTGTACTCCTGGGTGAAGCTTTGGCGCGTGTATACGCCGCCGCTGAGGACCGTTGTCTCCGGGTCGTAAATGGTTGCGCCGACACCGCTGAAGTCGCCGGCGTCCATCGCGGCCGTTGGCGCCAGCGCTCCGGTTTCCGTTTTAGAGGCGTACTTGTAGCCTTCCCATGCTCCGAAGATGAAGGTGCGGTTCTTGCCGTTATACAGTTTTGGAATCGAGAGAGGACCGCCGCCCGAAGCGCCATACATGTTCTGCCGCAGGGGCTCGCGGGCTTTCTCAAAGTAGCCGCGCGAATCTAACTTCTCGTTGCGCAGGAACTCCCAAAGGTCGCCATGGAACTGGTTGGTTCCGGATTTTGTGACCACGCTCACCGCGGCTCCGGCGGCCCCGCCGTACTCGGCCAGATCGTTGTGGCCCTGGCTCTTGAACTCCTGAATGGCGTCGACGATGGGCGCATAGTTGTACATCCCTTGAAACGTGCTCGTATCGTTTCCGCCGTCGAGTATGAACATGTTGCTGCGGTTGCGGGCGCCGTTCACTGCCGGGAAGCTGAACTGTCCGATTGAAGCACCATTCCATCCGCTGCCTCCACCCGAGTTCTGGTCGGTATTGATGTTCACGGTACCCGGCACGAGCAAGAGTAACTGGGTGAAGTTGCGGCCGTTCAAAGGCAGGTCGTTCATGTCCTTCGGCGAGATAACCGTGCCTATTTCCGAGGTCGAAGTCTCCAATGTAGGCGCGGAGGCATTTACCGTGACGGTGCTGGTCGCCGCGCCGACCTTCATTTGAAAGTCGAACGTCGCGATCTGGCCAACTTCGAGGGTTACCGGCGGCTGCGAAACCGCGCTAAAGCCGTTTGCGGACGCCCGCATGCTATAAGTGCCCGGCACGACGCTCGGGAAGTTGTAAATTCCGTCGGTATTGGTGGCTGTTTTCCTCACGACTCCGGTATCGACGTTCGTGAGCTCAATCTGCGCATTTGCAATTGCAGCGCCGCTTGGATCCTTGACGACGCCGTTGACGTTTGCGGTTGCCTCTTGAGCCATGGCGGCCGGAGCCATCAAACCTGCAACGCTCAAAAGCATCACAAGCAGCCCGAGATACCAGTGCCGCTTCCGGAGTCTCCTGACTAACGTTTTCATACTGCCTCCTTTAGACTCGTTGGTGCACATCCGAGAGAACGTTTACCGACTGCCTGTTTGATCAAGCTTTGAAGTCGGTAGGTTATCGATTACTTTACCGCGCCACAAATCTAGTGGTTAGTCGCGCGCTTGTCAAGGATTTTTTGTAAACTGGCTGTATGTAAACTGGCTGTAGCTGATACGACGTCGATGTACATTATTGATTCAATGCGAGTTAAGAAGTAGGGGCCGCCACTCCGGCCCCGCGACAAAGCCCTCTAGGAGTCTGTCGGGGATAGCGATTTGAGGCGTACAGCATGATCTTTGGTTGTAGTTTGCGGCTTGCTGATTGTTGGGATTCTGTTGGCCAAGTCGGCTCGTGGCACAAGCACGGGTAAGCCGAACAGGCTTCCCCGCCACATTTCAGGCGGTTTCCGGTATCCATCCGTAGCGGAACAGCTTGAGCAGGTTGGCAGTGGCGCAGATCAGCTTCCACTCGGCACGCACCTTCTCCAGCCCGCGCAAGCTGAAGCGGCGGAAGCCTCTCTGCTCCTTGATCTGGCCGAAGACCGGTTCGACGATAGCCTTTCGTTTCTTGTAAACGGCGTGACCGGCCTCGGTGCGCAGTTTATGCTGCATGGCTTGTTTAGGCGTGGCGGACGCTGGCGGCGGCTCGCTTCCGTTCGCGATGGTTTCGCCGTGTTTCACGCGGCCGGTGGCGATATAAAGATCGATGCCAGTCACGTTTTCATCCGTCGCATTAGCCTCGCTCCAGTAGCCCGCATCGGCACTAACAACCTCCGGCTTGCGGCCCATGTTCGTTTCCACCTGCTCTAACATCGGTATAAGTTGACGACTATCATTGGCTTGCTGAGTTAGCTCCGCCGCTACGATCACTTGCGCCGTATCATCGACGGCCACCTGCGCGTTGTAACCCTGCAGAAAGCTGCCCTTGTTGGCCCCGTCCGGCATGATCCGGCTCTCCGGATCGGTAAAATTACGCTGCTTCTTCGCATCCGGCTTCGACTCTTCTGGCGCGGGGATTTGCGGTTCGCGGTCTGGCTGCTTCTTGTTCGTCTGCTCTTCCTTTTGCTGGCGCGCGGCCTGCTTGGCTTGGGCCGCGGCGCGCGCCTGCTCGGCCTTTTCCCTGGCTTCCTGCTCCAACTCTGCCTTGGCCTGCTGGATCTTCTTCAACCGGCCCTCGCGCCTCGATAGCTCATCCGGTAACTCGTCGCCACGCTTGTCCTTGCCATACAAGGCATCCTCAGCGGCGTCGGTCTGCTCGGCTTGCTTCAGCAACGCATCGATCTCAGCCTTCAACCGCTGCTCGGTCTCGCCCATGCGCTGGTAACTCATGGCCTTGTGCTTGCTGGCGTTCGCCTTGATCTTGCTCCCGTCGATGGCCACGTGGCCCAGTTTCACCAGGCCAGCCTTGGCGCATAATTGCAAGGCCTGCGTAAACAACCCGGCCAGCGCCTGCAAGTGCCGCTTGCGGAACTCCGCCAGCGTGCTGTGATCAGGATGCTCGTCGGCCGACAGAAAGCGGAACGCCACGTCGTCGTAGGTCTTGGCTTGGATCTTGCGCGAACTGTAAACAGCGGTCGCGTAGCCATAGAGCAAGACCCGCACCATCATCAACGGCGCGTAAGCCGACAGGCCGCGGCCGTCCTTCTCGTCGTAAGACGCGTAGATCGCATCCAGGTCCAGCGCGTTGACCACATCCGCCACAAAGCGGGCCAGGTGATTGTCCGGAAGCCAATCATGCAACGATGGAGGAAAAAGCAGGGACTGGTTCAGATCGTCGACGCGAAAGCTCTTGCTCATATATCTCATTATAAACGAGATATACTAACAAATTCCGCACTTTCCCCGCTTTCAGAAATCTATCCCCGACAGACTCCTAGCTACGGTCACATGTCTCGAATGAAATGAAGGCAAGGCAAGACGCCTCTTCCCAGAGAGCGTGGCGTTGAATGCGAACTGGCCTCACATATAGTGGTTCAGGCCGCCCACGGAGGCAATTGCGGGGCAGTCTCAAACCGACGGGGTTACCGCTCGTTGTATCGAAGTTCGCGTTGGCGGTGCGCTTGCGATCTGGCGCGCGGAGACGGTCTGTGTAGCGCCTGCACGTAGACACCCGCTACGTAGACACCCGCTAATCGATACGCCGTGCAGTGCCGTTGTACCATGTCTGGAAGAGGTAAAAATAAGTTGCGATTCTACCGGCTCTGCGTTTACCCCCTGCGCTCCGTTTTGCCTGGCAGGATTGGAAGATACATCAAACGCCCATGGTTCCCGTCCGTTCTTCTGCTGTCAACAGTTTGCGTCTTGCTCGCTCTCGTGCTGCGCGGCTCCCCGGATGCGGTAATCGCCGCGGGCCAGCAGGGGCAAGCTACAGGCGGAGAAATGACCAACGCCGGCCCGCAGGCGGCAGTATACGATAGTCAGCACCGTCCCATCACGGCCGGTGGCTTCGTGAAGACGGGTCCGGTGGTGTTCATCGATGCAACCGAAAAGGCGGGGCTCTCGAAGTGGCGGAACGTAACCGGTAAGCCGGATAAACGAGTGATCATTGAAGCCAAGGGCTCCGGCGTCTGCCTTCTTGATTACGATAACGACGGCTGGCTCGATATCTATCTGGTGAACGGGTCGACGCCGGACGCTCTAGCGGGGAAGGCCCCTTCACCGCATGCGGCCCTCTTCCATAACAATCATGACGGCACGTTCACCGACGTGACCGCGAGTGCAGGCGTGGCGAACGACCGATGGGGAACGGGTTGCGTCGTCGGCGATTACGACAACGACGGCTGGCCCGATCTCTACGTGACCAATGTCGGTGCCAGTCGGCTCTATCGCAACAATCGCGACGGCACGTTTACCGATGTCGCGGTGCAGGCCGGTGTGGCCCTCGACGAAGGTCCGGCCGGCGTGGCGATTGACCACACCGGCGCCACCTTCGGGGACTACGACGGAGACGGCAATCTCGATCTATTTGTGGCCGGCTATATTGATCTTGACCTGAAAACTGCTCCGCTTTCCGGCTCCAAGACCGCTGGTTACGACTTCTGCCAGTACCGCGGCGTGAAGGTGATGTGCGGCCCGCGCGGACTTCAGGGAGCACACGATCATCTCTTCCACAGCAACGGCGACGGTACCTTTACAGACGTCAGCAAGAAGCTGGGCGTGGAGGGTCCCAACGGTTATTACGGGCTCGACGCGCTGTTTGCCGACGTCAACAACGACGGCAAGCCGGACCTCTTGGTGGCCAACGACTCCACGCCGAACTATTTGTACATTAACAAGGGAAACGGCACCTTCAAGGACGACAGTTACGAAGCCGGATTCGCGCTCAACGGAGACGGACGCGAGGCGGCCAATATGGGACTCGCCGTGGGAGACTATGAGAACAACGGACATCTCTCCGTGGTGAGCACAACCTTCTCAGATGATTTCCCCATACTTTTCCGGAACGATGGCACAGGGGCCTTCACCGATGTCAGTTACCCGGCCGGAATTGCCCAGTCTTCTATCCCATTTGTGAAATTTGGCGATGGATTCCTCGATTACGACAACGACGGCTGGAAGGATCTGTTCATCGTAAACGGCCACGTCTATCCACAAGTCGATCTGCATCCGGAGTGGGGACAAAGCTACGCCCAGCGCCCGCTGCTCTATCGCAATCTGGGCAACGGCAAATTCGAACTGGTGCCTGCGGTCGAGGGAACAGGACTGGCGGTGGTCACCGTCGGTCGTGGCGCAGCGTTTGGGGACCTCTTCAACGACGGCAAAATCGACGTGGTCATCAACAGCATGGACGGCGTCCCGGTGCTGTTGCGCAACGTCAATCCCGACCACCATCATTGGGTCGAGTTGAAGCTCGTCGGCGGACCGAAAAGCCCCCGCGACGCGGTCGGCGCATCTGTCTACCTGACCGCAAACCGGATGCGTCAGCGGGGAGACGTTCTGAGCGGCGGAAGCTATCTCTCGTCAAATGACATGCGCGTCCACTTTGGTTTGGGCAACTTGGATAAAGTAGATCAATTGGAGATTCACTGGCCCAGCGGCACCGTGGAAAAGGTGACACTGCCCGCCGTTGACCGTATCTATACCATCACCGAAGGTAAAGGCATTACCGGCGCGATGTGCGACGGCAAGCCCTGCAACCCATTCCATTGAATTCGTCATCTGCGGACGACCAGTAGTCGAAAGATCGTCATCCGGGTCGTAGTCTTCTCGCGCTGTTGGGGTTGTAGTCCAAACCCCTCGAAAAGGTAAAAATGGCTGCTTCAACAGTGCTGGACCTGGCAGGAATTTTGTCCGCGGTGTGGTGCTCCAGCACCACAAATACACGGGTGGGGTGTTGGGGGCGTAGCGGGTGGCGCCGGCAATGACGCATCCTGCGGAGTTGGCGGGAAAGCGGGGCCGGATTGCTCCGGCCCTTGGGTGGCAGTCAGTTTTCGATGAGCAAGAGAGCGGTGTTGACGTTAGTTCCCTGGCTGGCAAAAGTTCCGGCGAGCAGGTCTTCGTACCATCCTCCTGAGTTCTCGGCCAGAGGCTTCAAGGTGGCTTGCTGCCGGGGGCCGTTTGCGCAAATGGCAACCAAGCGGCCTCCAGGTTTCAGCATCTTCATCGCGTGTTGAATGTGCTTGATGTCCACGCCGTTTTCAAATGGTGGGTTCATCAGAATCCGGTCAAACTTGCCCAGATTGCCATTCTGCTCCAGAAAATCTCCCTCTAGCACATTGCGGCAAATGCCTTGGGCGGCGTCCTCGCGCGGTGTAATGGTCTGCGAAAGTAGCGCGCACAGTCGAGAGTTGATTTCAACCGCGAACACCTTGGCGGTCGGTTCGGTCGCAAGGATCGCCTTGCAAATAACTCCGGTTCTTACACTCGGCTCTAATATCTCCTGGTTTGGCTCGATGTCGGCTTCCTCGACCATGCGGGCGGCAAGCGCGCCTGGCTTTGGGAAGAGTTGCGGCGCGGCCACTGCCTGCACTCCGGTTTTCAAGGCGTTCTGCATTTGCTCGATCTTGTCGCGGGTGTTTGTGGGCATAACGCCTTGCCGGATTCTCTCGGCTCTGCATTCGGAGTCTTCGCAGTCTGGACCATCCGGGCAAACCGTGTCATCCTTCGCGGGATCTCATCGGAGGCTGCGGTCTCCGGCTCCGGCTTTGGGGCCGGGACCGGAGACGTGGTAGGTGTAGAGTCCAAGAGAGAGAAACCCTGTTTGGTTGCGCTCTCAACTGGCCGAAGCCTTGGTCGAGATGCTGCGTCAGCAGCGTATCATCATGCCGGCAATCGATGTCATTGTCAACGCTTCCCCCCTTGTGACCGGCACGGTCATGAACGACTCATCTTGTATTGGAAAAGAGTAGGCCTTGACATCAGGTAAGTCAAACCAAGATAATTGTTGGTCTTCAATCTTCCAATTCATGCATGTTCCAAAGTGTTTGAACTGGAAGATTGCTTGTCATACAACAGGTCTCGTCGTGGATCCGTTTCAAAATTGGAAGAATCGGAACAGTCGGAGATGCCCATCTGTTCGAAAACGGCGCGGTCTTGCCCTCACCGTTACGAACTTGTCTTTTTCAGTCTTTCCTTCAGTCTTTTCGTGCAAACAGGAAGCTTTTCGTCAATCAACAGTTTTCAAACCGCGCCAAGGCGCCGTTGATACTCGTTGATACTCATTGAGGAGACATACGAAAAATGTACAAGTCATCGCTCGCTATCACAGCCCTGCTACTTGCTTCACTTGCCCGAACGTCCCCTGCCCAAGTAGCGGGCGAGCACTACCAAACCAGTAGGAACCACCCCGTGGCTGCAATTCAAGATACGGAGACCGCGGCTCAGCGCGATGCGCGGATGAGTTGGTGGCGGGAAGCGCGGTTCGGCATGTTTATCCACTGGGGACTCTATTCGATACCCGCCGGAACCTGGAAGGGCGCTCAGGTCCCCGGTATCGGTGAGTGGATCATGAACCGTGGTTCCATTCCGGTCGCAGATTACAAGCAACTTGCATCTCAGTTCAACCCGACCGCATTCAGTGCGCACGATATCGTCGCTCTCGCGAAATCGGCAGGCATGAAATACATCGTCATCACCGCCAAGCATCATGAGGGTTTTGCCATGTTCGACTCGAAGGCGGATTCCTTTAACATCGTTGCGGCAACGCCGTTCCACCGCGACCCTATTCGTGAACTTGCGGAGGAGTGCCGGAAGCAGGGAGTCAAACTCGGCTTCTACTATTCGCAAGACCAGGATTGGACGGCGCCTGGTGGTGCCGCTTATAAAACGGGCAGCCATGATTTGCCTTCCCATCACTGGGATCCAGCGCAGGACGGCGATTATGCCAGCTACATTCATACAAAGGCTATCCCGCAGTTGAAGGAACTTCTCACCAATTACGGCGATTTTCCCGTGGTCATCTGGTTCGATACCCCGACTACAGACATGACGCCAGCCCTCGCCGGCGAGATTGTTGCCTTGCTCAATCAACACCCAAACCTCATTTGGAATAACCGCCTTGGAGGTGGCTACAATGGCGACACCGAAACGCCCGAGCAGTTTATTCCTGCGCAGGGTTATCCAGGACGCGATTGGGAAGCCTGCATGACGATGAACGACACTTGGGGATACAAGTCTTCCGATAACAACTTCAAGTCCGCTGAGACGCTTCTGCGCAATCTCATCGACATTGCAAGCAAGGGAGGCAATTATCTGTTGAACATCGGACCAGACTCGATGGGGAACGTCCCACCTGCAGAAGTCGAACGTCTCAGGCAAGTTGGCCAGTGGCTAGCGGTAAATGGCGAAGCGATCTACGGCACCCACGCGACTCTTTTCGGCGATGAGGCCGGCAGTTTTAGCACCACGGAGAAGGACGAGGATGGTAAGCAGAAGTTTATCCCTGCATGGAACTGGCGTTCTACAACTACCGCTGATCGAATCTATGTTGAGATCTTCACATGGCCGAAAGGCAGCTTCCACATCGAGAAGCTTCCACGTACGGTGACTAGTGCCTACCTGCTCGATGACAAAGCTAGGAAGCCTCTCAAACTGACAAAGACCGCGAACGGGATCGACATCGCACTTCCCGATCATGCACTCGACCCAATCGCGACGGTACTCGTGCTGAATACAAAGTAGTTCTTATCCGAAGAGTAAGCAATGAAGTGCGGGGTGGCTCTTGGCGTAAGACAGAGCCACTCGCGCCCATCATCAGTAGTGTCCGGTTAAATTCATCTCCATTGCCTGCAAGCCGCTCAAGCACAGGTCAATGGTGGTCAAATCAAGCGCGTAGAAACTCTGGTCCAGTTGCGCTTTGCCCTCTGCGATCGTCAAGCCCACGCTAGCCGGAGAGATTTCTTTGGCCCGCTCGATGATCCCCAGTTCGTGTCCGACGGCGTTGTTGCATGGATCGGGCGACGGCAGACCGACCCTCTTCCCAGCGAGTTTAGGCATCGGTATTAAATAAGGGAACTATATACTTAATTTCCCAAGCGCGGTTTTAGGCTGAGTCCGATACACCAACGCCCACTTTCTCGGCAAAACCAACCTAAAAACTGCTCCGTATAGGACAAAATCGCCCAGGTTCGGCCAGAGGGTAGTTAAGTATATAGTTCCCAAATAAAGGTATCAACTAGGACTCTTGTCCAATACAAGATGAGCCTGAAGGAAGACTTTGATTCCAACACAAGATGAGCCTGAAGGGGCGGTCATGCTGGGTAGTGAACATCCGCATGGTTCAAGCAACAGAGTTGAGTTTGGAAGCGATTGGCCGTTTCGTGACATGCAGCGAGGAGTTCCGGTTTGAGGCCGAGGACCGTCAGCAGCTCTATGGCTGGGTGGAACGGGTTCTGGTGGGGCAGCAATACGCGCAGTTGGGGAAGGCGGCGCGCGGTCTGGTGCGGCGCTACATCGAGAAGATGACCGGGCTGAGCCGTGCGCAGGTCACGCGGCTGATCGCCGGCTACACAGCCAGCGGGCGCGTCCGGGTGACGGTCTATCGTCGACGGCGTTTCGCGCAACTCTACACACGGTCCGACATCGAGTTGCTGGCCTCGGTCGACGAAGCGCACGAGACGCTCAGCGGCCCGGCAACACGGCGTATCCTGGAGCGAGAGTTCGAGGTCTACAAGCGGCCGGAGTACGCGCGTCTGGCTACGATTTCCGTCGCTCATTTGTACAACCTGCGCCACCACCAGCGCTACCGCGAGCGGCTGTTGAACTACACCAGGACGCGGCCCACGGCGGTGTCGATCGGCGAGCGGCGCAAGCCTCAGCCACAGGGTCAGCCCGGCTTTCTGCGCCTGGACACGGTGCATCAGGGCGATCAGCCGAACGGTGGAGAGAAGGGCGTCTATCACATCAACGCCGTCGATGAGGTCACGCAGTGGCAGGTGACCGGCGCAACGCCGCGCATCTCGGAGGCCTATCTACAGCCGGTTTTAGAGCACATGCTGCGTCAGTTTCCTTTTCGCATCCTCGGCTTCCACACCGACAACGGCTCGGAGTTCATCAACAAAACGGTCGCCCAACTTCTCGATAAACTGCGCGTCGAACAGACCAAGAGCCGGCCTCGGCAGAGCGGCGACAACGGCCTGGTGGAGACCAAGAACGGCGCGGTTATCCGCAAACACATCGGCTATGGATACATCGATGCCGGCCACGCAGACCGCATCAACAGCTTCTATCGGGAGTTTCTGAATCCCTACCTGAACTATCATCGCCCCTGTGCTCAGGCGGACGTGAAGATCGACGAGAAAGGGCGCAAGCGTGTAAGTTACAAGCGCTATCAGACGCCGCTCGAAACCCTGCTGGCGCTCGACAAGCCGGCTCGGTACCTGCGCCAGGGACTCAGCATCAACACCCTCAAGCACATCGCCGCCGCGCTCAGCGACACCGAAGCCGCGCGCCGCATGCAACAGGCAAAGGCCAGGCTTTTCGATCAACTTCGGCGCAGTGCCTGAACGCCGCCCTTGCAACCGGCGGCGGCCCGCGCGCGCGTCGGATAGGACCCTTGCCGATTCGCGCGAGGGGAGGGTGGGCGCGCTCGATCGGCAACCCATCCGACGCGCGCGCTAACATGAGTTCAATCGCTAAACGAAAGGAAAAACCCGCTTCGCCTACCCTTCGCTTCCTTCAGGCTCATCTTTCGATTGGAAAAGACTCTAGGTCCTTCAGCGCTAACCAGAACCAGACCGGGTTTGCTCGCCAAAAACGAGCCACCTGCTTGCCGCAGATTTCACCTGCTCCAACGAGACAGGCGTGGCGCTCTGAGAGATTTTGGCGCGCGCCAAGCAGTACGATAGGCACATTTGTGACGCCGCCAGCGCTGTTTATGCCGCGGCGGATGGTTTATGGATGGTTTTCAAGCCTGACGGCGCGGATGAAGTGAGGCAAGGCCATGCACGCCTTCGGCGTGGATGATACTTTGCAGTTTCTCGCCCTCTTCTCATGCTGCCTTGATGTGGATCAATTTAAGCGAGCACAAGTGGTCTGGTTCTGGGAAGTGTTGAAG
>Ga0224555_1003089_pt1 | contig 17913 bp, 9 predicted proteins | sample 714S23034metaG_FD_180687 | JGI IMG/M metagenome (GOLD analysis project Ga0224555, IMG submission 180687) | Peat soil microbial communities from Stordalen Mire, Sweden - 717 S2 30-34 | ecosystem: Environmental > Terrestrial > Soil > Wetlands > Peat | place: Sweden: Norrbotten County, Stordalen...
AAGCTCTAGCGCAAACGACTACATCGCTTTTTGCTGCAAGGTAACCACCGTCTCGCCCTTGTGCAAGGGGATGACATTCGCTCCAGCATCCGTCGCTGTTTTCGTAGAGATGGCCCACGGCTGTGCACCTGTTTTCGTGCTCGTCTGCGCGAGTCTCATGCGAGCCGTGGGTGAAGTCTCAGTCGCCGGCGCCATGTGCAGCCGCACCACATTTCCTTTTGGATCGAAGTCGACCGATTCGAGATGTCCGGCATCGAGCGTAATCCAAAGGCCAATTGGCGCGATGAAGAAGCGATTACGCGATGAGTCAAGCACGGTCGTGTGGATCAACCCGTGACGATCTTCAACGTTGCCGCCAAAGCAAATCCATCCCATCGCATCGTCATGCGTAAGGAATGTGCCTGTATTGATCGCATGTCCAAAGAAGTTGGGACCGTAGTCGCCGGTATACGGATCGAACATCATCCGGTCAGGAAAGGAATGAAATGCGGCCGAGGCAAAACCCTTTTCATCAATGTTTGAGAGCGGGCCCATCACCCCGCCATAGCCGACACGGAGCAGATAGAGATCGTTGGGATGCGCGCGATATTCCTCAAGAAGCGGAATAGCATTAATCCCTGATCCATAATGGTGCAATTGGCGCTCGATACGCGAGTATTTGGGATCACCGCCGTAGATGAAATCCCAGTAGCGTCTCGCGCTGCCGTTGTAACCCCAGCTTGGAATGGTTGGATCGTATGCCAGAATGGCATTGAGAGTAACTTCCGCCTTGTCGTCATAGTGGAAGTACCGCGTCCAGCCGTAAACTTCCTCCTGTCCGGTTGAGTCCCATGGCATCTCGCTGCCGAAAGGATAAGTCTCAGTCTTCCAGTGGTCCGCACGAGCACGCATTACACCCTCCAGCTTCTCAGCCTTATCCTTCCACCCTTCGGCCTTCAAGTCTTCCAATAGCCGAATGAACACTGTGCCTTCCATATTCCCGAATTGTGTGTAGTAGGGAGCTTGCGAAATCATGGCCAGCGAAGTCTCATAAGCTTGATTCAGATACCAATCCCATTTGTGTTTGACGACAAGCCCCGTGGTGTTGCGCGCCGTTCGATAAAGAGACCAATAAGCTGCCACAACGTGCGGATAGTTGAATGAACGCCCCAGGCCATCGGCGCCTTCCTTGTTCCAACTCGTCCAACTGGTCCAGTTCAGCGTAGGATCATAAGTGAAGTTAGGGACAAGCGCAGGTTGATAGAAGAACAAGCTCTTGTGCACGCCGAACTTGTGTTCGCCTTCGTTCACCTGAAGATGTCCCCAGAGCACGCCGTCCACAAAGGTTTCAAGCTTCTGGATGTCTTCAGGGTTCGGTGCTAGATACTCCTTCATCGCGGCCGCAAGCCACGACCCTGCTCCCGCCTCGTCACTCAGCCCTGCAATCCAGACGCGCGAATCCTGGGTGACCTGCTTCCCTGCCTCGTCGTCATAACTGATGATGGACGGAGAACGATGAAAGGGATCGTTGGGCTGATCGAACCATTGCTGGTGAAACAGGAATCGGCCCATATCGGCGATCGCTTCGCTTTCCGGCTTGATGGTCCGATAGCCAATGCTCTGCACCGTCCCATCAGCGTAAGTGACAACCATGCGGAAGCGCCCCCATTGCCGTCCGCGTAGCGTATACGCATGCAGGTCCGCTGCGTTCACGCCATCATCGTGGATGAGAACCGCACCTGCGGGTTCGCTGACAATAGAACGCACTGGCGAATCGTACCGAATGAAGAGGCGCGCGTTGATATCTTGCGGGAGAATGTAGCCGGGGATCCCGACCGCAACCGGACGCTTGTGTTCAGTAAGAGTCGCTTCAATGTGGCGGACATCGGGCGCAACCAGGAAGCGCACGCCGACGCTCGCGCTTTCGCCGGGAGCGAGCGTTTGTGATGTCCCAGGGTTCCACTCATTCACGCCCTTCCACTCGTTCTGGGCGTATCCCGATGAGTGCACCATCCAGTCGAACGAGCCTTCAAATGTGGTGCCCCGCGGGGTGGGATCGTTGCCCAGGAGACCCCTGCCGGATGTGCGATCACGCCGATCAAGAATCGGCTTCCATTGTTCGAAGGGAGTGTGGCCGTCCGGCACAACAAGCAAGACCGGTCCCAAACCGTTCAAGCGAATGACCTGCACATAGCCCGCATCCTCGCCGATGTAAGGATCGTAAAACGAGCAGGTCTTATACGACTGATCGAGCGAGCGCCCATTCATGATGTTGTTGAACACCATCGGTATGCCGACGCCGCCCAATTCCAGGGGCGTGGCGCCATTGTTCGTGATGGCAAATCGCAGGACGAGATCACCGCTTTCGACTGACCACGTTCGGACAACCTTGAGCGGCGTGCCATCCGGCAGGCTGGAGGTGACGTCTCCACTGAATCGGCCGGCTTCAGCAGCAACAACGTTGACCGGCGCGCGATGAAACGCTGTCGAAACGTCCGTCCAGTCCTGAGCGCCCGCGGCTCGAATGCGCAGGTCAAGATCGCCAAGGTGGTAAAACGTATCCGCGGATCGCTCCTTCAGTCGGTCGCCGGGAGTGTAATCAATTGTTCTGTCTGCCTTCGGGGACAAGCGCGCAACCGTTCCTGAATACTTGAGGACTGTAACGCTGAGTTCCGAGGAATTCAATGTCGTTTCGCCGCCATCGATCATCGGCCCTGGAGGCAAAACCCGGGGACCACGCGGGGCCTGCGCGCTCGCGGAGACAACGAACGTCAAAGCAAGCGTCAGCACAAGAACAGGACGAAGAGATCCGCCGGAGAACCGCACTGCGACTTTTAGCCGTTGTCTCGAATCGAAAGAGTGCTTCATCGGAATACCTCGGTGGTTTGGGAAAGCGAAATACGCCCGTTGCGCAACCGAACAAATCATCGAAACAAGTGCGACAAATCTTGAGGGGGACTCACTTCCCTCCAGCTTGAGCTCGGCAGCTATCTCGTGGAGTTAACCCTTGCCGCGACAGTATACAATAATGTATAAATAACGCGGGTAGAAAACGACTCGACCCCATTGCGAGGATCATGGAACACCGACACACTGTCGCCCTTTTCATCACCCTCCTCGTTGCGTCGCTGATCCCTGCACAATCACCGAAACCTCGCATCATCCACAGCGCCGGAAATCCGATCCTTTCCGACGGCTCCTACTACTCCACCGATCCCGCCCCCCTGGTCGTTGGTGACACGCTTTACATCCTCGCCGGACGCGACGAGGCCCCATCCAATGTCAACGACTTCATCATGAACGAGTGGCAAATATTTGCGACCAAAGATGTTGCATCACACACTTGGCTCCATTACCCGGGAATCCTGCGCCCCGAAACTGTGTTTGCATGGTCGAAGCCGGGACATGCCTACGCCGGCCAAATCGTTCAGGGACCTGATAAGCGCTTTTACCTGTACGCTCCGGTTGAGGAGGGCAAGCGGGAACATTCTGACCCTTTCGTGATTGGCGTGGCCGTGTCCGACAGTCCCCTGGGACCGTGGAAGGACGCGCACCCGAGCGGGCCGATCGTCTCCCAGTCGCTCCCTGAGCCCAACAACATTCAGAACATCGACCCAACCGCCTACGTCGATAGGGACGGGCGCGTGTATCTATACTGGGGCACATTCGGCAGGCTGCTTGGCGTCGAACTCGAACCCGACATGGTTACGCCCAAGGGCAAGGTGGTCCGCGTCAACACCCTCACCGGGTTCTTCGAAGCGCCCTGGCTCTTTCGCCGCAATGATACGTATTACATGATCTACGCCGACAACCAGGCCGGCCCCAATTCGCCTTGTACGCCCGCGGTCTACCATGCCTGCATCGCATACGGAACATCGAACTCGGCGCTCGGACCCTGGACCTATCATGGCGTGATCCTTGATCCTGTCTCATCAACCACGTCGCATCCTGGCGCGATCGAGTTCAAAGGCAAGTGGTACCTCATTTATCACACCGCAGATGCGAAAGGCGGGGGCCACTTCCGCCGCAGCGTTGCGCTCGACATCATGCAATGGGACGATAGCGTCTCACCCGCACGAATCCTTAAGGTGAAACAGACGCATGAGCCTACTCCGCCTCCACCTCCGACCCGCAACATCGCCCTGGTGGCGCACGCGACTGCATCCGACGAGCCGATTCCGGTCCAGTATTGGATCAAGGCTCTCAACGATGGCATCGTCCGCGAGAACCCGCTGCCCCCGGACATGTGGGCCAGTTGGACTCTACACAACCCGCCCAACCAATGGATTCAATATGAATGGGCTAAGCCAGTCACACTTGACGGCTCGCGCATTATGTTTTGGAGCGATCATCGTCAAGGTGCGAATGAAGGCGTCGCACCACCCGCAGCCTGGCGCCTCGAATATTTCAGCGGTGACAAATGGATTCCAGTAACGAACCCGAGCGGCTATCCAACCACGATTGGTTCCTTTGTCGACGTGAAGTTCGACCGCGTCACGACGCGCTGCCTTCGTGCAGTCTTTGACGCATCCGGCGATGGACAGAAATATGCCGCCGTCGCGGTTCAGGAATGGGAGACACTTGCTCCAGCGATCGTTTCACCCTCCGCACTGCAAAAGTTGACGCCAGCGAACGGAGCGAATTTGCAATGCCCGGCAAATTGATCTCAACGCGCAGTGCGTGCATACCAGGTGTACTCTTCGGTCAAAGTTAAGGCTCAGACGGTTATCAGGCGAAACAAACGAATTGGTTATGAAATGAGGGAGTATGGATTCGAAACTCACACGCAGATATTTTCTCGGCGGCGCCGTCGCTGCCGGCGCTTCAACTCTTCTGCCTCAGAAAGCCCAGGCTCTCTCCACAACAAACGCTGGCCCCAAACTCGCCTCTGACATTGATACGGCCAACGCTTCCCTGACGCATGCATCCGTGGCCAAGGTTAAATGGAAGGCCGACCCGTTTTCTATGACCGAAGTTCGTCTCCTGCCCAGCTTCTGGAAGGACATGATGGAACTTGATCGGAGTTACCTCTACTCCCTCCCGAACGAGCGCCTGGCGTATAACTTCCGTGTTACGGCCGGCATTCCCACCGACGCCGATCCACTCGGTGGATGGGAAGCGCCCGATTGCGAACTGCGTGGTCACTACGTCGGCCACTACCTCTCATCCTGCGCCCTGCTCCACGCAAGCACGGGCGATGAAACCATCCTCGCGAAGGGCAACACCCTCGTAGCTATTCTCGCTGAATGCCAGGCAAAGGACGGATATCTCGGCGCGTACCCGGCTACGTTTTACGATAAACTGCGCGCCCATCAAAGGGTCTGGGCGCCCTTCTACACCTACCACAAAATCCTGGCCGGCATGATCGACATGCATGAGCACACCGGCAACAAGCAGGCTCTCGAAGTCGCTCTTAAAATGGCCGACTGGGCTGACACATACTCCAAATCTTTCGCTGCTGACGACTGGCAGCGCGTTCTGCTCACCGAGCATGGAGGCATGAACGAGGCATCTTTCAACCTCTACGCCATCACGGGGAACGACAAATACAAAGACCTGGCCTACCGATTCGAGCACAAGAAAATATTCGATCCCCTCGCAGCCAATCAGGACATGCTCGCGGGCAACCACGCCAACACCAACATCCCCAAAATGATTGGTGCGATTCGCGGTTACGAACTCACCGGCGACAAGCGCTACCTGGATATTGCTCAGAATTTCTATCGCATCGTGAAGGATCACCACACCTACTGCACCGGCGGCACCAGCAATGGAGAATTATGGCACGCACCAGACGCCATCGCCAGTGAACTCGGACCGGCGGCCGAAGAGTGCTGCTGCTCCTACAACATGATGAAGCTCACACGCCATCTATTCGGACAGCAACCCGATGCAAGTCACTTCGACTACTACGAGCGCATGTTGATCAACGTCCGCTACGGCACACAAGACCGCAATGGCATGTTGATGTACTACGTCCCCTTGCGTCCGGGTCTCTTCAAGACCTTTGGCACGCAGTTCGATGCCTTCTGGTGCTGCACTGGAACCGGCTCGGAAGAGTACGCCAAGCTCAACGACTCGATCTACTTCCACGATGAATCATCTGTCTACGTGAATCTCTTCATCCCTTCCAGACTCGACTGGAAAGAGCGCGGCCTGCAGCTTCGCCAGACGACCAGGTTTCCCAACGAAGAGAGAGTCACGTTCAATATGGACGCTGCTCCATCCAAACCAACTTCACTCAAGATCCGCGTGCCCTACTGGGCCACCAAGGGTGTCACCGTCGCAATCAACGGCGAACCGATGAATCTGACGGCAACCCCATCCACCTATCTTGAAATCAATCATTCGTGGAAGACCGGTGATGTCGTCACCGTCGACATGCCTCTAACGCTTCATATCGATCAGGCGCCCGATGACAAACAGGTACAGGCTGCAATGTATGGTCCGCTCGTGCTGGCCGTGCGCCAGGGTTTCGAAGGCCTGACAAACTCCATGATCTACGATGGCTCGGGCCCGAGCGGCGCCGATGATGGATATCCCATGCCCACCGTCAACCTGCATTTCGGGGGCTGGCATCGGCAGAACCCTGAATCCACTCCTGCGCCGACCCCGTCCGCCGAAGACCTCATTTGGTTTGAACAAAAAGAAGGCTCTGAGCGCTACCCATTGCAGTTCCGCACCAGGGGACACGGTCCAACTCACACCCTGATTCCGCTCAACCTGATCATGGATGAACGCTATTCGGTCTACGTCCGCAACGAAGGGGTCGTCTAGCAATTTTTGGGAAGTAAAGCGCACTCTTTGGGGCAGAAAAACACAGTCAAGTCTTTAATGATTGTATTCAACGTCGTATACTTCAACGGAGTGTGAGCTTTGATGCCTGGCCGGCAATTGTCCCGACCGGACGTTCGAGTAATCTGTTTCCAGACCACCATGTCCAATAGCCAAATTTCTCAGCGCCTTGATGTTGTGGACTCCCATACAGCGGGGGAACCGACCCGCTGCGTTCTTCGCGGATTGCCCGATCTGGGTACTGGCTCGCTGGCCGAGCGAGCGGAACTGCTCCGAAATCAATACGATTTCTACCGTCGCGCGATTCTTTGCGAGCCTCGTGGCTCCGATGTATTAGTAGGCGCGTATCTGGTTGAACCTGTTAACCCGAAATGCGCTGCGGGCGTCATCTTTTTCAATAACGCCGGCTACCTCGGAATGTGCGGCCACGGGATTATCGGAGTCGCTGTCACTCTGGCTCACCTGGGCCGCATCCAGCCCGGCGAACACCAGATCGAAACGCCTGTCGGCACCGTGCGGATTCAATTGCACCCCGGCAATCTCGTCACCGTCCGCAATGTTCCAGCCTATCGCTACCACTCGGGCATCACCGTCGATGTGCCGGACTATGGCTCGGTCACGGGCGATGTAGCGTGGGGCGGCAACTGGTTTTTCCTCGTCGGAGATCATCCCTTCCGCCTCACTCTCGACCAGATCGAGCCGCTGACAACCTATACCTGGGCAATTCGTCACGCACTCTCGACAGCAGGCATTACCGGCAACAACGGTGAAGAGATCGACCACATTGAACTCTTCACTCCGGCCCACCACCCGCATAACCACGGCCGCAACTTCGTCCTCTGCCCCGGCAAGGCTTACGACCGCTCACCTTGCGGCACTGGAACCAGCGCCAAGCTGGCCTGCCTGGCGGCTGAGGGTCATCTGCAAGAAGGCGAGCCGTGGCGGCAGGAAGGCATCCTGGACACCGTCTTCGAGGGCAGCTTCACTTCGATCGAAGCGAAGCCGAGTCAGAATGGAATTCCCGCAGGCATGGCAAGCATCATTCCCACCGTCACGGGTTCCGCGTATGTAACCGCTGAATGCACCCTCATCTTCGATCCCGATGACCCATTTCGCCTCGGAGTTCCTGAATGAGCAATGTTGCGCCGCAACGCTTCGACGTCCTGATCGCGGGCGGCGGCATTGTTGGATCTTCCTGTGCACTTGCCTGCGCCCAAGCCGGCCAGCGCGTTGCGCTTGTGGAGCGCGACGTGCTGGGCAGCGGGGCTACCGCCGCGGGCATGGGCCACATCGTCGTAATGGACGACTCAGAAGCTCAATTCGCTTTGACCCGCCGGTCCCAGCAGTTATGGCAAAAGCTGAGCGTCACGCTTCCTGCGACCGCGGAGTACGAAGCGCCAGGAACATTGTGGGTAGCAGCAGACGAAGAGGAGATGGCCGAGGCTGAGCGGAAACATCGATGGCTCGCCCCGCGTGGCGTCCCCAGCCAGGTCCTTTCCAGCAGCGAACTCTCCACGCTCGAGCCCAACCTCTGCGCAGGCCTGGCAGGCGGGCTGCTGGTGATTGAAGACGCAGTTGCCTACCCTCCCGTTGTTGCATTGCATCTGGCCCGGCAGGCGGAAGCACTGGGCGCAGTCTTGATCGTCGGCCGCTCCGTCACTCAACTTGCGGATGGTGAAGCCACACTCGACGACGGAACCCGCCTCCACGCAACCAGCCTTGTGAATGCTCTCGGCGCTGAAGCACCCCGATGCACGCCCGGCATCCCGGTGAAAAAACGCAAGGGTCACCTCGCCATCACCGATCGCTACCCCGGCTTTGTGAGCCATCAACTCGTCGAACTCGGTTACCTGAAGAGCGCGCATTCCGTCAGTGCTGACTCAGTGGCTTTCAATGTGCAGCCGCGCCAGACCGGGCAGATTCTCATCGGTTCTTCGCGTCAATATGGTGATGAAGGCGCGGCCATCGACCAGGAAATGCTTTCTGCGATGCTTGCCCGTGCCACGCTCTATCTGCCATCTTTGGCCTCGCTCAGTCTGCTGCGCGTCTGGACAGGCTTTCGCGCCGCGACGCCAGACAAATTGCCCCTTATTGGGCCGTTCCCCGGCGACGCAACGGTCTGGCTCGCCACCGGCCACGAAGGCCTTGGCATCACAACCTCGCTCGCGACCGCCGAACTGCTCGCCGCCCAGCTTACCGGCGCACAGTCCGCTATCCCGCACGAACCTTATCTGCCGGTCCGCTTCAATTCGGCGTCGAACACTGAACACGCATCCCCAGAACCCGCTCACCAGGAGAACTCATGAAATTCACCGGAGTCATGCCCGCAATGACCACCGCCTTCGACGCAAAGCTCAAGGTGGATCACAAATTCGTCGCTCATCACGCCCAGTGGCTCATCGAAAACGGTTGCACCGCCATCGTCTGCCTTGGTTCGCTTGGCGAATCATCCACGCTGCGTTTCGAAGAGAAGATCGAGATTCTCAAAACCGTCGTTGCAGCTCTCGACGGCAAAGCTCCTGTTGTAGGCGCCATCTCCGCGCTCTCCACAGCGGAAGCCGTGGACCTTGCCAAAGCCGCCCACGACGCAGGCTGCTCCGGCCTCATGATTCTCCCGCCCTACGTCTACAAAGGAGACTGGCGCGAGAACAAGGCGCATGTGGCGGCGATTCTCAAGGCCACTCCACTGCCCGGAATGCTCTATAACAACCCCGTTGCCTACGGCGTCGATTATCTGCCGGAACAAATCGCAGAACTGGCACAGGATTATCGCAATCTCACCGCCGTCAAAGAATCGTCGACTGACATTCGCCGCGTCTCCGCTATTCGCGCGCTGGTTGGCGATCGGCTTGAGATCTGCGTCGGCGTCGACGACGCCATTGTCGAAGGCATCGCAGCAGGAGCCGTGGGCTGGGTCGCCGGCCTCGTGAACGCCTTTCCGCGCGAATCGGTCGAACTGTTCAACCTTGCCCGCGCAGGTCGCGACGCCGAAGCCTTCGAACTCTACTGCTGGTTCCTGCCCATGTTGCGTATGGACACCGTGCCCAAGTTCATCCAACTCATCAAACAGGTGCAGGAAGAGGCGCACATCGGCTCAGCCCGTGTACGCAGCCCACGGCTTGAAGTCGTGGGCGATGAGTTGGCCGCCACGCGCAAGGCCTTCAAGTACGCCAAGGCACACCGCCCCGCCGTCGCAATCGCCAGCACGCCGTTCAAGGCTTGAGAATGTAGTATCGGACCTTAACCGCTGAATCCACCAACGACACTGCCAAACCACGATCGACTAAAACATTGTTTCATCCACGAGAGTCAAGAACATGCCTTTGACCGGACAATCCTTTCTCGGCAGCCAGCGCGGCGCGCTCGGCGGCACCGCGATCCACGCCATCAATCCCTCCACGGGCGAGGAGCTCGACCCCGTTTACTCGTCCGTCTCTGCGCAAGAGACGGACCATGCGGTCCAGCTCGCAGCGCAGGCCTTCCCTGCCTATTCCGCCGCAAGCGGAAAAACTAAAGGCGCATTCCTGCGTCAAATTGCCGATGGCCTCGACGCAATTCAGCAGCAACTGGCCGAGCGCGCACATCTTGAAACCGCTTTGGCCATGCCGCGTTTGCTCGGTGAGGTGAGCCGCACAACCGGTCAGCTTCGCCTCTTCGCTTCGGTGGTTGAAGAAGGCTCATGGGTTGAGGCGCGCATCGACCCTGCATTGCCAGACCGCAAGCCACTTCCCCGCCCCAGTCTGCGCTCCATGCTGCGCCCTCTCGGTCCTGTGGTTGTCTTCGGAGCCAGCAATTTTCCGCTTGCCTTTTCCGCGGCCGGTGGCGACACTGCCTCCGCACTTGCCGCCGGCTGCCCGGTCATTGTGAAAGCCCACTCGGCGCATCCTGGAACCAGCGAGTTGGTTGCGACCGTCATTCAGCAGGCAATCGCGAATTCAGGCTTACCCGAAGGCGTGTTCTCGTTGATCTACGGCTCCGGTGTTGAAGCCGGCGGAGCGCTGGTGCGCCATCCTTTGGTTCAGGCCGTCACCTTTACAGGCTCGCTCGGAGCAGGCCGCACTCTCATGGGCATGGCCGCCGCGCGTCCGCGTCCCATCCCGTGTTTCACTGAAATGTCCAGCGGCAACCCGGTCTTCATCTTGCCCGGCGCTCTAAAGACGGGGCCAGAGACTCTTGCCCAGGGGCTCTTCAACTCCTTCACCCTCGGCGCCGGCCAGTTCTGCACCAAGCCAGGAATCGTCCTGCTCCCTGAACAGCCCGAAACCGCAGGCTTCCTCGCCAAGCTCACTGAACTTGTGGCCCAGGCACAGCCCTACACCCTGCTCACCCCCGGGATCGCCCGCGAATACGCCCGTGCCGCCAGCCATCGCGTCACGCAGGCCACGCTCGCCTCAACGGCTACCGCATCCGATCCCGCGCCCGCTTGTCCCGCCAACGCCCAACTGTTCTTAAGTTCTCTCGATGAGTTTCTCAATCAGCCCGAGCTCTCTGAAGAGATCTTCGGCCCCGACACTCTCCTGGTTCGCTGTGATTCCCCTGCGGCGTATCTCCGCGCCGCCCGCGCGCTCGATGGACACCTCACTGCTACGTTGCTCGGCTCGGAAGAAGACCTCGCCGCCAATCGTGAACTAATCGCGATCCTCGAAGAAAAGGCCGGACGCATCCTCTTCAATGGCTTCCCCACCGGCGTTGAAGTCTCGCACGCCATGGTGCACGGTGGACCCTATCCGGCCACCGCTGACGCCCGTTTTTCTTCCGTCGGGACACGTTCCATCTATCGCTTTGCACGACCCGTCTGTTTCCAGAACTTCCCAGACGCACTGGTCCCGGCGGAGTTGCAAGCCGCAAATCCGTTGGGAATTCTACGTTTGATCGATGGTGTTCCGAGCCGCGAGGCAGTCCCGCTCTGATCGCTAAACAAATTCGGCGGCAATCAACCGGCTATTGGCTTTTGCTGACGCCAAGCTAGCTACCAGCTACCGCGTTCGCCGTAGAGATCGATGACTTTGCCGAGGCGACCGCAGCCATTTTCCCAGTTCACTGTGATCGCACGCTCCAGGCGGTCGGGATTGCCCTCAACGAGAGCGGCGATGATCTCTTCATGCTCCATGACGGAGATATGCAGTTCCCCGATGATCGAACTCGCATAAAGCCGCCAATAACGCTCTGTTTGCGGCTCAATTGCACGGTGCAGAGTGCTTAGGCGCGGTCCTGAGCCGGCTGAAATCACAAGCCGATGAAACTCGTGGTCAAGGTCGAAGATGTCCGGCCCGTTGAAGCTGTGCTCATGAGCAATCTGCGCCAGCTTGCCGTTCACCACCCTCAATTTGGCTGCCAGTTCCTCGCGATCCGGCTTGGGCAAAGCTGCGGCGAAGCGGCCGGCGAGCCCCTCGATCCGGCCAATGATCGGATACAACTCGCTCGCATCTTCTTTGGTGAGCGGCGCAACGATCATGCGCGATTTGCTGCCATTGCGTTGCTCAAGGACGTAACCCTCGCGCTGCAGCAGGTAAAGTGCGCCGCGAACCGGGGTGCGGCTCATGTTGAGGTGCTCGCACAGATCACTCTCGGAGATCCAGGTGCCGGGAGCCAGGCGCGCATGCACCACCAACTCGCGAATCCGCTGAAAGGCAACGCCTACGCTGGTTCCGTGCTCTGCCTTCTCCGGCTTTTTCTTCGAAACCCGAACTGCTTTCAACGCTGAAGGCGTCACGTGCTTCACTCTCCGGCTAGTTCAATCTCACAATTACACTGTGGCTTTGAAGACCGGCATACACGGCATTCTTAAGGAAAACGATAACCGAGCGCCGTCTTCTTCTCGCAGCAACCGTGAAGATGCATTCGTCCCCGCATCGGAACCATGTTCCGGCATCTTTTGCGAGTAACTGGTGCTCCCTTACATTCTAGCAACAATTCCTCCATTTACCAGTTGGCTATTTGCGCACCCACCTCAACAACAGCGCAGCCACCATTAAAATCGGACTCCCGATATGAAGACACCCCCGGTGCCCCAGGAGCGGACTCGCAGTGAGATAACTGAGAGCCCCCGCTCCTGGTTCCAGCATTCAGGATTTCTAGAAGCGGAAATTCCCGCGGATTTCAATGTTCCTCGGACCGTTGGCCGTTCCATTCGTCGTTCCAAACGTACCGTCCTGAACACCGGTATCCATGCCTGCCCAAGCCACATGATTGAAAGCATTGATGAACGCGGCCTGGAGGGTAAAATTCGTATTCTCGGGCAGCGGTATCACTTTGGTGATCGCCATATCCGTGCTGATCCACTTCGGGTCATGCAGCCACATCAGTGTGCCAAATTGGCCGGCCGTAAACTGCGGGCTGATGTACTGGGTATTAGCCTGTCCACTGCTCGAGTTAATGTACTTGGGATCGAAGAGACTCACCCGCCCGCTTCCCGGAACGCCCGGACGAACGCCGATCTGTTTCTGCAACTGTGAAACGCTAACACCGGTCAGACTGATACCTGAATCGCTCTGGTTGAAAGTCTGTGTTCCGCCATTAAAGAGATGCGGATCGCCGGTTTGCCGCGTGAGTATCGTTCCAATGGTCCACCCCCCGATCACGGCGTTTGCAATCGGGTTCGTGTTGAAAAAAGGCTGCTTATGGCCGAATGGAAGGTCGTAGGTCCCGCTGAGGTGAAACACCTGGCGAATGTCGAATGAACTCGGAAAATAATTCAGATGCCTGTTGCGCAGGGTGTAATAGCCCGGGGCGCTGTTGCCAGCGGGGCCGTTGCCACCTGCTCCGTTCCCGCCGCCTCCGTAAATGCCTGGAGTTATGCTTCCCTGGACGTTATTGTCCAGCGAATGACCCAAGGTGTAGTTTGCATCGAACTGCATTCCGTGGTTCAGCCTTTGCCGGAAATCTGCTTGCAATGAGTTGTAGTTGGAGTATCCGGAATTCGTCATCTCATCGATGCCTTGCCCAGCAGCGAAAGGATTCGCCTGGAAGAAGTTGATGGGATAGGTTCCAGTGGCGGGAGTGCCAATCTGATTGCACCCGCTGAACGTTGAGATCATCGAACAAAGGTAGCTGGGGTTGCCGGCGAGAGCATTCGCGAAAGCACCGGCCTGCCCCTGATTGAGGTACGTAATGAACTGGCCGTTGGTGTAGTTCCCGGCCGCTCCCGTTGCCGCAAAGGCTTCGTCAAAAATTGGCGTTGGATTCGATCCCTGAAATGTCGTTCCTCCTGAAGCGGCCAGGTTGGCTTGTGCCGCCTGGAAGTCCTTCAGGAAGCCATTCTCAAAGATGTTGACCTCGTTGTAATTCACACCCAGCCATTGATCTTTTGAAACATTGCCGACATAGCGAACCTCAAGCACATTGTTCGCACTCAGTTGGCGCTGAATTCCGACCTGCCAGGATTCGACATAGGGTTGCTTGATGTGGGGATCGAAGGTGAGATACCCGGTGCCGCTGAACGCTTGGTACACCTCAGGGATCACCGGCTGGAACGGCGATGGCGAGGTTGATGTAAGCGCAGGAAGTGAGCCGCCCAGATTCACAGAGCCTGCGTTGTAAAATCCCGGCGCTGGGGTGCCGCCGCCAGGAGCAACCGGATTGGCATAATAGTAAGTATTGAAATTTGCTCCATTGTTCGATCCGAAATTCCAGAAATTCTGGGCTCCTTCCGTGTAGTTCTTGAAGGTGTAACTGCCGCGAATGACGGTTTTCCCGCTGCCGAAGAGCCTGCCCATCAGAGTTCCCGGATCTCCCTGCGGATTCCAGGCAAAACCTACGTTCGGCTCTGGGTGCACATAAGTTGGGCTATAGGATTCAGCCTGGGGTCCTTCGACTGGATTCTGGTCCCCCGTGAGCGAGCCCGGCTGAAAAAGCTGGCCCACTCCAGTCGGTCCCCACAAGTCAGCTACAGTCGGATGAGTATAGAATCCCGTCTCGTCTTTCGAAGCGCCGGTAAAGTCCCAGCGCAAGCCAAGGTTCAACGTGATCGTGGGTTTCATCTTCCAGGAATCTTCTAAGAACAGCGCGGTCTGGTTAAGCTTCTCGTGCAAATCGAATGAGATGCCCGGCTGGAACTGTTTCGTCTTCGTGTTCACGAACTGTCCCAGGCTGTAATAGGTCATACGCCCCGTCAGCGTTGCATAAAGGCCTTCAACGTCTCCTGCGGCGGAGGCGGGCGCATTAGGAGAAAGTGAATTAACAAGCGAACTCGTGACCGGGTCTCCGGATGAAATATAGTTCACCCCGATATAGGGCACAAATTGGTTGTTGTAATAATGATCGATCTCTGTCGCGCTCTCAACACCGAACGCGAAGTTATGCCTGCCACGTTGCCAGATAAAGTCATCCTTCACGCTCAGCACCGGATAAAGCGAACCGCCCTTCAGAGAGTTGAAGCCGTTGACACCACTATTCAGGCCGAAGCCAAACTGCAGGTCGCCTTGCTGGACCATGGTCGCGGTTGGCGTACCCAAACCCTGCGAGTTATAGGTGAAACCGGTGTAGAGATACCCCACCCTGAAAGCATTCACGAGATTCGACTTCAGGTCCCAGTCGAAGCCGGTCACAATCTGATAATTCCTTGCGATATTGCTATAAGCCTGGTTGGCATAGAGCGGCCCTGGAAAGGGGGGGCCGCCCGCGTTGATGTTGTAGGAATTGGTCTCATTCGCCGATCCCGTGAGACGGAATTTCTGGGTCAGGTTGTAGTCAAGACGCACGGTCGGATACTTGTTGATAGTCGTTCCTTTGATAAGAAAATTAAGGTTCTGATGGTTAGTATCCAGCGGGCTCAAGGTCGCCCCCGTCAAGCCATAAGTGGACGCTATGTTTGCTAAGTCACCCGCGATCAATGGGTTGATCGTACCGGGACAATTCGAGCACCCCGCGCTGGCGCCCGCTTGCAACACGTTGTCAGTGACTGCAGTGCTGGAGCCGTTCGGAAAGTAGGAATAAACACCGGAGAGCGCCAACGGCGTCCCTACCGTTGTGGCCACCGGGAAGCTGGCAGGCTGACGGAAGTTTGCCAGGCTCGCGAAGAAGAAAAGCTTGTCCTTGAGAATCGGGCCGCCTACGCTTCCCCCGAAATCATTCTTGAGTAGAAATCCGCGAGGTTGACCGACGTCGTTGCTAATCCAGCCATTGGCATTCAGCGCATCGCTGCGGTAATCCTCATAGAGCTCCCCGTGAAACTTGTTCGTGCCACGCTTGGTGAGGAAGCCAATGTCCATCGCGGCGGTGCCGCCCTTGCTGGCATCCAGTTCCCCGGACTGCACCGTCATCTCCTGTGTGTCTTCCAAGCGGTTTTCGATGGATGACCCATCAGCATCGAAACCGCCGCTCTTGAAGCGGTTTGTCATAGTAGAGAAGCCATTGGCGCCGATGTCGACCGCTCCGCCCGGAAGGTTGTTGAAGTTGTTCCCCACGGCTCCGGGAACCAGGAAGGCCAGCGCATACAGATCGCGACCGTTAAACGGCAGGTTATCAATCTGCTTCAGGTCGAGGGTCGTCGAAAGCGTATTCTGCGTGGTATCGAGAAGCGGACTCGAATCACCTGAAACCGAAACGGTTTGAGTAGCGACGCCAAGCGTAAGCATCACCTTGAGATCGGTGACTTCGTTCGTCTGGATCGTCACAGATGGATAAACTTCCGTCTGGAATCCATCTTTGGTGACCGTCAGGCTGTAGTGGGCGGGGTTCAGAAAAGAGAGAACCGCGTTGCCCGCACCCCTGGTGGCCGCAGTATGAACGTCATTCGTTTCGAGATCCTTCAACACCAACTGCGCCCCATTGACGACCGCGTCGCTCGGATCCACCACGGTAACGTTCAGTGCTCCCGTCGACAGATCCTGCGCCCCCGCGATCGAACTCGCTGAAATCCCAGCAAGAAGGCCGAAGGCAATCACCGCGCCCGCCAGACGCATTGGAAGCTTGTTTGGCGCAATGAACGCACCTCGCCGACTATCAGTCGTCTTCTGTCTGTTCTTCGGCACGCACTCAAGCCGGCCCGCAATTGAGCCCAGCACCTGACAAAATCCTTGCGTCATCATGTTTCTCTCCTCCACTAATGGCCTTCGTAAGTTGGGGATCAATCGATTCAGGGAATCCGCTCGAAATACATCGACTCCGCGATGTGCTCATTTGGGATCGCGACCGTTCTGCAGCATCTGCTTTTGGTTCTCATTCCGCGGCAAACGTATTCCCGCATCGAACTTGGAATAAAATTATGTATTCACTTTTGTATTTATTGCAAGACTTTTTTTAGAATTCTTTACATTACCCTTCACCAGAATCCAGACCGCGGCCTTTGCGCCCCCCCAAAAAACATGATGCCCAACCTGTGATTGCCCCTATCTAATTCATTTTTATACGGATATTTAGCCAATAGGAATCTGTTCTTTTGAGAGTGGAAGGCGAGCTGGGCTCACAATTCCCAACCCCGCTCGAGATTGCCAGCTGATTGCTCAAAACCTCCCACTCGTGCGGTCCATACCGATTTCGAATGATTGCCTGGTTCCTGGCGGCGAAAACGGCTGCGGATCTGCACTTCGTTTTGCACAGAGGACACACCGCTGGCCTCATTAGGACGGACAAAAGCGGTAAACTTCTCGGCTTGCGATCAGTTCAACGCACCATTGCCGCGTCAGGCAGACGGGGTGCAAAAGAATAGGGATGACTTCGCCCAAGAGATAATAGAACAAGTACATAAAACGATATACGTGGTCGAGATTATTACCCGGAGTCGGCACCAAGGACGTCGCGAATCGTGGATGTGACGCATTAATCCAAGAAAACCAGTTTTCCGTCTTGCAAAAAATACAATAAGTAATACATCCGTTCGTTCATCAGCGAATGCGAGTAAGCGATTTCTCACTGAGGAACCCCCTCCAGAACGCGCCACCACCCGAATCCCCATGAAATCCGAAGAGGAAATTCGAAACCGGTGCGAAAAGGTTTACCAGGAATACGTGCAACGCCAATTGCCAGTGGCGAAGGAGATGGAATGATAATGAAGGGATTTTGTAAACTGCTGAGCGCGGTCTTGCCCTTTGTAGTGCTCACCGCACTGACTGGAGCCGGATGGGGTCCTCGACCCGACCTGTGATATGTGAAGACTGTTAGGAAGACTTCCTAATCCCTTACAAGCCCAATTAAATCAAT
>Ga0224555_1003090_pt1 | contig 17904 bp, 17 predicted proteins | sample 714S23034metaG_FD_180687 | JGI IMG/M metagenome (GOLD analysis project Ga0224555, IMG submission 180687) | Peat soil microbial communities from Stordalen Mire, Sweden - 717 S2 30-34 | ecosystem: Environmental > Terrestrial > Soil > Wetlands > Peat | place: Sweden: Norrbotten County, Stordalen...
GAACTGTTGGTCGGTGGGCACGAACGACCCGACGTTGTTGATGCTGCCGGCCAAGTCGGGACGGCGGTTGAGCGGCAAAAACGGCACGCCGCCCTTCAAGGCGTTTTCCAGCATCGACGGCAGCGCGTAGGGCCAGTTGACTTCCAGTGCGGCTTTACCCTGCTCGAACGCCAACCGTGCGGTTCCCGCATCGGACCGGGTGACCGACGGGTCGGCGCCGGGCGCGGTGGCCACCGACTTGAGGATCTGCAGTGCGCTGACGGTGGCGGCCCGGTGTGCGGGAGTGTCGGTGAGGGTGACCGTGCGGCCGTCGTCGGAGAGCGCTTGGCCACCGGCACTTTCCAGCAGCGTGTTGAACCACACCACCACGCCCTCGTTCTGGGTGGCCTGGACCCCGATCCAGCTGGGTTCGCCCGCGGCGTGCAACCGGGCGGCCTCGTCGACCATCGCCTTCCAGGTTGCCGGTGGCTTGTCCATCAAATCCGGCCGGTACCAGAGCAGTTGGGTATTGGTCGCCACAGGTGCGGCATAGAGCCTGTGCCGCCACCTCGCGGTGTCCAGCGGCCCCGGCAGCGTGTCGGTGATGGCGTCGACCTCGGCGCGGCGCGCGGGGTCGTCCGACAGCGGCAGCACCCAACCCGCTTCGGCGAACTCCGCCGTCCAGATCACGTCCATCGCGATGACGTCCACGGTGCGGTCGTTGGCGCTCAGCCGGCGGGCCAGCTGCAACCGCTGGTCATCAGTGGACCTCGGCAGGCTGAAATGCCGGACGGTGAACCGTCCGGCGAACTGATCGGTGCATCGCTTGGCTACCTCGGTGAAGATCGCGGCGTCGCTGGCCGGGCTGTAGAAGCTGACGATCCGCCCGTCATCGCGGGCTCCACACGCAGATATCGCCGATACTGCTGACAGCACCGCCATCGCGACCGCGCCCAGCCGGCGTGCGCGCCGGCGACGACTCGCCACCAGAACGTCCTTTCTTCCGTGCCAGACGGTAGAACCAGCCGCGCGTGATACGCAACACGCCCGACGAGTCCATGACCGACGTCGCCGACCGCCCGTCAAGGAAGGGGGCGCGGTGAGTCAGATTGCCAATCGCGCAAGCAGGTCCCGCGCCTTCTCCGCATTTTTCGGGTCGCAGAGGACGTCGTATCGGCCCGCGACCAACTGCAGCGTTGAACTGAAATCCCGAGTACCACGCGCCATCGAGTAGGGAATCGCCGAGGTGATCAAGCCGAAGAACACCCCGGCGACCAGGCCGGTGGTCAACGCCTCCAACGGGTGCGGGCTGGAGAACAACAACGTCAGCACCATCCCGATGAAAAGGCCCAGCCAAGCACCGGTAATCACGCCGCCGCCCAACACCTTTGGCCACGTCAGCCGCCCGGTGACCCGCTCGACCTGCATCAAGTCCACCCCGACGATCGTCACCTGCTGCACCGGGAACTCTTGATCAGACAGGTAGTCGACGGCTCGCTGCGCTTCGGCGTAGGTGGGGTACGAACCGACCGGCCAGCCTTTCGGCGGTGTCGGCAGTCCAGGGGCGCGCCGGCGCCCGGCCGGGGTGCCGGGTGCGGCACCGGGAACCTGTCCAGGCTGAAAAGGGCTGCTCATGATTTCATTGTGCGCTGTCGCGCGCCGCCGCGGCGACCGACCATCGGGTCGCTGCCGTCAGCACAAACAGTCGGCCTGGTTGCGGGGACCCTCTCGGGCAACTCCTGCTCGACACGCTTTAGGTTGAACACCATGACAGCTCACGGCGGTGACCACCGCGAGGAATCCCGCGACGAGCCAGCGCCGTTCCCCCATCCCGACCAGCACCATCCAGACCAGCCCCAGCCTTGGCAGCGCTACCCGCATCCGCCGGTGGACCCGCAGGCGCCGGTGAACTATCCCGCGTACCCGCCGCCATATCCGCCGCAGCCGCCGCCATATCCGCCGCAGCCGCCCCCAGTGCCGCCGCAGCCGCCCCCAGTGCCGCCGTACGGTTACCCGCCGCCGCCGCACGGCGGCCCGTTGGGATACGGCGGACCGCCGCCGGGTTATCCTGTCGGCCCCTACGACCCCTACCAGGCCTATCCGGCCAGTCCGGGCCAGGGCAATCCGTATCAGACGAACGGGCTGGCTATCGCGTCGCTGGTCACCTCGATCGCCGGCGTCGTGATCGGCATTCCGCTGGCCATCTTCTGCTATCTCGGGCTGCTGATTCCGATCGTGGGCGCGGTGCTGGGCGCCGTCGCGCTCACCCAGATCAAGCGGACCAATCAGCAGGGTCGTGGGCTCGCCATCGCCGGAATCGCCGTCGGTTCGGTCACCGCGGCGCTGCTGCTGATGATCATGATCACACTCGCCGCAGCCGCACTTCACGCCCCGATGATCGGGCGCTGACTGGCGTTATCCGGTTGGCGGCACGAAGCCATCGGATTCACGCTGCATGCCCGCGGCGCGCCCTTTCGCGGCGATCACCAGGGCCATCTTGCGGCTGGCTTCGTCGAGCATCTCGTCGCCGAGCATCACCGCTCCCCGGGCGCCACCGGCCGCGGAAGTGTGCCACTCGTAGGCCTCCAGGATCAGCTCCGCGTGATCGTAATCGGCTTGGCGTGGACTGAAGATCTCGTTGCCGGCGGCGATCTGGTCGGGATGTAGCACCCATTTGCCGTCGTAGCCCAGTGCCGCCGATCGGCTCGCCACCCGCCGGAACGCCTCCACATCACGCACTTTGAGGTAGGGGCCGTCGACAGCGGCGATGCCGTGGGCACGCGCAGCCACCAGGATGGTCATCAGCACGTGGTGGTAGGCGTCCCCGACGTCGTAGCCCTCGGGCTGCTCGCCGACGACCAGCGTGCGCGTGTTCAGGCTCGCCATCAGGTCTGCGGGACCAAGAACCAGAGCCTGCACCCGTGGCACGGCCGCGATCGCGTCAATGTTCATCAGACCGCGGGCGTCTTCGATCTGCGCGTCGATTCCGATCTCGCCCACTGGAAGTCCGTGGACCGTCTCCAACTGGGTCAGCAGCAGGTCGAGCGCCTGAACGTGTGAGACGTCAGAAACCTTGGGCAACACCACCACATCGAGCTTGGCGTCGGACGTGGCGCCGACAGCGGACACCACCTCGATGATGTCGGCGTGAGTCCACGGCGTGGTCCAGTCGTTCACCCGAACGCCGCGCAACTGTCCAGCCCATCCGGGCCCGGCGAGTGCGGCGGCCACCCGGCTGCGGGCCGCGGCTTTGGCGTCGGGCGCGACGGCGTCCTCCAGATCGAGGAAGACCTCGTCGGCGGGAAGGCCTTTGGACTTGTCGATCATCTTCTGGCTGCTGCCCGGCACGGACAGGCAAGTGCGGCGGGGCCGGTAAGCGTTGTTCACGCTTCACTCCTACCCTTTCAACCATGGCCTCGATCAACAGGGTGTACGCGGCGCGGCTGGCGCGAATGCTGGTGCTGGGCTCGATGGGAGAGTCGCTCGGCCGAGTGCGCGACGTCGTGGTCAGTATCAGCATTGTTCGCCAGCAACCCCGAGTCCTTGGAATCGTCGTCGAAATGACCTCGCGCCGAAGGATTTTCGTACCGATCCTGCAGGTTTCTGCGATCGAGCCCGACGCGGTGACCCTCAACAGCGACAGCGTCTCGCTGCGCCGGTTCGAGAAACGGCCCGGCGAAGTGCTGGTGCTGGGACAGATCGTCGACACCAAGGTGCGGGTCAAGGACCCCGAACTGCCACAGCTCGCCGACACCGACGTCGTCGTCACAGACTTGGGTTTGGAGCAGACCCGAACCCGTGACTGGATGGTGACGCGGGTCGCGGTGCGCATCCCGCGGCGGCTTGGCCGGCGCAGCACCACGCACATCGTGGGCTGGCGCAGCGTGCAGGGTCTGACCCCGTCGGCGCTGGCGATGCCGGGCCAGGGCGTGGCGCAGTTGCTGCATCAGTTCGAAAAATGGCGACCGATCGAGGTCGCCGACGCGGTACGCGAGCTGCCGCCCAAACGGCGCTACGAGGTGGCCAGCGCACTGGACAACGACCGGCTCGCCGACATCTTGCAGGAGCTGTCGGAAGAGGAACAGGCAGACTTGTTGATGCAAATGGGCGACGAGCGCGCGGCCGACATTCTCGAAGAGATGGACCCCGACGACGCCGCCGACCTGCTCGGCACGATGAACCCGACTCATGCCGAGGGGCTGCTGCGTCAGATGGACCCCGAAGAATCCGACCCGGTTCGGCGGTTGCTGAAACACCCACCCGACACCGCGGGCGGCTTGATGACGTCGCGACCGGTGGTGTTGACCCCGGACACGTCGGTCGCCGAGGCGCTGGCCCGGGTCCGCGATCCCGACCTGACCCCCGCGTTGGCGTCGCTGGTGTTGGTGGTCCGTCCACCGACCGCCACCCCGACCGGTCAGTACCTGGGGTGTGTGCCACTGCAGCGGCTGCTGCGCGAGCCACCGTCCATGCTGGTCGGCGGGATCGTCGAGGCTGACCTGCCCTGGCTGGCACCCGAAACCTCGCTGCCGGCGCTGACCCGCTATTTCGCCGCTTACAACCTGGTGTGCGGTCCGGTGCTCGACGCACAGCATCATCTGCTGGGCGCGGTGAGCGTGGATGACGTGCTCGACCATCTGCTGCCGCACGACTGGCGGGCAACCAACGACGAGCCGGCGCTGGACGCCGCCCTAGGGCAACGATGAGCAAATCGGCGGCGCGGCCGCGGCTGTATACCCCACGCAACTCGCGAGTGCCCACGCCGCGGATGGACTCCGACGCCGTCGGGAAGTTCACCGAATCGATCGCCCGCTTCTTCGGCACGGGCAGCTATTTGCTGATACAGACCATGGTGGTGATCGTGTGGATCGCGCTGAACATCACCGCGGTCAGTCTGCGCTGGGACCCCTACCCGTTCATCCTGCTCAACCTGGCGTTTTCCACCCAGGCCGCCTACGCGGCGCCGCTGATCCTGTTGGCCCAGAACCGCCAGGAGAACCGCGACCGCGTTGCGCTCAAGGAGGATCGCCGACGAGCACAGGAGACCAAGGCCGACACCGAGTATCTGGCGCGAGAGCTGGCCGCGCTGCGGCTGGCGATCGGCGATGTCGCAAAGACCCGTGAATACCTGCGCCGCGAACTGGAAGATCTGCGCCGTCTGCTGGAGAACCGGTACCTGGACGAGGCGCTGGAAGACCCGGCAGGCACCGATGACGATGTGGACCAGCGCGCCGTCCAGTCCTAATTGACACGGCGACGCCACGGGCACTGTTTTCACAGGCAGAGACTCCGCCATTGTTGTCACTCCAGTCACCCGTGTTATGTATGGTGACCTAGTTCACGATGGCTCAGATGCAAGTGGTCGTCGCGGGCTCTGAAAACACTCGAATACTGAGGCAGGTCCAGTGCGGGTAGGGGGACGCATGGGCGCACGTTCGGCCCTTGCAACGATGCGGCAGCGGATCCTTCGCGTGCCCAAGACCCCCAAGATCGTCGGCGCCGTGGTCACCGCCGCTTCAACGGTGCGACACGCAGCGGTTCACGCGGCACACGCCTCAAAGATTCCGGCCGCGCTCACTACCGTGTCGGGGTCCGTCCAGCAAACGCTGACCCGCACGGCCCGGACCCCGGCATTCGGTGTGGTGCCGATCGCCTGCCTGGTCTTCGCCGGACCCATGGGCGCTGCTGCACCGCCATTCCCCGTGCCGAAGTCGACGTTGCGCGATGCCGCCATCACCCCGGTCGCCGCGGTCGCGCGCGCCTCCACCGACCCAACCGGCCCACTGGTCATCGCCGTCCAACACCCGAAGATCGGCTTCCACATCGCAGCGGCCACGGTGTCGGCTCCCCCGCCGACGATGGTGGTGAATACACCAGGCGCACTGGGTATTCCAATGATGGCACTGTCCGCTTACCGCAACGCCGAACGGATGATGGCCGTCGCCGACCCGGGCTGCGGCATCAGCTGGAATCTGCTGGCCGGTATCGGGCGCATCGAATCAGGCCACGCCAACGGCGGCGCCACCGACGCCCGCGGCACCGCAGTACGACCGATCTACGGGCCGGCCCTGGATGGGACACTGCCCGGCAACGAGGTCATCGTCCAAAGCGGCGCCGGTGGACGCGTCAGCTACGCCCGCGCGATGGGGCCGATGCAGTTCCTGCCGGGCACCTGGGCGCGCTACGCCTCCGACGGCGACGGCGACGGCGTGGCCGATCCGCAGAACCTGTACGACGCCACCCTGGCCGCCGCCCGATACCTGTGCACCGGCGGGCTGAACTTGCGCGACCAGTCGCAGGTCTTGTCGTCGATCCTGCGTTACAACAACTCGATGCCGTACGCCCAGAACGTGCTGGGCTGGGCGGCGGCCTACGCCACCGGCGTCGTCCCCGTCGACCTGCCGCCGCTCACCGGACCCGCACCGCCGCTGGGCGATCTCCACCTGGAGAACCCCGAGGGAATCGGCCCGAATCTGCCGCTCAACATTCACGGCCTGCCATCCACCGACCCGCTGGCCCAGATGCCGTTGATCGACCTCAGCGGGACGCCGAGCACCAGCCTGCAGCCGTGGCAGCTCCCCGTCGCCCCCTACACGCCGTCGTGCACCGTGATCTGCATTGGCCAGGAAACGGGAGCGCCCCAGCAAGCGTTCAATACACCGCCGCCCGACGCGTTAGCACCGCCGGCCCCGGCGGGCCTGCTGCCCGCCCTGCCACCGGCTGCTCCACCCGCCCCGTTGCCGGCGGGCCCACAACCAGCGGTCGTCCCGCCACCGGCACCTGCTGCCGCAGCGCCCGGCGGACCAGCAGCACCCGCCGCGCCGGTCCCGCCGGCACCCGATCCTGCCGGCTGAGCGGCCCGCATCGTCGCCGACTCAACCCCAATCGTCCGCCTCCTCAACGGGCCGTCGCGGCCCGCATCGTCGCCGACCCACGCCCGAAAGTCCGGCTCCTCAACGGGCCGTCCCGGCCCGCGTCGTCGCCGAACTACACTCGGCGGTGATGTCTGATACGACTGCAAGCATTCGCGCCGCGCTGGCCAAGGTGATCGACCCCGAGCTGCGGCGTCCCATCACCGAACTCGGGATGGTCAAAGGTATCGAGGTAGGCCCCGGCGGCGACGTGCACGTCGAGATCTACCTGACCACCTCCGCGTGCCCGAAGAAGACCGAAATCAGCGACCGCGTACGCCAGGCCGTGGCCGACGTGCCGGGTACCGGCTCGGTGAAGGTCAGCCTGGACGTGATGAACGACGAGCAGCGCACCGAGCTGCGTAAGCAGTTGCGCGGCGACTCCCGCGAGCCCGTCATTCCCTTCGCCCAGTCGGGATCGCTGACTCGGGTGTACGCGGTCGCCTCTGGCAAAGGCGGCGTAGGTAAGTCGACGGTGACCGTCAACCTGGCCGCGGCGATGGCCGCGCGCGGGATATCGGTCGGACTGCTCGACGCCGACATCCACGGCCACTCGATCCCGCGGATGATGGGGACCACCGATCGGCCCACCCAGGTGGAGTCGATGATTCTGCCGCCGATCGCGCACGAGGTGAAGGTCATCTCCATCGCCCAGTTCGTCGAGGGCAACACGCCGGTGGTGTGGCGCGGCCCGATGCTGCACCGGGCTTTGCAGCAATTTCTGGCCGACGTGTACTGGGGCGATCTGGATGTGCTGCTGCTCGACCTGCCGCCGGGCACCGGCGACATCGCGATCTCGGTCGCCCAGCTGATTCCGAACGCGGAGATCGTGGTGGTGACCACGCCTCAGCTGGCCGCGGCCGAGGTCGCCGAACGGGCCGGCAGCATCGCGATACAGACCCGCCAGCGGATCGCCGGCGTGGTGGAGAACATGTCGGGGTTGCTGCTACCGGACGGCTCGACGATGCAGGTGTTCGGCCAAGGCGGCGGCGCACAAGTCGCCGAACGGCTGTCGCGCGCTGTCGGCGCCGACGTGCCGTTGCTCGGGCAGATCCCGCTCGACCCGGCGCTGGTCGCCGCAGGCGACACCGGGGTGCCGATCGTGCTCAGTGCTCCTGACTCCCCCGTCGGCAAGGAGTTGCGCAACATCGCCGACAACTTGTCGGCGAGGCGCCGCGGACTGGCAGGGATGTCGTTGGGACTGGATACCACTGGACGCTGAGGTCAGGTGGCGTCGGTGTCGAACGGCGCCGGCCCGGCGACAGATGGCTCCGATGACGTGGATGACGGTGGTGTAACCGGCTGTGCCACAACGCTATCCGGGGTACTGACGGCCGGCCGGTCGAAGTTGCCGGTGAAAATCGAGTCGTCGCCGTCGAGTAGGTGCTTTGTCAGTGCCGCCCGCGGCGTCATGCCGCGCAGCTTCTGCAACTCGGCCAGCGGCTCGCGCAGGTCGTCGAAGTCCGGGCCGATATCCTCACGCAGCTGGGTCGTCATTCCGCTGAGGTAGTCGCGGGCCTGCCCCAGCGCGGTGGTAGTCCACCGGATCGCGCCGGGAAGACGCTCGGGGCCCAGCACCACCAGCCCGACCACGATCAGCACCAGTACTTCGCCCCAACCGACGTTGGCGAACACTAGCCGCCGTCCGGCCCCGGGGTCACCGTCAGCGTGACGTGGCGGCCGTCGCGGACCACCTCGATGGGGGCAGGCTGCCCGATCGTCAACTGCCGCACGGCGACAACGAACTCGTCGCCGTCGGCCACTCCGCGGTTGCCGACCTTGACCACCACATCATTTTCCAGCATGCCGCCCTTCTCCGCGGGGCTGCCCGCCTTCACGTTGGCCACTTGCGCACCTTGTGCGATCGAGTTGCTCACCGACCGGGTGCTCACGCCCAATGTCGGGTGCACGATCTTGCCGTCCTTGATCAGCGTCTGCGCAACCAGTTTCGCTTCGTTGACCGGTATCGCGAAACCGAGCCCGCTGGCGCTGTCGGACAGCGACTTGCCGGCGGTGTTGATGCCGATGACCTGAGAGTCCATGTTGATCAGCGGGCCACCGGAGTTCCCGTGGTTGATCGAGGCGTCGGTCTGGATGGCGTCGATCACCGTGTCGGTGTCCGAACCCTCCCCCGACAACGGGATGGGGCGGTGCAGTGCGCTGACGATGCCGTGCGTCACGGTGCTGCGCAGGCCCAGTGGCGCACCGGCGGCAAGGACCTCGTCGCCGACGCGAACTTTGCCGGAGTCACCGAGCTTGGCCACCGTCAGGTTGTTGACGTTGTCCACCTTGAGCACGGCCAGGTCGGTTCTGGGGTCGCGCCCGACCAGGTTGGCAGGCACTTCCTTGCCGTCGTTGAACACCACGGTGGTCTTGAATTGGCTCGGGTTGTTGGCCGCTTCGGAGATGACGTGGTTGTTGGTGACGATGTAGCCACGGCCGTCGACGACGAAGCCGGATCCCTGCATACCCTCTTGGTCGCTGACCGATTGGATCGTGACCACCGAGTCAGCCACCGCGGCAGCCACTTTGGCGAAACGGCCGGCCGGCGCTTCGCTGTTGCCATTGGTCGACAACGTCACCTTGGAGGTGGTGAACGCCTCGACGACCTCAGCCGTCTTACGTCCGACCACACCGCCGATCAAGCCGATCACCAACGCCAGCACGGCGAGCACCACGAGCGCCGGATAGGACACCCGCCCGCCGAACAGCACATCGCGCACGCCGAGCTTGCCGCCCGCCAAGCCCGGGCCGTGAGCGGCCGACCGCGCTACCGCCGGCTCGCCGAGAGCTGCGGCCGCACCGGGATCGCGCCAGGGGTCCTCGGGTTCTTCCAGCTGGTCCTTGTTTTTGCCGTCCTCGAGCGCACCCGCATCGGTGGGGTGACGCTGTAGGGAATCGGCTCCGGGGAACGGGCGACCGAACGCCTCCGACAGAACCGGGTCGGCCGGTTCGTCATGTGGGGTGAATTCGCCTTGGTCGCGATACTTGGTCGGCCGCACCCTCTCGGCGACGAACGAGCCCTGCAAGCCGTCGGGACGGCTGAAGGCCTGACGCGACGCGGCGTCGACCGGCGGCCGGGAAATGGGTCGCGGCGCCAGCCGAGGGGCGCCGTTGTTGTCTTGATCGGAGCTCACGTCATCCTCTTCCGAGCGCTGAAGCACACACGCGCTATGGACTCGAGCACGGCGCCGCGCACCGGCTTGGCCAAACTGGTCTCCACCCTACCGACGCTCTGGGCGGTCACGTGTGCTGCCGTCGGGGAATCGACCGGGCAGCTCCGATGGCCCGACTCCCCCGGATGATCGGGTGGAAGTGCCACCCTCCGGAGGTTGGCCACCATGTCCCTGCGCGCCGGGAGGTCTCCACGGGCCGCTCTGTTGGGTGCCCGCATCGTCATCGGGCGGGCAGTGCGGAATCTGCGACAGCAATCCCAGCAGCGTGCTGGGGATTCTGATCGGATGGGAGTCGCGCAGCGCGGCGCGGGCCCGGCGATGACCGTCCACTTCGGCGGCGCATTCCGGACACAGTGATATGTGATGCGCGGCGCGCAGGTGCGCGTTCATCCGCAGCTCACCGTCGACGAACGCCGCGATGGCCTCAGTCGACAGATGCTCGGTGGAACCGAATTGCCGCGGAGCTCCAACCGGGGCGTCGCTCTGGGAGGCGAATTGGGCGGGGAGCCAGGAGAACGCGCGGCGGAATACGTGACCCCGCTCGGCCATCACGAGCTCCTCTCGGTATTGCATCGGGCTATGCGGCACTACCTCGAATGTAGCGCGCTGCCCGATGCGAAACACCAATGAAAAGCCGATCAGGCGGCTTGTGTCTCAGTCAGCGAGGTCCTGAGCGGCAATGGCCGCGGAAGGCTTGGCCTGCCTGGCACTCTCCGAGTGCGCCGCCAGGTAATCACGCAGCGCTTGCCGTCCCCGGTGGATGCGGCTGCGAACAGTCCCGAGCTTGACGCCCAGCGTGGCCCCGATCTCCTCGTAGGACAATCCTTCGATGTCGCACAGCACCACCGCCGCGCGGAACTCGGGCGGCAGGGAATCCAACGCCGCTTGCAGGTCAGGGCCTAGCCGCGACTCGTGGTAGATCTCCTCGGGGTTCGGCTCGTCGGCGGGCACCCGGTCGTAGTCGTCGGGCAGCGCCTCCATGCGGACCCGGCTACGACGGCGCACCATATCCAGGAACAGGTTGGTCGTGATGCGGTGCAACCAGCCTTCGAATGTTCCCGGCTGGTAGTTCTGCACGGACCGGAAAACCCGAATAAAGGTTTCCTGGGTCAGATCCTCGGCATCGTGCTGATTGCCGGAGAGGCGATAGGCCAACCGGTAGACCCGGTCGGCGTGCTGGCGGACCAGCTCGTCCCAGGACGGCATCGCCGTCTTGTCTCCGGTCGCGTCGAAGACTGCGGTGCCGTAGGGCTCCTCAGCAGGTTCAACCCAGTCAACGTCGCGGTACCGCTCGGGGTGCGACATGCTGGCCGGGCTCATCAGTGTGGTGATGTTCAAATCCTCCGGGTTCAGACTGCCGTCGAGGCTAGGCAATTCCTCACCGCGCGCAACGCGAAGATACCGAGAAGTATTCCCGGACCAGCGGCCTCCACGCTCCATGGGGATACCGTCGCCTACCGGCGTATGTGCGGTATGTGACCGCACTGAGCATTCACTGAGAATGGTGGCCTGCGCTGCGTTGTGCTGGTCATACCGGATTCGGATGTGACGTAGATCGTTGCGACGGTCCGGGCGTGTCGCGGCACCGGCACCGGGCGCGCCTGACTGCACGCGGCACGGGATGGACTTACGCTGCGGGGATGGCCACCACCGACCGCACACCAGGCCAGTCGGCGCCGACGAGTCGGGCCGAGTCCCTCGCGGCGCATGCCGAGGGGTCGATCTCCGAAGACGCGGTCCTGCTGGCCGCCCGCGAGCGTGCGGCCGACATCGGCGCAGGGGCGGTAACACCCGCGGTCGGGGCGCTGCTCAGCCTGCTGACCAAGCTCAGCGGCGGCAAAGCTGTCGTCGAGGTGGGTACGGGTGCCGGAGTCAGCAGCCTGTGGCTGTTGTCGGGGATGAGCGCAGACGGCGTGCTGACGACGATCGACATCGAGCCCGAACACCAGCGGATCGCCAAGGAGGCATTTTCCGACGCAGGCATCGGCGCATCGCGGACCCGGCTGATCAGCGGCCGGGCCCAGGACGTGCTGACCCGGTTGGCCGATGACTCCTATGACCTGGTGTTCATCGACGCCGAACCGCTCGACCAGCCGGACTACGTGGTCGAGGGCGTGCGGCTGCTGCGCTCGGGCGGGGCGATCGTCGTGCACGGAGCGGCGCTGGGCGGGCGCGCCGGCGACCCGGGCGCCCGCGACGCAGAGGTGGCGGCGGTGCGTGAGGCGGCACGGCTCATCGCCGAGAACGAGCTGCTCACCCCGGCGCTGGTGCCGCTCGGCGACGGCTTGTTGGCCGCAGTTCGCGACTAACTTCAGCCTTTTGCGAGTTCCTGACGGTGCGCCTGCTTGACGCTCGACTGAACAGTCGTTTAATGTTCTGAACATGCGTTCAGTCGACGACCTGACTGCCGCGGCCCGGATCCGCGACGCGGCGATCGAGCAGTTCGGCGAGCATGGCTTTGGGGTCGGGCTGCGCGCGATCGCCGAAGCGGCGGGGGTGAGCGCGGCGCTTGTCATCCACCACTTCGGTTCCAAGGACGGCCTGCGCAAAGCGTGCGACGACTACGTCGCCGAAGAAATTCGCAGCGACAAGTCGGAGGCGATGCGATCCGCAAATCCAGGCACCTGGTTTGCCCAGCTTGCCGAGATCGAGTCGTATGCCCCGATGATGGCCTACCTGGTGCGCAGCATGCAGTCGGGTGGCGAGCTCGCGAAAACGTTGGTGCGCAGGATGATCGACAACGCCGAGGGCTATCTCGACGAGGGTGTGCGCGCCGGAACACTCAAACCCAGCCGCGATCCACACGCCAGAGCAAGGTATCTGGCGATCACCGGTGCCGGCGGCTTTCTGATGTATCTGCAGATGCACAACACCCCAACAGATCTGCGCGCCGTGCTGCGCGACTACGCCCACGACACGGTGCTGCCCACCCTGGAGCTCTACACCGACGGTCTGATGGCAGACCGAACCATGTACGACGCCTTCCTCGCTCAAGCGGAACAAGGAGAAGCCGATGCCAGTTGACTGCAACCACACGCCGATCGAAATCCACAACCTGACCAAGAATTTCGGGGCGGTTCGGGCGCTCGACGGCCTGGAGCTGACAGTGCGCGAGGGCGAGGTGCACGGCTTCCTCGGACCCAATGGCGCCGGGAAGTCGACGACGATCCGGATACTGCTGGGCGTGGTGAAGGCCGACGCGGGCACGGCCCGCCTGCTTGGCGGTGACCCGTGGACCGATGCGGTCGAGTTGCACCGCCAGATCGCCTACGTTCCAGGCGATGTGACGCTGTGGCCCAATCTGACCGGCGGCGAGACCATCGACCTGCTGGCGCGTATGCGCGGCGGTATCGACGAGAAGCGCCGCGCCGAGCTGATCGAGCGCTTCGAGCTCGACCCCCACAAGAAGGCGCGGACCTACTCCAAGGGCAACCGCCAAAAGGTCTCGCTGATCTCCGCATTCTCGTCTCAGGCACGGCTACTGCTGCTCGATGAGCCGAGCAGCGGCCTGGACCCGTTGATGGAGAACGTCTTTCAGCAGTGCGTCGCAGAAGCACGCGATCGCGGAGCGACGGTCCTGCTGTCCAGTCACATCCTGGCCGAAACCGAGGCACTGTGTGAGCGGGTGACGATCATCCGCGCCGGCAAGACTGTCGAGAGCGGCTCACTGGATGCGATGCGACATCTCAGCCGCACGTCGATCACCGCCGAACTGCTCGGGAATCCTGGCGATCTCACCCAGATTCGCGGTGTCGAGGACGTCAGCATCGACGGAACCACACTGCGGGCCCACGTCGACAGCGAGGGACTCGGTGAGCTCATCCGCGTGCTCGGTGACACGGGCGTACGCAGCCTGGTCAGCCAGCCGCCCACCCTGGAAGAACTCTTCTTGCGCCACTACGGTGTCGGCGCTGAAGGCCAGCGCGAGCTGAGCGGTCAGGGATCGCGGCCATGACCACCACAGCTTTGGATCGGCCCCACCATCCGGCACACGAGGCGCCACAACACGGTTCGGCCTTCACCGGGACGCTCGGGATGCTCCGGCTCTACCTGCGTCGCGACCGAATCATCCTGCCGCTGTGGGTGTTACTACTGTCGATACCACTGGGCACCGTCTTTGTCGGCAGCATCGAAAAGATCTACCCCGACCAAACGGAGCGCGCCGCCTTTGCCGCCTCGATCATGGCCAGCCCGGCGCAACGGGCGCTCTACGGGCAGATCTACACCGACAGCCTCGGCGCGACCGGCATCTGGAAAGCCGGGATGTTCCACCTGCTGATCGCCGTGGCGGTCATCCTCACCGTCATCCGTCACACGCGCGCCGACGAAGAAACCGGCCGCGCCGAATTGCTGGACTCCACAGCGGTGGGCCGGTACGCCAGCCTGACCGCGGCCTTACTGCTGTCATTCGGAGCGTCGCTGGCCACCGGTGCGCTCGGCGCGGCCGGTCTGCTGGGCACCAGCGTCCCCTCCGACGGATCGCTGGCGTTCGGGGCCGCGCTGGCCTGCTCCGGTCTGGTGTTCACCGCGGTGGCCGCGGTGGCTGCCCAGTTGTCGGCGAGCGCGCGGTTCGCGCGCGGTGCCGCATTCGCCACGCTGGCCACGGCGTTCACGCTGCGCGCCGTTGGTGACGCCGGTTCGGGTGCGTTGTCGTGGCTCTCGCCGCTGGGCTGGTCGCTGCAGGTCCGCCCGTACGCGGGTGACCGGTGGTGGGTGCTGCTGTTGCATCTGGCGACGACGGTGCTGCTCACCGCGCTGGCATACCGGCTGCTCGCGCGCCGTGATGTCGGCGCCGGTCTGATCGCGGAACGTCCGGGCCCGGCGGCCGCGACACCGTTGCTGCGGAACGCATTCGGGTTGGCGTGGCGGCTGGATCGCGGCGCTCTGCTGGTGTGGACCGTCGGGCTGTGCCTCTACGGCTTGCTGATCGGCAGCGTCGTACACGGCATCGGCGACGAATTGGGCGGCGATACGGCGCGAGACATCGTCGTACGCATGGGTGGCACCAGCGCCTTGGAGCAGGCCTTTGTCGCCGTAGCGTTTTGCATGCTGGGCATGATCGCGGCCGCATTCGCCATCTCATTGACGCTGCGACTGCACCAAGAGGAGGCCGGTCAACGAGCCGAGACGCTGCTGAGCGGAATGGTAAGCCGAAGCCGTTGGCTGACAGGTCATCTCGCGATCGCACTAATAGGTTCGGCCGTCGCGATCCTGATCGCCGGGGTGGCGGCCGGGCTGACTTACGGAATCGCCGCACACGACGTCGACGGCAAACTGTGGACGGCCGTCGCCACCGCGGCCGTTCAGCTACCGGCGGTGTGGCTGCCCGCCGCGGTGACCGTCGCATTGTTCGGGATCGCGCCGCGGTTGTCCCCGGTGTCATGGGGTGTGCTGGTCGGATTCATTGCGCTGTACCTGATCGGCTCGCTGTCGGGCTTTCCACAGTGGGTGCTCGACGCCGAACCGTTCGCCCACATTCCCCGCGTCACGGCCGGGGAATTCACGGCGGCGCCACTGCTGTGGTTACTGGTCATCGACATCGCGCTGATTTCGCTGGGACTGGCGGCATTCCGCCGTCGCGACATCCAGCCCTAAGGGAGTCGTCATGAAAACGGTTGGCAAATCGGTACTATCGGCCATTGTCGGACTTCTTGCCGTTGGGGCGATGTTGTTCCTGCCGGCCGGCACGCTGCACTATTGGCAGGCGTGGGCCTTCCTCGCCGTGTTCGCGTTGTCGACATGGATTCCCAGCGTCTACCTGATGCGGACGAACCCCGCCGCGCTGGAGCGGCGCATGCACGCGGGTCCGGGGCCGGAGAGCAGACCGTTGCAAAAGATCATCATCTCCATCGCGTTCGCGTCGCTGGCGGCCATGATCGTGGTCAGCGCACTGGACCACCGCTACGGCTGGTCGGCTGTGCCGCAGGCGATCTCGGTGATCGGCGATGCCCTGGTCGCGGTCGGTCTGGGTGCCGCCATGCTGGTGGTCATCCAAAACGGTTACGCGGCAGCCAATATCACCGTCGAGTCGGGTCAGACGCTGGTCTCCAGCGGTTTGTACGGTCTGGTGCGCCATCCGATGTACACCGGCAACGTGATCATGATGGCGGGCATCCCGCTGGCGCTCGGCTCGTATTGGGGGCTGATCTTCGTGCCACCAGGGCTGGTTGTGCTCGCGCTCCGCATCCGCGACGAGGAGGGGCTGCTCGAGCAGGAGTTGAGCGGGTACCGGGAGTACGAGCAGCAGGTGCACTACCGGTTGGTGCCCTATGTCTGGTGACTCACCGAGCGTGAACCCGCTGCGACATTTCCGCGGGCGGATTTTTCGCAATGGTTTCACGCTCGGCGCAGTGCGGGTCGAAAGCGGGCTAGACCCAGACGCCCTTGCCCACGGCGACAACGCCGCCGGCGCTGATTGCGAAGCGTTCGCGGTCCCTCTCCAGGTCCACGCCGACCATCTCACCGGGTCCGACGACGACGTTCTTGTCCAGGATCGCGTGCCGCACCACCGCGCCGCGGCCGACTCGAACGCCCGGCATGATCACGCTGCCTTCCACAATTGCGCCGTCGTCGACGACGACGTTGGACGACACCACCGAGTTGCGTACCGAGGCAGCCGAGATGATGCTGCCCGCGCCCACCACCGACTCCTGGGCAGAGCCGCCGTTGACGAACTTGGCCGGCGCGAGATTCTCGGGCTCGCCGCGGATCGGCCAGCGGCGGTTGTAGAGGTTGAACACCGGGTGCACCGAGACGAGATCCATGTGCGCGTCGTAGAACGCGTCGAGTGTCCCGACGTCGCGCCAGTACCCGTGGTCGCGTTCGGTGGCGCCGGGCACCTCGTTGTTGTTGAAGTCGTAGACGGCGGCCATCCCGTCGGAGACCAACCGCGGGACGATATCGCCGCCCATGTCGTGATCCGACAGGTCCTCGTCGGCGTCGGCACGGATGGCGTCGACCAGCACTTTGGTGGTGAAAATGTAGTTGCCCATCGATACGAACGCGGCATCCGGGTCATCGGGGGTGCCGGGCGGTTCCACCGGCTTCTCGACGAAGCTGCGGATGCGACCGGAATCGTCGGCGTCCAGGCACCCGAACGCACTTGCTTCGGCCCGGGGCACCCGGATCCCGGCCACCGTCCCCCCGGCGCCGCTGTCGATGTGGAAGCGGAGCATCTGCTCGGGGTCCATCCGGTAGACGTGGTCGGCGCCGAAAACCACGATGTAGTCGGGATCCTCGTCGTAGATCAGGTTAAGCGACTGATAGATCGCGTCGGCGGAGCCGGTGTACCAACGCGGGCCGAGCCGCTGCTGGGCGGGAACCGGGGTGATGTACTCACCGGCCAGCCCGGACAACCGCCAGTTCTGAGAAATATGACGGTCCAACGAATGCGACTTGTATTGGGTGAGAACGCAGATCCTCAGATAGCGGGCGTTGACGAGATTGGAGAGCACGAAGTCGATCAGCCGATAGGCGCCGCCGAAGGGAACCGCGGGCTTAGCCCGGTCGGCGGTCAACGGATACAACCGTTTGCCCTCCCCGCCGGCCAGGACGATGCCCAGCACGTGTGGCGCTTCCCTCATGAATCAAACCTATCGGCCGCCGCAAGCCCCTGCCAGATCAAACAGGTGAATACCTACGCGGACGAACTGTCCATCAACCAATTTGGATCGGGCCGGTGAACGGCGGTCGGACCGCCCGTAAGGGGAGTGCGCCCTGCACCATCGGCGAGCGGCTACTACGGTGCCGGGTATGCGCGTGGCGATGATGACTCGGGAGTATCCGCCGGAGGTCTACGGCGGGGCCGGGGTGCACGTAACCGAGCTCGTCGCGCAACT
>Ga0224555_1003092_pt1 | contig 17892 bp, 9 predicted proteins | sample 714S23034metaG_FD_180687 | JGI IMG/M metagenome (GOLD analysis project Ga0224555, IMG submission 180687) | Peat soil microbial communities from Stordalen Mire, Sweden - 717 S2 30-34 | ecosystem: Environmental > Terrestrial > Soil > Wetlands > Peat | place: Sweden: Norrbotten County, Stordalen...
GCATTGGCGCGCTTCAGCATGCTGGCACCGCCAGAGTACACGACCTATGCGCTGAGCCGTGAGGATTGGAAAGCCCTTCGGCAACGGCACAAGATCAATGAGGTTCCGGCTCAGGATCCGGATGCCAGCGAGGTTGAAGTCTGGTGGTATCCGCCAGTGCTCTTCGCCGAAGATGGTATCGTTGATCCGTTGTCGCTCTACCTTTCTCTGAAGGAAGACCACGATGAGCGCACCGAAACTGCGCTGGAAGAGATGATGGAGAAATTCAAATGGTGAAGGGGTTGGAGATCTTCCGGGAGCACTTCCGGAATTTTGCCGATCGCTATGTTCTTATCGGCGGCGCCGCGTGCGACATCGCCATGACCGGCGCTGGCCTCCCATTCAGGGCCACAAAGGATCTGGACATCGTGCTCTACGTCGAGGCTTTGGATGCCGCGTTTGTACAGGCATTCTGGGAGTTCGTACGCATGGGCGGCTACGAGGTTCAGGAGAAGTCAACCGGCGAGAAACAGTTCTACCGCTTCCAGAAGCCCACGAACGCGGACTATCCCTTCATGCTGGAGTTGTTCTCGCGGCAACCCGATGTATTGCAAGTAGCCGAAGGCAGCCATCTCACGCCGCTACCGGTGGAGGAGGATATATCCAGTCTTTCGGCTATTCTCCTGGATAATCACTACTACGATTTCATCCGCGCCGGCAGACAGGAGAGCGACGGACTCCCCATGGTAGGCGCTGCGCAACTCATCGCTTTGAAGGCGCGGGCATGGCTTGATCTATCAGAACGCGCCAGCCGCGGTGAACAGATCGACAGCAAGACAATCAAGAAACATAAGAACGATGTCTTCAGGCTATACCAGATCCTCGATCCCGCCATTGATCCTATGGCTCCGGAGACCGTCAAGAAGGATATTGGCGACTTCATCTCCCGAATGCGCATCGAGGAAATTGACCTCAAATCTCTCGGCCTGCGCACCGGCACGCGCGACGATATTCTGACAGAAATCGCACGCGTATTCCGTCTCGCAGAGAGTGAATAATTACGGGCCTACCGTTTTTGCCGAGGTTTCTTTGCAAGATTCCTGCTTCACAAGCGCGGATCTCAGAATCATGAGGAACTTCATTTGCTCGCGAAGGATTCACATCCGGAGTGAGAAATCGAAGACACCCACGTAGATCTCGTGGCCATTGAATCGCACGTGATAGCGCCGGACAATTCACGCGCTTGCGCCATGGCGAACCCGATTTGTTTGCCAGGTTACTCACCTTCTGGGTAAGAGCCCGTTGGCGCAAAGCATGCTTAGGTTAGATACTGCCTCTGAATGACCGAGAGCGGCTGCCTTGCGAAACCACGCTGCCGCCTGGGCGAAATCCTGGGGCACGCCTTGCCCATCACGGTATAGGATGCCAAGACTGTTTTGCGCGTACGCATTGCCTTGCTCTGCGGCTTTGAGCAACCAAGCAGCCGCTTGCGCACTGTCTTGCATCACGCCCAGCCCGTGGTCATACAGATAGCCAAGGTAACCTTGTGCGTCCGCATTCCCTTGCCTGGCGGCTTTAAGAAACCACGCCGCCGCCTGCGAGTTATCTTGTGGGACACCTTCGCCGCAGAAACACCTTTCGCCAAGGCTGAACTGCGCTTCGGCATGCCCCTGTTCGGCAGCTTTGCGCAACCAGACCACAGCCTGCGCGTAGTCTTGCAGCATGCCTTGGCCGTTGTAGTACTTCCTTCCAAGGTTGAATTGAGCATCAGCATCGCCTTGCTCAGCAGCCTTGCGAAACCATGCTGCCGCCTGTGCATAGTGTTGTGCAACACTATGGCCCTCGTCGTAAAGAACGCCGAGAGCAAATTGAGCGTGGGCGTGGCCTTTGTCTGCTGCCTTTTGAAACCACATCGCGGCCAGTCCGTAGTCCTGCGGAATAAAATAATCCTCCGGGTCCTCCGCTGCACCGTGGCCAGCATAATACAGGGAGCCGAGATAGTATTGCGCATCCGCGTCGCCTCGCTCCGCGGCCCCTGAAAATCTCTCTGAATTCGAGGAAACTCCTTGCTGCTCACCTTGGTCAGCAACATATTTGCCCAGAGGCTTATTGACCAGATAGTTTACGGCACTGTTCGTAAGCCGCACAGCCTCCTGGTCCGAGCAGCCAACATACCTGCAAATTGCAGTCATCTGCGGGATGCCTCGATCCTCGATGTATTTGCGAATCGCTGGAAGCCAGAGCCGCTGCTTCTCATCCTGGCTCAGGGCGAGGGGATATAAGCAATAGGTTAACCACAACAGACCTTCTCCATTTCGGGAAAGAAAATAGCACCAGTAGGGGAACTGCTGATCAAGTATATGGACAAAGGCCCGAACTTCGGGAATTTCCCACAGTTCGCGCGAATCGGAGTCATATCCTGAGCAACGTAGGTCGACTCTTTCACAAAATTTGGTTGTAGCATCTCGCTCTAGTAATTGTTTCAGAACGGCCATCACAGCGCTGGTATCTCCGGCTTCGATGTCTCCCCTGTCAAGATCCAATACAACGAAGTCGACATCCATCAAACGGATGTCTTGCTGCGTTTGTGGTGTGCGCAAACTTTCCGACTGTGTTGCGATTGCCGAACCTCTGAGTTGTTGCTGTAACCAAGTCAGAACTTGCTTCAGGTCAGCTCGGCCTGTGCGGGCTATCTCAGTCTCCAGAACCCTCTGGGCGGAGCGCATTTCCTCGATACCTTTCGCCTGTTCGCCAAGGGTCACTAATACTTCACCACGTACGGCTTTAGTCCATGCCAAATCACCTGCCAGTTCCCGCCTGCCATCCTGGTTAACCAACCGATCCCGAATTGCAATCGCTTGCTCATAGAGCACCACCGCCCCTCGATTGTCACCCAAAGCTCTCACCGTTACGGCTTTGTTCAGGTAAGCCGTCGCAAGGTCATTGGCCAGTTCCCGGTGGCCTTCCTGGTTCACTAGCCGCTCCCGTATCGCAATTGTTTGATCGTAGAGGACGACAGCCGCGTGGTTGTCGCCTAGAGATCTGACAGCGTTGGCCTTGTTAAGGTAAGCCATAGCCAAGTCGTTGGCCAGTTCGCGGCGGCCTTCTTGGTTCACCAGCCGCTCCTGTATCGCAATTGTTTGATCGGAGAGGACTACAGCCGCGTGGTTGTCGCCCAGAGCTCTTACCGCGGCAGCCTTGTTAAGGTAAGCCTTCGCAAGATCATTGGCTAGTTCCCAGCAGCCTTCTCTGTTGACCGACCGCTCCAGAATCATAATCGTCCTGTCGTAGAGCGCCACCGCCCCGCGATTGTCCCCCGAAGCTTTCACCGTCACGGCTTTGTTTAGGTAAGCCGTCGCAAGGTCATTGGCCAGTTCGCGGCGGCCTTCCTGGTTTACCAATCGCTCCCGAATCGCAATTGTTTGATCGCAAAGGACCACAGCCGCGTGGTTGTCGCCCAGGGCTCTCACCGCGAGGGCTTTGTTCATGTATGCCGTCGCCAAGCCATTGGCCAGTTCGCGGCGGCCTTCCTGGTTGACCAATCGCTCCCAGATCGCGATCCCCTGGTCGCAGAGCGTTACCGTACCGCGTTTCTCGCCCAGATTACTTACCGCGTTGGCCTTGTAAAGGTACGCCATCGCCAGCTTATCGGCCAGTTCTCGGCGGCCATCTGTGTTGACTAGCCGCGCCCAAATTGCAATCGCCTGATCGCACTCCTGCGATGCGCCTTGGTGGTCTCCTGCCGTGCTATGGACCAATGCCTTGTCCATGCAAAGCCTGGCCAGATCGCTCTCCAGTTCTTTGTGCCCTTCCCGAACCAGGCGCACATACAACTGCTTGGCCTCGTCATAGGCCGCCACTTCTGCCACCAGTTCACCGCGTCGACTCACTCCCCGCTGTCCCAGCATCGCTGTCGCTTTTGCCGGATCCCGGCCCGCTGCAATCAGCGCATCCTCCAGCCACTCCCCGGGGTCTCTCCACGCGGGGCCGTATAAACCGCGATGCTCTTTGATCCCCGCCTGAGGTGAAACCGTCCGCTCGATTCCCTGCAAAGTACGGTTGTAGCCTGTGCCTACCGACTCCTGATAAATCGCCCTCAACCGGTTCACGGCTTCGCTCAAACTTGCCACACGCTCCGACGGCTCTTGACGGAAGCACCGTCTGAGCAAATCTGCCAGGTGGGTAGGCATGGCCGGAATTGCCTTGTCGTTTGCGCTTTTTCGCAGATACTGTTCAAGAACCTCGTCCGCCGCCAGCCCCGACTCCCAGGTCACCCCCCCCGTAAACATCTCCAGCACTGATACGCCCCAAGACCAGATGTCCGTTTTGCGAGTCAGCGACCACCCCGCAGCCTGCTCAGGTGACCAGTAAACTGGAGAGCCGCCAACAGTGCTAACGAGGATGCTCCACCTTGGATCGGTGGAAGCAGTTTCCCCACCTGCGGCCCTCGCTCGCGCCAGACCATAATCTGTCACGCGCGGCTTTATTCCTTGCAGCGACGTTTTCCCCTCTGTGCCCATCAGCACGTTCCCGGGCTTGACGTCCTGATGCACAAGACCCAGTTCATGAAGACAACTCAGCCCCCAGGCAAACTGGATGGCCACATCCAGCATGCGCTCTAGCGCCTGGCGCGGGCCGCCTTCGTAGAGCCTGCGCGAGTCAATCCACTCTTGGAGACTGCCGCCCTCCACGTACTCGGCGAAGATCAAGACCTCGTTACCCATGGTCCGGAAGAAGCGGCAGGGGACCAGATTCGCGTGTTCGGGAAGGTCTATCCACGTCTGTAGTTCAGCCAAGAAGTTTCGCCGGTCGGCCTCTCTGATACCCTTGACGCGTTTGACGGCGAACCGCGAGGTGGTGGAGCGGCTGCGCAGCAGATACACCTTTCCCATGCCGCCCTCACCGAGCGTCCCCTCGACTACAAAGTCATCCAGCACCTGTTGCCCGGGCGCCCAGTCGCTCCCTGTCGGACTCGATGGCAGTTCGGAACCTTCAGGATGGCTCCTGTGCACCGTTTCCCCGGCATGCTTCCGATCCCCGGCTACACCCTGAGCCTCGCGTACTTGCGTGGCTGCGAAGTCCGCCGAGTCAGACTTCTCACGTGCTCCGAAGATCTTCCTATACCAGTTGCTCATGGTGGGTAGCCGCCTTTTCCTTTCAATGTGCAGGGAACCGATTCTGATTTCGTCAGGTCGGAATCCTGCGCTAAACAAGGAGAGCGCGAAACTGGCCTTTATCACATCGAGCGAAATCTTCTCGCCCACGTGCGCAATCGTGCCATCTTCATGGGCTCTATCGAGCAGCGTAAAAAGTTCTTTGGGAACCGCTCAAGCAGGCTCTTGGACGCCACCCTCCTTTGCGACTGATAGTTCGGGCTGCATTAGCTCAAGAATTTCATGCTTAAGGAGCCGGTTCTTCTCCATCAAAGAATCGACGATTTGATCAAGAGCCGGGCGGTGGTCCGCAAGAAGCTGTCGGGTACGCTCCCCCATTGTCGCCAGAACGCTCTGAACTGCTCTATGGCACTGTTGCGCTACTTCGTCCGAAAGGGGTTGCTTGCGATCGATCATGATGAACCCGATCTCTTTCGACATGCCAAGATCGTAGACCATCGCCTCGGCGATATGAGTCGCTCGCTCCAAGTCGCTGGAAGGTCCCGTTGAAACGCCATCCTCTTCGCCGTAGTAGAGACATTCCGCCTCCCGGCCTCCCATCAACTGGCAGATCTGCGTCTCCAGTTCACGCCGCGTGCGGGAGCGGCGCTCCTCCCGATCTTCAAATGCAGCGTACCCACCAAAGTTGCCGCGCCCCACAATCGTTACGTAGATGGGCGGGCTTCCGGTTGCACACATGACCACGGCATGCCCCGCTTCGTGACGCGCCGTTCGCAATGGATCGTCGCCGGCTTTGGTCTCTCCCATGGTGACCTTCTCGAAAGCCTCTGCCAGAATGGCATCGTTGATGACCCCGCCGTTTGGAACCGCCATCACCGCTGCGTGTGCCAGGATGCGCTCGAGATCAGCCACAGACATCCCTTGACCCTGCGCAGCCAGCCGCTGGATCATCTCCTGCGAAACCTCGTGCTTCTCCTTGGCTTTGAGCCTCAGGTGGAGGTACTCTTCGCGTTCGGAACGCGTCGGGAGTTCCACCTCAATAGTGCGGCTGAAGCGCCGCATCAAAGCTGGATCGAGTTTCTCAGGGTAATTGGATGCCGCCAGTGTAATGATGGGCCGCGTCGTAGTCTTAGCAAAGCCATCCATTTCTACCAAGAGCTGATTCAAGGTCAGAGACTCGGCGTGCCCCACGTGGCCGGGGCTGACAGACGCTCGGTTTTGGCCGATGGCGTCGATTTCATCGATGAAGACGATACTCGGTGCGTAGCGACGCGCACGAGCGAACAGTTCCCGGACGGCCTCAGGACCACTACCCGCGTACTTTGTCACAAAACTAGTCGCGGCCTCTGACAGAAAGGCGCAATTGGACTCTCCTGCCAGCGCTCTGGCAAGCATAGTCTTACCCGAACCCGGAGGTCCGGTTAGCAGCACACCTTTGGGCGGATCAACGCCTGCTGCCGCAAAGGTTTTCGGGTTCTTTAACCAATCTCGAACGAAGATCAATGCCTCAATGGCACTCTTCGCCCCTATTACATCGTCAAATCGGGTCGTAGGGCGTTCGGCGTCGGAAATCACGGTAAAAACATCGGTGCTTCTAACCGCTCTTACCAGACGGAAATTGCGGCAACGCACCCGCAATCGGGAACCATCCGCAGACAGCATCGGGGCAGTATTAAAGGACACGACCTGATTGCTCGCGGCCAAATCCGCCGCGATTCTCTCTCTGCGGAGTTGGCCCGCCACGCATGCAATGCTCTCTGCAAACAGCGTCTTCTTGGCTTCGATATCCGCCACGTTCAAGCCGCCAAGCGAAGTTCGGATCGCGCCGCGTGCGCCCCCTGCACGGATGCAGGCAACTAGCAGTTCCTCGTCAATCGCTGTGCCTGACAAGCCGATTATGTTTTCCTCGATCGAGAACAGATAAACCGGGACATCCGGCATCCGATCATGAAGTTGTTCCAGAATCTGCTGCCCGAATGCAAATCTCCTTGCTGCAAGAGGGGCATGGTCGAACAGGAGCTCAGTTTTGGGGGTTGAACCAGACTCCGAGATATTGGGAGAATGATCAAACTGCGAGTTGGTAAAAGCGCCCTGTGGCTGCAAGCCGAGATCAAGCAGAACAAAATCCACCGACCGTTTAGTCAGAACGTCGAACGCTTGGTCTTGGTTGGTTGCGACCAGCCATTCGATCTCGGGTATGATTTGGCGGTAGAAGTGCCCCAGCAAACCTGTACCCACGAACAGTACGTCAGGCTTTCGCGAGTCGGAAAAGAGCTTCTCGGCCGTCTCACCAGCACAGTCGGGATCGATCTCAATCGAGATCTCTTCGATTTTCCCGAATGCTGCATCTATATTCTCGTCCGTAAATAACTGGCATGCCTTGAAGACTTCCTCTTTGAGGAAAGTCTCTCCCTGCGCTTTTATGGTTCTAGCGTCGGTCTGGATTCCCTCTCTCATCACAAGAGCAAGCGGAATTTCCTCTTGGACCGAAAGCTTCTGTCCGTGCTGCTTTTCTATCAGTTTGGAGACGCGATGTATCTCTGCATGAACGATGCGGCAGAGGTCCTCAACTTTCAAACGGTTAAAAAGGATCGGATAGCCGGTAGCCATTCGTGAACAGATTGCCGGAGGAAAGAATGGTTCACGGGTGCTCGGATCAAGCTCTGTGCGTAGCGCATCGAGAATCGTGGTCCGATGGAAAGCGGCATTTGCGGCGTGTACTCCCGAGGCATTCTCGTTCTCGTACAGCTGTCTTCCAACGTTCGTTGTGAAGATTATGATCGTGTCCCGGAAGGCTACGTCCTGTTCGGTGTACTTGTCCTGAAGACGGCCTGCATCGAGGATTTGTAAGAACAGATTGATTGCCGAATTGTTCGCCTTCTCGATTTCATCAAAGAGAAGAAGAGCGTTTGGATTTCGCTGCACAAAATCCGTGAGGCTGCCTGGCTGTGCACCCTGATACATTTTAGGCGTCCCTATCAAGCCGGTAGCCTCATGGCTGCGAGAATACGCGCTCATATCGAAGCGCTTGAATGGTCGCTCAAGACGGGCAGATGCGAGTTCCGCGAGATAGGTCTTGCCGACTCCAGGCGGGCCTGCGAAGACGAACAGTCCGGCCGGCTTTCGTCGAGTCGCATCGGCGCGCGCCACAACCTCAACATTGAAGAGCCCTTCCACAAACTGGTGGACGGCGTGGTCCTGCCCATGAACCAGGCTGATCAGGTCCTGTCGCAGCGTACGAAGCCGCCGAGTCAATCCGCCGAGACTGGGAGGTTTGGATAGCTCGTCTGCCCACTTCTGGAGCAATGCGGCTGCGTCTTCTTCGTCGGGGCACCTCACACCGGGTGGCGCGTCATCGTCGGGAAATGTCCGGGCCGTTGCGCACACAAGATGCGGAACGGCGATTAGCCCCGGCTCCTGTCCAAACTGAGTGACCTTTGCCATGGCCTTTGCAATGGCCAACATCTCACGCACGTTTTCGGCAAGAGACATCTTGGCTTGGCACTGCTTCAATGTCTCTGGCGGCTTAAAGTGCTTCTGAAGAACAGACTCTTCCGTTGAAAGCGCTTCAGCAAGCATCGCACTCGCAGAACCGTCCATGGCTAGGGCCGTTGCAATGGCATGTAGCGTGAGTTCCTTGTCGCCGCAACTAAAGCCGATGTTCTTCGCGTGATCGATTACGGTTTGTGCGTCTTTGGAGAACATTGAGTTCGTCATAACTCATCCGGGATCTCGTCGTCTGCTGGGCCATTACCCGGCCCTGGGCGGCCACCCTGATCGGTGACAAGCATGTCAGCCAAGAGAAGGAACGTAGCCCGAAGCAGATGCGATGGGCTAGGCTCCTCGGCGGAGGCACGTGCGAGCGCCTTCGAAAGCATGAAGACGCCCTGTGCGCTTTGGGAGCGGTGGATCGCGGTTGGATGTGGCTTAGCACTGCTGTTTGGAAGCAGTGCGCGAAGCCGGCGTCGAAAGCGGCGCGGATCAATCCCCAGCAACTCAAACTCGTGTCGGAGCGCAGTAACATCGTCATTCGTCCCGTTGGAGGCCTGCTCCTCTGACACCTTAGATAGCGCGATAAGCAGGTGAATGGGCGCGATTTCGGAAAAGCCCGACGCTACCATTTCCCCTGCGGCTATCTTCAACACCTGATTGAAAACGCCACCATTGTCCAACACTCGCCTCCTGAGATATCAGGCTATCTTGCGTCTCAATACTTTGACCCAACTTTGTTGCCACACATCTATTCAGCATCGTTCCAAGCTGCAGTCATCTGCTTCAATTCGCGATGGACACCCTCCGGACGCAGCCAGCCGTAGCCGGCGCAACCGAGCGTATGAAGGAACCCCTGAAAGTCCTCTTCAGACCATTCAGGCCGGCCACGACGGGTGAGTGCGTGGGTGATCTCCTCGTCCGTGGGTTGGCGGTCCCGCGGCAACGCGGCGCCATAAGGCCGATGGGTGCGGAGAAATACTTCCAGATATGGCCGAGCACCTTCGTCCCAATCAGCCGGTTCATTTTCTTCCAGTTCCCAGTCAAGGAACCACGCCGAGACGCTTCCGTCCTTACAACCGCATAACGCATACTGTCCGGCTGTACTTAAATGAACTGCTGTTACGGCATATTCGAATGCTTGAGTATGCAGACAACGACCAGTGGCCACATCCCAAAGCTTAAAGGTAGTATCATCGCTTCCCGACAATGCAAAGCGCCCATCTGCGCTAAGGCAAACAGAATTGATCTTCCTAGTGTGCCCTTCAAAGGTGCGCAGACAGAGACCGCTCGTCAAGTCATTCTGTATAACCGTTTTGTCCCAACTTCCAGAGATGGCGTGGTGTCCGTCTACGCTTACGCTTATGGATGTAACTGAATTCTCTAAACGTTGGTGCCCATCTAACCGCTTCAGACACCGGTTGCTAGCCAGGTCCCAGACCCTCACTAGTCCCCCATGATTGCCTGACAATGCCTCATAGTTATCTGCACTGAAGCAAACGGAAAACACGCATCTCGAGGGCATCCCGATGCCTCTGTAGAATTTCTTTTCGCTTTCCTCCTGTAGGACCCGCAGACATCGACCGCTTTCTACCTCCCAAAGTCTCACAGTTCCGTCCATCCCCCCTGACAATGCGTACCGACCGTCTGCGCTCAAACAGACGGAATCAATCGAAGCAATATCCCCTTCCGAATCAATATCCCCTTCGAAGGTGCGGAGAAAGCGACCACTCGCCACATCCCACAGCTTCAGCGTGTTATTGACGACTTGGAAGTATACGAAACCCCCGTCCGATCTCGAGTAGCCAGTACCCACTGCGCCTTTATAACCAAGGGAGTATGACGTGTGAATCTCTGATGTGCGCAGGCAGCGCCCAGTTTCAACGTCCCACAGTTTCAAGGTCTTCCATCTGTTTCCCGATAGCACAGTCTGCCCATCAGGATCTATAGAGATGAACTCTACGCCGTCTGCATGCTTCCCATTCCATAGCAACCAGCAGTCGGCGAAGGCATGGTGTCTCAACCGCGTATAGAGCTTCGTCCATTCTTTAACTGCAGGCTGAGCTCGTCGAAAGGGAGTTTCCTGACGCGCCGATCGAAGGTATCGCAAGGCCGTCACAAAATCGCCAGATGCAATTGCACTCTCGCCTTCTTTGAAAGCCGCTCTATATGTAGCGCTCAAAGAGATTGCGTCCGTGCTTCGCACAAATTGGCTTAATCTGAGTCCGGCGCGGTACATGAATGATCCAACCTGCCAGAGTTTCAGCGTTCTGTCCCAGTTCCCCGATAAGAGAGCGTAGCGACCGTCTCCGCTCAGACAGACGGAATTAACTCCACGGGCCTGCCCTTCGACAGTACGCAGGCAACGACCACTTGCTAGATCCCAAAGTCTCGCTGTCCCGTCTTCACTTCCAGACAGCACTATCCGGCTATCGGCACTCATGCTGACAGAGAAAACAGAATCAGAATGCCCCTCAAAGGTGCGAAGACAGTGACCATTCGCCACATCCCACAGCTTCAACGTCCTGTCTTCGTTTCCCGAAACTGCGAGGTGGCCATCCGCGCTCAGGCAAACGGAATTTACGGTACCGGTGTGCCCCTCAAATGTGCGCAGACAACGACCGCTTGCCACATCCCAAAGTTTCATCGTGCGGTCACCGCCCGAAAGAGCATACTGCCCGTCCCCGATCAGACAAACGGAATTGACCCACGAGGTATGGCCTTCGAATGCGCGAAGACAGCGACCGCTTTCCACATTCCACAGCTTCAGGCCCTCGAAAGCGCTTCCACTTGCGGAAAGGGCGTACTGCGCATTCTTGCTCAGACTTACTGAATTTACGGAAGCAGTATGCCCTACGAAGGTGCGCAGACAGCGACCGCTCTCCACATCCCACAGCTTCAGCGTGCTGTCCAGACTTCCAGACAGCGCTTGCTGCCCGTCCCCGCTCAGGCAAACGGAATTAATCCAAAAGGTATGCCCTTCGAAGGTGCTAATACAGCGATCGCTTTCCACATCCCACAGCTTCAGGGTCTTGTCCTGACTCCCCGACAATGCGTAACGCCCGTTCGCGCTCAAGCAGACGGAATTAACCCGGTCGGCATGCCCCTCGAAGGTGCGTAGACAGCGACAGCCCTCAAGTTCTTCTGCGGTTAGCCTTGCAGTGACTACCTCGGATTTAGTAGTCCCATCCCCGTCTACTTTCCCCAACTCCTCTTTCGCCCCTTCGGCGTCTCCCCGTTCTAGATGTATTTGAGCTAATAGATATCTTGGCATCCATGCTGATGGATCACGCCCGATCACTTCTTGCATGCTTCTTACGATCTGGCTGTCCGTGGCTTTTCCTGATCGCCACTGGTGCAGCCCATAGTTGAAAATTGATTCCACATGGCGCGGGTCAGCTTCCAGCGCCGTCTGCCATGCTTTCTCGGCATCTCCCTCGCGGCCCAGTGCCATGTACGACAAGGCCCGATTGTTCCAGTCGTCAGCAAAGGTCGAGATCTCTGGTAGTACTGCGTGCAAGCTCGGTTCGCCAAATTTATCTTCGTAAATGTGGCAGAGTTCGGCCAAGATCTCGTTTGTGCCTGAAGGCCGTTTGACCCGGTCCCAGTCCACACAGCGCTTCATCAGTTCGCACAGACGCGCCGGTAAGCCCTTGCCGCCGCGGAGCATTCCCGGTTCCGGTGGCTCCAGCCGCGGCCCTAAGGTCGCCATGGCCGGGTACGGAAGTTTGCCGCACAACATCTCGTACAGGCATGCTCCGAAGGCAAAGATGTCAACTCTAACATCGATTTGCTTCTGGTCGCGCCATTGCTCCGGCGGCATGTACTCGGCCGTCCCTACCCCCGCCATCGTTAACCCAGCAACCGCGGGATTTGCTACACCTGCAGGGGGCTCTAATCCTCCAGCGTCTGTCTGTGCCTTGTGCGCAATCCCGAAATCGGTGATCTTCAGAGTCCCATCTTGCGTCAGCAGGATGTTCTCTGGCTTGATGTCCCGGTGAACAAGACCTTGCTTGTGCGCGTGACCCAGCCCATGGCAGAACTGAATCGCCAGGTCCAGACCCGTCTTCAGGTCCGCACAGCGACCGTCTGCGATCCAGGTACGAAGATTGCCGCCATCCACGTACTCGATGACCAGAATCAGCAGTTCATTGACTTGCTGCGCGTAGTAGCAATAAGCGATGTGGGGATGCAGTCCCAGCTTGGTCCACGCCTCCGCTTCGCCCACAATGAAACGTCGGGTCTCTGCGTCCGAAACAATCTCGGCGTTTGGCACTTTGACGGCAATGTCTGCGTCCCACTGTATCTGCCGCGCAAGGTAGACCTCTCCCATCCCGCCGCTGCCCAGAAGGGTTTTGATTTGGAGGTTGCCCGCCACCTCCATATTGGGCTCGAACCGAGGACCAGTCTTTGCGATGGTCGGGGCCGGTTTTGCAGCGGATCGCAACACCGTGCCTCCGGCATGGGGACTGGGCGGCTGTTCCGATCGCGATGCAGGCGCGTCCGGAGGTCTCTTCTTCCCGCCCAGTTTCTCCAACCAATTCATGCGTTGCCTTCTTCAACGTTTTGTGATGGTACGCTGCCACCGTTCTGGACATTAGATCGCAAAGAGGGCTGAACCTCGCAGAGAATCGCTGTGATGTTGTCGAATCCACCAGCGGCTTTGGCACGATCCACCAATTGCGTCGCGAGTTGGCGCATAGTGCCGTCTGATGCCAGAGTCGTTTTAATGTCGTCGTCAGAGAGTGCCTCCCACAAACCGTCAGAGCACAGCAGGATACGATCGCCAGGATCCAGCCTTGCGGTATTGACCTCAGGGAACACTCCTTGTGGCATGCCGATTGCTTGTAGGACTTCGTTCTTGTTCGGATGTACGCGGGCCTCTTCGGGCGTCAACTCACCCGCATTAACAAGCGCTCCCACGGTTGAGTGATCGTGCGTGATCTGGCACAATGCGCCTTCGTGCAGAATGTAGAACCGTACATCGCCCACGTGGCAGGTTACTAGTCCATCGCTGACGTAGCCGAGAGCGAGCGTGCATCCCATTTCCTTGCCGCTCTCTCTCTTCCGGTTCTCTTCCCAGACCCGCGTGTGCGCAGACGTGACGGCATCTAACAGTAGCGGACCAATGCAGCCCTTCGTGGCTGTCGATAGCCGCTCCAAATTCAAGTGCTCCACGATTGCTTCAATGGCCAAGGCGGCAGCAACGTCGCCGGCTTCATGCCCCCCCATCCCGTCGGCCACGACAAACCATATGCAGTCAGGCGAGATGTAATACAGGTCCTCGTTGTGATCCCTGACCCGACCGACGTCCGTTATGGCGCAAATATGCGGTTGCGGAGAAAACGTCGTTCCCTTTGCCGCCCGACCGGCAGACTGGAAAGATGAATCACTCGGCGTCTGATCCGGTGTCTCACGCAGGGGTTTGCGATGCAAAAAAGTTTCCCAGAGCCAATGCATTGGTTTCCTCAAAGGGCTCCCCTCAGTGCGGTCTGGAACTCGCCGGCGGAGTGGTAGCGTTCATCGGGATTCTTCCGCACCGCCTTATCGACGACTTCAGCAAGCCTCTTCGGGATCGATGCATCCCTGGCACGTATCGGAACTGGTGTTTCACCCAGGATGATCTGGAAGGGGTGCGCAATTCGATTCACACGCATAATCCAAGCAAGCGCATCCTGTGGTGATTTCCACTCTTCAGGCTTCTGTTTTTGAATCTCAAGGATTTCTCTCGGAGTTGGAAAATCGAAAGTATACCTGCCGGTCAACAAGTAGTAGAGGGTGACACCAACGGCATAAAGGTCTGCGGGTTCGCGCACTTCAGCAACATCTTTGATCTGCTCAGGAGGCATGTACATCAGCGTCCCCATTCCTGTATTCCTCTTTGTTATCCGTGTCCCTCCAGCTCGACTGTGGCACTTCGCAAGCCCGAAATCCGTCAGCTTGACTACGTCGGACTTGTCCTCCGACATGCGGATGAGTATGTTCTGCGGCTTAATGTCGCGGTGGACAATCTTCTGCTGGTGGAGATACCCAATTCCATCCAAGACCTGCTGGACAATCTCAACTGCTCTGACTGTGGAGAGCTTTCCGCCCGATTTCTTGACGAGATTCTCGAGATCCCCGCCAGCCACGAACTCGGTGACAACAAACGGTCCGTTCTTGTGGGCGCCTGTATATAGGCAGCGAACGATGTTGCTATGTACGAGGGACTGCATAATACGGCTCTCACGCTCGAAGCGTTTCACCGCCATTGAGTCCTTGATTTCTTTCATTTGCTTGAGGGCGAGCAGTCGTCCTGTTTTCGAGTGGTGGGCCAGATAAACTACTCCCATTCCCCCCTCACCGATTTGGCGCACCAGGGCAAAATCGCCTATCGAGGTATTGCGGACCTGGTCGTCGAAAGGGAGGCACTTTTCGCATGAATATGCCACTATGCCTTCGAGATCCGCCGCCCGACCGTCACTGTTCGCCTTGCCGGAAACATCAACCTTACAGAAGATGCAACGGGTAGTTTTCTTGTAGATCGCCTGGCCGGGTGCTGCCAATTGCGCTCTGAGGCACTGCTCGCATATTTGGGGAATCTCAGTATCAGGCAATACTTCGATTCTTTGACCGCATTTGAGACAGTTCACCTGAGGAAGTGGCGCCTGGACGCCGGTCACTGTGACCTTGAAGCGGGTGTAGCCGAGTTCCAAGATATCGCCGTCTTTGAAGTCTGCTTCCTGAATAGGCTGGTTGTTCAGCAGAGGCGGATTTGTGGCCCCAAGATCGCGAACCCTGCAGCTAGGCGGGCACACTTCAAGGTAGACGTGGCGTCGGGAAACATATAGATCGTCTTCCGGAAGTCTGAAATCTGCATCCTCGGCACGCCCGATGATGAAACCCCGCGGCTCGGAAAACTCCATGACGGTTCCCACACCTGGGCCAGCGATCACCGTGAGCGAGACTTGCATGGCTATTTCCTCAAGCGCTTAATCCTTCAATCTTGCTGGCGCAGTCAATACATATTGCCTTGCCGTTCTTCTCGGTCATGCATTGTTTGCACTTTCCGATTCCACAATTCGGACACAGTTCCGTGGCCTTCCATGCAGGATGTGCAGGACAGAACTCACTTCTGACCCGTGTGCTCGCCGGAGCATTCGGTGTCCCCTCCTCGTCTTTGATAAACGGTGTAGGTGGAACACGCTCAGGCACTGGAAGTGGTTCCCCGCCAGCCCGAGCCGCGGCCGGCACCTGTTGCTCAGGCGGTTGTTGCCTTGGTACCAAAACTGGTTGCCGCCTAAGGATAGTTTTGGGGTATTCCGGCACGTTCCCGGCGCCTGGTGTAGCTTCTCCCACTGACGCATCGAGGTTGAAGACGAACTCATATGCGTCGAGTCGTATCCGGTCACCGGATTTCAGCATCGCTTCCCGAACAGAATTGGGGTCGCTGATCTGCTTGCCATTGATGAATGTGCCGTTGGAGCTTCGCAGGTCGCGCAGGTAGTAGCAACCTGCTCTGTACTCGATCTCGGCGTGCTGGGAAGAGACTGTTGCCTCCGCAATGCACACGTCATTGAGCTTGGCATCTCTCCCAATTCGGATCCTGCGCTTGCGTAGTAGGATGCGTTCTTCGCCTGTATGGCGTCCTACGTCAATCATGTGGGCATAATCGGCTGGGGGGATCTTTTCGGAGTCCTCCTGCGACCGCGAATTTGAGCCTTGGCGCCGAACAAGGAACACACCAATGATCACAAGCAGAGCCAGCACCAGCCCGCTACCCACCCACAGGGGCATACTCCAGGAAGCAGGTTGGGCCGGCGTGATAGCGATTGCTTGTGGTTTGGACAGAGAGGAGGGTTCGAGAATCTTCTTGCTTATCTCCCCGAAAGTGCCTGCAATGTCGGAAGGCTTCAGTACCCGGTAGTGTTCACCGCCCGTTGTTTGAGCAACGGATTGAATCAATTCGTAGTCCGAAGCCTCGGTGAATGCAATACCGAAAATCCGAATGCCGCGCTGTTTCGCTTCGGCAGCCAGGTCTTCACGCAGCCATTTGCTGCGTTCCAAATCCTTCGCGCTGTTACCGGTTTCGATGATCCCATCGGTGAAGAAAACGATCGCGTGCAGGGCATCTGGGCGACCATCATGGTTCAGCGTATATATCGCCCGCTCGATTCCACCCGGTATGTCAGTCCACTTCCCGGAATAGTCCACGCGACTGAGGCTCTGTGCGAGTTTGGATTGGAACCCAGTGTCCGAGACCTTGGTGAGGTCCTGAATGACATCGACACGCTGATCGAAGAGAACAATTCCCACCTGGCTCTGCGCAGGGAGGTTGCTAGCAAATTCTGTAACTGCTTGTTTTAGCAACCTTTTAGGGTCGTTCTGCTTCATGCTGCCCGAGTTGTCGAGCACAAGCATGACGTCCACCGGCTGATTGGCTGGCGCTTGCGCTGGAGTCCATTGTCCCCCGAAGGCGCCGATGACGACCATGGCAGCCAGCCACGCCATGAAAAACCTGTTCATTATTGGCATCCTGTGCTCCAAGAATCGGCATACTTGATGCGTGAAACCGCAGTATGTTTTTCGGAGAGTATTCTACAACCTATTTGGAATGTTTGCCGTATCGCCACGATGGCACTGCCCGTTGTACCTAACCGGTCGATTGTTTAGCGGCCTGTGGTGAGCCCCTCATTGCCCACGACAATTCCCGCAATGAAGTCTTTATGGACCGCGACAGCCCGCAGTGCCTCAGCCCGCTCCCAGGCGTCGAACGGATCCCAGATTCCCAGCAACATGGCGTGGAAGCCAAAATCATGGGCGATTTCGGGAATCGGAGGGATTGCGGCGCCGTAGGTGACAATGCCGGTAAACCCCGCCTCGCGGAGAACCCTCAAATCAGCCCGCAGGCTCTCCTGGTTGGGCAGGACAGGAGGAGCCTAAGCCGGGAAGTAACCGGTTGAAACGTAGGCAATCCACCGTTCACCTCTGGGAACTGCGGGCGGCATCGCCGACGCCGCCCGCGAAAAAAACAGCCTTGTGTGGCGAGGACAGCGAAAAGAATCGTATGCCTTGCAGTGATTGCCATTTAGTTGCAGGACTCTGTCGAGAAGCGAATATCGTCCAGGATGATGACGATGGTTTGGGCGTTTCCTGCCTTGGCGACAACTGCGGTGAATGGGCTAACCGTGTTTGAAAGATCGTGGCCATTCAGCGAGAGACAGTAATCCTGAAACTGGCCGGTCAGCTGCACCGTCAGTCCAGCCACCGCATACGATGCCCGGTTTGTCGAGTATTTTGGAGCGACATTGCCCCCCGACTTGAACTGAAC
>Ga0224555_1003094_pt1 | contig 17881 bp, 14 predicted proteins | sample 714S23034metaG_FD_180687 | JGI IMG/M metagenome (GOLD analysis project Ga0224555, IMG submission 180687) | Peat soil microbial communities from Stordalen Mire, Sweden - 717 S2 30-34 | ecosystem: Environmental > Terrestrial > Soil > Wetlands > Peat | place: Sweden: Norrbotten County, Stordalen...
CAAGGCCAAAGCCCGCAATGCAATGCGGTTCGCGACAAGGGATTAGGGACCAAGGGACCAGGGACTAAGGGATTGAGGGACACGCAATGAAAGAGCTTTTCGATTGGCTGTTTGGATTGGGACTGGGGTGCAACGCGCTCTTGTTTGTCCCGCAGGTGCTGGCGGTGTGGCGCAAGAAGACCGACGAGGGCATTTCGCTGATCACCTTCGGCGGCTTCAGCATCCTCCAGGCCGTCGGCATCGTGCATGGCGTGAACCACCACGACTGGTCGCTGATCCTCGGCATGGCCGCCAGCCTGCTTACCTGCGGCTCCGTAACAGCGCTGACAATGCTCTACAGAGTCAGACGCACACGGACTCAAAGGCCGGCGGGTTGAGGGTTGGCCATTCGTGTTGCGCGCCTACTTGGAGATAAACCTGGCCAATGCAAGTCCACCGATTGCGTCCTGGATGAAGTGGGCAGCCATGCCCGGTCGCAGGCTCTTGCGCCACCACGCAAGCGTGCCGAACATGCATCCATATACTGCAATCACAATCACCATTCCTGGCCCCTGGTAAGAGTGGGCGATGCCGAAGACGATGCCTTGCAGCGCAATTCCGGCCGCGGCGCTCCCGGTCCACGCGGTGAACTGGCGTTGCATGTAGCCGCGAAAAATCATCTCTTCGCAGATACCGGCGGTCAAAGCCAGAAAAAGATAGACCGCGACCTCCAATCCGGTATGAGGAAGCAGGTTCTGGAGCACCTTGTTCACGTCGGAATGAATGAAATGCCCCGTAACCGCGGTAACAATGCCAAGCACGACCTGCGCAACCAGCAGGTAGGCGATGGCGATGCCCAGGTCGCGGAGCACGGAGCGACCTGTCGGCGTAAACGCTCCCGCCAGTGTGCGCAGCGATGCGCCGCCAAATCGTGCGCCCCAGGCAATGAAGGCCACCATCAACCATTCGAAAGCCATCGTCAGCAAGTAACCATGCACCCTGTGGTTTCCTTGCGCGGCAGGGTTTTGAGCGCGTATATGCAGGGTGAGCAAAGCGAATGCTGTCAGGAACAGCAAAAGGACGGCCGTGTGCCAGGCGGGTGCAATGGCGTTCGATTCAGGGCGGGGTTCATACGCCGCAGTAAGGGTCTTGTCTTCAGGCATAATTGTCCCTTTCCGGGGTTATGCAATTCATCTACGGAAATCGTGAGCAAAAAGTTGCAGGAAGCCATCGGCATCGTGCACGGCGTGAATCACCAGGACTGGTCGCTGATCCTCGGCATGGCCGCAAGCCTACTGACCTGCGGTTCGGTGACGGCCCTGACGGTGTTTTACCGGGTCAGGAGGCTACGCCGCAGTGCCTGCTAAGAAGTGTTGTCACTTGAGACGAGGATCAAATGCGAAAGGAACGGAGGGAAGGAACTTGATCCTGCGAAAGGCCGGGTGTGCAGGATTGATGACGAAGTTTCGTTCTCTTGGGATGACGCAGGATGGGACTGAAAGGAGCGCGGACTTTCTGGACTGCACCCACAACTCACCAAGATCCTGTGTTTCGGAAATCATGACATTGGCGTCCCAGCCGGGTGGCAGGCTCTTTGTTTCCCAGCGTATGAAAGCAATGTTCTCCGGTAGGCGTATTTCGGTGAGGATGAAATCTCTTGGTATGGCGCTATAGTGGACGAGAACTTCGAGGGCTGCGAGCGAAACTGTCTGCGAGGCGTAAATGGCTGGAGTACCAACCCGGTTCCATCTGCCGCCGAATTTGGCTGCACCCGCTCCGCTGTTTGCTGGAAATTTTGCGGAAGAGAGTCGAAAGAGGGAGATCACAAAACGCCGTGTTCGAGGCGTCCGAGAACAGAGAGGACTGCCTCACGGCCCTTGGCATTGTGGAGCAACGAGATTGGAGTTGCGTAGTCAAGATCGCGGACGGGCGTGCCCAGCCAGCGCATTGCGGAAGGCCGATCACCCAGAACCTCAGTGGCACGCCGCATGACTTCAGTCTCCGCACGTTGATTCGAAGTTGCGCGGGGCGCGGCGTGCCGCTGCCGGGGCGGGTGGCTCTCTGCGGATTGTTGCCGTTCCGTTGTCGTTGCCATCGGCTTCCCTCGATTCACAGCGTACCAATTCCTAAAATCATTGTACTCGCAGTCTCAATCGATCTGGTGCCTGCGGCGAATGCGCAGAGCTGCTGCAGAACAAATGGGTTTTGCGCGTTTGTTCATGTACGCCTCACCCCAGAAACATCCCCGCAATCGAAGCCGAAATCAAGTTAGCCATCGTGCCGGCCAGCATAGCTCGCACCCCTAACCTGGCTAAGTCATTCCGCCGCTCGGGCACTAATGCCCCAATCCCGCCGATCTGCATCCCGATTGAACCTAAGTTAGCGAACCCGCACAACGCAAAAGTTGCAATCGTGAACGACCGCGGCGCAAGCGTGGCCTTCTCCGCCCCCAGCGCAATATAGGCGATGACCTCATTCAGCGCCATGCGCGTGCCCAGCAGGTTGCCGATCGCCATGCAATCGTGCCACGGCACGCCGATCAGCCACGCAACAGGCGCGAAGAGGTAGCCAAGGATTTGTCCCAGCGAGCCTGGAACCCATGGAATGCCGCCGTGGATCCAGGTGAGCAGCATGTCGAGCAGCGCCACCAGCGCCAAAAAGCTGATCAGCATGATGGCCACGTTCATGGCCAGCTTGCCGCCGTCGATGGTGCCGCGCGCAATCGCTCCAATCAGGTTTTCTTCTTTATGCAGTTCGTCCCTGGGGATGACGACTCTGCCCTCTGTGGCGGGCACTTCGGTCTCCGGCACCAGCATCTTTGCAACCAGAATGGTTCCCGGCGAAGTCATGATGACCGCCGAAAGCAGATGCCGCGCTTCAACGCCCTGCGATATGTACATCGCCATGATGCCGCCCGAGACGTGGGCCATGCCGCTGGTCATAATGACCATCAGCTCCGAACGCGTGGCCTTCGATAGAAACGGCCGAATCGTCAGCGGCGCCTCGGTCTGGCCCATGAAGATCGATGCCGCCACATTCATGCTTTCCGCGCCTGAGATGCGCATGGTCTTCAGCATCACCCAGGCCATGCCGCGAATGATGATCTGCATCAAGCCGATGTGGTAGAGCACCGCAAAGAACGCGGAGATGAAGATGATGGTCGGCAGCACCTGAAACGCGAAAATCGCTCCCGAACTTGGTGCGATGAGCTTGCCGAATGCACCGGAGTTGGGAAGCCCAAGCTGGCCGAACAGGATCTGCGTTCCCGCGAAGGTGGCGGAAAGCATGTTATTGACCACGCCGCCGGCCCAGGCCATGGCGCGCTGCCCGTAGTCGAAGCGCAGCACCAGGAAGGCGAAGCAGAACTGCAGGCCGAGACCCCACGCAACCGTGCGCCAGCGAATGTGTCTGCGGTTGGTCGAGCCCAGCCACGCCGCCAGCAACACGGCCAGAATACCCAGGATTCCCGTGAATCGATCCAAGAAGATGCTCCTTGAAAGCAGTGGTCAGTGTTCAGTTTTCAGTGATCAGTCGCGCGCACCGCATTCTGACAACTGACAACTGACAACTTACAACTGACAACTGTTTACTGTTTCAACTACCTTATAGCATCGCCCAGATCGGCGGGAAAATCGTTCCGCGGTTTATAGTGGTTGAGTCTCAGGAGGAAGCGATGGACAAGGCGCCAATTCATGCATTTATGGCGCGAATTCGCTACGGCGTCGTATCCAGCCTTTCGAGAGACGGCGGTCCGCAGTCGGCGCTGGTGGGCATCGCGACCACCCCGGAACTGGAGATCGTTTTCGACGCCAAGGCATCGTCGCGAAAATATGCAAATCTCGTGGAGCGTCCGTCCTGCTCGTTCGTTGTGGGTTGGGAGGGCGAGCAGACGGTTCAGTTCGAAGGAGTCGCCTTTCTCCCGTCGGGCGATGACCTGAAGCGCTATCTCAAGACCTACTTTGCACTGTGGCCGGGCGCTGAGGCGCGGATCAACACGCCCGGCATCGTCTACTTCGCTGTGCGGCCCACCTGGATTCGCTATAGCGACTTCGACCAGCGTCCGCCGCTGATTAAAGAGATCGCGTTTTGAGATACGCCTCCGCGGATTCGCGCGTGAAGATGCGGCTGACCATCGGAACAGCCTGCGGCGGCGTCATGCAGAGTGTGATGGCTTCCCTCAGAAGAGCGGCGGGTTCGGCCAGCATCCCAGGCGTAGTCGCGTACAGCGTGGCAATAGTCTGGCCGCGCTCGACAGATGCCCCGCGCCGCGCGTGAAACAGAATTCCCGCGTGAGGATCGACCGGCTCTCCGGCCTTCTCGCGGCCCGCACCCAGCCGCTGCACGGCCCAGCCGATCTTCGTCGTGTCCATCGTCGAGACGTAGCCGCTCTCCCACGCTTCAAGCACTTGCGTTGCACCCGGCTTGTGAAAGTGCGGATCGTCGAATACGCTTGTGTCGCCGCCCTGCGCTTCGATCATCTTGAAGAAAACGGCCAGCGCCGATCCGTCTTCGAGCGCCGCCTCGGCAAACTGGCGGCCAACCTCCGCGCTTGGCGCCGCGCCGCCCAGGTAAATCATCCAACCGGCAAGGATGAGCGAAAGCTCGCGCAGGTCTTCACTTTCCGTGGGCCGCTTGCCGCGCAGCAGTTCCACGGCCTCGACCAGCTCGATCCAGTTGCCCGCCGCCTGTCCCAGCGGCTGGTCCATGTCCGTGAGCAGCGCAACCGTGCGCGTCCCCGCGCCCTCGGCGGTTGCCACCATCAGCGCAGCAAGATATTCAGACTGGTCGTATTGGCGCAAAAAGGCGCCGGAGCCGGTCTTCACATCCAGCACCAGCGCATCCAGTCCCGCCGCAAGTTTCTTGCTGAGGATGGAAGCGCCGATCAGGCCCGGGTTTTCGACCGTGCCGGTGCGATCCCGCAACGCATAAAGTACACGATCCGCGGGTACCAGTGACGGCGTCTGGCTCACGATCGATGCGCCGCAATTCATTAGAACTGTCTCGAATTCAGACAGTGTCAGCGCAGTCCGGTAGCCGGGAATCGCTTCCAGTTTGTCCAGCGTTCCGCCGGTGTGTCCCAGCGCCCTGCCGCTGATCATCGGCACGGCCAGCCCGCACGCCGCCGCGATGGGAGCAACCAGAAAGCTGGTCTTGTCTCCGACTCCGCCGGTGGAGTGCTTGTCCACCGCGACCTTGCCCAACCTTGCCGGCGAGAATTTTTCCCCCGAGTCGCGCATGGCAATAGTTAGGGAACGCGTTTCCTTGAGGGTGAGCCCACGAATCCACGAGGCCATCAACCAGGCCGAAAGCTGCTCCAGCGGAATCGATCCATCCGCCGCGCCGGCAACCAGGAAACCGATCTCGCGCGCGTTTAAGGTACCGCCATCGCGTTTCTTCCGAATCAGGTCGACGGTGTGCAGCGGTGGTGGCATGGCGGAATCTAACCTCAGTTTCTGGACTGATGAGATTATCTCAAGCGAGGCGGACCAGATCGACCACTTGCCCTATAGTACTTTTTAAGGTACAGTTGTGCTGAATCAGGTGCACAATGGCAGGCGACCCGCAGCCGCACAAGATTCCGCTTGTTTTTTACTGTGCTGAGCCTGAACGCGAACCGGTTCGGGAGTGGTTGCAATCGCTGCCCACAGTGGAACGGCAGGAAATTGGCAAAGATCTTTTGCGAGCGCAGTGGCGATGGCCGGTGGGTATGCCACTTTGCCGGCCCTTAGGGGATGGGCTTTGGGAAATCCGCACCAATCTGCCGACAAAGCGGACGGCGCGTGTCCTGATCTGTCTCTATCGCGGGCATCTGGTCGCGCTGCACGGATTCATCAAGAAGACGCGGTCTACGCCTGACGAAGATCTGGCGCTGGCGCGAAAGCGGCAAAAGGAGCTGGAGCGATGACGAAAAAGCATATGGGCTCGAGCATCGACGATTTTCTCAAGCATGAGGGAATCTTTGAAGAAGCGCAGGCGCAGGCAATCAAGGAGGTTGTCGCCTGGCAGTTGGCCGAAGCAATGAAGCAGCAAAAGATTTCAAAAAACAGGATGGCTACGTTGCTGAAGACCAGCCGTACTCAGGTCGACCGCTTGCTTGATCCGAAGAACGACATCACGCTTTCCAGCCTGCAGCGGGCGGCGGCAATGGTGGGCCGGCGGGTTTCAATTGAACTGATTTAGAACCTGCACAAATGACGGCGCATGCCGGAACTTGAGGTCCCGCCAGGCTCGGCAGTTCTCTCAGCCTATTTCAGTTTCATATCGAATGCCAGCGGCAGCAGTTCGCTGAAGGCCATGGTGCGCAGCCCATCCGCCGCGGGAAAAATGACCGGCGCATCGGGCAGCACAAACTCCGACAGCATCTGGCGGCACGCCCCGCAAGGCGGGCTGGCTGCGTCGTTCAGGTTGGCCACAGCTACCGCCTCGATGCGAATCTTTGGGCCGAATTGGGAAACGGCGCTCACCAAAGCCGAACGTTCCGCGCAAATCGTCAATCCGTAACTGACATTTTCGACATTTGTGCCTGCGATGACGGCTCCGCTCGTCAGCCGCAGCGCCGCACCCACGTGAAAGCCGGAGTAGGGAGCATACGACTGCCGCGCAGCGTGCCGCGCCTGTTCGAGCAGTCCTTCCAGCGCCGCGTCGTGCACGTTTTCAGGTTTCTTGTCTGGATCCGCCATGAAGCTAGAGGCTAAAGCATTGCCACACCCCGTGTACATGGGCCGTCTGTTTTTGCTTGTCCAATGGCCCGCAAGGCTCCTCCGCTCAAGTTGCGCCTCTTCCTACCGATAAGGAGATTGGGTGCGGTTGTGCCGGGACATTCCTCCCGGTCCGGCCGGCTGAGTGGACGCGATGAATGACCGACTGAGTGGGCGCAATGGATGAACTGACAAGGGAGTTCCTGATCGAGAGCCAGGAGGGCCTGGACCGCATGGAGCGGTGCCTGACCGACCTCGAAGAGAAGCCGGACAATGCGGCTTTGCTGGCAGAGATATTCCGCTCAGTGCATACCATCAAGGGGACCACGGGATTTCTTGGCTTCAAGCGTCTTGAAAAGCTGGCGCACGCCGGTGAAAACCTGCTTGGCCTGTTGCGCGACGGCAAGCTGGCCGCCAATCGTCCGATTATTACCGGCCTGCTGCAACTGCTCGACGGCCTGCGCTCGATCCTGAAGACGATCGAAACCGATGCCACCGAAGGCAACGGGGACGATGGTCCCCTGATCGGCTGCCTGGAAAACTTGCAGGCGGCCAAACCGGGCGAAATCCAGCCGCAGGCAGCGGCGCATGTCAGGCCGAAGGCCCGCTCAATTGCGGGCTCCCCACCCCCCGCCGAGGCTGATTCATCGGCACCGGCAATTTCCGCAGCCCCGCTCGCTCGGCCTTCCGCATACGCGGCTGAGCCGGCGGCGTCTGCGCACGAGCCGGCGGTTGCGCCTGCTCCCGAAACCCAGGCGGCTGCGGGCGATATTGGCCGGCCGCGCGGTGTGACGGGAGCGGGAACCGCCGCGGAGAGCACGTTACGCGTCGACGTGACGCTGCTCAACCGCATGATGAACCTGGTGGGCGAGCTGGTGCTCACCCGCAACCAGGTGCTGCAGGCTACCGCCGCCGATCCCAACCTGACCATGCTCTCTCGCCGTCTCGATATGGTCACGGCCGACCTGCGCGAAAGCGTGATGAAGGCCCGCATGCAGCCGGTCTCGAATATCTTTTCCAAGATACCCCGGATCGTGCGCGACCTCTCGCAGTCGCTTGGCCGCCGTGTGCGTCTCCAGGTCGAGGGCCAGGAAACGGAACTGGACAAGAGCCTGCTCGAGGCGATCAAGGACCCGCTGACCCATGCCGTCCGCAATGCGCTCGATCACGGCATCGAGTCGCCCGAGGTGCGCCAGGCGGCAGGCAAAGACCCCGAAGGGACGCTCAAGCTGCGCGCCAGCCACGAAGGAAGCCATGTGGTCATCGAGGTCTCCGACGATGGCGCCGGCATCGCACAGGAAAGGGTGCGTCAAAAGGCCGTCGAGCGCGGGCTCATTACGCCGGAACGCGCCGCGCAGCTCGGCGAGCGCGAGTTGCTTCAGTTGATCTTTTTGCCCGGCTTCTCCACCGCCGCCGCCGTCACCAACGTGAGCGGCCGCGGCGTAGGGATGGACGTGGTTCGCACCAACGTCGAGAAGATCGGCGGCAAAGTGGAAATCGACTCGCGGGCCGGCAACGGAACCACCCTCCGCATGCGCATTCCGCTGACCCTGGCCATTATTCCCGCACTGATTGTGCGCAGCTTGAATCAGAGCTTTGCGCTGCCTCAGGGTACGCTTTCTGAACTCGTCCATGTTCCCCCCGCGCAGGCCGCGAAGGCCATTGAGTGGATTGAGGGCGCGCCGCTTCACCGGCTGCGCGGCAAACTCCTGCCGCTCGTGTTTCTCGATCGTCTGCTGATGCCCGCCGCCGAGCGCAAAGATCTCTCCGTCTGCGACAGTTTCATCGCCGTGCTGGACGCCGATGGGCGCCGATTCGGGCTGGTTGTCGATGGGCTCGCCGATCCGGAGGAAATCGTGGTTAAACCGCTGAGCGCTGTGCTCAAGGATATTGGGCTTTTCTCCGGCGCAACCGTGCTGGGCAACGCCGATCTGGCCCTGATTCTCGATCCCGGAGCCATCGCCCTCAAGGCCGGAGTGACCATGACTGCGGAAGAAGAAGCTACCCGCTCCGCCGAAAGTGAAACCGCGTCCGAGGCGGCCAGGAGCCTTGAGTATCTGTTGGTCGAGTCCGCGGAACGGCAGGCCGCGGTGCCCTTGGCCGACGTGCTGCGCATCGAGCAGCTTCCGTTTTCACGCATCGAGTACATCGGTTTTCGCCCGGTGCTCAACTTCGAAGGACAGCTGCTGCCGGTCGAGGATTCCGGCGGCGTGCTGGCCGCGGCCGAGGGCAATCCTGAAGCGCAGATCATCGTGGTGGTCTGTCGCGAGGGCAACCGCCACGTGGGCATCGCGGTATCCCATGTGCTCGATGTCGCCGCCGGCAGCGACCTGTTCGAGGCCGGCACCAGCCAGCGCACGGGCGGAGTCACGCTTCTGAAAGAGCGCGTGACCGGAGTTGTCGACCTGGCCGGCGTCGCGGCGCTGCCGATTACCGGGAACACGGCCCAGGAATGGGCGGAGGCAGTTCAATGAGCGTTGCGGCAGTTGCATCCGGCGGCAAAGTGAAAGCGGCCCTACTGACGGAAATGTGTTCGGTGCGCCTGGGGCAGACCTTGTTTGGCGTGCCCATCAGCCACATCCTTGAAATCGTTGGCTCGGCCCGGCCGCAGCCGGTTCCGCTGGCTCCCAGCTTCGTGGGTGGGCTGATTCACTACCGCGGAGACGTGCTCACCACTGTAAGCCTTCGCCAGTTGCTGGAAATGCCGCGCAGAGACGGCCCCCAGGACATCCTGGTCATTGAGAGCGCGGGCGGATGCTTCGGGCTGCTGGTGGACTCGGTGGGCGAGGTGCTCACGGTCTCGTCGGTCGACTTTGAGCCGAATCCCTCAATTCTCGACGAGCGTCGCAGGGCCTTGTTCGCCGGCGCGTACAAGCTCAAGGACAGCTTGCTCGTGATGCTCGATCCCGAGCGGCTTGACCCCATGCGGCTGAGCGCCGCCCGGGCGGCATAGGGTTTGGAGGCCACCGATGCGTGCATTGATTGTCGATGACTCCCGCTTCGTGAGGTGCTTCCTGCGTGGAATGCTCGAAACGATGGGAATCGAATGCGAGGAGGCCGCCGACGGACAGGCAGGCATCGACCGCCTCGAGGCCGGCCCTGCCTTCGACCTGGCCCTTGTGGACTGGAATATGCCGGTCATGAACGGACTGGAGATGCTGAGGCTGTTGCGCGCTCGAGGATTTGCCGACATGAAGGTCATGATGGTCACCACCGAGGCGGAGAACGATTTCATTCTCTGTGCTCTTGAAGCAGGCGCCGACGAATACCTCATGAAGCCCTTCGACGAAGAAGCGCTCAGCGAAAAACTGGCCATGCTCGGTTTGGTGGAGGCTTAACGAATGGCGGCCGGTCGCCCTGCCGGAATTCTGATCGTCGACGACTCTGTCGTGATCCGGAGCCTGCTGCGCTCGGTGGTCTCGACCGATAGCCGCCTCGAAATAATCGGCAGCGCGGCCGACGGAGAATCCGCCCTGCGCGCCATAGAGAGTCTTCATCCCGCCCTGGTGCTGCTGGACGTGGAGATGCCGGTGATGGACGGCCTGGTCACGCTGAAGGAGTTGCGCAGGCGGGGACACAAAATGCCGGTGATCATGTGCAGTTCGCTTACCCGGCGCGGCGCCGCCGTGACCATCGAGGCGCTCGCCTCAGGAGCCTCGGACTACGTCGCCAAACCCGCAGGCCAATCCGGGCGCGAGGCGGCCATCAAGGCGCTCGCGCAAGATCTCATTCCGCGGATTCATGCGCTCACCGGTCCGGCGCAGCCTGTGTTTCCCGGCTCCGGCGCAAGTCCCGCCACGGCGCGCGTTCCCGTGCTGCTGCCCATGGCGTCCCCCCGGCCGAAGCCTCAGCCCATCTCCTCGGAACCTGTGGTGCTGGCCATCGGCGTCTCCACCGGAGGCCCGGCCGCACTCGACGTTCTGCTCCCCGCGCTGCCGGCCAACTTTCCCCTGCCGGTGCTGATCGTCCAGCACATGCCGGAAGTCTTCACCCGGCTCTTCGCCGAGCGTATGAACGGCCGCTGCCGCCTGCGCGTACGTGAGGCCGAGGAGGGCGATCAAGTCCGCGCGGGAACCATCTCCATCGCCCGCGGCAACTGGCACATGGAGGTGCTTGCCGGATCACCCCCCACCCTGCACCTTACCCAGGGTCCGCTGGAAAACCACTGTCGGCCCGCGGTGGATGTCCTCTTCCGTTCCGCCGCCGCGGTCTATGGCGCCGGCGTGCTGGCCGTTGTGCTTACCGGCATGGGTTCCGACGGCATGATCGGTTGCCGCATTCTGCGCGGCCTGGGCTCCGCCGTCCTCGCCCAGGATCAGGCCACCAGCACGGTTTGGGGCATGCCTGGCGCGGTGGCAAACGCCGGCCTCGCCCACAAGGTGCTGCCGCTCCAGGATGTGGCGCCCGAAATCCTCCGCATCGTCGGCCGCAAGCACAGCGAAGCCCCTGCGCTTCGGGAATCGGTGCGCTAAGCCATGCAGACCGCTTCCAGCGTCGACTACGGTTATCTGCGCGATCTCGTCTTCGGCTACTCCCAAAACGTTCTCGACTCCTCGCGCGACTATCTCTTTGACACCCGCCTCTCCAAACTCATGCAGCGCCACGGCATGACCCAGGTGGAAGAGCTTGTGCAGTACTTGCGCATCCGCAAAGACCTCGCGCTCGAGCGCGCCATTGCCGATGCAATGACCATCAATGAGACCAGCTTTTTTCGCGACAGCCGCCCCTTCGAATTGCTGCGCACGGATCTGCTTCCCAAGCTCATTGAGGCCCGCGCCAGCTCCCGCGCGCTTCGCTTCTGGAGCGCTGCCTGCTCCACCGGACAGGAGGCATACAGCGTGGCCATCGGCCTGCGCGAACACTTTCCCTCCCTCGCCGGATGGAACATCCGCATCGAAGGCACCGACCTTTGCGCCGAAGTTGTGGCGCGCGCCCAGGCCGCCCGCTATCACCGCATCGAGATCAACCGCGGCCTGCCCGCGCTCTTCGTAGTGCGGTACTTCGATCACGTCGGCGAGGACTGGACCGTCAAGGATGAAGCCAGAAAACTATGCAACTTCCGCCAGGCCAACCTGTGCGGGCCGCAATTCCCGTTTCAGCGCTCCACCGACCGCTTCGACGTCATCTTCCTGCGCAACGTGATGCTCTACTTCTCCCAGGAGACGCGCCGCACCCTGCTGGCCAACATTCACCGACTGCTTGCGCTCGACGGCATCCTCTTCCTCGGTTCCAGCGAACAACCCGCCGACCCCTCCCTCTGGACCCCAGTCCTCGCCGGCGGAACATGCCATTACAGACCGAAGTAAAAGCAGGGAACAGGGAAAAGCAGGGAACAGGGAACAGGCAACAGGGATTGTGGACGAGGCAGCATCTGAAGAATCCGAAACAGAACAAAGGCGGGTGCCCCATCCTTCGCCCTTTTTCTGGCGAAGGGTGGGAAGGCACAAAGCTCAACCATCCCAATCTCAACCCATCAACAAGGCTGGGTGCCCCACCTGGGCGCCCTGTGAGCACCAGGCCCTTGTTTTTCTGGCTAGGGTGGGAGGGGTGGAAGCCCGTGCGACCGGACAGAGTCCCCTAATCCGCGCCGTTGAGCAGTCTCTCCACCTCCGCCTGCAGCCGCGCCGTAATTCCCGCATCTGAATCCAGCGGCCCAAACCGGATCGGCTCACCCACGCAGACCTCAATCTTTCCTGCCCGGAACCAGCCACGCCCGCTTGTCTTCAGATCGCCCAGTCCGCGCAGGGCCATCGGCAGCACCGGTACGTCCGATTGCTTCGCCAGCAGGCCGATTCCCGGCCTGAATCGCGCCATCTTTCCCTGCGCCGAGCGCGCTCCCTCGGGAAATACCATCACATTGAAACCCCGGTCCAGCGCTTCGCCCGCATGCGCAAAGCTGCGCTGGAAGTCTCGTTGTCTGGGCAGTGGAAACACATTGAACAGCGCGGTGACCAGGAAATAGAACAACGGTCCCGGCAAAAAGAACCGTCCCGTAGGATGCGCCGGCTGCAGATTGCGAAAGCGCCGGTAGGCGGTCAGCATCTCCCCCGACATGGCCACCGCCATCCGCCGCCGCATCGGTCCCGGCAGCGCGTATTCCAGCAGCGGTCCATCGAATGCCGTAACGTGATTGGCAACGATCAGCATGGGCGCACCCTTTTCCAGCTCGTGCGCCGAACTCAAAACCACCGCCGGCTTGGCCAGCAGCCAGACCAGCGGCCGCATGACTGTCTCAAAGAAGGCAATGCGAGCCCATCGAACCGGAAACCACCACGGCCAATGCGGATAGAGATTGTCTGCCTTTTCAGCCTTCGCAGCAACCGGTAATCCCGTTGCATCCGCGGATTCCGGTTCCAGCGCCGCACCAGTATCTCGAATGTCTTCGCTTACCGATGGCTGCGCACGATGGTCATTCCTCAAACCGTTGCTCAGCTGTGCGGCCTGCGCATTCTCCGGCTCCGCGTCAAGCAGCCGCCGCAGGTCGCCGAGCGTCTGCGCATGGTCAAAGCTCCCGTTGCGCGATTCAAGCGCGATGCCAGTTCGCTCCTCGACCGCCGCAGCCAGTTGCACGCGCCCCAGGCTGTCCAGATGCAGGTCTTCGGCCAAGCGCAGTTCGTCCCCCGCTCCCGGCGGCGTCTCGCTTGAGATCTGCGCAATCAACGTCAGCAGCCAGTCCGCCGAACGCCGGGGCTCGCCCCCATTGTGCCCGTTCCGTCCGTTCCCGTTGAAACCGTGCCCGTTGCTTCCGTTCCTATGTGCCGCTCCATTACCGTTTTTCGCAGCAGTCTGCACGCTCTCCAGCCACTCCGCCACCGCCTTGCGCCGCACCTTTCCGGTCGACGTGCGCGGAAGATCGGGCTCCGGCCACACCACCCAGCGGCGCATGCGCTGAAACTCCGCCAGGCGCGCATTGGCCTGCTCCATCGCCGACGCCGCCTGTTCTCCACTCCCGCGAAACGCGAGTACCGCGCAGGGCTCCGGTCCAAATGCTGTCTCCATCGGCACCACCGCGCAGGCCGTCACGCCCCGCTGCTGCTCGACGGCGGTTTCGAGATCCTCGGGATGCAGGTTCAAGCCCGCCGCGGTCACGATGACCTCGCTCTTGCGACCCAGAAAGCGCAACTCGCCGGACGCCGCCTTCTCCGCCAGGTCGCCCGTAGCCAGCCATTCGTCGGATCGCGGCTGCAGCCCGCCGCCCGACCACGTTGCCCTGGAGATAGCCGCCCCGCGCACCAGCACCTCACCATCCGGCCCCAGCTTCACTTCGCGCCCCGCCAGCGGCTTGCCAAGGGTCCCCTGCGCCACGTGAAACGGGTGGTTCAACGTAATCAACGCGGTCGTTTCGGTCATTCCGTAGCCCTGCACCACCACCAGACCCACCGCGTTCCAGAACTTCTCGATCGAGCCCGCCAGCGCCCCGCCGCCCGAGATGATCGCCCAGAACTTCAGTCCCATCGCCCGGTGCACATCGCGGAACCGCCACCAGCGCAGCAAGAGGGGAACGCCGGTTGCTGCACCCTTTGGACCTGCCGCGCGCTCTTGAAGTCCCGGCAATGTCGATTCGATGTGCGTCTTCAGCAGCGCCAGCACGCGTGGCACGGCAGCCAGCACCGAGATGCGCTCCCGCCGTATCGTCGCAATCAGCCTTGGCGCAACCAGGCGGCTTTCAAAATGCAACTCGGCGCCGTATATGGGTGGTACCCATAGCCCCATGGTCTGCCCAAAGACATGGCTCAGCGGCAGCGTATGCAGAATCCGCAGCGGATGGATCAGAGGTTCGTATCGCAAGTAGGGCTGCGACGCCTTCTCGATTGGGCCAATGCTGGCCAGCACGTTTCCATGCGTCAGCACAATTCCTTTGGGGTCGCCCGTTGTGCCGGAGGTAAACAGGATCTGCAGCGGTGTTTCCGCCGAGATGCCCGCCACCGGCCCCAACTCTTCGGCGGGCAACTGCGCCAGCCAGTCTTCAAACTCGAGCTGCGGCCACGGCGCTCGCAATTGGCTGAGCAGCACCGCATCGCCCACCACCAGCTTGGGTGTCACATCGGCAGCCACGCGTGCGGCAAACTCCGCCGTGCCGAAAGCGTCCAGCGGCACAACCAGCACCCCGCGCAGCATGCACCCGTGAAAAGCCGCAATCCATTCCGCGCTGTTTTCGGCCCACAGAAGCACGCGATCGCCCATGCCGATGCCGCGGCCCTCGAGCAACGCGGCAAAGCGCCCCGCCAGCCGCGCAATCTCCCCGTACGTGGTGACCCGGCGCCGGTTCCCCTGATACCGCACCACAGCGACCGCGCCATCGTAGCGCCGGAAGTCGTCGAGGAGTGTAGCCAAATGGTCTCGCATGGGCGCTCCCGGCAGGCTCCGGGACCTCACTTTCAGCGATTTAGATGCGCGACCCGTCGGCGTAGTCATTGTGAAAATACAATGGCATCGATTGCCTGGAGAGATTGGGCAGGTTGTGACACTTTCTGGAAGTGCCTGAGTTCCAGAAGTGCATCGACGATGATCGCAAACCAACCGGAATGCGAATGCTCTGCTCGAGGATCAGCTATTACGGTTAGGGTTATGGCTTTCGCTTCCTCTTCGCCAGCTTCCGCGCTATTCTAAGAAACATGCTGCCGCCGCCCATCCCTGAGGAAGCCGCCGACCCCTTCGCCTGCTTTCATCCGGTCACGACGGCATGGTTCCGCGCCGTCTTCGACGCGCCCACCGCTCCCCAGCGCATGGGCTGGCCGGTGATTGCACGCGGCGAGAGTGCGCTGATCCTGGCGCCCACCGGAACCGGCAAGACGCTTGCCGCCTTTCTCTGGTGTCTTGATCGCTTGATGCTGCAAGCCCCTCCTCCAGGCCAGAAAAAAGGCTGCCGGATCGTTTACATCTCTCCGCTGAAAGCTCTCGCCGTGGATGTGGAGCGCAACCTCCGCTCGCCCCTGATCGGCATGGGCAACATGGCGCGGCGCATGGGCGTCGAATTTCGCGAGCCCACCATCAGTGTGCGCACCGGCGACACGCCGCAGCGCGAACGTGCCCGCTTTGCGCGTAATCCCGCCGAGATCCTGATCACCACCCCGGAGTCGCTCTACCTGCTGCTCACCTCGCAGGCCTCCGAAGCCCTGCGCACTGTGGACACGGTCATTATCGATGAGATTCACGCGCTGGTTCCCACCAAGCGCGGCGCTCACCTGGCGCTCTCGCTCGAACGGCTTGAAGCTCTGACGAAACGTCGCCTGCAGCGCATCGGACTCTCAGCGACGCAGCGTCCGCTCGAAGAGGTAGCCCGCTTTCTCGGCGGCGTCGAAAAACAGGGACTAGGGACTGAGGGACTAGGGACTAAAGACTCGGCTGCGGCCGAGACGGATTTAGAAAGTGATCTCAGAAATTTGAAGATTTGGGAACGGTCCCTGCATGCAGCCGATGCGGATGACCCCCTCACCGCAAGTCCCTTAGTCCCTGGTCCCTTAGTCCCTAGTCCCTTAGTCCCTGGCTCGCCTGCAGGCGAGCTCCGCTACCGGCCAGTCACTATCTTGAACGCTAGTTCCATCAAGCAGTTAAAGCTAAAAATTGAAGTTCCAGTTGAAGATATGACACGCCTCGGCGAACAGGAGTATCTGCCCAGCGGTCCGGCTTCCCAGGCTCCCAAGCGGGTCTCCATCTGGAATGCAATTCATCCCCGCCTGCTCGAAATCATCCGCGAGCGCAACTCGACAATTCTTTTCGTCAACAGCCGCCAGGTTGCCGAGCGGCTGGCCGGAGCGCTCAATGAGCTGGCCGGCGAAGACATCGCCCGCGCCCATCACGGCTCGCTCGCCGCCCCGCAGCGCTCCATCATTGAGGAGCAGTTGAAGGCCGGCAAGATTCGCGCCCTTTGCGCCACCTCCACGCTGGAACTCGGCATCGACATGGGCGCCGTCGACCTCGTGATTCAGATTGAAGCACCACCCTCCGTGGCCAGCGGTATGCAGCGCATTGGCCGCGCCGGCCATCATGTGGATGCGGTCAGCGAAGGCATTCTCTTTCCCAAATATCGCGCCGACCTGGTTGCCTGCGCCGCCGTCACCCGCGCCATGCACGAGGGCCACATCGAGTCCACGCGCTTCCCGCGCAATCCGCTTGACGTTCTGGCGCAGCAGATTGTCGCGATCGTTGCGCACCCACCGTCGGCAGCAGCGCCTTCGCGCAAACCGAAGATCCTCAAGGCCACGCGCCGCGCAAAAAACCTTACTGCCGAATTGAAGTTCGACGAGTGGAACGCGGCTCAAAGCGAAACCGAAATTCCGAAACCGGAGGTCAGCGTCGACGCGCTCTTCGAACTGGTCCGCCACGCCGCTCCCTTCGGCGCACTCACCCGCGCAGCCTTTGAAGGCGTGCTCGATCTACTCAGCGGCCGCTATCCCTCTGACGAGTTTGCCGAGCTGCGCCCGCGCCTCACCTGGGACCGCATCCGCAATGTCGTCACAGCGCGTGATGGCGCCGCCCGCCTGGCCATTCTCAACGCCGGCACCATCCCCGACCGCGGCCTCTACGGCGTTTTTCTGGCGCACAGCGAGGGCAAATCCGTCCGCGTCGGCGAGCTGGACGAGGAGATGGTCTTCGAGAGCCATCCCGGCGAGACCTTCATCCTCGGCGCATCAACCTGGCGCATCGTCGAAATCACCCATGATCGCGTGCTGGTGACGCCCGCTCCGGGCGAGCCCGGCAAAATGCCGTTCTGGAAGGGCGACGGCCCCGGCCGCCCGCTGGAGTTTGGCCGCCGCATCGGAGCGCTGGTGCGCGAGCTGCGCGCGTTGCCCAAGCCGGCTGCCTTGACGCGCCTCGTCGCTGAGCACGACCTCGATCCCGGCGCGGCCGAAAACCTGATGCAGTTTCTTGCCGATCAGGAAGCCGCCACCGGCTCCGTTCCCGACGATCGCACCGTGGTCATCGAACGCTGCCGCGACGAGTTGGGCGACTGGCGGGTTTGCGTGCTCACGCCCTTCGGCAGCCGCATCCACATTCCCTGGGCCATGGCGGTCAGCGCGCGCATCCGCGCCGCCGGCGGTCCTGAAGTCGAGACGCTCTGGGGCGACGATGGCTTCGTGCTCCGTTTTCCTGACACCGATGCGCCTCCCGATCCCGATTGGTTTCTCGTCGAATCGGCCGAGGCTATGGCCCTTGTCCTTCGCCAGTTGGGCACGACGGCGCTCTTCGCCGGGCGTTTTCGT
>Ga0224555_1003097_pt1 | contig 17868 bp, 29 predicted proteins | sample 714S23034metaG_FD_180687 | JGI IMG/M metagenome (GOLD analysis project Ga0224555, IMG submission 180687) | Peat soil microbial communities from Stordalen Mire, Sweden - 717 S2 30-34 | ecosystem: Environmental > Terrestrial > Soil > Wetlands > Peat | place: Sweden: Norrbotten County, Stordalen...
CAGCGCAATTTGGCCGCAAAGACTATGAGTTGCGACCGTGACACTCACCGAAACGATAACCCGCAATGGATTGAAGAGGAGAAACCGTGGACAAAGAACTGGAACTGACACCCGCACCGGCGAAGCGCAGCCGGGACGAAGCAATCGCCCTCAAGCACCTGACTCGCCAGCGTGACAAGCTGATTGCACGTCGGGCAGCGATAACCAAGACCATCGAGAAGCTGGACGCCTCGATCCTGGCGCTGGAGTAGGCCATGCAATCTCACAAGCTAGAGAAAGCAGGCACTATCATCAGCGGCATCGCCTGGGAACCAACTCCGTTACCCCAGCAGCGCATCTGTGGCTGTGGCAGGCCCATCGCGCGCATCAGCAAGTCGGACATCTGCCAACGCTGCATAGACCGAGAGTATGAGGAGAAGCTGTCTAGGTCAGGGGATGCCCCGCCAGAATGAGCGAAAGCACCCAAGCGGCCAGCCCCGCAGCTACGAGACGACCAAACCAGGGCGACGGCGGTGCTGGATTCCAGATTGCAGCGATGGAGAACAGGACAAACGCAAAAACCAGCAAGATTAGTGTGAGCATGTTGCACCTCTCCCAGATTGGATGCAAGAAACGAGATGGATGTAGTATAATAGGGACACCGCGCCGCAATGCGGTATCGGGCAAACACCGACTGATCCTCGGTGCAATGGTGGGGGGAGTCCTCAAGCTCCCCCGACCGCCTTACTTGAGGAAGGGATAAAATGGCACTGCCTTGGTTTCGACTATATTCCGAGTTTCTTGACGATCCAAAAGTGCAATTCATGCCAGAGCACATGCGGTATCGCTTGGTGGCCCTGCTATGCTCCCGATGCAAGACCCCTGACCTGAATGACCAGGTTATCGCCTTCCAGTGGCGCATACCCGTCGCAGAGGTCGAAGAAACCAAGGCTCTGTTTATCGAGCAGGGATTCATCGACGAAAACTGGGCAGTTCTCAAGTGGGATAAGCGCCAGTTTCTCTCTGACGACGTGACCGCCAGAGTCCAAAAGTTTAGAGCCGGGGAAACAACATTGAAACGTTACATGAAACGTTCCAATGTTGTTTCATGTAACACACCAGATACAGATACAGAAGCAGAACAGACAAATGCCCCAATGAAGAGATACTTTTGATTGGTAAGGTATTGACTACTATGGAGTTAGTTGGCTGTAACAGATAGCGACAGTTACAAGTAACGACATTGTAACGTTACACAGTCACCGATTGCTCACCGATACGGTCGGAGCAACGGTCACTGAGTTACCCGCTAAGTCCAGGTCTGGACGGATTAGGCGATTCCTTCTGGCCACTCCCATAGTCCGAGTGCGCCCTTGACCAGCTGGTCGCTTTTGATATGGCGCAGATACCGCGTCACCCAAGCAAATCGGCCGTCGCTGTAGTCGCCGAACGTCTCTTCATGCGGGTGCATCTTGCGTCCTAGCACAGCCTCAATCTTGTGGAGCTCCGTGGTCTTGACACATGCCAGAAGTTCCACGACGCACAGTCCCTGAGAGAGCGGCAGGTCACGCGAGGTCAAACCACCAAGCGCATGGCGAAATTCGTCCTCTTCATCGGCGGTTTCCCGCGCCCACTTCGGGAATCCCTTGGCTGCATGAATAACGAGCGGCCCGCGATAGCCGGTATACCAACTACGCGTCTCAATCTCTTTCTCGCCAAGTTCCATGAGCGATGCCCACGGCTGCGTCAACGTCAGTGCCTTCATTTCTCCTCCGGTCGCATCAGTGCTTCCACATCGCTCGCCGGGATGAGCCACTTGGAGCTACCCTGTGGGCTGTGTCGCTTGGCGTTGGGGAACTTGCCCTGCTTGATCCATAGCGCAATCGTGGCAACGGAGTAGTGGAGTGAGTCGGCTACCTGCTGCTTGGTGAGCCATTGGGTGAGTGGGGTGATCATTCGGCTCCCTCGGATTCCAGAAGGTAGCTGACGAAGATGGCTTTCTGTCGGTTTTTTTCAGCAGCCCGCGCAGCAGCCCACGCAGCAGCCCGCGCAGCAGCCCGCGCAGCATCCCCCGCAGCAGCCCGCGCAGCATCCCCCGCAGCAGCTAATTCCTCGCGGGTTATCTTGCCACGCGCAAAGTCTTTTGCCGCTTTGATTGCCTTCGCCGGACGGTCAACCTTCGGATACTTTTTCGCCCAAATAGGCAGGACACGCGCTGCAAAATCGGCAGCCATGAGACGTGCGACCATATCGCAGTTCTGCGCGGTCGCTTGCAGTGCCCATAGAGCATCATCCAAACCATTCGTCTTGAGGATGGCAAGCAGGTTGATCGGCTTGTCGTCGCCGTACTTCGGCCCCAGCGCCTCCCGCAGGAACGTGTATCGCGAAGTGCAAGCGTGAGCATTGCGCAGCAGACGCAGGGTGGTGGTGAGGATCATTGCTTCCGGCTTCTTCTTCATTGTGTACCTTTCCTTTCATGCTGTTGCGCGGAGATGGCACTGAGGGTTGAGTCCGCGTGTGGGGTTAGGCTACCAACCGGCATAGCAGGCCCAGCAAAGAAACCTGCAAATCGTTTTGCCGATAGCGCCGGTGATTCTGTTCGGCTTGATGTCGGTGTATTCAGTGTGCCCGATCTGGCAGTCTGCATTGTATTTGTAGCATCGCATCTTGTTTATCTCCTGTGTTGCGGTTGAATTGTGTGGAGGGTGAGCTAGGCGGCTGGATCGTCTTCGAGTGAACGCTTTACCTGGTCGATAGATAAGAACGCTTCGCCCCCCACGTTAGAACCTTTCGGAAAGTAGCGGTATCCATTGAGGACGGGCTGTATGTCTCCCACGCGCTTTCCTGCAATCAGGACTTGAATGCGGAAAGACGACGTTCCAAACTTGCCAACTTCACGGTAGGTAATCATCTTCGTTTCCTTTCCTCATTTGGTGGTGCGTGGAGGAGAGCTAGGCGGATTCCTTAGCAGTGATGCGCATTGCTTCCTTCACAAGTAGATTGAGCATCGTCTGGAATTTTCCAGATTCATCATCATCGGCGGAGTCGAGAACGCCCTCAAAATCTCCCGCTTGACGTGCGAAGGCTGCGCATCGTTCGATGAGATCAATACTGGAACCGCGCCGCGTTAGATGCTGGTCTGTATAGTGAACATCCACAGATGAGCGCCGTCGTAAGGCTCGCTCTGCTTCTGTAGTCCCGTCTCCTTCTTCCCAGTCGATTGCCATCTTCGTTTCCTTTCTTAATTTGGTGGTGCGTGATTCCAGACCTGGGGGGGCTAGGCTGCTAGCTGTTCTCTACTATCCAATCCTGAGCCTGTTTCAGTTCGTGCTTTGTGACCGCGTGGAGCATAACCTCTTTGGCATACTCGGCTGTTGTGTGGGCATCCTGATCGTAGAGCCGTATCGCAGCTTCACGGTAGGATTCTATGCGCGTGTGGTAGCCTTCGCCCCTTATGCGTTCGGCGAGTGAATCGACCGCATGGAGCAGGAAAGACTCGCGGTAATCCTTCATTTGTTGATTGGTTGTCATCTCTTCACCTCATGCAACAAAACCGTTAGGCTGCGATTGTCTCGACCGAAACGTATACCCGGCCATCGGGAAGAATGCTGGTAACGTGCGGCTTGACAGTGAGCGTATTCAGGAAGAGCGCCGGGAAGATTGAATCGCCGACATACGCATCCTGAAAAGAAAAGTCGTGCTGGTTGTTGGCGAATGCTTCCCACCGAATCTCCTCAATCCCCAACGATTCGGGAAACGAGTGCTCGGACTGCTGGCGCGTATCGGGGTCGATAACAAGAAGAATAGTCATAATCAAGCCTCTGCAACAAAACCAGATTAGTAGCAACCTTGCGCAATGTCAAGCTATATTATGATATATACAAGTAGTATACAGTTACCAAAGAGTAACTAGTGCGCTATGCCGTTGATACTGTGTCCAGACCTGGGCTACTATGGGGGGATGGACACCACGATACGGCATCTCCGTGATTTGACGCCGGACACCCGCAACGCCAACAAAGGCTCAGAACGTGGGCAGCACCTGATCGAAGAGTCCTTGCGCCAGTACGGGGCCGACCGCTCCATCCTGATTGACAAGAACGGCGTCATCATGGCCGGAAACAAGACGGCGGAGAACTTTGGCGCAATCGGGCTTGACGACGTGATTGTGGTGCAGACGGACGGAACGAAGCTAGTAGCAGTGCAGCGCACAGACCTGGACATGATGGCCGATCCCCGCGCCCGCGAGCTTGCCATTGCCGACAACCGCGCATCTGAGGTGTCGCTCGATTGGAATGCGGATGTACTGAAAGAGTTGGGCGATGAAATCGACCTCACGAAGTTCTGGTCGGCGGATGAGCTTGCGGGGCTATTGAGTTTGCAGCCTGAAGAATCCAGCGCAAAAGAGATTGATTCAGATTCATTCATCATGCAATGCAAGTGTCCGAAGTGCGGCTTCGAGTTCGACCCTCCAAAGCGTGAGATTCTATGAATCCGTGCGCTTGGCATCTTGCAGATATTGAGAGCGTTCCGAGCAACCTCAGACAAGATCGGCAAGTACATGATTGGCATGAGTGTACCGCCTTTGATGGCGAAGTATGTTGCGAGTGAAATTTGCAGACAATGGCTGAAGGTATAGAATCGTACGCATGGCAGACGAAGCCCAATCCGAGACGGCTGAAGTTCCTGAGAACACGAATGGGAAGAAGACTCGGACGCTGCCAGAGGAAGCCAAGCCGTTCATGTGGAAACCGGGGGAGAGCGGGAACCCCGGAGGCCGTCCAAAGAAAAAGCCGCTAACTGATGCATACGCAGCACTTCTAGCCAAACCCATACCGAATGACAAGGAAGGCCGCACATTCGCCGAGGCTATCGCCCAGGCCATGATAAAAGAGGCCGTCAAAGGTAAGGTCAATGCAGCGAGCGAGATTGCCGACCGCATCGAGGGTAAGTCATTGCAGCGCGTGGCTGTATCGGATGGCGACCCGCTAACTGAGTTGCTGGCGGAGTTCCGCAAAGAGCATGAGGCGTTGCCGCCAGACGGGGCATAGTGGTACTATGTACCATGGTTAGGCACGATGTACCAATCTGTGAATGTAACGATTGTCACCATCGCTGGATAGCAGAGGGCGGCTTGCCTAAGCGGTGCCCATCGCGGAAGTGCCGATCAGTGAAATGGAATAGCGGGGTAGCTCAGTTGGCAGAGCGCATCCCTTATAAGGGTGAGGCCGCTGGTTCGATCCCAGCACCCGCTACCAAACCTGCGTACTATGTCCCTGTAAGATTTCGCCAGGGCAAGGGTAAGCCGGGTGAGCGGACATGATACTAAATTATGGGCCTCGGCTAAAGCGTTTTGCCTACTCTCCAATGGAGCGAGACAAACGCATCAACATCCTCACTGGGTCTGTCCGTTCGGGCAAGACGTGGGCTTTGCACCCCAAGATCCTGCAAGCCTGCCGTTACAACGTGAGCGGTTGGCGTGTTCTTACCGGCGTCACGAAGCAGACCATCTTCAACAACGTCCTAAACGACCTCTTCAACCTAATAGGCCCATCGAACTACAGCTACAACCATCAATCAGGGATGCTGCGTCTGTTCGATTCGTCGTGGTTGGTGATGGGGGCAAAGGATGAGGGCAGCGAGAAATATGTGCGCGGATTGACCGTGGGCGTGGCTGTGGGGGACGAGGTTACGCTTATGCCGCAAGAGTTCTTCCAGATGCTCCTCACCCGCATGTCGCCCGATGGTGCGCGGTTCTACGGCACAACGAATGCTGGCGTTCCGATGCACTGGCTCAAGACTGAGTACCTGGACAATCAGGCACTGCGCACGGCTGGGCTGCTGTGGTCTGCGCACTATACGATGGAGGACAACCCAAACCTGAGCCAAGAGTACATCGAAGCGCAGAAGCAGCTCTACACCGGCGTTTTCTATCAGCGGTACATTCTGGGATTGTGGGTGGTTGCTGAGTCGTCCATCTACCGAGACGTGCTGGGGCCGCAGTGCAAGTATGACGATACCAGCCGACCAGAGGGACTTGAAAACCAGCGCGTACAGCGGTACATCTTCGTTGACTACGGGACTATCAACCCATGTGTGTTCTTGGAGGCGTTCGACGATAGCCGGACGGTTTGGCAAGATCGGGAATACTATTGGGATTCAGCGAAAGAGATGCGCCAGAAGACGGACGCGGAGTACGCAGACGACTTCGATGCGTTCGTGGGGTCAGAGAAGCGCGGTCTGATCGTGATTGTTGACCCGTCAGCGGCCTCATTCAAGCTCGAACTGGTACGGCGGGGGTATCAGGTCAAGAACGGTGAGAACGAGGTGCTAGAGGGCATCCGGCGCGTCTCGGCTGCGCTCAACATCGGTCTGTACCGCATCCATGCCAAGAACTGCCCCATGACAATCAAAGAGCTTGAGCAATATGCATGGGATGGAAAAGCTGCGAAGCGCGGGGAAGAGCAGCCAATCAAAGACCATGACCACACCCCAGATGCGCTCCGCATGGGGGTTATGAAGGTGATTCCGAAGTACCGGCTGGGCTGAATGCTTGCGTGTTATATTCGTAAGCATGGCGAATGCGAGCAATGGCGGCGTGGCGCGGGCAAAATCGTTGAGCAAGCAGGCTCGATCTGCAATCGCAAGCAAAGCAGCATCGGCACGGTGGGCGAAGAATGACGCGGCTGCGGTGAAAGATATGTATGCGAACCAAGCTGCAAACATCGGATTCGGCACATCATCCGCCGTCAATGCTGGTCGGCACATCCCGTTCCGACTCTCGCTCGATTACCAGAAGCTCGTGTTTATGTATCGCGGAAGTTGGGTCATCCGCGCCGTGGTGGACACGAAGCCGCAAGATCAAAATAAGGCGTTCCCCACTCTTCTGACGCAGGTCACGCCAGAGGATATATCAGATTTCAATAAGGTTATTGCTGAGACTTGCACATTGCAGAAGTTCATCGAAGGGCGCAAGTGGGGGCGTCTATTCGGTGGTGCGCTGGGCGTCATCATCATCGACGGCGACAATGATCTATCGAAGCCACTCATCCTAGAAAACGTGCAGCCGGACAGCTATAAGGGCATGATCGTGGTTGATAGATGGAGTGGCATGTCGCCCTCGTCTGACCTCATCACCGACCGCAATAGACCGTCAGAGTACGGACTTCCTGTTTCCTATCAGATTTACACGGAAGCATCCGAATCGCTGAAAGTGCATCATTCCCGATGCTTGCGATTCGTTGGGCGTGACCTACCTTTGTTCGAGCGCCAGATCGAGCAATACTGGGGGATGAGTGAAATCGAGTGCATCCTCGATGAACTGCAACGCTACGACTTCGGCATGGCCGGGGTTGCCGATCTCATATCCCGCGCGAACGTCATGGTGTTTCAGAACGATATGCTGAATCAGATGCTATCGGGATTGAACCTGACACAGCAACAGATGGCCGATTACGCAGCGCGGATGCAGGCAGTGTCGGAGACGATCTCGACCAACGGACTGCTTGCGCTCGGCGAGAATGAACAACTTTTCACACACCAGTACGCATTTGGTGGGCTGTCCGATGTGATGAAGATGCAGATGACGGCCCTGTGCGGCGCGGCGGGGTATCCATTCTCTCGACTATTCGGCGATACGCAGACCGGGCTTGGGCAGTCGAACGAAGGCGACCTGCAAAACTACTACGACACATGCGACCAGGAGAGACGACAGAAGGATCGCCCACTGTTTGACAAGCTCATCCCGATCATTTGTATGTCAACATGGGGAGAGGTTCCCGACGATCTGGACTATGCGTTTGCCCCGATTCGCACGATGAACTCGAAAGAGAAGGCAGACTTGGCGAAGGTGCAAAGCGAGTCCATCACCGGCTACTACAACGCTGGACTGCTTGGCCGTCAGACGAGTCTCCGCGAAATCAAGACCACATCGCAGGAAACGGGGCTAGGTACAAATGTGACGGACGCGATTATCGAGGCGGCGGATGATGAGGTTCAGGTGCCGCTAGAGATTGAGCAGGAAGAGGCCCGCGCCGGGACTGAGGAGTTTGGGGAAGGTAAGGGCGGCGTGAAAGAGGAGAAGACAGATGCCGCGAAGGACTCATGGTGGAATCGGCTCAAGCGAGGCGAATAGGTGTCTGACTTCCATCGTCCGCGTCGCATTGAAGACCAATACCGCTATGCGCTCGACAACCTCATGCGGTCATGGATGCATCTCCCGCGAACGCCAGACCTGGATTCCATTCTTGCGTACCTCAACAACGGGGGCGGCGTAGCGGTCACAGAGGCTGCACAGCGCGTCGCAAGGGGCATGGTGACGGCATTGGCTGTCCAGAACGCGCAAAGCTGGCGTGAGGCCGCTGGGAAGTCAACGCAGGGCAAACGCATCTTCGACCTCTTGCGCACGGAGATGGATGGGCCGGTCGGGATTGTTATGCGCGGGATGGTGGCGCGTCACGCCTTGCTCATCCGCACAATGCCCCTGAACATCGCTCAGGACATCGCTTCCCAGATTGCAACGCGCCAGATGCGGGGTGAGCGGGCGGAGACGATAGCGGCAAGCATCTATGAGCGCATCCCTGAGATCACGGCAAGCAGGATAGCGATGCTGGCGCGGACAGAGGTGGGCAGCACTGCGACGGCCATCTCGCGGGCGCGGTCTGAGAATCTTGGGTTGCCCTGTTATGAGTGGCTTTCGTCTGAGGATGTGCGCGTTCGACCTTCACATCGCAAGATGGATCATGTTCTTGTGCTGTGGAGCGATCCGCCCGCGCCGGAGATGCTGGCGCACGTCAAGTCTCGGCTGGGGCATTACCACGCCGGACAGTCGCCAAATTGCAGGTGTGATGCCAATGTCATCGTTGACCTCGATCAAGTCGATTGGCCGCACAAGGTGTACTCACGCGGCTCGATCACACGCATGGGACGCGCACGGTTTCTGAAGCTAATCCACGCATGAAAGGATAGCGGGCATAGACCCAGAGCAAGGATACGGCCTCTACGGGGGCCGTTTTCTTTTGCACTTGACAGAGAGTACGGTACGGGGTACGGTAGATAACGAAAGGGAGGCCGCAATGCTCTACATACTCATGGCACCATCCGCAATCGCAATTATCCTCGCAGGAACAATCGAAATGATCGCTGCTCTCTGGCCGGAGACGAACCTCTAATGCGTAAACACGGCATCCCCGTCACAATCCGCATCGACGAATCCTGTCTCGCTATTGCGACCAAGCTGGCGAAAAAACAGGGAACGACGATACGCGGGTATCTGCGCGGAACGCTTGAGACTGCGCTGCGGGGAAACGCGATCTTTGTTCACAATGTAACACCGCAACAGGCCGCAGAGTTGACGGCGGAGTTTGAGCGCATCTTCGGTGGCGCGGGAAGGATCACGGAGGCGAAGTGATGACAATGCCGATCAATAGCGACACCTCTATCGCTGACGAATTTGCCGAAGTATACAAGTCAAGACTGCTATTTTCCCTAATACCTGGGAGAAAATTCAAAGGCGATTGGTACTGGAAAAATGAAGATGGACGCTGGATAATAGACAATCCACGCATGAGGATGGAACTAAAAGAATTTATCGGCAATAGGCAGTCTCCGCACATGCACATTGCGGGCATTGAGTTCCTTATAAAAACCAACCAGGAAATCCACGTCAAGAGAATCCAATAATGCCGATTCCCCTTCTCATCCTCAGTGATTCTGTAACCTCAACCTCTGGCCTCGGTCGCATCACGCGCGACCTTGCAACCCGCATTTGGCCGTGATGCTCACGCGCCGGTGGGTCTACGACGCGCTGGTAGCGAAGGACGGACATTTCTTTGATGAGGGTTTCTTCAACTATGCCTCAGACTGCGACCTTGCCCTGCGTCTAGCATCTTGCGGCATTCGTGGCGTTCAACTCGATATGCAGTATTACCACTACGGGAGCGCATCACACCGGCTTGCTCCGCCAGAATCAGGGGCAGCGCAACGGCACCAGGCTGACGCCGACCGCGCTTACTTTGAGAAAAAGTGGGGATTCCGCGTTGACTCTCTCGAATATGGACATCGACCAGCAGACCCAAACTTTCGAGGATAGAGTAACTATCTTGATTCATGCTCGCGATATCCCTGTTGCGTTGAAAATCGAAGACTCACGCGGTCGCTGAAAAAGTCAGTGTGCTAATCTTTTCTTGTGCCACTGACTTCCAAAGGCCGTGTTATCGCCGCCGCAATGTCCCGCGAGTACGGGGAGAAGCGCGGGAAGTCAGTCTTCTACGCCAGCCGCAACGCGCACAAGATTACCGGCGTTGACTCTGAATCAAGCAAAGACGCATCCCCTCCGCAACGCCTGAGCTACTACGCCAGCCTGCTCCCCGGCAAGGAAAACCAGTTTGAGACTCCCGGCGAGGGCTACCGGATATACAAAAACGTGCCGATTGCGCGTACCGGATCGCAGCAGTATCTTGGCCGTGAAATTAAGAAAAACCCCGGATACAAGCCCGAATGGGGCATCGAAGATGATGAGATGGTCACGGTCTACCGCCCCATCGAAGAGGTCACTGAACCGGAAACACTCGCATCGTTTGAGGGCAAGTCTGTTCTTGACGAACATCCTGCCGATCCGCAAATCCTAGTCGATGCGCTTGACGAGTACGAGGGCGTGAGCAAGGGGCATGGGCAGAATGTCCGTATCGGAGAAAAGATTACCGAGGGGGAGTTCGCGGGCGAGACTCCGCTGCTCGCCGATCTCCATGTCAAACACCCTGATTTGAATGTCAAGGTCGATAACGGAGTGCGCGATGTGTCGTGCGGCTATACGTTCCGACTCGGCAAAGATGAAGCAGGCCGCTACATTATGACGCAGATTCGGGGCAATCACATTGCCATCGTTCCGAAAGGACGGGCGGGGTCTGACGTTGGAATCAAGGACGCAAAACCGGAGTCTGATACTATTCTCGTAACAAGGAGAACCACCATGTCGAACCGAATACTCGTTGCACTCGGACTTCAGGCAGCTATCAAGGACGCAAGTCCAGAGGATGCAGCCAAGATGGTTGACGCTCTCAAGGACGCGGACGAAGAGAGTAAGAAGGAAGAGCGCGAAGCCAAGGAAGCTAAAGACAAGGCTGCGCGGGATGCTGCGGCGCGTGACGCCGAAGACGAGCAAGAGACGGCGGAAGAGAAGAAAGAGCGTCTCGAAAAGCGCAAGGCTGCGAAGGACAAAGCGGCCAAGGACAAGGCAAAGGACGAGTTCGGTGACGACGAGATGACGGATGCCGAGAAGGAAGAGGAAGAGGAGCGCGAGAAGAAAGAGGCCAAAGACAAGGCCGCTCGTGACGCTGAGGGCGCGATTGTTCTTCCGCCCGACGAACACTCCAAGTCCGACTTCTCCACCGGCGACGCCGCCGACCTGCTCAAGATGCTCAAGCCCGTTGTGGCTCGCTCTGGCAATAAGGGAGCGAAGGATGCCTACGTCAAGCTCAACAAGCAGATTGGCGACCTTGCATCCGGCGTGAAGGATGGTGCGCCCGATCCGTTCGTCATGTTGACCCGCATTGCTCCCGAAGGCGGCATCGGAGACAGCGATCCAGAGCCTGCAATGTTCACGTTCTTCAACGGCAAGTCCTACGCCGATGGACTGAAGGCGTATAACGATTATCAGGTCGCTCGCGCGGCCCGTAAGTAAGCACAAGGAGAACCATCATGCCTGCAAGCATCATTCCGGTAACTGGACTTATCCTCGGCCCCATCGGGTCGATCTCGCAGACCGACTTCCCGATCACTACGCCCCGCCTCATCAATCCGACGGATACGCTGGTGCCGAACTTCGGCGATGCGCTTGTGTTGAACTCGAACAATACCTATTCGTCCGTGGCGCAGTACATCTCGGTCGATTCGAGTTCTGTGACCGAGACAACGCCCATTGCATTCGCCCAGGCCAACGTCAAGACGAACACCTACTACCCGACGAATGGCAGCGGCACGGGAACTATTGCCAACAGCGGCAACTATCCCGCCGGTTCCGAAGCGGACGCTCTGACGCGCGGCACAATTAACGTGGCAGTTCCCTACGGAACTCCCGCCGGTGCCGGTGCTGGAGTGTACATCCGCACGGCGACCAGTGAAAGCTATCCGAATAGCTGGATTGGCGCTATCGAGGGTTCGCCCCTGACCGGGAATGTGCTGATGACGAACGGGGTTGTCTTCAAGACCGGAATCCTTTCGACCGATTCAGCGACCGGGCAGATTACCGCGCAGGTCACAATTCTCAACCGCCTGATCCCGTAACACTGGAGCCAAACGATGAACTCGAACGAACTGTACCTCTCGACACCACGCCGCGCCATTATCGACCCTGAGACGGAAGCACTTGCCAAGTCTCCAACGTATTTGCGGAACCTCTACAAACTCCGCATGAATGGGGCGCAGTCGCTGGGCGTCAAGGACGCATCATCGACCGGGCAAATCTTCCTCCAATCGCAACTCAACAAGCCCGATCCTCGGCTGCACATGCCGCTGGAAGGGCATACCTGGTTCCGTGACGTTCCGCTGATGAATGGCGGCGGGTGGGTTGACACCGAGACGGCTGAGTTCGTCGATGTGTTCTCGCCGAACACGGACGGCACGGGAGCAGCGTCGAATGACATCGGCGTTGTGAATTTCAACCGTTCGCAGGATGTCTACCCGACCTACGCATGGCAGCGTTCGATCCGCATTCCGCTGGTCGAATCGCTCCGTTTGGCGCAGGCCAACAAGTCGCCGAATGACATCCTGGACAAGGCCGTGCGGACGGACTGGAACAAGACCCTCGACCGACGCGTCTATCTCGGTCGTGAGGCGAATCAGGGGCTGCTCAACAGTGTTTTACCTGGAGTTAGCAATACGGCCTCTGGCACGGTGTCAACGGGCGGATGGCTAGGAACGAATACTACTCCCCTTGCCATCGTGCAAGATTTTCAGACCACGGCGAAAATTGCATGGGCTGCATCTGGCAATGCTCTCGATTCCATCCCGGATCGTTTCCTTGTTCCCGGTTCTCGCTGGGATGCATTGCTTCAGCCGATGGTTCTTCCTCTCGGTTCCAATCTAGGCACAGTACCAGCATTCACGACAATCCTCGATTGGATCAAGGCTCGTTACTTCGGTATCAGCATCAACGGGAAGACTCCAGAGATTGTTCCTCTCCCGTCTTGGGCTGAGACTATAGGAACTGGAAACACCGCGCAGTTGACGGCCTACGTCTTCAACGATGACTTCCTGAACTTCGGCATCTTGCAGGACATACAGCGCATGGGCGGCCCATTGAGCTTGCAGGACGGCGCGTTCGTCGCCACCTACATCGCCAACACCGGCATTGTCCGCGTATACCGGCCCACGACACTCGTTTACCGATACGGAATTTAACCGCGTACCACCTTTCCTTCGGGGCAGGGGCCAATGCCTCTGCCCTCTTTTCTAGGAGTCATCAATGCCATCCTTCCCTACACAGAACATCGACCAGTTCTACATGACGATCTATGGGGGATATGGCTACGATGGGTGCGACGTTGGAGGATTCGGCATACCGGGATGGTGCCAGTGCAACGCCTTTCTGGGGTTGGCATCTGGTGTCCCTATAGGTACGAATCCCCCCTACACGGTAAATGACTTTCTGGGCATCTATCCCAAATTCTTCGGTGCGCCCGCGCTTATCTCTGCCACTCTCACATCGGGATCGCCGATTATCACTGTGGACTCGACCGCAACGGGACTCTCCGTCGGTCAGTTGGTGACGTGTCAAGGGCTGAATGATGGGACGGTAATCAAGTCAGTAACTATGCCGGAAATCACAGTATCATCGAACGCTACGGCATCTAGAGCAACCACGATTGCGGTGTACGAGGCGCAACTGGTTCCACTTGCAGTGATGCAGCTCTATCTCAATATCGCCATTGTTTCCATCATGCAATCGCGCTGGCGTGAGCAGTGGGAACTTGGCATGGCTCTCTACATCGCGCATTATCTGACGCTCTATTGCCAGACTGAAGGCAATCAGCAGAGTACGGCGAATCAGATTGTGGCGAATAGCTTGCAGGCCGGTATCACCATCTCGCAGGGCGCGGACGGGGTTTCGCAGGGATTGCAGGCAATCAAGGCCGTGGACAACTGGGCCTCTTGGTCGCTTTCGCAGTATGGCGTTCAACTGGCATCGCTGGCGCGAGTCGTTGGTTCCGGCCCTGCTTACTTTCGGAGGTAGCGTGTTTGGATGTTCCTTCAGTTCGAGCGGCCCCGGCATGAAAGAGATTCATGCGGGCATCGCTGCGCTGAATGGTGCGGATGCGCTGGTAGGCATCCCAGAGGGAGATGATCGGCAGGACGCGTTGAAGCTACGCGCAATGGCAATGGCATTGTCGAAGAAGGGAACACTGACGAAGAAGGCCCGCAAGTTCCTCCGCGCCGCACAGAACCCGATCTCGAATGCCGAGTTGCTCTTCATATTCACTAATGGAAGTCCGTTGCGCGGGCAACCTCCGCGTGTCGTTATCGAGGCTGCAATCGAGGCCGATCCGACGAAGGATTTGATTGCAAAGGAACTTGCGGCGGCTTCAGTAGCTGCGTTGAATGGTGACGAATCGGGCATGATGGAGCATCTTGACCGCGCCGGACAGATTGGCGAGAGCGCATCGAAGGCTTGGTTTACCGACTCGCGGAATGGATGGCCGCCGAACATGCCATCGACTATCAGCGCAAAGGGCAGCGAAACCCCCGGCATCGACACGGGCCAGATGCGGCGAGCGATCACACACATTACCGAGACTGGCGGCGGAGTACATGAGGGGAACCTTGCCGAACAGGAACGCGACGGCGGAGTAGAGGAATCATCGGCTCAGGTTGCAGAGGGCGTTGAGGCAGGAACTGAGGCCGTTGGCGAGGGCGTAGAAGTCGGAGCGGAAACCGCTGGAGAAGCTCTTGAGGGGATCGCGGAGGTCGCTGCGCTCTAATGCCTACCATCTCACTCACGCGCGTGGCAAATAGCCCAGCATTCGCGCAGGCGTACACGGTCAATCGCTCAACAGGTAGCTTCCAGCAGGGCGGCTATGTGTCGGTCACGACGGCGATTCCGTTCTGGGGCATTATCCAACCGGCCACAGAAGAGGACTTGGCACAAGTTCCCGAAGGAGATCGCGCAACCGGCATGATGGGATTTATCTCAGAGTTGCCAATGTATAAGACTCGCGCAGAGGGAACCACATCGGGTATTGGCGACACGATTACGTGGAATCAACAGAGTTACCGTGTGGTTGCTGTCGTTCAGTGGCGTGACTTTGGGTTCAACAAGGCCATAGCAGCGAGGTTGAGCGGTGAGTAGTTTCTCGGTTCCCGGCGTAGGTACGATGACCAGCACTGGACTGACTACGGCCCAGATGCAGGTTCTATGGCAGAGCATCGTTCTACAGTGCCTCGGAATCACGCCCAGCGGCCCCACAGACGCATCGGCCTACTCTCAGGCACGGATAGACTGGCCCACGCCCGGACAGCCCGCCTGGGCAACTACAGACGACATTGCCTTCGTTCGAGCGGTCGAGGTTCCCGATCCCTACAATACGGCGCACGAGATTCAGCCGAACGCGACGCAAGGACTGACGTTCCTCGAACAGACAATTTACACGCGGGTTTGGGAAATAGGCTTCGTCTTCTACGGCCCAAACAGTTTTGACCGCGCAAGGCAGCTCAAGGCGTGTCTGTATCAGGATTTCGTGCATGATACCCTTGAGGCATCGAATCTGTATCTCGATACGGTGATTGGCACGGTACGACGGACTCCGGAGTTGTTTCAGAATCAGTGGTGGGAACGCTCCGGTTTCTCGGCAAGAATGAATGAGCAGGTTACGGATACATTGACGAAACAGACCATCCAAAGCTCCGAGATCATTCTCGAAGATGAGGCGGGTATAATCACAGATGTAACGGTCGAACTGTAGGAGAAAACAGCATGGCGACTCAACCTCTACCGCTCTCAATCCTCTGCGATGTCAGCGTTTCAGTGACTCCCGGCGGAGTGTCCGTCCCGCAGTTCAATCAGGGATTGATTGTTGGCAACAGCGGGCGCATCCCCTCGCAGGGAACAAATGGACGCTGTGTGCAGTTTGCCAGCGTCGCCGCGATGACATCCTACGGATTTCAGCCGACCGATCCTGAGTTGATTTCCGCTGGACTGTACTTTGGACAGTCTGCACCGCCCGTAACTCCGCCTGAATATCTCTGGGTTGGATCCCAAGACGCGACGGCCATCGCAGCGATCACGGTTGACTCTGGTTCAGCGGGTACGGGATGGGCACTGCACGATACCTTCCTCATCACGCAATTGAACGCCTCATTTGGCTATGGGCAGGTCACGGGCGTCAGCGGAGGGGCTGTAACCTCTGTGGCGTTCATTTCGGGGCGTCAGGGCACCGGGTACAGCGTTGGAAGCGCACTGTCCACTGTCCCGGAAGCACCTAGCACCGGAGCCGCTCTTGAGGTCAATATCACGGCCATCGGTGAGACTCCGTTACAGGCAATCACCGCTTGCCGCGTGGCGCAACCGGCATGGTACGCCGCAATGAGTACGACGGCGACGGATGAAGACGACGTTGCAATCGCTCTGTATGCACAATCGGCAACTCCGGCCATGCAGTACATCTACGGGACACAGAGCGCAACAGCGTTGGTTGGCTCGGTTGGCAACGTCTTCTCGCTCATCAAAGCGGCAAACTATAGCCGCGCACACGGTGCTTACTCAACCGTACAGGGCGGCCTGGCGCCGAACAATCTGTACATCGCATCGGCTATCGCTGGCGTTGCAATGGGACTGAACACGGGCGCACCTAACAGCGCATTTTCTCTTGCAGCCAAGACGCTAACCGGCATCACGGTTGAGCCGTTGACACAGGCGCAAATCGCCGTCTTTGCCGGTACGCCTGGACTTGGATTCGGCAACAACGGCAACAGCTACAACAACTATGCCAACAGCTACGACTTCTACTATCAGGGAGTCAATGGCAACGGTATGAACTTTGCCACCGTTCTCGGCCTCGATATGCTGGCGGCGGATGCGCAGATTTCCGTTCTCAATGTCCTGCAATCCCTTGCCTCCATTCCGCAGACCGATGGTGGGCAGGCTCTCATCCTCAATGCCGTTCGCGGAGCTTGCAGCCGTGCCGCAAATCGTGGATTCATCGCAGCGGGGACGTGGAATGGTATCGCAATTCCACTTCTACCCTCTGGTGGGCTGACTCCGGGTACATCGCTCCCCTCTGGATTCTGGGTTGGATCGTCTTCCTTCTCAACTCAGGCGAGCGGCGACCGCGCCCTCTTCAAGTCCATGCCAGTCTATGTCGCCGTAACTCTGGCCGGAACGCAGCAGAGTTTCACTATCGCTGTAAACGTGCAACAGTGAAGTAACAGGAGATCGCAATGGCAAACGGAACTACGACATACTCATTCAAAGACCTCACGGGCGCGATTGCCTCTCCCCTTGCCGGGGCGTTCATCCTTGCCGGTGGTTCGCTCGGCTCTGGCAAAATCACTGTCGAGATGACGCACGAATGGACAGAGCAGGATGTGGCCGCTGATTCCGCCGTCATGGTTTCGACTAGCCCCGGATTCAACGGGACAGTGAAAGTCTCTTGCCAGCAGACCAGCGCAATCAACTCCTATCTGAAGTTGGCGCAGAACCTTCACCAGACCGCCGTAGCGAACGGAACTTCGGCGGACTGGGCTGCTATCGCCCTCGACCTCCAGAACCTCGTTACGGGCGACCAGAACGTATGCACGGGGGTTTCCTTCACAAAGAAGCCGCCACAGCCCTATGGGTCAAAGGGTGAGTATCTGGAATGGACTCTCATGGCCGCAAACATCTCGAATCAGTAGGGA
>Ga0224555_1003098_pt1 | contig 17866 bp, 15 predicted proteins | sample 714S23034metaG_FD_180687 | JGI IMG/M metagenome (GOLD analysis project Ga0224555, IMG submission 180687) | Peat soil microbial communities from Stordalen Mire, Sweden - 717 S2 30-34 | ecosystem: Environmental > Terrestrial > Soil > Wetlands > Peat | place: Sweden: Norrbotten County, Stordalen...
GCCTATGAACGGCTAGGCGATTCCGTTCCCGCCGAGATCCCATCGATGACAGCCAGTGAGCTGTTCACCGACGTCTGGGCCCGCTACATTCGCACCCTGACCGAGGCACCGCAGACATTGCTGCACGGCGACCCGCACATCGGCAATACCTATGTGCTTCCAGACGACACCGTCGGATTCCTCGACTGGCAGATGGTGCGCCGAGGCAACTTCTCACTCGACCTCGGATACTTTCTGCAGGGCGCGCTGACCATCGAAGACCGCCGTCGCAGCGAGCGCGACCTCGTCGAGGAATATCGGGCGGCGTTGAGCCTGCCCTCCGACGAGATGCCCAGCGCCGATGAAATCTGGCTGCGGTATCGGGCGTCGGTGGCACACGGGCTGGCGATCTGGATCGCCACACTCAGTGGGGGCGACGCCTGGCAAAGCCCCGAGATCTGCGTGGCTTTGGCGCGGCGCTATTCCGCGGCTTTCGTTGACCTCGATACCCGCGCCGCGCTGGATTCCATCACCGCTTGACCGGTGGGGTCGTCGCCTGCCAGCCCGGCGGATGGATTAGCGTCTCGCGCCATGGATGGTTTCAAAGGCCGGGGCGCGGTTATCACCGGCGGCGCGAGCGGCATCGGTTTCGCCACTGCCGCCGAGTTCGCCCGCCGCGGAGCACGGGTTGCGCTCGCCGACGTCGACAAGCCTGGGCTGGAGCAGGCGGTTTCGCGGTTGCAGGCCGAGGGGTTTGACGCGCACGGCGTGTTGTGCGACGTCCGCCATCTCGACGAAGTCGTTCGCCTCGCGGATGAGGCGTTTCGGCTTCTGGGTCAGGTTGACATCGTCTTCAGCAACGCCGGCATTGTCGTGGCGGGTCCGATCGCGCAGATGACGCATGACGACTGGCGCTGGGTGATCGATATCGACTTGTGGGGTTCCATCCATGCCGTCGAAGCGTTCTTGCCGCGGTTGCTCGAGCAGGGCACCGGTGGACACATCGCGTTCACCGCGTCTTTTGCCGGCCTGGTACCCAATGCCGGCCTCGGGACCTACACCGTTGCCAAATATGGCGTGGTCGGGTTGGCGGAAACGCTGGCCCGCGAGGTCAGGGACAACGGTATCGGCGTCTCGGTGCTCTGCCCGATGGTCGTCGAAACCAAGCTGGTCTCCAACTCTGAGCGAATCCGCGGCGCGGATTATGGCCTGGCTTCAACACCGGTCGTGACCGACGCGTCGGGCTCTGTCCCCTCGCAGGACGACACCCTGCGCGTCGACGACGTCGCCCGTCTCACCGCCGATGCGATTGTGGCCAACCGGTTGTACATCCTGCCGCATGCGGCCGCCCGCGAATCAGTCCGTCGCCGGTTTGAGCGCATCGACCGCACATTCGACGACCAGGCCGCCGATGGGTGGAGCCACTAGCTAACCGGGCGGTCCCAGCCGGTACTCCCCGCTCTGCGGGTCGTGATACCAGCCGCTCGCGGCGTGGGTGCCGCCGTCGACATGGAGCGTCTGCCCGGTGAGGTAGGTGGACATGTCCGAAGCGAGAAATACTGCGGCACTGGCAATCTCGTCGACGTGACCAGGACGTCCCATCGGTACGACGTTGTCCATGCCGGCCAGCGTCTCCTCGCCGGCGAGCCGCGCCAGGCCTTCGGTCAGCGTGATGTCGGGCGCTATCGCATTGACTCGTATACCGTGCGGTGCCAGTTCGAGCGCCGCGGTCTTGGTGTAATTGATGACCCCTGCCTTGGCCGCGGCGTATGCCGCGTAGCCCGGTGCGGCGCGCACGCCTTCAATCGATGTCACCGAGATGATGCTGCCGGAAAGTCCTTCGGACACCACTTGTCGCGCGACCCGCTGAGTGCATAGCAGCACGTGCCGCAAGTTGGCTCGATACAGGGTATCCCAACCGTTTTCGCTAGTCTCAAGTAACGGGGACGAGAACACTCCGCCGGCATTATTCACCAGGATCGTCGTCGTCCCGAGTTCGGCGGTGGTGCGCTGCAGCGCGGCATCCACCTGGGCGCTGTCCCGCACATCGGTGACGATACCCAGGGCACCAATGGATTCCGCTGCCTCGGCGCAGGTCTGCGCGTCACGCTCCCAGATCGCTACCCTGGCGCCGAACGCGGCCATTCCGGCCGCGATGCCGCGGCCTATACCCGAGCCGGCGCCGGTCACCACCGCCACGCGATCAGTGAGCAGAATGTTTGAGGGGTCGATTGCCATCTTCGGTCAGGTCGCCGTGCGCATCGGGGGCGCGCAGCCGATGATTCCGTCGGCCTCCAGGTCGGCAATCTCTGACGCGGTCAGGCCGAGCTCGGCCAGCAACTCATGATTGTGCTGCCCAAGCAGAGGCGCGGAATGGGTATGGAACAGACCGGGCCCACCAGAGAACCTCATCGGCACGGTGCTGAGCTTAGCCCGGCCATTCACCGGGTGTTCGATTTCTTCGAAGAAGCCACGAAATGCCAACTGGTCCAGCTCCGTTTGGCGATGGGGTTGCATGACCTTGGCCACGGGCACGCCGGCATCCCACAGGGTTCGGACGATGTCATCGCGACCGCGGTCCTCACACCAGGCAGCGAGCTGGTCATCGATGAGCCCGTGGTGTGCGCGTCGCCCGGCTTCGGTTGACAGCCTGGGATCAGTTGCCCACGACGGCGATCCGAGTGCGCGGCAAAGCCTTTCCCACTGGTCGTCGGTTGCCACCGCTATGGCGACCCAGCTGTCGAGGCGGCCGAACTCGTCGATATCTGCGCTGAGGTAGAGATTCTGCGGCGCCGCGGTTGGTCCTCGATTGCCCATCCGTTGCAGCAGAGACCCGTACGCGGAGTACTCGATGATTTGTTCTGCGGAGATGCTGAGCGCGGCATCGACCATCGCGGCCTCGACGAGTACACCCTGGCCAGTGCGGCGACGGTGTTCCAGGGCCAGCAGCAGACCATTGAGCGCATGCACACCTGCGTTGGGGTCACCGATCGAATATGGCTCGTAGGGAGGGCGGTCGGGATAGCCGGTCAGCCAACTCAGGCCGGATGCCGACTCGATGGCATATGCGAACGCGGGATTGTCACGCCACGGCCCGTCGAGTCCGAACCCGGGCATTCGCAACATGACTGCGCCAGGACGGGCCGCTTGAACGGCAGCAAAGTCCAGCCCGATCTGATCCAGCACCCGGGGGGTGAAGTTTTCCACGATGACATCGCACGTCGAGATGAGCCGGCGCAACAGCTCTCGCCCGCGTGGGGTTTGCAGGTCAAGCGTCAGATCTTTCTTGTTGGTGTTCAGCGCCGCGAAGATCGGCGACTTCTCCCACCATTGGTCTTCGGTGATCGGTATACCGGCGATCAGTCGGGTTCCGTCAGGCCGGCTGACGGATTCCAGGTGGATGACCTCGGCGCCGAGCATGGCCAAAAAGTGAGTGCAACTGGGGCCCGCCCAGAACGTCGTCATGTCCAATACCCGAAGTCCGCTGAACGGCAGTCCGTTTGCGTGCGCCGAAGGCGGCGGCGCGGGCTGCGGAATCGTACCGGCGGCCCGGTAACGCGCGGTGTGTTCCCCGAGCCGCGGTGCCGGACGCGGCGGCTGAAGCTGTGCGGGCAGCATCCGGTAGGGGTGGCCTGGCTGGTGGAAACCGTCACGCGGATTAAGCACAAACGAACCGCGTTCCTGGAAGTGGTCCAGCGATGCGATGTTCTCCCCGTTGGCCACCGGCGCATTGGGAATCCGGAATGCCGTTGCGAGCTCGCGGATCTCGTCGACCGGGGTACTCCCGACCCACGTATAGATCTCTTTGGCGTGGATGTTGGCCAACTCGGTGATCGACAGTGGCGATTCCTCGTCGATCCACTCCGGGTGACCCACCATCGCACATAGATCGAACCACTGCTGCGCGGTCCCACAGCCGAGGTCCACCAGGCCATCCTTCGCCTGGGCCACGCCCGGAACCGTGAGTCGCCGGGCGTCTCGCCAAGGCCGGCCGAGCATTTCGAAATAGGTGACCGGGTAATACGTCAGACCCAGGATTTGGGTCTCCAGCATCGACAGGTCTATGAGTTCGCCTGAGCCACCAGTGATTCGGCGAAACCGCGACGTCAGGGTCGCAGCACTGGCGTAAGCTCCGGCCACATACTCGCCGACCTGGCCGCCAACGAACACCGGTGCTCGTTCCGGCAGTCCGCGCCCGAGCCCCACGATTCCGCCCGACCAGGCTTGGAGCGTGAATTCGGTTGCCGCCCGGTCCCGCCAGGGACCATCCAGGCCGAACGGGGTGATCGACGTGACGGTCAGCTGAGGGTGCGCACGATGGATCGCAGCAGGCCTGAAGCTCTGGTGTTCCGTGAGTTTCGATCCCGCCGACCACACCACCGCGTCCGCCGTCGCCAACAGTCTGTCGACCATGTCGACGTCGTGGTCGACCTCGGGATCGGCGACAACACTGTGTTTCGCGCCGGCCAGAAAACTGAACAATGCCCCGTCGTCGCCCGGTCGGATAGCCGCACCGGAGGACGACCAGTGCCGAAGCGAATCACCTTCTGGCGGCTCGACTTTGATGACGGTGGCACCGCCGTCGGCAAAAAACTTGGTGCAGTACGCGCCTGCTATCCCGGTCGATAGCTCGACCACCGTGAAACCGGCCAGCGGCGGTTCGACCCGACGTTCCGCACTCATGCCCGCCATGACGGGCTCGAGGTCAGGATTTCGGGACCGTCGGAGGTGATCAACACCGCCTCTCGCCCGAACACGGCGCCGACGCCTGATTGCCAGACGTACCCGGTGACCGCCAGCACCATCCCCGGTTCCAGTCGCTCCTCGGCGGCGGTGGCCGGCAGATGCTGCGACACGACGGGTGGATCGAATCCCAGACCCAAACCCCGCGCGATAGGCATAGGCGGCAGTTCCTCGCCCGCGGCTTGGTAGGCAGCCAGCAGATCGATGGCCGGTGCGCCCGGTTGACATGCCTCATAAAGCCGGTCCCACAACGCATCCCACCGTCGATACAGATCGGCGGCGCCACTGGGTTCGCCGACTGGCCAGGTCCGGCCCACCTCACCCGTGTAGCCGGCGTCCAGCACGCCGGCAGAGAACGCAACCAAGTCGCCGGCTTCGACCCGTCCGTCTGCGCTTGCCCGTCGCCACGGGTGGTCGCGCGCGGTCACCCAGGCGGCGTCCTGGGTGGCCGGGGTGCTCACCCCCCCGGCCGCCATGGCCTCCAGCAGGACGCCCGCCAGGGTCTTCTCGGTGATCCCGGGCCGCAACTCGGCGACAGCAGCGGCCAGACCGACCTCGGCCACTCGGATGGCCTCGCGAAGCGCCGCCACCTCTTCGGTGGTCTTGATCCGTCGGGCGGCGCGCATGGCCAGCTCACCGTCGACCAGCTCGGCGTTCGGGAATGCCATCGGCAGCAGCTGGCCGAAACCCGGTGAAAGCGCGTCGGTTCCAACGCGTTTGGCAGCCGCTGCACCGTCAATTCCTTTCAGAACCGAGATCGTGTTCATCGGGTTCCAGGCGATGCCGTACAGATTCTCGTGCGGGATGTCGTCGGGAACCCCCTCATCCCACGTGCTGAGCAGGTGGATCGCCCCGGTCTCCCGGACCACCACGCACGTCGGCCCGAACGGTCGGGTTCCTGCCACCCACAATTGAGGCGCGCCGGACACGTAGCGCACGTTGGCCTGCCGCCCGAGCACCAGCACGTCGAGGTCGTGCTTTTCCATCTGGGCCAGGGCGCGCTCGCGACGACCGGTGCGCAGCGCGCGGTCGTCGGCCAGAACCTCAGTCGCCATAAGGGTGATAGGGGTAATCGGTCAACCGGATGTAGCCTTCCTCGGTGATGACGACGACTTCTTCGCTGCGATAACCGCCGGTGCCGTCTTCCCACACCACGGGCTCCAGGACCAGCACCATGCCCGGTCCGAGGACGAAGTTCTCGTCGAATTCGTCGCCGAGATCAGTTCCGATCATTGGTGTTTCGGCGGCGTTTACACCGATGCCGTGTCCCAGATAGAAGTGCGGCAGCCACGGCCGGGTGCCGCCGTTCGCTTTTGTCGCCGTCCTGCCCAACTCCGCAGCGGTAGCGCCGCCGCGCGTCACCTCGAGCACGGCGTCCATGATTTCCCGCCACTTGCGGTACTGCGCCTGCTGGCGGGGTGTCGGTTCTTGACCGACCACCCAGGTGCGGCCGAAATCGGAGCAGTAGCCCTGATAGGTGATGCTGACATCGGTCCACAGCACGTCGCCGGCGGCCAGTTCGCGCTCAGTTGTCAACAGCGGCAACGCCAGATCGCCGTGGGTGGTCCAGACGCCGTCGGCCTTGGTTTTGGGCATCACCTGCCAGATCGGCTCCAGCATGCTGGCCATCGCGCCCAGTTCGAAAGTTCGACGGGTGAATTTGGCCGACAGATCGATCTGCCGAATTCCCGGGGCCAGCGCGGCCTGCACATCGACCATGGCCGTGTCGGTGATCCGCACCGCGGTACGGATGCAGGCCAATTCATCGGGAGTCTTGATGAGTTTGGCGGCGCCGACGATCTGCGCGGCGTCGGCGGGCCGTCCGGACCGGAACAGTCGTGGCTGTGCGCGCCGCATGGCCCCGGTGAGCTCGTCGACTGCGACGACGGCCGCGGCCGGGACCAGATCCTCGATCACCTGCGCGAAATTCTCCACGCCCTCGTCGAACTCCAGATACACCGGGCCGTGGAGGTGGTCAGCGGGCAAACCAGATTCCGATGCCGCGCCCTCGCGGAACGGCAGGAACAGGTGCGGGTGCGGGTCGTCGGCAAGCACCACTGCGACGGGTCGCTCGACGTAGGACAAACCGGCGTCGCCCAGCGGCCAGCTCACCCCGGTGGCATACACAACGCTGTTGTTTCCCAACAGAATCAAGGCGTCCACGCCGCGATCGGCCATCGCCGAGCGCAGCCGTGCGCCGGTCTCGCGACGCATCCGCTCGAGATCCGGGGTGTCCGGAATGTCGAGCGCAGACGTCGGTGTCGGCAGGAAGGTTGTCATCGAGATGGCCTCATATCCCTCAAAGGCCCAAGAATTCGGTGATGTTTCCGCTCACGATACGCGCGGCTGCCTCAGCGCCGACCGAGTCGACGACAGCGGCCAACGACTTCTCCGAATAGCCGAATGTGCTTTCGTTGTGCGGATAGTCGCTGGACCACATCACCTTGTCGATGCCGATCTGGTCGATCAACTGCAGGCCCAGCGGGTCGACCATGAACGACGCACTCATGTGGGTGTCCCAGTAGTAGCGCACGTCGTGCCCCAGCGGCCGATTGAACATGTGCTGGTATGACGCGACCAGGTGCTCCGCGTCCTGTAAAGCCCAAGGCACCCAGGCGATTCCACCCTCAAACCAGCCGATCCTGAGCCCGGGGTGATCGTCGAGAATCCCGGAGAAGATGTACTTGGCGAACTGTTCGCGGAATCCGTCGATGTTGATCATCATGCCGACCACCACGCTGTTGAACTGACACGGGCTTTTCGGCGGGGTCTCGCCAATATGGTGGGTCACCGGAAGTCCGGCGGCTTCGATCTCGTCCCAGACCGGCTTCATCCCGGTGCTGGCGTAGTCGATCGGATTGCCGTCGTCATCCTTGCCCGGATTCAGCGGCAGCAGGAATGTCTTGAGGCCGAGCGACTTCAGTTCAGCCAGTGTCCGTTTGGCGCCTTCCGGGTCCCACCAGTTGATCAGACCCGCGCCGTAGAAGTGGCCGTTGGAGCGCTCCTGCAGCTCGGCCATGTACTCGTTGTAAATGCGGAACGCCAGTTCGCGAAGTTTCTTGTCCGGGTAGTGGAACAGCGCCAGGATGGCGTTGGGGAACGCGAGTTCCTTCTCGACACCGTCCTCGCGCAGCTCCTGGATGCGGGCTTCGATGTTGGTGCTTGCGGCCCCGGGCAGGTCGTCGTATTGCATCAGCACCGCGCTGAAGTCGCCGGGCAGGAACGACTGGCCCTTGCGCCCGACCTGGTAGGCACCGTCCTCGTACCAGATCCGGGGCGCCTTGTCCCTGAGGTCGTCCGGGAATCGTTCGTAGAAGATGTCGGCGGCCAGCGAAATGTGGTTGTCCGCAGAGAAAATCACCGTTCCCTCCGGCAGGCCAACGTTGGTGCCGTCGGCGTGACCGTGCCGATCCTTGGGTGCGCCGAATCCTCCGGGCGGGTAGAGCGAAACGGTGGTTGTTTGAGGCGACATCAATGGCCCTCCAATCGGATACAGACGTGTTCGACAGTAGTCATCCCAGAGCGGCTGGTGACGGGATTCACCAGGTCACCGGAAGTTCGTAGACGCCGTACGCAAGTCGGTCGTGCTTGAACGGAATGTCGTCGATCGGCACGGCGAGTTCCAGGCTGGGAATGCGGCGAAGCAGGGTGTGAAAAACGATCTGCAGTTCGGCGCGGGCAAGCTGCTGACCGACGCATTGGTGCCTGCCGTAGCCGAATGCGACGTGCTGGCCGGCGCCCGAGCGGTGCAGGTACAGCCGGTCGGGTTCGGCGAATTCCTTCGCGTCCCAGTTCGCCGGCGCCAGGTCGATGATGATGCCTTCACCGGCACGGATGACTTCACCGGCGATCTCGATATCCTCGGCGGCGACGCGACGCTGGCCGTTCTGGATGATCGACAGATAGCGCAGCAGCTCCTCGACCGCGTTGGCGACGACTTTCGGATCGTCGGTCTCCCGCAGCACGGCCGCCTGCTCGGGGTATTGCAGCAACGCCAACACCCCCAGGCCGATCATGTTGGCGGTGGTTTCGTGTCCGGCGATCAGCAACCCGGTGCCGAGCTGCGCGGCTTCCTTGACGCTGAGCTCGCCGGCCGTGACCCGTTCGGCCAGATCCGACACCGCGTCTTCAGCCGGGTTTTCCATCTTGGCCTCGACGAGCTGAGCAAGGTACTTGTGCAGGCTCATCGCGCCTTTGACGGTGTCCTCACCCGTCGCATAACGCGCGAGCCCAACGTTGGCGTGATGCTGGAACATCTCGGCGTCCTCATATGGCACGCCCAGCAGCTGGCTGATCACCAGCGACGGCACCGGCAGTGCCAGCGCCGTGACGATGTCGCCGGGCTTCGGTCCGGCCAGCATTTCGTCGATGCTGTCCTCGGTGATCTGCTGGATCGCCGATCGCAGACCTTCTACCCGCTTGAACGTGAACGGCTTCGACAACATCCGGCGAAACCGGGTGTGCTCCTCGCCATCTGCGGTGAACACCGATCTCGGGCGCTTGTGCACCGTCGACAACATGCCCTCGTTCCAGTGCGGAAAGCCGGGCCGGCGGTCGTCGACGCTGACGCGCGAATCGGAGAACAGCGTCCGCACCTCGTCGTAGCCGGTGATGAGCCACGGTGTGCTGCCGTCCCAAATCCTGACTCGCGACAACGGCCGCGCCTCGGACAGCGCCATCACCTCGGGCGGCGGGGCGAATGGGCAGCCGGCGGCCCTTACCATCGGATAGTCCGGGATGTCAGAGATCGCCTCGGTTGTGCTGCCGGTGAGCGTGTCGGACACTTCTCACTCCTCGATGTGGATGGCTAGTGCGGGGCAACCGGCCTCGGCCTTGCGAGCGTTGTCAGCCTGCTCGGCGGGCGGGTTCTCGTCGAGCACGACGACGACTCCGTCATCATCACGCTGATCGAAGATTTCGGGCGCATGCATCACGCAGTTTCCTGATGATGCGCATTTGTCTTGGTCCACAATCACTTTCATAACTTTCTACAGCCAGCCTTTTCTAATCGTGCGGTGTGACCGGCGCCAGCCAGAGTCCCACGACCGCGTCGATAAGACCGGTACCGGCGGCCTGCCACGACGAACCCGGCACGGATGCGCCTGCGGCCATTGCGCGTTCACGCTCGGCACAGGTATGCATGAGCAGGTTCCGGGCCATCAGGTTGCGTTCCACCCGAACGTCGATCGCCAAATCGGGTAGGCAGCGGTTAATCCTGTCGATCACCTGGACCAGCGATTCAGAACTGAGCGCGTCTTTGACCACGATGTTGTAGTACGCGGGATCGGTCATCACTTGCGCGGCGAAGCGCGCGTACCAGGTGGGGTTGCCGAGCGCTGCCAAGTGATCGGTCAGCGGGCGTACCAGACACGCCACCCAGCTGCGCATATCGCCGGCCGCCCCAGACTGCAGCGTATCGGTCACCATGGTTTCCCGCAGGCGCTCGATCGGCACCCGGTGCCTCTCCTCGATAGCCCGCACCAAATCGGTTTTGGTACCGAAGTGATAGCCGACCGCCGCATTGTTGCCCTGGCCCGCAGCCTCGCTGACTTGCCGATTGGAGACGGCGAAGACCCCGTGCTCGGCGAACAGCCGCTCGGCGGCGGTCAGGATCGCCTCCTGGGTGGTGCTGGCCCGATCGCTGCGCGCGGCCCTCGCGGTGGTCACCCGGCCAGTCAACGCTGCGACACCGATTAAGTCAAGCGATTGATTTAACCCGTCTTATCGCTGCGGCGCCGGATCGCCTTGCCGGCGACTGTTCCACCGTCGACAGGCAACACGGTCCCGGTCACATACCGGGACCGTTCGCCGGCCAAATACAGCGCTGCCTCCGCGATGTCTGCCGGTGTGCCCTCCCGCTTCAGCGGCCGGTCGGCTCGCATCTGCTCCCGGATCGCGTGCTCGAAACGCGCGAGCTCTTCTGGCGACTTCTCGGTTGCGGCCGTGGCCACCAGCGTTGTCGGTATGTTGCCGGGCGCGATGCAGTTGACCCGAATGTCGTAGTGGGCCAACTCGATTGCGGCGGACTTGGTGAACATGATGACGGCCGCCTTCGACGCGCGATAGGTCATCACGCCACCGCCGGCCTGGATGCCGCCGATCGACGACACGTTGATGATCGAGCCGCCGCCGCTGATCGCCATCTGCCGGGCCGCGTCGCGGGTTCCGGCCATCACGCCCAACACGTTGACCGACATGACGCGATGGAAGTCGGCGAGGTCGTCGTCGAGGAAGCTGCGATGCATCCGGCTGGAGACTCCGGCGTTGTTCACCATCACGTCGAGCCCACCGAAGGTTTCGACCGCACCTGCGACCAGCGCGCTGATCTGTTCGGGGTCGGAGACGTCGGCCGGCCGGAAGACCGCATCGGCGCCCAGCTTGGCGGCGAGATCAGCACCCCGATCGCGCTCGACGTCGGCGATCACCACCCGCGCGCCCTCGGCCACGAACCTCTCGGCGATGCCGGCACCGATGCCCGAGGCTCCGCCGGTGACGATCGCGACCTTGCCGATCAGTTCATTGCCCACGTCGAAGAGTTAATCGGCGCAGCGCCGCTTAAGTCAAGCGGTTGATTTAGGTGAAGGGTTCGCGAGGCGTTCGCAGACCCCTTCCACGCGGTGCTACGTTCTCCCTTGGTGAGACGGTTTTATTTCGAATCCTCACGGCGTCGGCCGAAATCATCCGCGGTCCCGCACCTGGGCGGGGCTGAAGACCGTTTACAAGGAAATGATTTGAAAATGAATCGAATTGGCGCTGCGTTGAGCGCGCTGGCCACCGGCACACTGGTGCTGTCCGGATGCGGAAACAACAACGATGCGACACAAGGAGCTACGCCGTCTGCGATGTCGCAGGCGAAGGTCAGCTGCGGCGGGAAGCAGACGCTCAAGGCCAGTGGTTCCACGGCGCAGGCCAATGCGATGGCCCGCTTCGTCAACGCGTTCGAACAGGCGTGTTCGGGCCAGACGCTGAACTACACCGCCAACGGTTCGGGTGCCGGGATCTCTGAATTCGTCGGTAACCAAACCGATTTCGGCGGCTCGGATGTCGCGCTGAGCAGCGACGAGCACGGAAAAGCGCAACAGCGCTGTGGTGCCCCCGCATGGGACCTGCCAGTGGTGTTCGGCCCGATCGCGCTGACCTACAACGTCAACGGCGTGACGTCACTGAATCTGGACGGGCCCACCGCGGCGAAGATCTTCAACGGGAGCATCACCACCTGGAATGACCCGGCAATCACCGCACTCAACCCCGGCACCGCCCTGCCCGCACTGCCGATCCACGTCGTCTTCCGCAGCGACCAGTCGGGCACGACCGACAATTTCCAGCAATACCTCGATGCCGCATCCGACAACGCGTGGGGCAAGGGCACCGGAAAGACCTTCAATGGAGGCGTCGGCGAAGGTGCCAAGGGCAACGATGGCACCTCCGCGGCGATCAAGAACACCCCGGGGTCAATCACCTACAACGAGTGGTCGTTCGCTCAGGCGCAGAAGCTGAACATCGCCCGAATCGTCACGTCCGCGGGTCCGCAGCCGGTGTCGATCAGTGCCGATTCGGTGGGTAAGACGATCGGCGCGGCGAAGATCAAAGGACAGGGAAACGACCTCATGCTCGACACGGTGTCGTTTTACAAGCCGACGCAGCCCGGTGCTTACCCGATCGTGCTGGCGACATATGAAATCGTCTGCTCGAAGTACCCCGATAACCAGGTTGGCACGGCCGTGAAGGCCTTCCTAGAGGCCACAATTGGCCCCGGTCAGACCGGTTTGGCGGACAATGGGTACGTCCCGATACCCGCGTCGTTCAAGTCGAGGTTGTCAGCCGCAGTCAATGCCATCGGGTGAGTTGGATGGCGCAAGGACCGCCGACCCCGTCGCCTGATCGCACGCGGGCGACGTCTGCGCTGACAGCTCGCGACGGAGCTGCGGCACGGCGGGGCGACCGACTATTCGAGTTGCTCGCCGCCACCGCCGGTTCAACCATCGTGATCGCGATCCTGCTGATCGCGATATTCCTGCTCATCCATGCCATTCCGTCGCTGCTGGCCAACCATGCGAATTTCTTCACCAGTGCGCAGTTCGATACCACCGACGGCAACCACCTGAAGTTCGGCATTCGTGACCTCTTCATGGTCACGGTGCTGAGCTCGCTGTGCGCCTTGGCCTTAGCGGTGCCGGTTGCCATCGGCATTGCGGTGTTCCTCACGCAATATGCTCCGGAACGGCTGTCGCGTCCCTTCGGCGCGTTGGTCGATCTGCTGGCGGCGGTGCCGTCGATCATCTTCGGGCTGTGGGGGATCTTCGTGCTGGCGCCGCAGCTGGAGCCGTTCGAAGCAATGCTCAACCGCGATCTGGGATGGATATTTCTGTTCAAAGCCGGCGATGTCTCGTTGGCGGGCGGCGGAAATATTTTCACCGCCGGGGCTGTGCTCGCCGTGATGATCCTGCCGATCATCACGTCGGTATCGCGAGAAGTGTTCCGGCAGACCCCAACTACCCATATCGAAGCAGCCCAAGCGCTCGGCGCGACGAAATGGGAAGTGGTGCGGATGACGGTGCTGCCGTTCGGGCGCAGCGGTGCCGCCGCGGCGTCCATGCTGGGTTTGGGCCGCGCCTTGGGCGAAACCGTGGCGGTCCTGATCATCTTGCGTGCGTCTGCTCACGCCGGCCATTGGTCACTTTTCGACGGCGGCTACACCTTTGCATCCAAAATAGCTTCCGCAGCAAGCGAATTCAGCGATCCGCTGCCGACAGGCGCCTACATCTCGGCTGGGTTCGTGCTGTTCGTCCTGACGTTCATCGTCAACGCGGTCGCCCGTGCGATCGTCGGCAGGGTGGTCGACCGATGACCAGCGCCAAGCTCACCCGACCGATCAAAGCGGCAGCGCTTCGCCGTGTCAGCGTGCGGCGGCGGATCAAAAACCACGTCGCGAGACTGCTTTTCCTCTCTTCGTTCGCGATCGCGTTGGTGCCGCTGGTCTGGCTGCTGTGGGTTGTTGTCGCGCGAGGTTGGTACGCCGTCACGCAGCCGGGCTGGTGGAGTCACTCACTGCGAGGAGTGCTGCCGGAGCAGTTTTCCGGCGGGGTGTACCACGCCTTGTATGGGACGCTCGCCCAGGCGGGGGTGGCCGCTATCCTTGCCGTACCACTGGGATTCATGACCGCGGTGTATTTGGCGGAATATCGTTCGAGTCGGCTGGCGCAAGTCACCACCTTCATCGTCGATGTGCTGGCCGGGTTGCCCTCGATCGTGGCGGCGCTGTTCATCTTCAGCCTGTGGATCGCCACCCTCGGCTTCGATCAGAGTGCTTTCGCGGTGTCACTCGCTTTGGTGTTGCTGATGCTGCCGGTTGTGGTGCGGTCCAGCGAGGAGATGCTCAAGCTGGTGCCGGACGACCTACGGGAGGCAAGCTACGCGTTGGGCGTTTCGAAATCGAAGACAATCATGCGGATTGTCGTCCCGATTGCGATGCCGGGCATCATATCCGGCGTCCTGCTGTCGATCGCGCGAGTGATGGGCGAGACCGCTCCGGTGCTGGTATTGGTCGGCTATAGCCGATCGATCAACTTCAATCTGTTCGACGGCAACATGGCATCGCTGCCGCTGCTGATCTACACCGAACTCGACAACCCCGAACATGCTGGATTCCTGCGGGTTTGGGGCGCCGCGCTGACACTGATCACCGTGGTGGCCGCGATCTACCTGGTAGCCGCCGCGGCCAGCCGGATCACGGCAATCCGCCGGCGCTGACCACGCTGTGCCGGCGCCGATCGCGGTCTATCCCGGACATCCGGCCACGATGAGCTTGAGCACCCTGTCGTTGCCGCGATCAGCGACGTACACGTTCTCGTCTTTGTCCAGCGCGAGCTGCAGCGGTGTGTTGAGGCCGTTGAACGCCAACGGAGTCGGAGCGTTCGAACCGGAGGGCAGCTTCAGTACCTGGTTGTTGTCGTGCTCACTGACGTAGACGTTGCCGGCGCCGTCCACGACGACGCCCCAGGGCGCACTGATTCCGGCGAACGGCAGCACGGTCTGTTCGTTCGAGCCGGCCGCCAGCTTCACCACCCTGTTGTTGTCGGAGTCGGTGACATATACGTTGCCGGCACCGTCCACCGCCACCCCATCGGGATTGTTGAGACCGTTGAACGGCAACACGGTTGGGGTATTGGTGCCGGCCGGCAATTTCACCACCCTGTCGTTGCCGCGGTCGGCGACGTACACGTTGCTGGCGCCGTCGACCACGACGCCTTCGGGGTAACTGAGACCAGTGAACGGCAGCTGAGTCTGGTTGTTCGATCCGGCCGCCAACATCACGACCCGATTGTTGAAGTCGGTGACGTACACCGCACCCGCTGAGTCGACAGCCACCGCCTGCGGCTGGTACAGGCCCGTGAACGGAAGCACCGTCGGCGTGTCCGACCCGGGGGTCAATTTCACCACCCGGCCGTACATGCCTTGATTGGTGACGTATGCGGCGCCCGCGGAATCCACCGCCACTCCTCCCGGGGAAAGCCGGAAGTTGAGCCCGTTGAACGGCAGCACGTTTTGTCCGCAGGCTTCGGCCGCCTGGCCGCCGTGCTGCGGCCTGACCACATACCCGAAAACGGCGATGAGCAACACCGCGGCAGCGCCGATGAGCATCCACATCTTGCGCCTGTCGCGGCGCTGCGGCGTTCTGGGACTGAAGTCAGGTTGGTGGGTACCGGCCGGCCTTCCGGTGGACGAGACGCCGGGGTGATGACCCCGGCCGCCCGCGCCGGCGGCGGGCGCAGGCCAACCCCGGACGCCAGCGCCGGCCGCGGCCGGACGGGCCATTGTCTCGTCGGCGGCAGCGTCCTCACCGTGCTGCAGAATGCTTTCAGCCTGGTGCTGCTCGGGAGCGGTCAGCGCGTGCAGGGCGGCGTTGGCCAGGTCACCGGCGGTGCGGTAGCGGTCCTCGGGGTTCTTGGCCATGCCCGTGGCGATCACCTGGTCCAGTGCCGCCGGAACCCGGCCGGGTCGTAGCTGGCTGGGCCTCGGAGCAGGCTCCATCAGATGTGCGGCGACCAACCGTTCGATGCTGTCGGCCGGGAACGGCGGTGTCCCGGTCAAACACTCGCCCAACACGCAGGCCAACGAATAGATATCGGAACGAGAGGTGATTTCGTTGTCGCTGAACCGCTCCGGGGCCATGTACTTGTAGGTTCCCATCGCCGCGCCGGTCTGGGTCAACCCCGGATCGGCAGCGGCACGCGCAATCCCGAAATCCACCAGGTATGCGAAGTCGTCACCGGTGATCAGGATGTTTTCCGGTTTCACATCGCGGTGCGTCACGCCGCCGGCATGCGCGGCATCCAGCGCGGCGGCGACCTGACGCACAATGGCCACCGCGCGCGGGGGACTCATCGGCCCGGTCCGTTTCAACACGGTGGCCAAGTTGGCGCCGTCGATCAGGCGCATGTCCAGATACAGCTGCCCGTTGATCTCGCCGTAGTCGTGGATGGGCACCACATGCGGCTCGGTCAGCCGTCCTGCAGCACCGGCCTCACGTTGCATCCGGGCACGAAACATCGGATCGTCGGAAAATTGCGGCGAGATCAGCTTGAGCGCCACGATCCGGCCCTTGCGGGTGTCCTCGGCCTCGTAGACCTCGCCCATCCCGCCGCGTCCCAGCAGTCGCGTCAGCCGATAGGGCCCAAACCATGACCCCACCTGTGAACCCGGTTGGCTGTTACTCACCCTCGATGCTCCCTTCCCCGCTCAGTCGATCCCGCCAGCCGCAACCGCCCGCAACTCCCGACGCCCATAATGCGGCGGCTTACAGGGAAATGATGATTTTTATTCACGAGATAGCGTTCACGGCCGGCGCCAGTTTCGAATGAAACGAGCCCGGCAGCGGAATGGATCCATACTGGTCTAAACCATCTTGGCCCGGACCAATTGCGGCCTGCATAAACGCCCTTACGGCCATGCCGGTCGCGGAATCGGGATACTTCGAGCACACGATCTCATAGGTTGCCTCCACGATCGGGTATGCACCAGCCTGCGTCGGCTTGTAGAACGACGATAGGTCTAATACCAGATCATTGCCCTGCCCGATGATCTTGGCCCCGGAAATCGTCTTGCTGACCGAGTCGGTGGTAATCGACACCGGATCCGGACCCGCTGACGTGATGATCTGGGCCATGCTCAACTGCTTGCCCACCGCGAACGACCACTCGTTGTAGGTGATCGACCCGTCGGTGTTCTGCACCAACGCCGATGTGCCATTATCCCCGGCCGCCCCGTCACCGACGCCCCCGTTGAACGTCTGGCCGTCGCCTTTACCCCACGCACCGTTGGATGCGGCATCGAGGTATCGCTGGAAATTGGATGAGTTAGCGGATTGGTCGCTGCGAAAAATGACGTGAATGGGCGTTGCGGGCAGGTTGGTCCCCACGTTGAGGGCCGTGATCGCCGGGTCGTTCCAACTGGTGATGCTGCCATTGAAAATCTTCGCGGTGGTGGGGCCGTCCAATTTCAGCGCACTCACCCCGTTGATGTGATAGGTGACCGCGATCGGTTCGAACACCGTCGGCAGGTTCCACGCGGGCGAACCGCACCGCTCCGCCGCGCGGTCGGGCTGACCCTTGGATGGGTTCAATGGGTCGCCGGAACCCGCCAGATCGGTCTGGTTGTTGATGAAATCCGTAACCCCGGCGCCGGAGCCGTTCGCGTTGTAGTCCAGTGTGTACCCTGGGCACGCATGGACGTAGGCGTAGACGAACTGTTCCATGGCGTTCTCTTGTGCGGTCGCGCCACTGGCTTTGAGTTTCGTCTTGCCACCGCAGTTCACCGACGATGAGCCGGGACCGGACGACGAGGTGTTGGTGTTGCCACCGCATCCCGATACCAGCAGTGCGCTGGCGACCAGCAGGCTCAGCGCGGTGCCGAATCGGGTGAACATTAAAGAACTCCTCTGAAGGGCCAGGGCCCCGAACGCACTCATTCCGGGGCCGTGTCGAGCCGAGCTACGGAACCACGTTCCGCCGTTTGGATTGCGGCGCGGTTCGGCAACAACCGTGTGAACCCAACGTGAATATACAAAGCTTTGAAGATGGGCGGAGGCTTAGCAGTGCCTTTGAAGATCCACAGAGGTCAGCAGCGGTTGACCCGGAGTGTGATG
>Ga0224555_1003099_pt1 | contig 17861 bp, 17 predicted proteins | sample 714S23034metaG_FD_180687 | JGI IMG/M metagenome (GOLD analysis project Ga0224555, IMG submission 180687) | Peat soil microbial communities from Stordalen Mire, Sweden - 717 S2 30-34 | ecosystem: Environmental > Terrestrial > Soil > Wetlands > Peat | place: Sweden: Norrbotten County, Stordalen...
CTCCCACCCCACCGACGAAGACCTGTCGGCGGGGACCCCGGGTCTCCCACCCCACCGACGAAGACCTGTCGGCGGGGACCCCGGGTCTCCCACCCCACCGACGAAGACCTGTCGGCGGGGACCCCGGGTCTCCCACCCCACCGACGAAGACCTGTCGGCGGGGACCCCGGTCTGGAGACGGCGCTAACACCTATGCCAATTGGGTCTCTATTCGTCGTCCTCTCCGCCTTCGGGCGAAGCGTCGGCGCCTTTGGGCAGTTCGCGTGGGTCGGGCTTGATGACTACTCCCTGTGTGTATACCTTGTCGTCGACGGTCAGGTTGACCAGGTATTTTCCGGGTTGCAGGCCGGTTGGGGCGCGGCGTTGGCCGGGGCGGGTGGGCGTTGCTTCGGCCGGGGGCGGCGTTCCGGCGGGATGGCAGGCGTCGACCGGCGGTGGGGGTGGACGGCGTGCGGGGCCGCCGAAGCCTCTGGGCGTGGGAACATTGAGGGCGAAGCGGTGCATGCCCGGTTCGGCTGACGGAGGGGGCGGGGGCTGCATCCAGTAGGCCTGGACGTTGATGGACTCGGTATCGACGGGCTTGACGGGCGTGTCGCTGGCAACGCAGGCAACTACTTTGCCGCTTTCATCCGTGAGTTCAAGCTTGACGGGCGCGGCGGGCGCGGACTTGAGCCAGTAATAAGCGAGAACACCGGCGGGCGGATTCTGCTCCTGCGGTTCTTCATGCGGAAGCGGCGTGCCGTTCTGACTGCCTTGATGAATGGCGTAGGTCTCGCCGGGCGTGAAGAGCCAGGCCTTGTTGGACTCGATTTCTTTCCCCTGAGCAGCGAGCTGGCGGAGGGCTGCCATCTGGTCGAGTACCCAGAAACCGCGGCCGTAGGTGGCTACCGCGAGATCGTCGCCGTGCACAACGATGTCGCGGACAGAGGTGACGGGCATGTTGAATTGGAGGGGCTGCCAGCGGTCGCCATTGTCGAAGGAGACGTAGACGCGCAACTCGGTTGCGGCATAGAGCAGGCCTTTCTGCTGGGGGTCTTCCTTGACGGAGTTGACGAAGGCGCCGACGGGGATGCCATCGACCACATTCTTCCAGGTCTTGCCGCCGTCGTGGGTGCGGTAGATGTAGGGACGATCGTCTGCCAGGCGGTGACGATCGACCGAGGCGTAGGCGGTCTGCACATCGAAATGGCCAGCCTCAATCTGCGACACCTTGCTCCAGGCGGTCATGGCGGGCGGGGTTACGTCAGCCCAAGTTGCGCCATCGTCGCGCGAGACGTGGATGAGGCCGTCATCGGTGCCAACCCAGGTTGTCTTTGCATCCAGGGGCGACGGGCCGATGGTGTAGACGACGCCGAAGCGATCGGTCATGGGCTGGTCAATGTCTTTGGCGGTGACGGGGTCAAGGGTCTTGGGGACTTCGGGGTGGAGACGGGCGAGGTCGGGACTGATCTTAGCCCAAGTCTTGCCGCGGTCGCGAGATCGGAACACAAACTGGTTGGAGTAGTAGAGAGCCTCGTCGGCGAGGGAGAAGACTTGCGGCAGGGTCCAGGTTCTGCGGTTGGGATCAGCGGGATCGGAGGCGGGCAATTCACCACCGGCGGGCGCGGGGAGATTGAGGGCCTGGTTGCAACGCTGATCGCCGCTGCCGTAGAGGAGGTTGCCGTCTTTGGGATCGGGAACGACGGTGTTGCTTTCACCGGCCTGACAGATGGGTTCCCAGTTGCGGTAGTCGAGGACATTCATGCGCGACCAGGTGCTGACGCCTACGCCGCCTGAATCCTGCTGCGCGCCGTAGAGCCAGTAGGGGAAGCGGTTGTCGGCAGCGACGTGATAGATCTGCGCGGTGGGCTGGTTGTACCAGGTGCTCCAGGTTTTGGCTCCATCGACGGATACCACGGTGCCCTGATCGCTGGAGAGAACCATGCGATTGCCGTCGCGGGGGTTGATCCAAAGCTGGTGGTAGTCGTCGCCGCCGGGCGCACCTTTCACGGGAACCCAGGTCTTGCCCGCGTCGAGCGTCATGTAGGTGGAAGTGTTGATGTCGTAGGCGCGATCGGGATTGGTGGGATCGACAGCGATCTGGCCGAAGTACCAGCCGCGTCCCCAGAGGCGCTGCTCGGTGTTGACCAGCCGCCAGGTGGCGCCGGCGTCGTCAGAGAGATAAATGCCGCCGGGTGGCTTCGGGGCATTCGAGGGTTCGGGTGGGGCGGGGCCGCGGATGGGACGGGCGATGGGTGTGCCAAGGTCGTCGACCACGGCGTAAAGGCGGTTGGGATTGCTGGGCGCGATAGCGATGCCGATCTTGCCGACGAAGCCGTCTGCCGGGAGACCTCCGCTGAGTTGATGCCAGGAGTCGCCGCCGTCTGTGGATTTATAGAGTGCGCCTCCGGGCATATTCGATGGCGCGTAGACGGACCAGGGCGGACGGCGCGTGGCCCAGAGAGATGCGTACAGCGTGTGAGGAGCCTGAGAATCAAGCGCGAGATCAACGGCGCCTACATTGTCTGGGTCTTTTGCGTCGGCGAGGATCTTTTTCCAGTGAGCGCCGCCGTCGACGGTGCGATAGACTCCGCGCTCGGGATTGGCTTTGTAGACATGGCCGAGGGCAGCGACGTAGACGCGATTGGGGTCGGATGGGTCGATGACAATTTTGCCGATCTGGCGCGTCTCGGCGAGGCCGATTGAATGCCAGGTCTTGCCTGCGTCGGTCGACTTGAAGAGACCAATGCCGTAGGAGTGCTGGCTGCGGATGTCCGGCTCGCCGGTGCCGACGTAGACGATGTTTGGATCGGACGGAGCGACGGCGATGGCGCCGATGGAGCCGATGGAGATGCCGGTCGCGGGATCGTCCGCAATGGGGAACCAGGTGCGGCCGGCATTCTCAGTCTTCCACACGCCGCCGCCGACCGAGCCCATGTAAAAGGTGTCGGGCTGGGCGGCGTTTCCGGCGACGGCGTAGGTGCGGCCACCGCGCATGGGGCCTACGTCGCGCCACTCGAGACCGGAAAGCATTTCGGAGGGATATTGTTGTGCGGCGAGTGGAAGCGCAAGGAGAAAAAGGGAGACGGCAAAACGAGATGCGGCGGCCATGGGAAGGCTCCGATTCATTTCTGGATTTGGACGGGCTTCAAGAAAGTCAAACTTGATTGAATCGGATTGTAAAGGAAGATGGGGCTGTCGCGCACGCTTGCGGGGCCCAGATTCCGTCAGATGTATTCCGGGCAGGTTTCGTACGGACCTGATAGGAAGAGACAAGGTTGTATGTTCAATACAACAAAAATCCGTCATGGAATTCTACGGAATCCCACCCCATCGGACAAGAGCAGAGACATGCTGCCCGGACCCAGAGGGTACCCCCGGCGCCCAGATGGGGCACAGTTTCATTCCCTGTGAGTCGTCGAAGGCGGCTTATGGTTTCGCGGTGAGTTGGGGATAGAACTCGGCTTTGCCGCCGGGCAGGAGGATGATATCCAGGCGACCTTCCTGGCCTTCGGAGACCGTGGGTCCGTTGATTTGCTGCTGTTTGCCGTCGCTCAAAGTGAACTGAACTTTGAGCGGGCCTGTTCCCTGAAGCTGGATGCGATAGTGGAAAGCTGCGCCGGCGGCGAGGGTGTTGGCCCCAAAGCTGGCGCTCGGGTAATCGACTTCAAGCAACTGGATTGTGGCCCCGGTACGGTTCTCGACCGTAGTTTCGACATGGTAGGAGTGGCAACCGGCGGCAGCGGCAAAGGCAGGCAGGACGATTGCAGCGAGAATCACTCGGCGAAACCAAGCTGGAAGGACTGCTGCGGTCATTGCTCGCTCCCTTTGGGCTGGTTCCCGTTTGGGTCTGGTCCGGTTTCAGGGGATTGGCCGGCAGCGATCTTTTTTTCGACACGGTCAAGGCGTTTGAGCAACTCGGGGAGGCGCTGGAAGATGGCCACCGCGCGTAACCAGGTGCGATTGTCAAATCCCGGCGAACCGGAGATGGTCTTGCCCGGTGGGACATCGTGCGAGACGGCCGATTGGGCGGTGAGGATGACGCCGTCGCCTACGCTGCAGTGTCCGGCGATACCGGTTTGGCCGGCGAGGATCACGTTATTTCCGATGACGGATGAGCCGGCGAGGCCGGTTTGGGCGCAGACCAGCGTGTTTTCACCGATGTGGGAGCCGTGGCCGACCTGGACGAGGTTGTCGACTTTGGTGCCGTCGCCGATGGAGGTTGCACCGACAGTGGCGCGATCGATGGTGGCGTTGGCCTGGACGTCGACGCGGTTGCCAAGCTGCACGGGGCCTGACTGAGGGATTTTTTCCCATTGGCCTTGCTCGTTTTTGGCGAAGCCGAAGCCGTCTGCGCCGACGATGGCGCCGTTTTCGAGAGTGACGTGGTCGCCGAGGATGCAGCTTTCTCGAATCACCGCGTGGGCATGGGCGAACAGGTGGTCGCCGGCCTGGACGCCGGGATAGATCACGACATGGGGCAGGAGCGTGGCTCCGGCTCCGATGCGAACGCCGGGGCCGACGACGACATAGGCGCCGATGTGGGCGTCCGGGCCGATTTTTGCCGTGGGGTCAACGATGGCCGTGGGGTGAATTCCGGGAGCGTAGGCCGGGGGCTGATAGAAGAGGCCGAGGGTTCGGGAGAATGCCAGATAGGGATTCTTGATGCGCAGGGTGGCGGCGGTGATCTCCTGAAAATCGGGGTCGACGAGGACAGCGGCGGCTTTGGTTGTGCGGGCCAGGGCGGTGTAGCGGGGGTTGGCGACGAAGGTGATGTCGGAGGGGCCGGCTTCCTCAATTCCTTTGACACCTGTGACTTCCAGATTTGCGTCGCCGCGCAGCTCCGCGCCCAACCGGGTTGCCAACTCGCCTAGTTTCATCGATTGGATTGTACCGGATGGGGCGGCTTTGCTGACGTGCGGTGGCGAAAGCTCTCGCAGTCGATTCTGCTCCGAGTGAGAGAGTGACTGTACGGTGGAGTCTCGGACGGGTCTTCAGATTTAGCGTGTCGAAGTGAATCTGCGCTGTGCCCAATAGAGGATCACAAAGACTCCAAGGAAGGTCAGACCGCAATCTCTGCACTCGGCAAATCTGGCAGCCCACTCTGTCTGATAGGGGTAGGGAAATGCTTTATGGGGTGGAAAGTAATAATTGTTGAAGGATTGCATGGCAATTTCGGCCAAAACCAGGATTGCCGATACGAACGCAAAGGCAAATGCAATAGCTGCTTGAATCCCTTTCGATCGCGGCCACTTCATCATGCAAGCCATGCTCTCAATATTCGGTCGGGAGTGCAAGGAGGATCAAGGAACTGGCGGTCTGATCAGCCGACTACACTTGCAGGAATAGTCGTAAACTCGTGTTTGCGGAGGTTGCCATGGGCCCGAAAGAGTTGAAGAAATTCAAGGAAGCCATCGCAAAGATCGATCGAGAAGTCAACACCCCCGAGAAGGCCAGAGAGTGCCTCATCAAGATTGGCTACCTGACCACAGACGGTCAACTTGCCGAGAAATACAGATAGGCTGCGCTCGTTGCCTTTAGTCCTTGCATATCACGGATGCGATCTCGAAACCGCCCAGCAACTTCTGGGCGGTTTGCCGTTTCAGCGCTGAGAGTTGACCTGACCAAGGTCGTTTTGACTGGGCGGCTTGTAAGGTTTCGGAGAAAGGCCTAACTTCGGGCGAAATCCCAGAAGAGCACCCTCAGGGGCTAAAGCCCTCGCTTAATTTTGTGGCACTTGCGGCACGACTGAAGTCGTGCCCTTTCGCACATCTACGTCTGGTTGGAGTTTCTCCCCAGTCTGTTATTCCGTGCTGGGATCTTCGGAGAAGAGCTCCGGCTGGGGCGTGATGGGGCCTTGAGGGACACGCTTGCGGCTGGGCGCACCAATCAGGCTGACTACTTCGAGGGTCTGGATGGCCTGGCGGGGGACGTAGATGCGCTGGGTGTTGGAGCGGGTGTCGGGCGGGGTTAGGAGCAGGCCGGCGCCATCAATCAGAGAGCGGTCATTGGCGGCCAGGCCCTCCAGTTCTTCGCCATCGGTGAGGGTCATGCGCAGCCACAGGCCGGCGGTGCGGGGGCGTATGGAGAAGCGCTTGTGCAAGAGCCGCTCGGGATTGGCCTGATCACTGAATGAGGTGGGAAAGTCGCGGACGTAGCAGACCCACTTGACCTGGTCCCAGGCGATGCGCAGGACTTTGCCGGATTGATCGAGGATCTCGAGCTCGGCAGAGTGTTGGCCGGGCGGGTCGGGAGCGAAGCTGGCGGGGGCGTAGCCAGCCGACCAGTCCCGCGAGAACTTGCGCACAATCACCGGTTTGCGGACGGAGGCCATTGCTCTGGATTGTCGCACGTCTTGAGACCTTAAGGACTGGAAGTTAGTCTGAGCAGGAGACAAGTTACAGGCCGGAGTCCGCGGAAGGAAGAGGGGCAGAAAAAAGCCGCAACTTCGGTGCAACATGCGCTGGACCTTCGCTGACAGTTGTGTTAATGTACTGGTTTGTTCCTTCTGCGGTAATTGTCCTAAGAGTAACAACATCAGGCACTTGGCAGAAACGAACTATGGCGGCGAACCACGGCGGAAGCAGGGAACGGAATGCCCGACTACATCTATCTCATGGAAAACCGGCTCTCGGGCGATCAACAGCACGCCCTGCGGCAATTACGCGAAGCAGCCCGCGAGGCGGGAATGATCCTCTTTCTGACCGGGGACGCGGTGCGCGACCTGACCAGCGGACACGCCGTTCGCGATCTTGAAGTAGCGGTTCATGGAAATGCTCTTAAGTTGAAGAAAATAAGCGAAAAACTAGGCGGCAAGGTCTGGGGAGAAAACGAAGCCTCAAAGAGCCTTTACCTGTGTTTCCCGGGTACGGTACGCGTGGATGTGGTGAGCACCCACCGGGTTGAATATCCCAAATCTGGAAGGGGAGTTTTTCACGCGGCATCGATCCAGGAGGACCTGCGGCGGCGCGATTTTACCGTCAATGCCATGGCGATTTCGCTCAACGAAGGGTCTTTCGGGCTGCTGATGGATCCGCTGAACGGGGCTGCCGATATTGAAGCGCGGACGCTCCGGCTGGTTTCGAATTATGGGTTTCTTGAAAACCCCACTCTGCTGATTCGCGCTACCCGCTACCAGGCGCGGCTGGGTTGGGAACTCGACCCCAAAACCCTCACCCGCTATGAGAATGCCAAGGCGGAGGGTGTGATCGAATTCCTCTCCACCGATGCGCGCAGCGAGGAGTTGGAGCAGATTGGGCACGAAGAAGATGGACTGAAGGTATTGCAGGCGCTCGAGGCCGAGGGCTGGATGAATGTTCTGTTCGCAGCGTGGACGTCAGCCAAGGCGGACGAAGAGGAGCTGAAGGCATTGCACGATCTGACGGTCGAACTGCTGCTGCAAGGGGTTCATCCGGATATGTCCGCGGCGCAGATGCAACTGCTGACTGCCAAACTTGCGGCCAAGGACCTGAGTGCATTGAAGAAGCTGCTGCTGCGTCCGGGTTTCGTGGAGGAATGGAGCAGCCTGGATTCGCTGGCCGCGGGATTTGCCAAAGTACTGCTGGCGAAGGAAAATGCGACGCCTTCGACAAGCTTCAAGCTATTCATGAGCTATGATCCGGAAGCGGTTCTCTGGCTTGGCTTTACAAGCAAGGATGCAGCCGTCCGCAGTCGCTATGACCAGTTTCTAAAGATCTGGCCCGAGGCGAAGCAGCGCATTCCCCACGCGCTGATGCAGGAGCTGCGCATCACTCCCGAGTTGGCCTCCTATAAGGAGATTGTGCATCAGGTGTTTTTGAAGCTGATCGACGAACCTTCGACCTCGCCGGAGGAGATTCGCACCTTCCTTGAGCCGCACTCGCCACCCGCACCGCCCCCGAAGGAGACGTTCAAGAAGCCGCGTGCGAAGCGCGGAGCGGAGGCGAAGGTGAAGGAGCGCTCCTACGACGATGATGAATCGGAAGACGCTCTGGACGAGGAGCCTGATCTGGACGATATCGGGGGCGACGAGGACGAGATCGACCTGGGTCTGAGTCTTCCCAAGGTGGAATTGGATTCCGAGATCGCTGACGAGATTGAGCCTGCGGAGGATGAACTGGAGGAGGAGCCGGAGCCGATTCCCGTTCCTGTGAAGCGCGGTTCGAAAGCGGCTGCTCCCAAGACTGTCGCGGCGAAAGAGGAGCCAGCGCCAGCGGTCGCGAAGGCGGTGCAGCCGGCGGCTGTTCCGGTTGCGGCGGCTAAGGCTGCACCGGTACCGATGCAAGCTGCGGCCCCCAAGCCGCCGCCGCCGGCCAAGGTCGCGGCACCATCAAAGCCCGCTGCGACAGCCAAGCCTGAGGCAAAGGCAGCGGCGAAGGCAACGCCTGTGCCCGCAAAAAAGGCTGCTGCGCCTGTTGTGGTTGTTTCCAAGGGAGGCAAGGCCAAGCCGGTCGCGGCCAAGAAGCCATTAGTCAAGGCGCCGGTGAAAGCCACGGTCAAGGTACCGGCTCAAGCTCCTGCGAAAGTGCCCGCCAAGGCCCCCGCAAAGGCGCCGGTCAAGCCCAGGGCTAAAATTCCCCAGAAAAAGGCTGTCGCAAAAAAGCCTGCGCCGTCAAAGGGGAAGTCGGCTGGCTCGGGTGGTTCGAAATCGGGGAAGGTTGCGCGACCGGCAAATCCAGGCAAGCCGGTGGCGAAGAAGCCTGCTTCGAAGCCGGGGAAGAAACGCTGATGGCCCGGGGCTAAAGCCCGCGTTGGTTTGTTGGTATTATGCGGGGGCTGAAGCCCCCGCCTCCCTCCGGAAAACGATGCCTCAGGGGCTAAGGCCCCCATATTTCTCATTTGAGACAGCTTATGGCACGACTCAAGCCACCCCGGCGACGAGGACCTTTCGTTGGGGACCCCGGGGAAGTCGTGCGCTTTCGCCCATCCAGGTCAAGTGGGAGCTTTTGAACTTGATGTCTGGAGTTGAAAATGCTCTAGCCGGCGGCTGCAACGGCTTCCGAGTTGACCGCGGTGACCATCTCGCGGATGGAGTTGATGACCAGATCGGGCTCGTCGAGGTGGATCCAGTGGGCGCTGGCGGGGGCGATCACCTGCTGCACATTGTCGCCAATGCGGTCGAGGCACGCTTCGGAGAGCGGCGTTGATTTTCCCGGAGTGAGCACCAGCACCGGGATGCCGCGGATGGGCTCGGCGTCCCTCATCTCACGCACGGTGTCCGGTACGGCCTCAACGTGGTTGGACATGCCGACGTAATAGCCGGGTCGCGACCAATGGGCGGCGACGATGGGCCAGACCTCCCGAGGCATCTTGCCGACTTCGTCGGTAACGCGGGCCAGTACATGGCGACCTCCAGCACCGGCGGCGCCGGCCAGTTGGCCAGAGATCCTTCCCGAACGGCAAAGCAGAGATGTCACGGCCAGGCGGGCGAGGCCGAAGCGTGCAATGGGAACCGCGTAGCGGGAGAGCTTCCTGCCGCGATCCAGTTGGGGCTGCTTGGTCGGGTCCATGGGCGGCCATTCTTCGCAGCGCATGGGATCGACCAGTAGCACACTGGCGACATCTTCAGGATAGAGCAGGGCGTAGCGGCGCATGACGAGGCCGCCGAAGGAGTGTCCCACCAGGATGTATGGGGGCTTGATGCCTGCGTGCTGAAGCATGGCGTGCAGTTCCACGGCGATGTTGCCGGGGGTGCGGGCGGTGCGGGAAGGGCTGCTCCAGCCGAGGCCGCTGCGATCGTAGGACGCGGTGTGGTTGAAGCGGGAGACGATGTTCTGAATGTGGAACCAGTTGAGGTTGGTGGCCGCAATCCCGGCTTCAAACAGGACGGTCGGGCCGCCTTCGCCTTTTTCGACGAGGTAGAGGCGGTAGCGGCGACCAATGTCGATCCATCGGCCGGGGCCGGCGTAGAGACGCCGATCACGATGGGAGCCTATCAACTGGTAGAAGAACCCTGCGGAGATGACGATTACGACGGCCGAAAAAACCAGGAGAACGATATACATGAAGGGCATCCTAGAAACGGGTGAGTTGTTCGGGGCTAAAGTCCCCGAGGCTGAGATTGGCTTTCGGACTGCCGCGGTCGATGATGAGCAGCGTGGAACCGGCCTTGCCGCGCATTTTCACTTCCAGTTGGCTTGCCGACCATACGCCGCCGTCGTGACGCAGGCCAAAATAGGTGAACTCTTTCACAGCCCCTGTGCCTTTCAGTGTTTTTTCAACGTATACAGGAAAGGATATGCTGTGGTCCAGCCAAGATTTGATCTCGGCGTAGTGAGTTCGGTTGGCCGAGCCCGGCAAACTCTTTAACAGGTCGCAATCGCGCATACCGTACTTTGTCTCTTCCACGGCTTGGCTGGGCCAGAAGTACTGCGCTTCAAGAAAATCTTCATAGCTGAAACCCGTGCCCAGCGGACCGTCGGTCCACTTGTCGAAAGGCAGGATAGAGGGAGTCTTGTCGCCGGGATGGGCAATTTGGATCACATTTTGCCCATTGGGGTGCATCTCGAGCAGAATATGGGCACGTGCTTCGGCTGGGGACGTAATCTCGACCATGACGCGCAGGACGCCGGGAAACCAGCGCGCTTTCACGGTAATGCCGTCGCTCAAGCGTTTGCCGTCTGCGTCGACGCGGACAAGGTGTCCGCTGGCCCGGAAGTCAGCTGCCTGGACGCGCTGGCGCGAAGCCGCGACTACCGCGGAGGCATCCGATGCGGCGGCCGGGATGGCGAGAGAGAGGATCGCAGCCAGCGCCAGTAACGGGAGTTTCATGGAGCGGGCCGGAAATCTCATAGCGCGATCCTGCCGTCCCGGATGCGAATGTGCCTTGGAGCGGCCTGGGCAATCTCGTTCTCGTGAGTGATGACGATCAGGGTCATGCCGCGCTTTTTCTGGATCCCGGTAAGCATCTCCATGATACGCGCGGAGTTTACGCTGTCCAGATTGCCGGTGGGCTCATCGGCGAGCAGGATTTCAGGGGCATTGGCCAGTGCACGCGCAATGGCTACGCGCTGGCGCTCGCCTGCCGAAAGCTCGTTGGGGTAACTGTGGAGACGGTGATCGAGACCCATTTCGGACAGGAGCGCCTGGGCGCGCTCGACCCGGTGGTGGGTGGGCAGTCCGCCGGCGAGCATGGGCACCTGGACATTCTCAAGGGCGCTGAGGGTGGGCAAGAGATAGAACGCCTGGAAGACGAAGCCGATGTGGCGGGAGCGGTAGCTGTCGAGGTCGATATGGGTTCCGAGCAGGGCATCCTGAAAGAGGACCTGGCCGCTGGTGGGGGAGTCGAGGCCGCCGAGCAACTGGAGGAGGGTGGACTTGCCGCTGCCGCTGGGACCGCTGATGGCGACGTATTCTCCAGCGGTAATGGAGAGACTGACGCCGCGAAGGGCTTCGATGCGCCCATCGTCGTAGCTTTTCTTCAGGTCGCGTACTTCCAGGAGCGGTTTAGTCATGGCGGAGGGCCTCGACGGGCGAGAGGTGCGCGCCGCGCCAAGCGGGCAGGGCGCCTGCAGCCAGACCGGAGAGCACGGAGATGCCGAGGGCCTCAAGCAGATGGAGCGGATCGATGGACGCCGAGACGATGCCGGCCGTTTGCGGGAAGGTGGATAACAAGCGCAGGCCGGCCCATCCGAAGCCGATGCCTAAAATGCCTCCGCCAAAGCCGAGGACCATCGCTTCCAACTGGATCAGCATCAGGACGCTCCAACTCTTCCAGCCCAGGGCGCGCAAGATGCCGATCTCGCGGGTGCGTTCAAAGACCGACATGGCCATGGTGTTGGCGATGCCCAGAATGCCCATCAGCAGAGCAATGGAGGATGTGCCCCACGCCACCGCATGGGCCAGGGTAACGAACTGGTTGTTGCTGGCGCGCTCGGAGGCGAGTTGGGCGTTCAAGCCGGGCAAGGCGGCTTCGATTTCCTTTTGGGCGCGCTTCAGATATGCAGCCTCCGGTTCGCCGGGTGGAGCAGGGCGAAGGCGGACATGGAATCCGGAGACCTTGCCTTGAAGGCTTGAGAGCTGCTGCAACTGATCGATGGGCATGATGACGGCACCGGCTTCGAGCGCGGTTCCTCCGTGATAGATGCCGACAACCGTAAACGTTGAGCCTTGAATCTCGATCTTGTCGCCGACCGCCTTGTGCATGCTCCCCGCAAGGGCGTCGCCCAACAGGACTTCGGGCTTGCCATTCTCAAAGCGGCGGCCGGAAGTAAAGGTGAGGGCATCGAACTCGAAGGAGTCGGCGCGCCAGCCAAAAACCAGCGCGTTGACTTCCGGCGTCAGGTCGATGAGGTTGAAGACCATGGGACTGGCCTGCGAGACGACCGGAACGGCATGGAGTCTGCCTTCGAGAGACGCGTCCACCGAGGTGTTGAGAAATGTCTTATCGACGACGGCGATGTCAATTCCGCTGCTGGAATAGAGGCGCATCCATTCATGCTCAAAGGAGCGGGAGAACCCAACCAGCGCCACAAACGCGCCGATCGCCATCCCGATACCGCCCAGGGTCAGCAGAGTACGGAGACGCCTGCGCCACAGGTTTTTCCATGCGAAACCAGCGAAGGTTAATTGGGAGGCCATGAGTTGGGATGAGTCCTCAGATATTGACGCGTAACCAAAAGCCCACGAATGCAAGTCTATCGGGGGATGGAATGAAGGTCTGTCCCCCAGTATAAATTGAGGCGCGGCGCCCGCATTGTTTCAATTTGGCCACGATTTCAATTCTGGGCCCTCAACGGGCGGGCCAGGACAAGGGAATCAAGAGAGCAAGCAAGCAGACGAGCCATGGACAAGAGGAGCCTTCAAAAAAGAGTAAAAGGCAGCCGGTTTTTCCCGGGGCTGCCTTTCTCTCAAGCTCATTGATAGGAAGATCCTTGAAGGAAAAAAGACAGGGAATCGTCCATCGAGCATGGCTGTCAGCGTGCGGAGCTGTGGGAACAGACGCCGTTTAGCCTTGCTCACGAGCAATGTGGTCCGCTGTCCGACCGGGACAGCGGGACCGATGAATTCTAGAAACGGCCGCGCCCTCGCGAGCTGCCGCCGCCACCAGCGCCGCTGCCTTTGCGCGCCTGGTAGCAGTCGCGGCAAAACACCGGGCGATCACCACGAGGTTCGAAAGGAACTGTTGTAGGCTGGCCGCAACCCGAACAAATCACAGGTGTTCCCTGTGCCGGAGCCGAACGGTAGCCGGAGCCCCCCTGGTCGTTTTTCTTTGCCTGACGGCAAGTCTTGCAACGCTTCGGGGTCGAATAACCGCGTTCCTGGAAGAACGCCTGATCAGCAGCGGTGAAGGTAAAGTCCTGCCCGCAATCGCTGCACGTAAGTTGAATATCTCCGGCCATGGGTCTCCTCGTGGAGATTGTACAGTGCAATCTGTGATTTGCGTACAAGGATTATTTTTTGACACTGAAAAATATCCAGAAAACGCTTCCCGTGCGGCGGATGGTTAAGCGGGGGCGTGGTCAGGCTATAGTCATTCTGAGTGGCAGCATCGAATCCCGAATTCGAGACGGATTGTATCCGGCGCATCCTGGCGGGCGAGAAGCATTTGTTCCACGCCCTGATCGAGCCGTGCGAGCGGGCAATTTATTTTCTGCTGTTGTCGCTGCTGCGGAATGAGGCCGAGGCGGAGGATGCGGCGCAGGATACGGCCATCAAAGTTTACTTAAATCTCAAGAGTTTTCGCGGCGACTCGCAGTTTCGGACCTGGGTGCTGTCGATTGCGCGGAACGAGGGGCTGGGCCGACTGCGCAAGGCGGGAAGCCGCCGAGAGGATTCGCTGGACGCGGAAACGGATGAACAAACAGGGGACTATACCCCGGCGATTCTGACCAGCTGGCGCGAAGTGCCTTCGGCGGCGCTGGAGCAGAAGGAACTGGGCGCGCTGCTGCGACAGGCGATTGACGGGCTGCCGGAGATATACCGTAACGTTGTGCTGCTGAGGGACATCGAAGAGATGGATGTGCGCGAGACGGCTGCCGCGCTGGGGGTTAGTGAAGGGGCGGTCAAGGTGAGGCTGCACCGGGCGCGAGCGCTGCTGCAACGGAGTTTGGCTCCGCGATTGAAGGGGTTTGCGCCGAAACGCAAGGGGCTTTTTGGGTGGGGCGCATGAGGATCGAGTGCAAACACGTGTGGGAGCACATCTCCGGCTACATCGATGGCGAGGTGGACGCGGGGCTGCGCGCGGAGATCGACAAGCACCTGGAGACCTGCGAGATTTGCTCGGCGGTGCTTGACTCGACGCGGAATGTAGTCGTGCTGATGGCGGACGATCGGGTATTCGAATTGCCGGCGGGGTTCAGCGAGAGGCTGCATGCACGGCTGGACAGGGAGTTGCAGCTAGCGGATTCAACGTAGGAATTCAGGATTCGCTGGAGTGAATGGATGGAGGCGGCGGCCCTTTGCGATGGATCAAGGTGTGGGTCCAGGTTTCGAATCCCACCAGAAGCAGAGTTACGATAGCCAACACGACCTGGAGGCGCTCGGAGCGCTTTTCCTTCCTGGTGACTTCGCGCTTGCGCCATTGGGCTGAAGGTTGCGCACGGAGATGCCAGATCCAGGCGAGGACGGCGAGGTTCGCGATGGCGCCGACCGCGGCGACGATGAGCATGGGGATGCGGATGGCGTCCTGGTGGAAGCCTTTGGCGGGCGCGTAGATGCCGGAGACCGCGGCCAGGGCAGTGAGGCCGATGACGATGCGGATGCCGCTGATGGCGAAAACGGCGGTGCACAGGCTTTGCAGAAGCGCGAGGACCAAGCTGGCGCCGGTTAGAGCGCGCATGCCCTTCGAGTTTTCCAAACGGCCTCCCATGCCCGAGAACGGGTTTGGCGTCTCGGGGCAGAATCAGGTTAGCGCACGGGTCCGGCGATGAGCCAATTCGATTGCGAGGCTGGCGTGTACTCCATAACAGAGAAACCGGCGGGAAAGAATTTCATTTTCAGAAGAGTGGAATTCGCTGTAACCTTTCCGACAGGGTTTGACTCCTAAGGTACGTGACACGGAACGTGCGGGATCGGCAAGAGCAAATCCCGCGTGCCAACAGCCGGCGGATACAATTCGCCCCAACCCCCCCAAGCGAGGTCAAAGGATTATGAAGAATCAATGGAATGCACTGCTTCTGACGGCTGCGCTCTCCGGCCTGGTCGGCGGAACCTCCGTTGCGGCGGCCCAGTCGGCCAATCCCGGCACGGCGAAGGTCGTCAAGGCCGGTCTGCGTTATGCAGGCCAGGACAAGACCGCACCTGCCAAACACTCCTGTAAAGGCAAGAACAGTTGCAAGGGCACCGGCGGCTGCTCCACCGGCGACCAGGGCTGCAAGGGCAAGAACACCTGCAAGGGCAAGGGCGGCTGCGCTACCGATGGCTCGAAGCCACCGAAGGCTGTCTAAGCGGCGCGAAGACGATGGCGCGGCGAGGAGGTCGATCTGTTTAGTCTTTGCCGCGCCATCGAAACCTTCCGGAAGTGTATCGGTTTGAGTTCGGTCGATTTTGGTCGAAGTCCCGCAAGGGCTAAAGCCCAAGGTTTCTGTTGTCGCCTCCGGCACGACTAAAGTCGTGCCCTTTCGCACATTTACGTCTTTGCACATCGACGTCGCGGTCGAGTTTTTCGGCAGAGTAGCTGCTGACAACCGACAACTGAGAGCTTCTTCATTATGGCCGGCAATCGCTTCAATGCGTTTCAGGATCACGGCGTCGGAATTGGGCTGCGCATTCCGCACTACCAGCACATTTTTTCGCGCAAGCCGGTGGTCGATTGGTTCGAGATCATCTCGGAAAACTTCATGTGCGATGCGGGACGACCACTGGCCACGCTGGATCGGATCCTGGAACAATATCGCGTGGTGCAGCATGGAGTTTCGATGTACTTCGGCTCTGTGACCGCGCCCGATCCGGAGCATCTGCGCCGGCTTAAGCAACTGGTACACAGAACCAATACGCCATGGCTCAGCGACCACTTGTGCTGGGGCAGCGTGGATGGAACGTATACGCACGACCTGCTGCCGCTGCCCTACACATGGGAGGCGGTGGAGCGAACAGTTGCGCGGGTGAGGATGGTCCAGGATTATCTGGAGATTCCCGTAGCGGTCGAGAATGTTTCGAGCTATGCGGCGTTTACCGGTTCGGAGATGACGGAGTGGGAGTTTTTGACCGAGGTGGTGGAGCGCGCGGATTGCGGCATTCTGCTGGACGTGAACAATATCTATGTGTCGGCGATGAATCATGAGTTTGTCCCGTTGGACTATGTGAATGCGGTTCCAGCGGAGCGCGTGGCGCAGATTCACATTGCAGGGCATTCAAAGTATGAGAAGTACATTCTGGATACGCACGACCATCCGGTGATCGACCCGGTGTGGGATTTATATGCGCGGGCCATTGAGCGTTGCGGACCTACGCCGACGCTGCTGGAGTGGGACGATCATATTCCTACGTTTGATGAAGTCCACGCGGAGGCGAAGAAGGCGGAGCGATATTTGCACCGTGATGCTGAGACGCTCGTGGGGGCAGTGCGATGAATCTCGAGACGCTGCAACGCGAGATGGCCGCGGCCATCATGCTGCCTCTGACGGCGGATGAAGACATGCGCGCCGAGGGGCCGGATGGGCGGAAGATGAGCGATGTGGCCGCGTCGTTTATTGCGCCCAACAGCAGGCTCACGGCCTTTGAGCGGCTGGAGATTTATAACCGGCAGTACTGGCTTCGCGTGCTGGGAGCGCTGCAAGAGGACTTTCCCGGATTGCGGGCTGTGATAGGGAGCAACGCGTTTGAAGCGTTATCCGTTGCGTATCTCACGACGCATCCAAGCCGGTCGTTTTCACTGAGGAACCTGGGCTCGAAGCTGCCGGAGTGGCTGACTGCGAACCCGAAATGGGCGGGGCGACGTTGGCGGCTGGCGATCGACGTGGCGCGGATTGAGTGGGCGTTTGTGGAGGCATTTGACAACGCGGAGCGCACGCCGTTGACGCTGGACCAGATTGCAACGCTGGATGCCGGCTCGCGGCTTGCGCTGCAACCGCACCTGCGATTAATTGCACTGGATTATGCGGCGGACGACCTGGTGCTTGCGCTGCACGACCGCGAGAAGCGGCAGACGAGCGAGGCGGGGGTGAAGCAGGAGGACGGACCGAAAGAGCCGGCGCAATTGCCGAAGCTGCGGCGCAGGCCGACGTGGGTGGCGGCGCATCGGGTGGATTTAACGGTCTATTATCGGCGACTGCTTCGGGATGAGTTTCTCACGCTGGCTGCGATTCGGCGCGGACTGCCGCTGGCGGAGGCATTGGACGCTGGGTTTGAGAACTCGCCGACGCCGGTGGGGCGCAGGGCGCGGCTGGTGCAGGAGTGGTTTGCGAACTGGGCTGAGCTGGGATGGATTTGCGCGCCGGATATCGAGAATCTGGTGCAAGGGCAGTGTCCAGATTCTTGAGTTCATAGGAAAAGCTCCGAAGTGCAACCGCAGGTCCTTCGACTCCGTTTGACGCAAAAAGCGCGTCAAACTCCGCTCAGGATGACGGATCGTTTCAAATAGGAACTTCTTGAGGCACCACACTAGGGAGGATTGCATGGGCACCATGATGCGATTGGGAAGAAGTGTGTATGGGCGGTTTGTCTGGTTGGCTAACCGCGCGCGAAGCCCGCTGCTGCTGGCGATTCGCCTCTACTGGGGCTGGCAGTTTGCGCAGGATGGATGGGGCAAACTGCACCACCTGGCGCGTGTGACGGAGTACTTCACGAGTTTGAACCTGCCTGCGCCGGGGGCGACGGCTCTGGGTGTATCGATCATTGAACTTGTGGGCGGGATTTTGTTGGCGGTGGGCATTGGGTCGCGGCTGATTTCGCTGATCCTGTTTGTCAATATGACTGTCGCGTTCTGGACTGCGGAGAAAGAGGCTTTTCTCGGCGTGCTCTCA
>Ga0224555_1003100_pt1 | contig 17855 bp, 17 predicted proteins | sample 714S23034metaG_FD_180687 | JGI IMG/M metagenome (GOLD analysis project Ga0224555, IMG submission 180687) | Peat soil microbial communities from Stordalen Mire, Sweden - 717 S2 30-34 | ecosystem: Environmental > Terrestrial > Soil > Wetlands > Peat | place: Sweden: Norrbotten County, Stordalen...
TCAAGTGCGTCGTTACCGCCGCCCTCGCATGGTTGGGGCCAGGATGGTTCGCTATTCCTTCTCCTGTATGACTCTTTCATTCACTACTTCACGCCGGTTTATCCCGACGCTATCCAGGCCGAGGGCCTGCCCCACGAAGAATCCGCGCAGGCTGCGAAGATTCTGACCAGTTGTAATACATCGCCGTGGACACAAACACCCTGCCTTCCGACATCCAATGCCGGGACTCGTTACCATTCTGGTCCGTAACGGACCGTGAGTACCCTTGCAGCGCGCTTACGCAGTTGCCGTGCGTACGGCGCCGCGTTCCAAACGTCTTAGCTCGGCATTCAAATCCGCCAGCGCCTTTTCCATCAGATTGCGGTATCGGGGATTTTGGCTCGTTTCCAGTTCCCGAAGGACCCGGGTGCGAGAAAGATTTAAACTTTCCTTTTTTCGGAGCACTTCCAAATCTGCCGCCGGAATGCACTCATCGAAAGAGGGACGGACCTGCGTCTCGGCCGCCTCAATCTGCGATTCGACCGATTTACTTTCCCAACCTCTTGCCATATCTCCATTATACGGTGCGGAATAGCACAGGGGGTAGGCTTCTTTTCTTCGAGCCCGTAAAGCCTTTCGATTGTTGCGATTGCCAGAACGGCTTCTCAGCCTGTCGAATGCGGCCGCATGGCGCGCGCAATGAGCCCCAGCCCGCCCACCAGCAACACCAGCATGACGATGGTGTTGAACAAGCTGGTCGGCTGAAAATAAATGTGCATGTTGGCGAGCACGCCGGCCACGATGAACAGCGCACCGGCGGCGGTCAATAGCCACCCGATCACGCTGCGCCCGTCGCGGAATAACAGGCCCACGCCGATCAGCATCGGGATCAGCGTAATGCCGAAGGTGTTACCGCCCCAGAAATTCCAGTAGGAGCCGGCTACGATCACTTGATTAGTCAGCAGGTATCCGCCGACGCAGGTCAACGCGAAACCCAGCAGGAAGTCCCCGAGTCCGCCGGAGGTCCCGCCAACATCGGTGAAACGACGATCCGCCATAAGTTCGAGGATATCGCAAACCCGCAGCCCCCGGTCACAGGCGTTAAAAAAATGCCGGCGCTCTTTGATTTCAGGGGCTTCCGGCGAAAAATCAAGCTCCGGCCGGTGGCCCGTTTTGCGCTTGGCCATTACAATCGAATCGGGAGGCGGAACAATGAAGGATTTTCGGAAGGTCGACTTCTCAACCTGGACGACGGACCCTGGCATGGCCGCGCGCTACGCGCCCATACATGGCATGGTTACCGAGCTGCTCAACAGGATCGACCCCGGCGGGTATACCAACATGCTGGAGCATCTGCTTGCGGAACACAAGCCGGAGAGTATCGGCGAAGCCCACGTGATCGCACTCATGGCCGATCTCTCGTGGCGTATCCGCGGTTGTTTCTATCTGGAGGACGAGATGCTGAAGCAGGAAATGGAGGCATGCGGCCCGAAAAACATGCGGAAGAGCAAAGGCGGTGCTCTACTGCCGAAGCTATCGAGATATCAGAGCCGAATTGCGAGAGAGCAGTCGCGCTCGATTCGCGTGCTGGGACTCTTCGCGAAAAACCGCAAATACGCGGAGGCCAGGATGGCGGCTACGCTGTTGCGGAGCAAGCCCTGCACTTCCGTTATACAATGAGGTGTGTTCCCCCGGCCTTCCATCTGCCGCCCCGGTCTATTTGGTTCCGATTAGAACCCCGCACTCCCTCTGCCTGCACCCGTTGGCCCAAGTGAGTTCAGTTGTAAGGAGGTTTGCGTATGACCAAGACCGCCAATCCGGCGTTGGAGGCGATCCGCCAAGATCTGCCGCACCTTATCGGGCCTCTGCCCGGACCCCGCGCGCAGGAAGTGATTGCGCGCGACCATCGTTCGGTTTCTCCGTCCTACACGCGCGGCTATCCGTTGGTAGCCAAGCGCGGCGAAGGCGCCATCGTCGAGGACGTGGACGGCAACCGTTTTCTGGATTTCAATGCAGGCATCGCCGTGGTGGCGACCGGCCACTGCCATCCGCGCGTGGTGGAGGCCATCCGGGAGCAGGCCGGCAATCTGATCCACATGTCGGGGACCGATTTCTATTACGAGGCCCTGGTGGACCTGGCGGAGAAGCTCGGCGCGCTCACGCCGGGCGGTTTGGAGCGGCGCGTTTCGTTTTGCAACTCGGGCGCGGAAGCCGTGGAAGGCGCCATGAAGCTGGCGCGCTATTCGACGGGCCGCAGCGGGTTCATCGCGTTTCTGGGCGCTTTCCACGGCCGCACCTTGGGCGCGCTATCGCTCACCGCGCGCAAGGCGGTGCAGCGCCGCGGCTTTGGACCGCTGTTGCCGGGCGTGGTGCACGCGCCCTATCCCAACTGCTATCGCTGTCCGTTCGGCCAGACGCCCGCCAACTGCGCGGTGGAGTGCGCGAAGTTTATCGAAGACACGTTGCTGAAGACCATCGCGCCGGCCGAGGAAGTGGCGGCCATTGTCATCGAACCGGTGCAAGGTGAAGGCGGTTACATCGTCCCGCCGCAGAAGTTTTTCGACGAGCTGGCCCGCATCGCGGAGAGGCACGGTATTTTGCTGGTCTGCGACGAAGTGCAATCGGGCATGGGCCGCACCGGCAAGATGTGGGCTTCCGAGCATTTCAACCTGACGCCCGACATCATGACGGTGGCCAAGGGCATCGCCAGCGGGCTGCCGCTAGGAGCCACGGTGGCGCGGGCGGACCTGATGCGCTGGACTCCTGGCGCGCACGCCTCCACTTTCGGCGGCAATCCGGTGGCCTGCGCCGCGGCGCTGGTGACCATCGAGCTGCTGGAACGGGAGCTGATCGACAACGCCGCGCGCATGGGCGCACACCTGATGGCGCGCATGCGGGATTGGCCGGCGCGCTTCCCGGTGGTGGGCGAGGTGCGCGGGCTGGGGCTGATGCTGGGCATCGAACTGGTGCGCGACCAGCAGTCCAAGACCAGGGCGCCGGAGCTGCGCGACCGCGTGGTGAATCTGGCTTTCGAGCGCGGACTGCTCGTTTTGGGCGCCGGCGACAATACGCTGCGGCTCAGTCCCGCGCTGGTGATCACGCGCGACCAGTGCGACTTCGCGTTGGATACTCTGGAAGAGTGCCTGGCTCTGGCGATGCGCGAAGACTGAAGGCGCCTTGGAGGGCGGCCAATCTTGGCCGCAGCCGCCTTTTTAGGCGGCCAGAGCCGGCTGAAAGCCGGCTGCGGGCAGAATTGCCCGCCCTCCTTCCGGCCTGCCGGACTACAACTTATCCAGCATCTCGGAGAGCGATCGTGCGCTACGGCCGCGGGCCGCTGAATGGCACATTCATGGTTGCCTGGTACATGGCGTTCAATAGATCCTGCGAGTGCCCATCGTAGTCCGCATCGAGCGACCACATGAAACCGCCGCCCAGACCGCGCTGCCACTCCGCATACCAGATCCGGGTGTAAGTGGAAAGCGCGTTGTCGTAAGTGATAAAGCCAGGCTGGCCATCGGTACGCAGCAGATAGGGGACCATGGTTCCCTTGTCGAAGTACGCGGTCCATCCCAGCGCGTTGATGCGCTGCTTGATGAACGTGCCGTAGTTCTCCGAAGGAACCGCGGCGTAACCGCACTCGCCATAGACCAACGTGCAGCGGCCGTACACCTGGGTGAGGTTGAGGTAGAAGTAGCCGTAAAACGGCGTCCCCATGTTGAGCTTGGCGGCCGGCACACCCAGGTCGTTCAGAAAGATGTTGGCGGCCTGCTCGGCGCTGCCCCCGGGCTGGCACTCCCAAGGTTGCGGATTGTTGGGGTCCGGAAAGACCGGCGAGTTGAGCTGCCCGTCGTCGGTCCAGGGCCCCGCACAGTCGTACATCATGACGTTCCAAAAATCGATCGCAGGCGTCACGTTCTGGTAGTCGTAGGCAGTCGATCCCCATGGCGGAACGTCGGCGGAGAGCAGATATTGGGGGCTGGGGAAAGTGCGGCGCAGTCCCGTCATCAGGCGGTAGAACATCTGCGTGTCGGTGGTTGAGGCGGGATATTCCCAATCGATATCCAGACCGTCGTAGCCGTTCTTGGCGATGAAGGTCTGCAAGTTCGCCAGCAGGGTTTGGAGACCGCCGGTGGTGGTCTCGAGCCCCGTAAAATCTCCACCCAATAGCAGCATCACCTTCACTCCCGCAGCGTGCGCTTTGGCGATGAGCGCCGGCTCCAGGAACGGGGGGTCGGTTGGTACGCTAAGGCTGCCGTCGGCATTAAAACCGACTCCGGCGTGGTTGATGTGGGTCAGCTTGCCAAACGGAATCTGGGCCGAGCTGTAAGGCGGAGTTTGGGTCCTGCTCCAGTAGCCGTAGTCGCCCACCAATCTTTTGGATGTGGGCTGCTGGGCGTGAACTGGCAGCATGGCCAGGCCACACAAGATGCAAGCTCCTAAGCCTGCTGAAAATCGAGTCATGCGAATGCCTCCCTCAGGGTGTAATGTACACCCGTTCGGCGTGCAGGCGCTACTGCTACGGGGTGGTGGTGCGGCACACTTATTGAGGTTCGCTAATACAGTGACAATTCCGGCGACAAATGTGCACTTTCCATCGGGCTGATGTGGGGCGGCCAATCTGGGCCGCAGCCGCCTTTTCAGGCGGCCAGGGCCGGCTGAAAGCCGGCTGCCGGCAGAATGCCGGCAGAATGCCCGCCCCACAAGCATATCTGGCCGCGGGTGCTGCAATCCGCCGGATCAAGTCGCGTCGCGGTAATCTCCACCTTGTCTGTACATGGCAATGGCCCGTAGTACACTGGTCGGAATGGACGATCTGCGCATTGAGTCATGGCCTGGAAGCCGGGATGGAATTCGCGTCCTGAAACTGATCGGGCCGTTCACCCTGAAGCACGTTTTCGAGTTTCAGACGGCTGTCCGCCAGGACCCCGCCCCGCTGACCGTCATCGACCTGACCGCGGTACCGTACATGGACTCGGCGGCCCTGGGCTCGTGGATGGCTTGGTAGTCTCGTGCGCGTCTGTGGCGGAAGCCTAAGGCAATCTGGCGAGCGGCGCTTCAGCGTAGCGGCTACGCAATGCCGGCCGGTTTACGCAGCCAAAGGTAACAGTGGTTGCCGATCCGTCGCGCGTCGGCAGACCGCAATAACAGGAGGTCCGCGTACCGCAGCGGAAACAGCAACCATCCGCCGACCCCATGCGCGACTACCCGCCAGGCGCGGTACGGCAGCAGCAGCTTGATGTACTCGAGCACGATCGCCAGTAGCGTGGCGGTCGGGCCCGTGCGCCATCCTTCGGCCACGACTTCCAGAGGTCCGGCCAGCTCTTTCAGGCCGTCGAGCGAGAACCTTCGAAAGTCCTTCGGGTACTCGTGGAATGGATGACAAAATGGCGTCACCAGGTGCGCGTAGCCGCCGGGCGCCAGCACGCGCTCGATTTCACGCATCACCTGCGCAGGGTCGCGTACGTGCTCCAGTACCGCGTCGCATTCCACGCGTTGAAATACGCCGGAAGGAAAGGGAAGCTGGTGTGCGTCCGCGGCGGCGTCCACTCCCGGCACCGCGAACAAGTCGATGTTCACGTAACCTTGGACCACCCGGCCGGCCCCTCCGATGTAGAGATTCCACCGGCCAAGGGGAAAGTCCTTCGGCTCGGCTGGATTCACGATGAAGGGGGCAGGAGGCTCCAGCCAGAGCAACAAGCGGTCGCGCCAGTGTTGCGAAGCTCGTTTGCGGTAGCGCGCTTCGAGATCCATGGTCGGACAGGCTTCAGCCTGTCATCGGGCCGCCAATAGCTTACGGCAGCGTTTCCCGCGCCACCTTGTCGGCCTGTTCCGCGCGGAAGCGCTTCAGCTTCTCGCGCAACTCGGGCCGCGAATTCGCCAGAATCGCGATGGCCAGCAACGCGGCATTGCGCGCGCCCGGCGTGCCGATCGCCAGCGTGCCGACCGGAATGCCGCCCGGCATCTGCACCGTGGAAAGCAACGAATCCAGGCCCTTCAGCGCCGCGCTCTCCATGGGAACCCCCAGCACCGGCAGCACCGTCTGCGCCGCCAGCACTCCGGCCAGATGCGCCGCGCCGCCCGCGGCCGCCACGATTACCTCAAACCCGCGCGATTCCGCTTCCGCGGCGTATTGCGAAGCAAGCTGCGGCGTGCGATGCGCGGAGAGCACCCGGCACTCGTGCGGGACGCCGAATTGCGTCAGCGTCTCGTCGCAATGGCGCATCGTCTCCCAGTCGGACTTGCTGCCCATGATCACGGCCACCAGCGGCTGCGGCATAGCTACTCGCCCTGGGCCAGCGTGTAGCCCGCTTTCCCGTCATAGTTGCGCAGGTTCTCGGTCTTGACGATTTCCATGCCCGTTTCGGCGATGCGGCCCAGCAGGGCGACAATCTGCGCCTGCGTCACTCCGCCGGCCGAGGCGAACCGGCAGCGGTAATTATCCGTGCAGAAGATATCCGGCTGTGCGTCGGGCCAGATCTTCACGCCGCGATTCGACATCATGGTGAGCGTCATCTGTTCGCCGGCCGTTGCCTGGAGCGCCGCCGCGAGTTTGTCGTTATCGAGCGACGGCCAGTTCACGTAGACATCCACGCCCACCAGATCCACCTTGGGTTCGGGCCGGCTGGCAGACTGGCGAGCCGCCACGGCGGGGGGCGCGGCCGCGTAAGTCACCGGCTTCAGCGTGTTGGGCTTTTGTCCCAGCCGCGCCACCACCGCTTGCGCAAATTCCTTGGTGCCTACCTTCTCCTTGCTGGACCCCTCCGTGAAAATGTCGTACGTATGGATGCCATCCTCGACGGTGCGCAGCCACGCGTTGTGCACGCGCGCCGCGGCTTCCGGCTGATTGATATGCACCAGCATCAGCACCGCGCCCAGCAGCAGACCCGACGGGTTGGCCAGGTTCTGATTGGCGCGGCGCGGCGCGGAGCCGTGGATGGCTTCGAACATGGCGCAATGGTCGCCGATATTCGCCGAACCCGCGATCCCCACCGACCCGGCGATTTGCGCGGCCACGTCGGATAGAATGTCGCCATACAGATTGGGCATCACGATGACGTCGAAAGTCTCCGGCGTATCCGCCATCTTGGCGGCGCCGATGTCCACGATCCAGTGTTCGTTCTGGATGTCCTTGTACTCCGCGGCGATTTCGTCAAAGACCTTGTGGAAGAGACCGTCGGTCATCTTCATGATGTTGTCTTTGGTGAAGCAGGTGACCTTCTTGCGGCTGTGGCGGCGCGCGTACTCGAAGGCATAGCGCACGATCTTCTCGCAGCCGGGCCGCGTGATGAGCTTCAGGCATTGCATGGCGCCGGGGCTGAGCTGGTACTCGATGCCGGCGTAGCAATCTTCTTCGTTCTCGCGCACGATCACCAGGTCCATGCCCGGATGCAGCGTGTCGATGAACGGGTGGTAGGACACGCACGGCCGCACGTTGGCGTACAGGCCCAGGGTCTTGCGCGCGGTGACGTTGAGGCTCTTGAAGCCGCCGCCCTGCGGCGTGGTGATGGGAGCTTTCAGAAATACTTTGGTGCGGCGCAGGGACTCCCAAGCGCTCGGTTCGATACCCGCGGTATTGCCGCGCAGGTAGACCTTTTCACCGATTTCGATGGTCTCGATGTCGAGGGCCGCTCCGGAGGCTTCCAGGATGTGCAAGGTCGCGGCCATGATTTCGGGGCCGATGCCGTCGCCGTGCGCGACTGTAATGGGGGTTTTGTTGGACATAGGGAAATCTAAACATATAGGATTGCGGCGGGTGACGCAACCGCTGGACGCGGGATCATTGTTGAGAGCTTCGGCAGGCGTCCACGAAAACCCGCGGTGTCACGATCTTGGTTTGGCCAAAGCGTTTCGGTTGTCATCGGGATCGTCGCAGATTCTTACAGCGGCGGTGGGTGTCACAACGACACATCGCCGCCACAGAAGCGGCAGGAAACCCTCCAGCTCGGTTTCGGTCCAGCCGAACTTTCGGGCCAACACTTCCGCAACCTCTTCCATGATCGGGTGTGAAATGCAAAGTTCCAGTGTGTCTTGGGCCTCGATCGCATCGAAAACCGCTTGCGGCACTCCGCCGAAGACCAAGGCGGAAATGTAGACGTTGGAGTCTACGATGATTCTGGTCACTTGGTTTTTTTGTTACCGTTCTTGGCGCGCTTCTCCTCGCGGTATTCGTGAACGAGACGGGTTACATCGTCCTGCGCGATGCCAAGGGCTTGGGCTTTGGGCTGGGCGATGGCCTGAACTCGCTGCCAATACTGCTCGGAAGCGATACGTTTCAGGCCTTCACGGAAGACACCGCTGAGGCTGCGGTTGGTGGCTCGGGCCAGGCGCTCGGCGACCTTCAGGTCCGCCGGCGACATCGAAATGGACACGGTTTTGGTGGTTCGCATCTTGGTCTTGCTGGTTAATACTGAGTATTATTATAGCCTCAGCAGCAGCCATCAAGTCGCGAGTGAATACGCCAGGTCAACGCGCGTTAACAGGTCAACGCGCGTTAAAAGGCCGGACCCGTCAAAGAAGGTCGGCGGAGCGCGATGCGACGATGGGGCAGGCGCTTTCGCCCGCCAGTTTCGGCACGGTCCCCCGGAACAACAAAGGCCCGCCTCTTGCAGGCGGGCCTTGTCTTGAACCATCCTCGTTTCCCGGCCCGGCAGAGACCGGCAACTCTGCATCGCCTAATTGAACGGACGGTTCAGCCTACGGCTTGCATTGCACCGCTAGCGCCCCGGCGAGACGCTTCGCGTGGACTGGTATGTCCAGCTCAGCTTTGAGAAATCGAGCGGAGTGGCGGGGTTGGTCAGGACCGTGAACGTGCCGCTGCTGGCGGCCTGACTGTTGGCCGGGGCCAACGCGAAATTCAGTGCGCCTTGCCCCATCACCTGAATACTGGAAGGATCGAGGCTCGTCAGATTGGCCGTGATGGGGCCCACGGCCGTCGTCTCCCTGTTCAACAGATCGGCCCGGTACGTCATGTACGACTGCGTGCCTGTAACGGCTATCTGCCTCACGAGAGAGTAATTGACCATGTCGAGGTTGGCAAAAGGGGCCCCCATGTTTTGGGACTGCCCGGGCACGCTATTGGTAAAAGACACTTCGTTGATGCCAGGTCCCATCTCAGCAGCGACGCAGCCGGGAATTGGCTGGCAGCCGGCGCTCGGCGTGCTTGCGCCATTCACCGTGACTGCCGGCGCCGCATAGCCGGTTGGCACCGTTTCCGTAACGGTCTCCGAGGTTCCAACCTCGAACCTGCCAGGGACTAGGGCGCAATAGCCGCCTTGGTCCAGGGGGCCCGCCTCCACCGTAAAAGGCGTTCCCGCGTTTACCGTGAAAGTAAAAGGCGTATTGGCGGCAACACCCGCGCCGGCTATCTTGCAGACCTTCATCTGACCGGGCGGAGCTTCATAATTTGTAAAAGTCGCGATGGTTTCCGTCGAGGTGTCGCCCGCGGTGGCGGATGGCACCACAAGTACGGTGGCGGTTCGTGTTTGCAGGTCGTACGATTCCAGGAGATTCTCCTTTTGGGATCTCGGCGGCGCACTGTAGCCGAACGCCGTGATCGCGCTGACACCGACGCCTTGCACCGGCAGTTCGGTAATTGTGGCCGTTTGGGGAGCAACCGGAATAGGTCCTGAGCACTCGCCAACGGGAACCATGAGCGGATTTGCGCTGCTGCTGAAAGCGCTCCCCGACACGGTGAAGCTGTAGATTCCGTTAGCGGGGACCGGGTTCCTGGTGGACGACGATTTACAAACCTCAACGTAACCCTCGGGACCGAAGGCTAACCCGCCCGCGCCGTAGGTGCTATTCCCACAGCCTTGGCAGCCGTTGAAATCGATCTGAAAGGGAAGCTCTCCTATTTCCGCAGCACTGAGCTGAGGCGTGAAATTGAATGTCGCGAGGCCGGCGTTATCGCTGCTGGCTACGTGGTCGAAGACCACATACAGCGTACCCGTCGGACCAAAGGCAATCTCCTGCACATTGCTTATGAGCGCGATGTCGCCATAAGTAAAGGCGGCGATTGCGGTAGCGGTGCCGATGGTGACGACAGTATCGTTAGAGCGATCGCTTCCAAGAAGGACACCGTTTGAAAAGGCAAGGCCCAGGATTTGAAGTGGAACACGAACGCCGACGCCCTGGTAATATACGCTGCCTACGAGAGTCAGCGTCGGCGGCCCCGAACCGAGATTGATCTTGACCAGTTCCTGCGCCCCATAAGCATTCACTACATAGAGATTCTCGGTTCCATCGAAAGCCATGCCGCTCCATTCGTTCTGGATGGAGCCCTGGGCGTAGTAAGGCAGCGTGAGCAGAGGGATTGTTGCACCTGTGTTCAGATTCACCGTGACCAGAACACCTTGCGCGGTGATCCCATACATCAAACCGTCGATGTTATCGTAGGCAAGCCCGCGGATTTCCGCTGTTTGTCCTCCGGCTCCCTGCAGGGTAGTCGGCCCGATTGCCGTCGCGGTGAATATGCCTCCCACGAGAGGCGCCCCGAGGTCGACGGACATCAGGGTGTTGGTGTCGCTGGTTGGGCTTGTTCCGCTAACATTGTTTTGCGTCACAATGTAAAGAATCGGGTTCGCTCTTGCGCCGGATGGCAGTCCGGCGGCCAGGAGCAGCGGCATCGCTGCCGCGATTGCGAGATTGAACCTGAAGTGTCCGTGCCGCGAAACTTCGCGGCCGGGTTGTTTTACGGCTGCTGTGATTTGACTCGTCATACGCTCTTCTCCTTAATTAACTTGGCCGGATCTTCCCCGGCTAATGGCCCGCACCTCTCCGCCGACGGGCATCTGGCCGGGATTTTGCGGCCCGGCCAGATCGTCAGCGGAATCGCATGCCGGACGGCGGCCTCTAATGCCCCGGCGAGATGCTCCGCGTGGACTGGTACGTCCAGCTCAGCTTTGAGAAATCGAGCGGAGTGGCGGGGTTGGTCAGGACCGTGAACGTGCTGCTGCTGGCGGCCTGACTGTTGGCCGGAGCCGACGCGAAATTCAGCGCGCCTTGCCCCATCACCTGAATACTGGAAGGATCGAGGCTCGTCAGACTGGCCGTTATGGGGCCCACGGCCGTCGTCCCCCTGTTCAACAGATCCGCCCGGTACGTCATATACGACTGCGTACCCGTAACGGCTATCTGCCTCACGAGAGAGTAATTGACCATGTCGAGGTTGGCAAAAAGGGCCCCTATGTTTTGCGACTGTCCGGGCACGCTATTGGTAAAAGACACTTCGTTGATGCCAGGTCCCATCTCGGCAACGACGCAGCCGGGGGTTGGCTGGCAGCCGGCGCTCGGCGTGCTTGCGCCATTCACCGTGATCGCCGGCGCCGCATAGCCGGCTGGCACCGTTTCCGTAACGGTCTCCGAGGTTCCAACCTCAAACGTGCCGGGGACTAAGGCGCAGTAGCCGCCCTGGCCCAGGGGACCCGCCTCCACCGGAAAAGAGGTTCCGGCAATCACCGTGAAAGTAAATGGCGTATCGACGGCAACACCAGCACCGGCGATCTTGCAGACCTTCAGTTGACCGGGCGGAGCTTCGTAATTTGTGAAAGTCACGAGGGTTTCCGTCGAGGTGTCGCCCGGGGCGGACGGTGGCACCAAGAGTACCGTGGCGTTTCGTGTTTGCAGGTCGTACGATTCCATGAGATTTTCCGGCAGGGAGTTCGGCGGCGCACTGTAGCCTACCGCCGTGATCGCGCTGACACCGACGCCTGGCGCCGGCAGTTCGGTCACTGTGGCCGTTGCGGTGCTAATCGGGATAGGTCCTGAGCACTCGCCAACGGGAACCATGAGCGGATTTGTGCTGCTGCTGAAGGCGCTACCGGTCACCGTGAAACTGTAGACCCCGCTAGCTGGGACCGGGTTTGTGGTGGACGACAATTTACAAACCTCTATGTAACCGTCCGGCGGCGTGAAGCTGCCCTGCAATACTACACCTGTGTAGATGGATTCGTTGTACACGACAAGCGTGAGGGTATTCACGGGCAAGAAGCCTGTCGTGATGGTCACGGTGGGGCTGAGCGGCGACCATCCCGTCCAACACGTGTTCGGCGCCCCGTTGAGACCGATTTGGTTGCCGTTGAGGTAGGCGCACACCCAGTTGTCCGCCGCTACGCTGAAGCTGAGCACCCCGGCGTCGCCACTGAAGGTTGCTTGATACGTATAGTATCCCCTGGCGTACTCAGTTCCACCGGGATCGCCCTTAGAAGACGGTTCGGTCGCGATCCAGTGAAGCCCTGAGGGCGCTGGGCCCCAAACAGGGTCTCCAATTGGCACCGCCGGCCCGGAGGTGTTGCCGGTCGGCGCGAGGGTTTTGTTTGGGTTGGGCACAATGTTCCAGATTGGATCGGATGCCGTGCCTACCGTTCCCGGAGCCTGGCCCGTTCCCAGGTTGCACGGGACGCTAGCGGGAGTGCCGACACATGCGACGGGGGTCTGGCCCGCAAGCCCGCCGGCGCCAATTGCCAGCAGCGCAGCACAACCTGCCAACATCCCGATTCTGTAAGTTTTCACTTTCGCTATTCTGTATGTTTTCATTTTCGTTTCTCCTTTGCCGTTTGTCTGTTGAAGACCCACTCACCCAGAGATGCACCATCCCGATCCCGATCTTTTGCTTCGCCCGGCAAGGCCGGATAAAAGTTGGTGCCGAGGAGAGTTTCAGGTCCCCCTCTCACTCATCAAATGCGCGAATCGCGGAAAACGGGGTCATTATCGGTAACCGGCTTGTAACAATTGCGGGACTTGTGTCACAATCAATCAGCCGAGGGTTTTGTGGGTGTGAACCGGGGAGGGGAACGATGACGAGCCTGCCGGACCTGCTATGGGAATCAAAACAAGGCCCGCCGTCTGCTTCCGCACCCGCGTTCGTAGACCTGGTCTACGACGAGCTGCACCGCTTGGCGTCGTCCCTGCTCCGCCACGAACGGGCCGCCCACACTCTGCAAACCTCCGGCCTGGTGAACGAGGCCTTCCTGCGGCTTTCGGCGGCGCGATCCCTGCGCGTGGAGGACCGCCAGCACTTCCTGCGCATTGCCGCCCGTTCCATGCGCCAGATCCTGATCGATTACGCGCGCAGCCGCGGTACGCAAAAGCGCGACGGCCTGGAGCGCGTCGATCTGGATGCCTGCCAGGCTGAACTGATTTCCTCGGAACGGACTGAGGATCTTCTGGCGTTGGATGCCGCGCTCGGTCGCCTGGCCAGGATGGATCCGCGGCAGGCGCAGATCGTCGAGTTGCGCTTCTTCGCCGGGCTATCGGTGGAAGAGACGGCGGAAAACCTGGGCATTTCCGAGAAGACCGTCAAGCGCGACTGGTCCGTGGCGCGCGCCTGGCTCCGCGGGGCCATCGAAGGCAGCCACGGCGCATGAACCCGCCCAATGCGGAGGCGCCCGGCTGGCAGCGCGTGAAGGAAATCTTCGCGGAGGCCAGCGACCTGCCGGCCGGCGAGCGGGCCGCCCACGTGCATCGAGCCGCGGCGGGCGACCAAGCCGTGGAACATGAGGTGCTGCGTCTCCTGCGCCTGGATGAAGGCGCCGAGGAATGGATGGCGGGCTTGCGGCCGTCCACCGAAGTGGTGCAATCGGCAGCCGAGCTGCACGCCTTTTTCCCCGGCCAGGTGCTCTTCGCGCGCTACGAAATCCAGCAGTTCCTGGCCGTGGGCGGCATGGGTGAGGTTTACAGCGCCCACGATCTGCAGCTTGACCAGCGCATCGCCATCAAGGTGATCGCCGGTGAATTGGCCACCGCCGACCAACTTTCGCTTCTGAAGCGCGAGGTGCAGGCCGCGCGCCGCATTCAACACGCCAACGTTTGCCGCGTCTTCGATCTGGTCCAGACAGAGGTCGCGCGCGGCCGAGGCGCGGTCTTCCTGACCATGGAGTTGCTGGAAGGCGAGACGCTCAGCCAGAAGCTGCACCGCGAAGGCGCACTCACCGAGCGCCAGGCCATGCCGCTGATCCGGCAGATGGTAGCGGCGCTCTCGGCGGCGCACCAGGCGGGCGTGATCCACGGCGATTTCAAAAGTTCCAATGTGATGATCGTGCCGCGCGAAGGCGGGTCGGCGCGCGCGGTGGTCACCGATTTCGGGCTGGCGCGGCGGATGGCGCCGGGACGCGGGCAGACGCTGCTGTCGTCATCGCTGAGCAGACTGGCCGGCTATGGCACTCCCGCCTACATGTCGCCGGAGCAGATCCAGGGCGGCAAGGCCAGCCAGGCGGCCGACATTTATGCGCTGGGCGTGGTGCTCTACGAGATGCTGACCGGCGAGTTGCCGTACGGCGAGGACTCGCCGCTGGCCATGGCGGTGAAGAAATCCCGCGAGCCTCCCGTGGCGCCGGAATCGCTGTCGCCGGCGCTGCGGCGAACCTGGTCCGCCGCGATCCTCAAGTGCATGGCGGCCGAACCGGCCCGGCGCTTTCCGGATGTGCGCGAGGTGCTCACGCATCTGGAAACGCGCACCCGCAGAGGGCTGTGGTGGAAGCTGATTCGCAGGCGGCATCGCCGGTTGCTGCGCATCGGCGCGGCCGTGGCCGGCGTAGCGGCCGTCATCGTGTTGGCCCGATGGCTATGGCCGGCCGAGCCCGGCGCGCAGGCCGTGGCGGATTGGCAGCAGGGCGTGTACGATCTGCAGGCCGGGGAGTCGGTCGCCGCGGCGCGCCGTCTGGAGCGGGCGCTCGCCCAACATCGGCTCCCGCCGGTGGCGCACGCGTATCTCGCGTGGGCCTGGCACGAGTTGGGATTCACCGCCAAAGCCGAAACCGAGCTATCGGCCTCGGGCCGCAAGCCGTTGCAGCCCGACGCGGATCGCCAGTTTGAGCAGGCCGCCGCGGCCATATTGCATGGACAGCCGGCGCAGGCTCGCGCAATCCTGGCGCACAGAGGCGTATTGGCCGACCTGGCGTTCATTGACGATCGACTGGGCCGTCCCACGGCGGCGGAGGAATGGAAGAGGGTTGCGGCCCAGTTTCCGAATCACCCGGCCGCGCATCTACGCGTAGCCCAATGGCTCGCCAGGCAAGGCCAATGGAAGCAAGCCGAGCGCGAATTCATCCTGGCGGAGACCTACTTCAGCGCTCTGGGCGATACCGATATGGTGCGCGCGGTTTCCGCCCGCCGCGGCTTCGCACGCGTCGAAAGCGGAGATCTCGACCAGGCTCGAGATGACCTGCCGTCGCTCTTCAGCCTGCAGCCGCGTCTGCCCAATACAGGCTATGCGCCTTGCGAGCGAACCGTCACGCTGATGTCGGGACAGGACGACAATTTCGCGCTGCCGGTCGATCCGATCCCTTACGTGAGTCCGGGCTTCGACGCCGACAAGAAACGGGCCACCGAAGAGCATCACAAGCAGTTTAATGAGGAACTCGACGACGTGACCCTATATGCCTCTATCATTCTCCCGCGGCTCACATTCTGCCAGGGCCGGATCGAGATTCACATGCGCAAGGGAAAATCGGGTTATCAAAACGACTCGGTGGGTTACGGAGTCGCCCCCTGGGGTAATGACCGCACTTTGCCGAATTCGGGTCCCCTGTTCATTTGGGCCGACAGGCCCGACGAAAACGAAAGGTTGTATACGGTGGGGATACCCGGGGACTTTCTGCTGGATGTGCAGCGGGCGCAATTCTCCAAGAAAGTGACTTCTCTCGATTTCACCATCGGCGACGATACCACCGTCGACTACATCAAGCTCACGCTGATCTATTAAGATGCAAACTCTGCGCCTGATCATTCTGGTGGGGATCGCTTATGGCGCGCGCGCCCAATCCGGATGCGTTTCCGCGCCGCCTGGCATCTCGGCATGGTTCACTTTCGACGAGCCGCTGTTTCGCCAGCCGGGTGACCACCGCCCCCAGCGGGTACCGGGTTTGGTTGGCTCCGCGCTTCGCTTCAACGGCATCGACCAGTACTTCGAACTCCCCGCGTCTACGCCTGGCTTGGACGTGGGCGAAGACAACTTCACCATCGAGCTGTGGATCCGCACGAAGCAGTCCGTAAATACGCCGCCCAGTATCGTGGACAAGCGCGGCCATCAGCCGATAGGCTACCTGATCTACATTTACCAGGGACGCCCTGGTCTGCAGCTCACTGACGGAGGCTCGGTGAGCGGCGCGGGTGCCGGAACCGGAATCGCCGACGGGCGCTGGCACCATGTGGCCGGCGTCGTGAAGCGTCTGCCACCGCAGGCGGCTGCCATGTTTTTGGACGGAGTGCGCCAGGACCAGGCCACGCGATACGCCACCTTGTCGAACCTGGATGTTCCACAGCCCCTCTGGCTCGGTCGCCACCACGCCAACAGATTAGTGGACCGCGAAAACATCTATTTCCAGGGTGATATCGACGAGCTGACTTTCTACCGGCGCGCGCTGACCACGGCGGAGATCCGATCCATCTTTCGCGCCGGCGCCCACGGAAAGTGCCACGCCAATCCGCCGAGCCGCGCACGTCAGTAAGCGGTACCCGCACCACCGGACGATCCTACACTCCCATAAATATGGGACAATGGCGACCGATGAAGACGACCCTGGAAATCCCGGACGACCTCTTCAGGCGGGCCAAGTCGGCGGCGGCCGAGCAAGGCATTCCGCTCCGGGAACTGGTGTCGGAGGCGATCGCGGGAGACTTGCGTGCCCGGGGATCCAGCGACAAGCCCTGGCTCAAAACGTTCGGCAAGCTACGGGGCCTGCGCCACGAGACAGTGCGCATTAACCGGATTATCGAGGAGCAGTTTGACCAGATTGAACCCGAGGACTGGCAGTGATCCTGGGCCAAAGTGGGGCGGACGCCCGCGTCCGCGCGCGACCCCCTGGTCGCGCTCCCGGTCATTGTGTTGGGCGAATTCAAATATGGCATCCGGCAGTCGCGTCACCGGTCGCGATATGAAAGATGGCTAGCCGAGGTGATCGCGAGTTGCCGCGTGTTGGTGGTGGACGAGGGCACGGCCGGGCTGTACGCCGAGGTCCGCGACGAGCTGAAGCGCAGCGGCCGCCCGATACCTGGCAATGACCTATGGATTGCGGCGTTAGCGCGTCAGCACGCCTTGCCGGTAATTAGCCGCGACCAGCACTTCGATTCTGTTCCGGGACTGAAGCGGGTCGGCTGGTAGAACGCTGCCTCCCTGGTCTTGCACTACCGCGCCATCAGCCGCGCCATAATCCGGCTCAGCGGCGCATCCGCTGGCGGCAGCGAACCGCAAGCCTGCGTGCCCGCCGTCCAGAGTTGCTCGGCCACCGACGCGTTGTTCTCTATCGCGTCGCTGTACGATGGCGGCCGCCTCCCCTTCGCCAAGAACTTCCGCGCGCTTGCCATCTGGTCCTTCAGCGAACCCGGCGGCGCCCCTGCGGAACACTGATCCAGCACATCGAGAACCCCGGCCAGCACCGCCTGGCTGCGCCCGTACCGCTCCGCCGCCCCCAGTCCGCGCCGCATCGGATCGAGCGCCAGGATTTGCGCCGCCGCATCCAGCCGCTTCTGAACCGCGGTGTCGTTAGGGTTCAAGCGCAACGCGGCGCCCAGCGCATCCCGCGCCGCCGGATAATCCGCCAGCGCATATTCCGCCTCGCCCAGACCAGCCCAAGCCTGCTGATCCTGCGCATCGTGCTCGATCAGATCCCGGAACAGGTTGGCCGCTTCCCGCGCCAGCCCATGCTCGAGCGAAAGCAGAGCCACCTGTTTCTTAACAGAAAGGCCGCCGGGTCCCACCGCCGGTATCGAGAGCAGCTCCGCTTGAGCCTGCTGCCGCCGGCCCGCCTTGCCCAGTGCCTGAATCAGCTCGAGGCGCGCCTGAATGCGCCGGTCGGCGGCGGTGTTGGCTGGCCAGGCGCCGTCGATCGCGTGGTGATAGTAGCCCACCGCCTCGTCGATGCGGTGGGCTACTATCACCA
>Ga0224555_1003101_pt1 | contig 17851 bp, 16 predicted proteins | sample 714S23034metaG_FD_180687 | JGI IMG/M metagenome (GOLD analysis project Ga0224555, IMG submission 180687) | Peat soil microbial communities from Stordalen Mire, Sweden - 717 S2 30-34 | ecosystem: Environmental > Terrestrial > Soil > Wetlands > Peat | place: Sweden: Norrbotten County, Stordalen...
TCGTCGTCCAGGCATTGCGTCATCTGGGCAAAGAAAACGTTGGGACGCACGAGATGGAAGTGCTGCGGGCGGCGCTCACGCCGTCCGAGAGGAAGAAATTCGTCCGGGATGCCAGATTCGGCGTGGATTGGATTTATGAAGTTGCGAGCCGGATTGCAGTGGAGACCGCGTGAACAAAGTTGCATGAATGACGAAACGTGACCGCGCGGACTTGTTCGCCGAAACGGCGGAGAGACGGGACCTTTCTGAACCCTTCGTTGAATAAGACTTTTGGGCCTGCTGGACGCTGAAACAGCTTTTTGAGATTGCCTTCGGACCGTGATTTCCGGTTTCCAAACTAGACACAAGGTCCATACGAAATGAACCTCAGAGGTCAACGCGCTTGGACCGGCGAAACGAGGATTTCTATTGCATTTCACGCCGTGAAATGATTTATTACATTATATGGACAGAATTAAACCGCGCTGGTTTAGCAGTAATATCCAAGCCGCCTTGCGAGTCCTGCCCGTTACCGTCTTGACGGGCGCGCGGCAGACCGGAAAGACCACGCTGACTCGGGCGATAGAGCCAGCGCGGACCTACTTCACTCTCGACGACGTCGGAATTCTCGACCAAGCAGAGCGCAATCCCGATTCGCTGCTTTCGACCCGCCCAGTCATTCTCGATGAAGTCCAGCGAGCGCCGCAGATCCTGCTTGCCGTCAAGCGTGCTGTTGACACCGGCCGTCGCGCCGGAGATTTCCTCCTGACTGGCTCGGCCAATCTCCTGTTGATGAAGCAGGTGGCGGAGACGCTGGCTGGCCGCGCCATCTACCTCGATCTGCCGCCGTTTTGCCCAACCGAGTGGCAGGAGCGCAAGGGCGCGCTGTCGCCACTGGATCGTTTGTTCGCCGCGGATTTCGATTGGCGTGAATGGCCGGATGAACCGGGCGACTGGACGCGATGGCTCCTGCGGGGAGGCTTTCCGCCTGCACTTGAAATTGCTTCGGAAGCAGACCGCGGCCTGTGGTTTGCCGCCTATGTGCAGACCTATCTGGAGCGGGATTTGCGCCAGTTGAGCGCCATCTCCAGCCTGCCCGATTTTCAGCGCTTGATGATGTTGGCCGCACAACGGACCGGCAAACTGCTCAACCAGGCTGACCTGGCGCGCGATGCGGCGCTCAGCCATCCGACCGCACACCGGTATTTGAACCTGCTTGAGACCGGATGCATGATCACGCGCCTCCGTCCTCTGGGGACCAATCCCACGGCGGCGCTGGTGAAAGCGCCGAAGTTGCTTTGGACAGATTGCGGGCTTGCTGCTTGGCTTGCCGGAATCAGATCGTCTGCCGACGTAGCGGCGAGAATGGACAGCGGATTCTGGTTGGAACAAACCCTTTTTCAGACACTCGAGACCTGGCGATCCCTCGATCCCCGTCAACGCAAACTGCATTTCTGGCGTAACCGTACAGGTCACGAAGTGGATTTCATCCTGGAAGAAGCCGGGAAGTATGTGGCGCTGGAGATCAAGTCGAGCAGTCAGGTAACGGCCAGCGACGCAACCGGCATTCGCGCCTTCCGAGAAGATTTGAAGCGCAAATCTTCTCTGGTCCGGGGAGTGGTGCTGCATAGCGGCAAAGCGCGTCCGCTTGAGGATGGCATTCTCGCGCTACCTTGGGGATGGATGGTGCCGACATCATAGAACTGAAGGTCACCGTCGATTCATGTGCGGGATTCAACTCCATCGGAGAGATCTTGCAAGCTGTATTCTGAGAGCAATAACGAAAAAGCATGGTAAGGACTCGTCACGCCTGGCTATGCTGCGTATCCCTGTTGAAGATCATCATGAGAATGGCAGTCAAGCTATTTTACTGGCGATTTCCTCAAATTGGCGGGCTTCGGCAAAATGAGACTTCGCCTGTTTCCTATAAGCCACAGCTCGATGGCTGCCGCCGCTTCTGCCTGGGACTGAACTCGCAAGGTGCATTCCCACACAGTGGCAACCCGCCAGCCCATTTTCTTGAGATCCACGATGTTTCTGTTGTCCCTTGCGACGTTCTGGGCGAATTTCTCCGCCCAGAATACGGCGTTTGAGGAAGGAGTCGTGCTCCACCAGCAGTCAGCGTGACGATGCCAGAAGCACCCATGCACAAAGATGACTGCTTTATACTTGGGGAACACAATATCCGGCTTACCCGGCAGTCCCGCAACATGAACGCGGTAGCGGAATCCGGCGGAATGAAGCGCCGAGCGGATCGCTTTCTCCGGCTTTGTGTCCTTGCCACGAATTCCAGCCATCATTCGTGAACGAGTCGCCTTGTCTACGGTGTCTGCCATTGCCGCATTCCCCTGACCGTACCTATCATTATGATTGCAGAACTCATCGAAGAGAAAGAGTACGAGAATGAGCAGGAAACCGGGGGAATTCGCGGTAGTGGATCTTTTTGCCGGTCCAGGGGGATTGGCAGAGGGATTCTCCTCGGTCGTTGCGCCGGATGGGAAAAGGCCATTCAAAATCGTTTTGTCGGTCGAGAAGGAACGAGCAGCGCACTCGACGCTCCTTCTCAGAACGTTCCTTCGCCAATTTAGCGACGGCTTTCCTCCGGAATACTATTCCTTTCTGAATTGCGGGACCGCTGAACCTGATTGGGAGAAACTGTACCCGAGGGAGTGGAAGGCAGCAAATCACCACGCGCTACTGCTGGAGTTGGGGAAGAAAGAGACAACCAAGCTCCTGTATGAACGAATCGACGAGATTCATGAAGAGTATGGTGACAATACCATCCTGATCGGCGGACCACCTTGCCAGGCCTACTCACTGGTAGGACGTGCGCGGAATTGCGGAGTGGAGGGCTATGTTGCAGAAGATGACCCCAAGCATTTCCTCTACAAACAGTACATATTGATCCTCGAACGTCTGCAACCCGCCGCATTTGTAATGGAGAATGTGAAAGGGATGCTGTCCTCGTCCGTCAATAACGAGGGAATCTTCGCAAAGGTTCTAGCGGATCTTCGTTCGGCAGGAGATAAAGGCGGTTATCGTCTGATTGCGTTGGCTCCTCCAGAAGAACGGAGATTGGGCCTTTCTTCGCGGGAACCCAGCCCCACGGACTTCATCATTCGCACAGAAGACTTCGGGCTTCCGCAGGCCCGTCACCGAGTGATTGTGACGGGACTACGCCATGATCGTTTGAAGATTGACCAAGCCCATCTTGGCGCTGGACTCCTGAAACCATGCGGCCACCGCGCTGTAATCGAAGATGTTCTCGATGGCATGGCTAGACTGCGAAGTGGCCTGAGTCATCATGACTCTGCCGATCTTTGGGCACGAGAAATGCAAGGTGCGGTCAAGACCGTCATGTCAGCTTTCTCATCTTTCCCTCAGTCTGAGAAGCGCCGCCTCAAAGAGCGCACAGAAGAGTGCGCCCGTATCGTACAAGAAGAATCGAAACATCTTTTGCGGAGCGCCAGGCGTCCCAACGGCTTGGGCCTCAAATGCCCGTCGGCTTTGCGGCAATGGCTCTTGGATTCTCGACTCAAGGCTCTACCAAATCACGAGACAAGGGGACACATGGCCTCGGATCTTGCCAGGTATCTTTTCGCAGCTATTTACGGAGAAGTGAAATCGGTAACTCCCAAGGCAAACCACTTCCCGAATGTTCTTGCACCGGAACATAAAAGCTGGGCATCGGGTAACTTCAACGACCGTTTCCGAGTGCAGCTCCAGGGACAGCCATCCACAACTATTACGTGCCACATATCCAAGGATGGACACTACTTCATTCATCCTGACCCAACGCAATGCAGATCCTTGACGGTCAGAGAAGCCGCGCGCCTGCAAACGTTTCCTGACAATTACTTCTTCATGGGCAATCGAACTGAACAGTTTATTCAAGTTGGCAATGCCGTACCGCCGTTTCTCGCGAAACAGATCGGCGACGCAGTGTTGGCTCTACTCAGCTCGCGACAAGACGTAAAAAGCCAGTGGATTCATGTCTCTCCCACGGGAAAGAGAACCCTCGCTCCATCTTCAACCCGGCTAGGATAGGATTCAAACAACCACAACCTACTGCGGAAGATCGATCTGATGGATGATTTCAACGAAATATTCCTACCTCCGGCTGCTTCTGATCTGCTTGAGTCCATGCGGGCTCTCGGCTATTCCTTCGAGGCCGCTGTCGCCGATCTCCTCGACAACAGCATCTCTGCGAAATCCAGCTCAATCGACATAAAGTTCTCGCCACACGACAATCCCTACGTCTCCATTTTGGACAATGGGACGGGAATGCTGCCAGCCGATTTGACTGCGGCCATGCGTCATGGAAGCAAGAATCCAAATCTGGCGCGCAATGAACAAGACTTGGGAAGATTTGGCCTTGGCCTTAAGACGGCCTCTCTTTCTCAATGCAGGCGACTGACTGTTGTATCTCTGTGCGAAGGCTTTCTCAGTGGCCGATGCTGGGATTTGGATCATATCGCTGTTCGGCAAGATTGGATGTTGCTTCAGTTATCGGATGCCGAATTGACTGGTCTGCCTTGCATCGACCAACTACAGAGTCGCGGACATGGAACACTTGTACTCTGGCAGAATTTTGATCGCCTAGGAGCAGGAGAACATTCGATAGAACGGGCGTTCGGCAATCGGATGGATCTTTTGCGCGAGCACCTCTCGCTGGTATTTCATCGAGTATTGACGCCCGACGCAAACAACTCGGCAATCACAATCGCCATCAACAACAACCCCGTACGGCCGTTCGATCCGTTCCTTACCCGCAACAAGGCGACTCAGGCACTCCCTTTTCAGGATTTTTCGCTGGCTGGGGAACGGGTTCATGTGCAGCCCTATATCCTGCCACATATATCCAGACTTTCCAATGACGACTTGCGACTCGCCGGCGGCGAAGATGGTCTGCGTCGCAACCAAGGATTTTATGTTTACAGGAATCGCAGACTCATCAGCTGGGGATCATGGTTCCGACTTGTGCGACAAGAGGAATTGACAAAACTCGCCAGAGTCCAGGTAGACCTTTCAAACCAGCTCGACCACTTATGGAAGCTGGACATCACCAAATCGACGACCTATCCCCCGGAGGCACTGCGTGAAGGGTTGAAGCAAATCATTGGCCGAATCACGGAAGGGAGCAGGAATGTCTTTATGTTCAAGGGAAAAAAGGCCTCGAACGACAAGATAATTCACGCATGGGATCGCTCTATAGTGCGGGATGGAGTCTCCTACAGGATCAACCGGGAACATCCATTGCTGTCAGCCCTCAATCAAGAAATCCCTTTGCAAACACGCAATCTGCTGCACGATACGTTTGACCTGCTTGAGCAGATGATCCCTTTGGATGCAATTTATCTTGACCTGGCTTCACAAATTAGACCAGCCGTAACAACTGACGACGGCGCTATCAGAATCTCGACTCTCGAAGTTCTTGCAACCCAGATAGTTGCCTCCATTGGGAGGGATACAGATGCAGGCCAACGCTTTCTGGATATGCTCGCGTCAATCGAACCCTTCAGTTTTCATCCAGAAATTGCCAAAGAGATTGCAGCGAGGCTCAAATGCGTAACACCAATGTAAGTCTCATGGAGCGTGCGCTGCTGGTGCTCCTACCGAATGATCGCCCACCGACCGAAGGAGAGGTAAAAACACTTGCCACTCAGCTTCGCGCATCGTTCGCAATGGATGACGAGGAATTCGAGGGCCTACTGCGCCAGGTCTACACGAAAGTTTCCATTTCAATGGATATGGGAGTTGCGCTGGTATCCGAGCATCGGCCTTGGCTCAACGCCAGAAAACCGTCAATTGACCCGTTCTACTGGCAACGCTTTCAAAAGCTCCTTTCAAAAAAGGACTGGCCCCCTCAAGTGGTTGGTACACTCGATCGTGTATCAGACGAGATTCTCGATCTGTTGGGGAACCCGGCTCAGACGGATCACTGGGAACGTCGCGGCTTGGTTGTTGGAGATGTCCAATCTGGCAAGACTGCAACCTATACCGCATTGACCTGTAAAGCTGGCGACGCCGGATACCGCCTCATCATTCTTCTTACTGGAACGCTGGAGAATCTTCGGCGTCAGACCCAAGAGCGAATGGACGAAGGCTTCGTTGGCTTGGACAGCTACGAACTCACTACAGTTCGTACGATTCGCACGAACCGCGCTGTAGGAGTTGGTCTCATTGACGGAACCAAGGCGGCAGGAGTTTTTACCTCACGGCTGAGGGACTTCAACAAGGAACTGGTGAACGCCCTTGGTTTCCGCTTGGATGCATTTCAGATTCCTGTACTCGTTGTCATGAAGAAGAATAAGAGCATTCTACAGAATCTCGAAAAATGGCTTGCCGAATTTAATGCTGGCCCGGATGGAAAGATCGCTGCGCCGGTGCTTGTAATCGACGATGAAGCGGACAACGCATCTGTGAACACACGGAAGGACGACGAAGACCCTGCTGAGATCAACAGGCGCATACGGTCTCTGCTTGTTCGATTTACTCACTCAAGTTACGTCGGTTTCACTGCCACTCCATTCGCAAATGTCTTCATTGACCCGGACACCAATGACGAGATGCTGAAAAACGATCTCTTCCCTCGGGACTTCATTTATGCTCTGGAGCCACCGTCAAACTACTTTGGACCGCAGGCGATCTTCGGAGACGAGCCGCGCCGAGATGTAATCCGATCAATTGAAGACGCAGACATCCTATTTCCACCGCGCCACAAATCAATTCTGCAGGTAAACGCGCTTCCTGAAAGTCTCTTTCACGCTGCAAGAGTCTTCCTGCTTTCCACAACACTTCGAGATCTGCGCGGAGAAGGCCCTACACACAGGTCGATGCTGGTTAATGTGAGCCACTACACCAATGTCCAGGAACAGGTCGTTGGTCTCCTGCATACATGGCTCTCACAGGTGCAGCAGGATGTACGCAACTACAGCCAGCTTGACAGCAGAGAAGCTCTTCGCAACAGCAGTTTATCTGACCTGAAGAATGCATGGGAACTTGAATTCAGTGATTCTGAATTCACTTGGGAACAGGTTCAGATCGCGCTTGTCGAGGGCATTCTCCCTGTCAGCCTGAAAGCTGTAAATCAACGGACCGGAGCGGCCAGTCTTGACTTCAGTCAGCACAAGGAGACTGGCCTTCGGGTTATCGTTGTAGGGGGAAACAGTCTGTCACGTGGACTAACCCTTGAAGGACTCAGCACAAGCTATTTTTTCAGAAGCACGAAGATGTACGATACCCTCCTTCAAATGGGAAGATGGTTCGGATACAGGGATGGTTACGAGGATCTATGCCGTGTCTGGCTGACAGATGAGGCGGCGCATTGGTATGCGCATATCACCTCAGCGACAGATGAGCTGCGCCAGGAACTCAGGAGAATGCGAGAAGAACGACGCCAACCTATCGATTTTGGACTGAAGGTTCGCGCACATCCGGGTTCTTTGATTGTGACAGCCCAGAACAAGATGCGCCGCTCAACCCTGATCGAGAGAGTAGTAAGTGTCAGCGGAGAAAGTCTTGAAACGACGCATTTGAAAACCAATGAAAACGTCATCCGCGCCAACCGAATTGTAGTGGAGGAATTCATCCGTCAGATCGGGATTGCTGGAATATCCCCTGGCACCTCTGGCTTGGGCAACCCCCTGTGGACTGGAGTCCCAAAGCAGCTAGTCGCAGACCTGCTTCGAAGTTTCTCTGTTGACCCAGCAAACATTTCTTTCCAAGCGAAGGATCTTGCCAATTTTGTGGAAGGCGCTACAGACGACTTCTTGCAAGAGTGGGATGTGGTTCTACCGCAAGGGAAAGGCGGCGATTCTCCGATTGGCAGTCTCGGCGTTCGACGCAATCAGCGAAAGGTTCAAGTGGATGTGGGCAGTGTTCTTGTTTCCGGCAAGAGTGCCCGTGTCGCATCACGCGGAATCGAACGTGAAGGCTTGCCAGAGTCCTTGATTAGCGATCTGACTGCTGAATTCAGGCAAAAGAATCCGGGGAAGAGCATTCCGGACAGGATATTTCGTATGGTGAGACCTCGGCCTCTTTTGCTTATCCACTTCATCGAGCCGGAAAGCAATCGGACTGATTCAGTGGCTTTGCCCAACGAGTTGATAGCTTTGGGTTTGAGCTTCATGACATTTGACGACTCTGCCGTTGCTAAGCGCGTAACTTATCGAATCAATTTGGTGGAGTTGCGGGCAAGCGAGGAAATTGACGACGAAGAGGAACTTGAGAAGGACAACGAAGATGACCTTGATTGAAACGCATTGGTCGACAATCGCGAACAGCGCCGTTTCAAAGGGCGTATTCCGTCTACTTGACGAGTCGCACCCACTGGATTTGTACGCTGGTTTCGACCAGGACAATCGACGTGTATTGATGCTCGTAACGCAACATCCACCGGAGGAGCTTCCCGCCACTGGAGCCGTAGAAGTCACCGTGAACTTGCGCAGCGATGGCGACTATGCGGTTCTATTCCGTCTCGCACGGACCGAGTTGAATGAGCTGTTCGGACGTTTGTGCCAGGATTTGATCGATTCTACTCGGACAACCAAGAGAGGAAACGGAGCAGCAGCATTACTACAGCGGTTGAATCGCTGGCGAAGGCTTCTTGAGTCAGGACGGGGTGGACTAAGCGACAGTGAACTACGAGGACTTTACGGAGAACTCTGGTTTCTCTGGACCATCGCAATTCCTGTCCATGGTGCCGTCAATGCCATCAACGGATGGAATGGGCCATTGGGAGCACCGCAGGATTTCCAGCTTGGTGCAGGCCTCGTTGAAGTGAAAGCAATTCTTCCCGGCGTCCACAACGTCTCAATCTCTTCAGCAGAGCAATTGGAGCATGGGGCATCTTCGCTGCAACTTGCGGTGGTTTCCTTGCACCCTTCCGAAGAACTTTCCCTGCCCAGCCTTATTGCAAACATTCGACAGGAATTAGAAGCCAGCGTCGGAGGTATATCAGAATTTGAATTGCGACTGGCTGAAGCCGGATACGCAGATCGTCCCGAATATGAACGTGTTCAGTTTTCTGTCGATCAAATTCGATTCTATCCAGTAGGCGACGGATTTCCACGAATTTCGTCCAGTCAGATTCCATCTGGCATTTCACGGCTTACCTACGATCTTGACCTCCACCAATGTGGTGAGTATCGGAGTGAATACATCCATGAACATCTCTGAGTACAGGGCAGAATTTCTCGAAGATCTCAACGCGCAGGCCAGTGCCGCTTCAAACTTCACGCACTCCATGTTCGTTGAGGTATGTGCGGAGTTGCTGGGTGATGCCGAGGAACTTTCGGATTTTGAACCTTGTTACTTCCGTGGGAGCGGTTCTCGCAATCGCTCTCTTGCCGTAGACGGGTTCGCTCAGGACAGTGTGGACGGTTCCTTGCGTCTAGTTATCGCGGATTTCAGCGGAAGCGATGAAATACAGACCTTGAACCAGACCCAAGCAAAAGCTATGTTTGCAAAACTAGTTGCATTTTGCGAAGACGCCTTTTCAGGACGCCTGCAGGATAGCATCGACGAATCAACACCTGCTCATTCTCTTGCATTGCTGCTCCAGCAACAGCGAAAGCAGATTGCACGGCTTCGATTGTATTTGATCACGGATGCTGCCCTCAGTGCGCGCGTACGCGACTGGCCCGAAGGGGAAGCCGGCGGGATTCCAACCGAGTTTCACATTTGGGACATCAATCGATTTCACCAGGTTTATGAATCCAAGACAGGACGAGACGAACTCACTGTCGATTTCACAGAAGTTGTGCCAGGTGGCTTGCCCTGCCTTGCTGCCAGTGTTGAAGCAGACAACTACCGCGCATATCTCTGCGTGATTCCAGGAACTGTTCTTGCTGACATCTATCAGCAGTATGGCAGCAGGCTGCTTGAAGGAAACGTCCGATCTTTTCTTGGTACACGAGGCCGAATCAACAAGATGATTCGGAAAACGGTCACGGCAGAACCCACTATGTTTTTTGCATACAACAATGGCATAGCAGCTACTTCCACGGATGCCGTCATTGATACGGAAAACGGGCTTCGACTGACCAAGGTCACTGATCTACAAATCGTAAATGGTGGCCAGACTACAGCAACACTTGCAAATGCCTTGGCAGAGAAAGATCAGGGACTAGATCAAACATTCGTACAAATGAAGCTGTCCGTCATTCCCCCTGAGACCAGTGGTCAATACATACCACTGATCGCTCGCTATGCCAACAGTCAGAACAAAGTAAGCGATGCTGACTTCTTTTCCAATCATGAATTCCATCAGCAGATGGAGAAGATTTCACAGTTGCTTCGCGCTCCAGCACTGGGCGGAGCACAGTACGGAACCCATTGGCGTTATGAGCGGGCGCGCGGGACCTATTTGAACGAACAAGCCAAACTTACCAAGGCTCAACGCAATCTCTTCAAACTCCAGAACCCTCCCAAGCAATTGATTACGAAAGTGGACTTGGCCAAATACGAGAATGCGTGGCGCTTTCTGCCGAACATTGTCAGCCAAGGCGCTCAGAAGAACTTCATGGCGTTCAGTAACTATATTCAGGGAGAATGGGAAAAGAATCAGACGCAGTTCAATGAGGAATTCTACAAACGAGTCGTCGTAAAAGCCATGCTGTTCCGGCGAACGGAAGAACTCGTTACTGCGCAGCCCTGGTATCAGAATGGATATCGAGCAAACGTCGTTGCCTACACAATCGCCAAGTTTGCACACATCATTCAGTTTGAAGGAACGGGTGAGCTTTTTGATTTCAAGGCTTGCTGGAGTCGGCAATCGTTGTCACCAGCAATCGAGAATCAATTGACGCTCATTGCCGGAGAAGTATTCAAGGTAATTGTTGCGCCCGAAGGTGGATTCCAAAACGTCACCGAATGGGCGAAGAAGGAACTCTGCTGGAGTCGTGTTCAGAATCTCCGAATCCCGCTGCTGCCGGAATTGGCGAAACAGTTGGTAGGCCGTGAAGAGGACAGAATCATCAAGGCCGCCGCAGAGACGGACCAAGCTCTCAAGAGCGGTATTGAACTTCAGACTGCCGTTCTTAACTTAGGAGGCGATTACTGGAAGAAGCTTCAGGTATGGGCGCAACAGCGTTCACTGCTCAGTCCTGATGATTATTCGTTTGTCTCGGTAGCAGGTGCCATCCCCCGCAAGATTCCTACCGAAAAGCAGTGCAAGAGACTCATAGAGATCAAATCCAGAGTGGAGAGCGAGGGGTATCCTATTGTTTGATTGCGTTTATCGTTTTGTCAATCACGCGAGTAGTACTGCATAGCGGCGAAGCACGCCCGCGTGAAGCTGGCATTCTTTTACTGTTCTGGGGATGGGCGCTCTAAGCGGTCGCTTCCCCCCCCAAAAATCGTATGCTTATCTGCCTGAACACCCGCTATCAGCGCAAGACTTGGACTCGAACGCCGCGCCATACACTCAGACTTCGGCTGGCGGGTTCTCAAGCCGCTGCTGCCTGCCATGAACAGATCATCATAGGAATAATGGTCTGTTGCCCATCAAGTAAAATCACTGAACAAATCGCCAGGCTTGATGGCGAGTGCCTTCGCCAGCTTGACGATGTTCTCCAAGGCGACGTTCCGTTCGCCGCGCTCGACTCCGCCGACGTAGTTGCGATGCAGTCCGGCGCGCTCGGCCAGCTCCTCCTGAGAATAGCCCCGCTCGTCGCGGAGTTGCCGCAACCTAGAGCCAAATCGAGACTTAACGCCTCGGTGGTCACCTCAAAACCGGCCATACGTGGTCAGTTCAAAACCGGCCAACGGAATTGGCCTGAGACGTGATTGTTTGTAAGCGTCATTTTCTGGCCGTCTTGTTTTGGGGTTGTTCAGGGTTCAAGCTCGACTTGTGGTGGCCATGTGGTCACGGAGGGCTTGGATGGAAGTTAAAGCCGAGGTTGGTGAAGGCGCTGCTGGGCGTCGGCGTTACTGGACTGCTGAGGAGAAGCGGCGGATCGTGGAGCTGACGCTATCGTCGGGCCAGTCGGTTGCATCGCTGGCGCGGCAGCATGGCGTGAACGCGAACCAGGTGTTCTATTGGCGGAAGCTTTATCATGCGGGCCAGCTCGGTGGAGAGAGTTCTGCTGACGCGCTGAGCCTTCGTCTTCTCCCTGTTTCGGTGGGTAACGAAGAGTCAGCAGAGGCCGAGGCATCGGAGACAGAGCAGGGCACGCACGAGAGTGCGGAGCCGCCGTTGACGATGAACATCGAGTTTCCGGGCGGTGCGCTGGTCAGCCTTGCGGGCGCCGTCGATGCCGAGATTGTTCGTGCGGTTCTTGAGAGTTTGCGCGGATGATCCCGGCTAACACACAGATCTGGCTTGTGGCGGGAGTTACAGATATGCGCCGAGGGTTTTCGAGCTTGGGCGGCCTGGTCCAGAGCACGCTCGATAAGAGCCCTCTGTCGGGGCAAGTGTTCATCTTCAGGGGCCGGAGAGGTGACCTGGTAAAGCTGATTTGGCATGATGGCGATGGAATGTGCCTGTTCCAAAAGCGGCTTGATCGTGGACGATTTGTATGGCCGCAGGCAACGAGCGGAGCTGTGTCGTTGACGCGCGCACAACTGTCGATGCTGTGCGAGGGGATTGATTGGCGTCAGCCTGCGCGGACATGGCAGCCTCCGATGGCAGTGTAAGTTATAGTCGCTAACTTATCCTTGAGTTACTGCATTTTATTTATGCATTCAAGTTATGATTGTGGCATACTGCGTACATGATTTGCGTGCATGCCCATCCGAGCGAGATAGAGAAGATGGGCGCACCCGCGTTGAGTCATCTGGTGATCGCGCAGATGACACGGATTGAGCAGCTTGAGTTTCAGATCGCAAAGCTGAAGCGCGAACAGTTCGGGCCTAAGTCGGAGAAGCTACCCGTCAACGAGGCACAGTTGACGCTATGCCTGAGCGGTAGCGTGATCGAGGCTCAACCGATTGCGCAGGCCGAACCGCCTGAAGCCAGCAAGGAAAAGCCTGCACGTGCCGCGCGCAAGAGCCGCGCTTTGCCGGCGCATCTGCGGCGCGAAGTCAGAACGCACCTTCCTGAACACACCAAGTGCCCATGCTGCGATGGAGAGTTGCGCAGGCTGGGCGAAGACGCGTCGGAGATGCTCGAGTATATGCCGGCCAGCTTCTTCGTTATCCGCCATGTGCGCCCGAAGATGAGCTGCCGCAAGTGCTCCTGCGTGGTGCAGGCTCCGGCGCCGGATCGCGTGATCGATCGTGGTCTGCCGGGACCTGGCCTGCTGGCACATGTTGTCACTGCAAAATTTTGTGATCACCAGCCTTTATATCGTCAGTCACAGATCTTCGCTCGCGAAGGCGTCGAGTTGGATCGTTCGATTCTTGCCCGCTGGGTAGGTGAAGCCGCCGCGTTGCTGGCACCGGTGGCCGAAGTTCTGCGCCGCTATGTGCTGGCGACGGACAAGCTGCACGGCGACGATACTCCGCTGCCGGTGCTTGCGCCCGGGACCGGCAAGACCAAGACCGGCCGCTTCTGGACCTATGTTCGCGACAACCGCCCGGCAGGCGACAAGACAGCGCCTGCTGTATGGTTCGCATACTCGCCCAACCGCAAGGGCGAACATCCGCAGCGGCATCTGGCCAAGTTCGAGGGCATCTTGCAAGCTGACGCGTTTGCCGGCTTCAACAAGCTTTACGAAGGCGGCACGATTCAGGAAGCGCCATGCATGGCTCACATCAGGCGCAAGTTCTTCGACCTGATGAAGGCGCATAACTCGCCCATCGCCACGGAAGCAGTGCATCGCATAGCCGCGCTCTACCTGATCGAGAAGCAGATCAAGGGACGATCGGCAGACGAACGACGCGCCGTTCGCTCGGCACGCGCCAAGCCGTTGTTCGACGACATGCAACGATGGCTCGAACAAGCTCTCACACAACTGACGCCGAAGTCGGAAACTGCCGCGGCCATCCACTACGCCCTTCAGCTCTGGGATGCGCTGGCGCGCTATCTCGACGACGGCCGCATCGAAATAGACAACCTGATCGCCGAGCGTGCTCTGCGCCCGGTGGCGATCGGAAGGCGGAACTATCTGTTTGCCGGCTCGGACGCAGGCGGCGAGCGCGCGGCCATCCTCTATGGTCTGATAGGAACAGCGCGGCTGAACGGCCTGGATACTGAGGCCTACCTGCGCTACGTGCTCGCGCGCGTCGGCGAGCATCCTATCAATCGCATCGAGGAGTTGCTGCCATGGAACGTCGCCGGAAAACTGCTCCCCGCATTACAGAAAGCCGCCTAGACCCAACCGCCTACGACGCTTCGCCCTTCGCCGTCTCCATGTACCCGCATATCGACGAATTCACCGAGCACGGCCAGATCGTCATCGGACACATCGAACCCATCGGCGGCGTTGCCATCGCCTCCGAGGGACGCCAGACCCTGGCCATGCTCCGCCGGCGCAAGGACGAACCCTTCAAGCAACTGCTCGCCCGCCTCGACACCGCCATCGCCAAAGCCACCATCGACGATATCTACGTCGACGAAGTCAACACTCCTCGGAGCTGACATACACACTTCTTGCGACCAGTCGTGTCCACTCCAATCGATCGTGGACACATACAGCCCCATCCCTCACAGAACCCCGTCCTTCGTCCAGACGGCCAGAACGTCACGCTTACGATTGTTTTACCGTGCCGCAGGGTGTTTGGGCAAGGCGCAGATTGAGCGGATGCGGCCGAGCGTGATGTTCAAGGCATCTGGATGCATGGTAAGGTGGTAGTCGCTCCGCCGGGGTCGCGCCTTGCGGAGTGATCCAGGGCCGATGACACGGGGCTGGCTCCGAAGGAATCGGTAATCGAGACCCTCTGTGGTTGGCCCGATGGGCTGGCTGACAGAGGGTTTCGTCGTTGATGCGAGATTCCTATGGTGAGGCTCCGGCGTCGAGGCTTCTGGATCCCGAGTCGCGACGCCGCCGGGCGTTCTTTGCCCGGCATCCATATCGGTTTGGCTTTTGTCATTTTTCCTCCGCTGGACTGCTGGTCTTGGTGCGCCAACTGCGCGGGCCGCACTTGAGAACGTGTCCGTGATGTAGCAAGCGGTCCAGCATGGCGGTGACAGCGGCGCTGTCGCCCAGCAGTTTCCCCCAGTCATCTACGGGCCGATTTGATGTGAGAAGAGTGCTGGCGCGTTCATAGCGGCGCATGATGATTTCCAGCAGTTCCTCGGCGGCGGTTAGCGGCAGCTTGCGCATTCCCAGATCGTCGATGATCAGCAGCGGCACGGTGGTCAGCAGTTCCATAAATTCCTTGCGTTTGCCATCGAGCGTGGCGTCGGTCAGTTCTTCCAGAAGTGTGTGGGCTTCGCGATACAAAACGCGGTAGCCCTGCTGGATGACGGCATGTCCGATGGCCTGTGCGCAGTGACTTTTTCCGCTTCCAGGTGGGCCAAGAAACAAGGCATCTTCGCGCTTTCCGACCCAGTTCGCCGTGGCCAGTTCGAAGATCAGATTGCGATTCATCTTGGGATTGAACTGGAAGTCGAAGTTGTCCAGGCGTTTGTCGGCATCGCGGAACTGCGCCTGTTTGTGGCGCCGCTCGAGCAGCCGCTTGCTGCGGCAGGTCAGTTCATCGGAGACCAGCGTGGAGACCAGGTCGATTGGAGCCATGTTCTCCGATTGTGCTTGCAGAAGACGCGTTTCCATCACCGCGGCCATGCCGCTCAGGCGCAGTTGCACCAGGGAACGACTGAGTTCGATCAGGTTCATGATTGGCTTTCCTCGAAGTTGATGCGTTGTTGGATTATCTCGCGATATTCGGTGAGATTGCGGATCAGAGGATCGATCTGCCGCAGGCTCAGAGGTGCTTGCAGACTGCGCTCCAGATAGCGGCGCACGAAGCGATACTCCGGAACACGCAGCTCCAGAGCCACCGTGCAGGCTCCATCGCAAGCCGCACTGCCGTATTGCTTGGCCAGTTGGAGCACGCCCTGGATACGACGCGTTCCGAGTTCGCCCTGACGAGCATGGATGGCGTCACAGACAGCGCCGATGTCGGCTCCAGCCTTGTGCGCACGAGTCAGCAGTTGAAGCAACTGCGGTGGCGTACGGCGCGGACGATCCTCGTCGCGGATGCGGTGCCCGCCACGCTTGCCGCTCAGATGCTCGCGCAACAACTCACCACTACGAGGATCAAGCAGACGCACGAACATCGCATCCCACTGCACATTTACTTGCCGACCGATCCAGCCTGGCGGCGCTCCGTAGTAGGCCGCTTCAACCTCGACGCAACCATCCAGATGAACAGTGCGCACGCCATACTGGTAGTAGCGAAACGGCTCCAGCGGCAGCGGCTGCAAAAAGGGCTTTTCTTCGGCGAACATCGCCGCCACCTGCCGCTTGGTGCGGCCATGGATGCGCTTGTCCGCCCAGTTCTCTTCCCAGTGGTCCAGATACGCCTGCGCTTCCTCCAGGCTCTCGAACTTCTTGCCCTTCAGCGGTGTCTTCTGCGCATGACCAACACCGGATTCGACCTTGCCCTTGCGGTCCGGATCGCGTACTTTGCACGGCAAGGCTGTCACGCCGTAATGCGCCAGAACGTCACGATACAAGGGATTCAATCGGGGATCGTAGATGTCGGGCGACAGTACGCCTTCGCGCAAGTTGTCCAGGACCGCGACTCGTGGCGAACCGCCCAGACGTCGAAATGCCTTTTCGTGCAACTCCGCCCAGATCCGCGAACTCGACTTGAAGGTCAACAGCCGAACCGACTTGCGGCTGCATCCCAGCGTCATGACGAATAGCCGCGTACGGCGATACTTGCCGCTGTCAGGATCGCGCACCATCGGCCCGGTGCCGTAATCTACCTGGCACTCTTCGCCCAGACGCGTCTCTATGATCACGCGTGCTTCCGGCGAAGTGACGCCGTGCAACGTGCGCACGAAACGCTTGACGCTCTGATAACCGCCCGCAAAACCGTGGCGGTCAACCAGGTCCTGCCAAATGCCCATCGCGTTACGACCTCGCGACAGCTCCAGCAGAATCGTCTCGCGATATATTTCGCTGGCACTTGCCGTGCGCTTGCGATCCTTCTCTGGCGGTGTCGCCGGTGGCGAAAAGTCGGTGGTCACTTCCTTGGCCGGTTTTGAATTGTCGTCTGGATTTGGAACGTCGAAGCCGGTGGTCACTTCCTTGGCCGGTTTTGGCGGTTTGCGACCCCAGCCACCTGGTGAACGCAGTGCTATTTCAGCCAAGCGCAAATAACCGCCTGCCGTCTCGCGGCGGACACCCGTCGCCTGCTCGATCCGCCGTAGCGACCAACCAAGCCGCCCCAGCGCAATTACCTGTTCCTGCTTCGTTTTATCCAAGACATTTCCCATGCCAACCGAGGCTAAATTCCTCGGCTGCAGTTCATGTCTCAGGTCATTTGCTATGGCCGGTTTTCAGCTGACCCTCTATGGCCGGATTTGGGTGACCCCCAAGGCTTAACGGAGTGTGGGGCCACATCTCCATGCTCGGAGGCTGACCACTATGCGTCTACACACGATGAGTGTGATAAAGTCCTGGTTAAAGTTTACGTCGATGGGCCACTCTCGCTCTGTGCGCTACTGGAAACAGCCGAAGATGACGGGAAATTCATGGAACCCGGTTTCGCAGCGGGGTGGGTGGAATACGATTCAAAGGAGAGGAGGGAGATTTTGTGAACACAGATTTCATCGACTGCCCGGAAGTGGCAGGAAAGACAATTCAATTGCTCAGGATTCACCGGGACACCGGCGACGGGTCGAGCGTCCAGATCGAGCTGACAGACGGAACCAGCTTCACCTGCTACGTCACGGTGCGTCCAGCCGTGGAAGCATCCTTATATAGGGGTGGCACTGGAGCACCGGAAACCATCCGCGACTACAAATTCTAGGCCA
>Ga0224555_1003105_pt1 | contig 17816 bp, 18 predicted proteins | sample 714S23034metaG_FD_180687 | JGI IMG/M metagenome (GOLD analysis project Ga0224555, IMG submission 180687) | Peat soil microbial communities from Stordalen Mire, Sweden - 717 S2 30-34 | ecosystem: Environmental > Terrestrial > Soil > Wetlands > Peat | place: Sweden: Norrbotten County, Stordalen...
TTTGAGATATTTAACGGTAGGCAAGTTAGAAAAATCTATATTTTCATTTTCTTCTTCGCTTATTTTCTTGTATTCCGTATCGGCTATATCATCCATATTGCTTTTTATATCTTTTTTATTATTTATGGTATCTTCCTCTGATATTTTGGTTACTATATCGCCTTCATCTTCACCCGCTCCACCTTCTAAGTTTTTGCCTACCTCAAACGTAAATGATGCCGTGCCTTTTTCTTCATTTTCTGCATCGTTATTATAAATTAACTCACATCTATTCTCGCTATAACTTATTTCTTCAATAGTTTCATATGAATAAACAAATGATCCACCTACTTCATACTGCGATACTTCACCATTTGCAAACGTAATAAAAACTTTATCAACGGATTTCATATTGTTTTCTCCGTAATTATGTCCGCCCATTCTTTCATCGTCTTTTTTCATATCTTCTTCTCCCTCTATTTTATTACCTTTCGCTGAAGCGTTTGTTTTACTTGTGTTTGCTTTTATATATTCTATTAGCATATCCATATCAATTATTTCATCATTCTTGACGGTTATGCTGATTTCTTCTTCCGGGTTACTTTCTTCTATAAAATCATAAATTGTTTGTTCTGCTCCTTCTTTAAAAGTAAAACTATTGCCAACATCCATTAAATCAGGTAATTGTGATTTTTTGGGATTTTCTATTACTTGTTTTTCTCCATTACTGTCGGTTAATATTAAAGTATATCCCTTGAATATATAATTATCTTTCATTTGAAAATAATCACCTTTAGTTGCAGAAGTTTTATCGCCATCCTCATTCATTAAGAAAGCACTTGAATATTTTTTATCTTTTCCTTCTTTTTCTCCCGTAAAATGAATATCTTTAATCCAAAATTTTAGTCCGCCTACCTTTATATATACGCCTTGGTATTTATCAAATTCTTTATGAAAACAATTTAATCCAGTTTCATCTTTTATTTTAGAACATATTTTGTCAAACAATTCTATATCATAATCTTGATCTGCTTCCCCTGTTGCCTTAACATTTTTCATTTTTTCGCCATTTTCATCAAGCATAAAAAATTCATCTTCTTCGCCATTCATAGTAACGCCATCTTGATGTGTTAATCCAATAGCACTTCCTCCGTCACACGTTATCAACCATTGCCCTATTTTATCCTTTACAACTTTATATCTTTTGTTTGCCCAATAAACATTTTTACCTTCTGTAACTGCATCCTTAATCTCTTGTAAATTCATTTGTTTATTTCTCCTTTATGTATAATAATTATTTAACTTATTTAATCTCTTCTTTAATAGGTTCTATTGGTGTAGAATGTATATCCAATAATTCCTCTGTGAAATATTTTATTGTTGAGTTGAACGCCTTCTTTATATTTTTCTCCATTTGTATACATGCCCTATCCGATATTTCCGAACTCCTAACTCTATCTAATACATTCCCCATCAAATCTTTAAGTGTTAACTCTAATAATTCTTTTTTCTCCATCTGATTCATTTCATTTTCTCCTTTTAATTTGTTATATTATTCTAATTCAAAGAGATATAATATATCTATATATCTCTACATTAAAATAAAAATATATAACTATATTTTATAAGGGTTATATTATTTTGGTGCTTCTGCTGTCGGTGTTGTTGGTGTTGTTTCTGCCGGAGTTGCCTGTTCTGCTGTAGGCTCTGCAGTAGGTGTAGTTTCTTCCGCCGTAGGTGTTGCTAGTGTTTCTTCCCCTTGACCTTCTTCGGGCTTTATATTTTCTATTTGTTCGCTTGTCGGAGACCCAGGAACTTCTTCTCCCGTTTTATCCGTTAACTTTTTTTGTTCTTCTTTTTTCCCAATTAGTTTCGGAGTTCTATTCCTGATCCTGCGTTTATCGTCAAAAACCGTATCTATTTCGTCAATTATTAACTCTTGTTCGTGTTCGATGTCGATCCCTTTATATGCACTAATAAAAGTTTTAGTAGAAATTAATCCCTTCTCCCATAAATATTTATATTCTTCCGTGGTAACTTTATCCGTGTCTAAATCTTTTTTCCATACTATTTGGGGGATATTAAGAACGCCCTTATCTGTTATAAACCCATTTTTCTCTGCGATTGGAGTAAAGAATTCATTTATCATCCAAGAAGTAAATTTCTGTCTAAGGTTCTGGTATATCATCATCATTTTCTGTAAGGTCATTTGCTTAGTCTGCCCCCAACCTTTTGACTCGCCTAATATAATATCTTTTGATACTCCTAACCCGACTAATATACTATCCCTGACCCATTCATAATCGTCTTTATAATTAAACATTGCTGACTGTGAACTATATCCTGCAACCTCATAATTTACATAACTAGGAACGAATAATGCATAAGGTGGATTGTCCTTTGCCGCTTTTATAGCACCTTCAAATCCCTTTAACATTTCAGGGTTAGGTAATATGCCATTCGTTACATCGCCAATTTTCCATATTTCTAATGGATATCTATACCTATCAATGGCAGTATTTTTTAATAAATTAACTTTATCCTGATACATAAGTGTTCTTAACAAGCACTGAATAGGGGAAGTTCCTCTTACGGCACTGGCATCAGTTTTATTTATTACTTTGCTCATATATTGCTGATCTAAATCTATTTCTGATTTATTATATTGCATTGCTTCTTCTATTAAAGGATGGACTGGATGCCCTTTTTCTTGCATTTGTCTTATGTCCGATTTAAACTCATTAGTTAATAGCATAGTATAATTTTCTTTATCATCAAGAGCACTTTTATATATATTAATTACTTCTGGTTCCATGGTTATAAACTTCTGCCATTTAAATATAGATACTACTCCTACTTGTTCTTGCTTTGCAAACCCCATCATTATAGATTCACCAAACTTCTGCATTCCTAAACTCATATCCATCATTAAATCATTCATATTGAATTGCCTATTAAACGCACATGATTTATAATAGGCGGATACCTTTTCATCACTTGCTACAATATCAAAATCACTTAATGGATACATCGTATGTAACTGAGTAATGGAATAAATATATGGGTCAGTGTTATAGAAAAATCTTATCCATTTCTTTTTCTCCTGTTCGGATTTTGCCATCTGCCATATATCAGGCATAAGTTCAGGTGAGTATATCTGAGTATTTACCAGGTCCATACCTCCCGTTTCCCCTGATGCAAAAATTTCTCTGCCTTTTAATACTTCATTGGCTTCTGCTTTTTTATATAACTCTGTATGCTGTGCTCCGAATATAGGGATCTTCCCTTCCTCTAAACTATTCTTAAATTGTTGATTCTCCATTTTTTATCTCCTTTTGCTTTGTCATGTGCATTGTTTCTAATCATTATATTTATTCTCCATTAATATATCATGTGATTTAACCGCCACTACCCCTAACTCATTATTCAAATAAAATAATTTATCTCCCGCCACAGGCCTATAATACTTATTCAAATGTCTTACTTCACTAAACGCAATAATATTCATAATGTCTGATACACTTATTACATCTTTCTCTCCTATCAAATATAACAACACATTTATCGTTTTAATTTCATTCATATTATAATTAAACATCATTTCATTTCCTCCCTTTATCCCTTTATACAAAAATAGGAATATATAACTACCTGCCGAATATCGCCGCTCCCTTTGACACAAACACTGGGATAGACCCACCAAACGCATTCGCTAACGTAACATTGGCATTGTTAGAAGCCCAGACTGCAAGGCAGTTTGAGTTCGCAAAGTCGTCATTATGCCCGCTCGGAGCATTAATTAATAATTTATTACTTCCTTTACTCTTTACCCTTTGCAATATAGTCCATTGGAAAAAGTCCTCTTTTAAATCTTCAAAGCAATTTTCCATTTCTACATTATTCCATACTATATTCTTCTTTTCGTCCAACGACCAATATTCCCTATAATCGTCAATATTCATACTGGGATATTCTAATTGATTCAAATTTAATCTCGATTCAAAATTCTCAAATATAGTAGTCTTCCAATCTTTATGCGAAGAGGAACACGTTGCTTGATATTGTATCCCTTCTACCTTTATTCCATCCCTCTGTAACATAGTAACCATCATATACGCTAATGACGAAAAATCCATTATTCCATACTTTACTTTGAATTTTTTTAAGCACCCTAATATTTCATCATATTGTATCAATGGGTCTCCCTGCCACCTATGGGAATATACTCTCAAGAATTTACCCGCTACCAATTCCCATATAGTCAATACCGTCCAATCTAATCCCAATGTAGTCATATCGGGTCTTCCGCTACTAGTATCCAATCCAAATACATACACTCCATTCGGCGAAGGAGATATTTGTAATTTATAGTGCCCATTAGATAATCGTTTTTGCTGTTCTTCCGTAAGAAAATTAGATACGTCATCAAGCCATTCAAGTTCAAACTGAGATCTGAAGTCTAATTCCGAAACATCTCCCTTTCCCGTGATTAAATCTGGCCTATCTGGAAAATATTTTTTCTTAATTGAAGGAGGCATCACGGAAACTACATATTTACTGAATTCTTGTTTTTCCCCCTTTTTATTTGTGTATTCAAAAATGCCAGTTCTTTTTAACAAATCGCATTCCATAAATGGAGAAATAACTTTTACATATTCCGTATCGTGAAAAGCATCATTAAAATGATTTTTGAACAAGAACACCCCAATCTTAATAACTTGATAATATTCGTGAGACCCTAACATTGGAGCAAGTTTATTTGACCACGAATAATTTGATATTAGATGACTATTATGAGCTAATAAATCATTGGCAAAAAAATTATGATTTTTTGTTTCTATATCATATACTTTATCGAATTGTTTAACTTTTGTTATTTTTGTTATTTTTCCAATAGTATTTCTTATAATTATTAATGTATCATTTTTTGTTAACTTCTTTGCTTTTTCATATCCACGATTTTCGGTATATATTAAATGGTCTTCAGTACACTTTAAAATTTTAGTTTTATTATCAACTGTATATTCTATTTCCAAACATTTTTTGGTGCAAGGATATTCAAAATAATTTAAAATTTCAGAAAATTCTTCTACATTTTTTTCAAAATTATAAGTTTTTACTTTTATGTTTAATTTGTTTTTAACTATTTCTTCTATAGTTATTTCTTCCCCATTTTCGCAAGTTAAAATTGTTGTTCCGTGCAAACTTTCATCCAAAACAAGACAATTATGAACCAATATATTATTGGCAAAATAATTATGATTATCTTCTACCGTTATATCATAAACATATTCTTCTTTATAATCATTTAAAACTTCTATTTTTTTTATATTTCCCATAATTATACCAACTCTATTAAATTTTTATATTGATTAATTAACGTTTTATAATCCACATCAACTAATTCTTTATATCGTTTCTTTGCGCCAACGATAATTATTTTATTGTCAGGATATTGCTCTCTAAATAATTTCATTTTTAATACATCTTCATCATTAAACTGTCCTTTAATTTCTATCCATTCTGTATCACTTATTTTTATGTCGGGGGTATAACGGTGTGTGTCTCCATTGGGGTATATTATTTTAAATGCTTGGGGTTCATATTCATGTTTTTTATTTTCGTATTTTAAAATTCTGCAATAATTAGTTTCCCAACTACTCCGAGTATAATGCCCCAAATCTTCTTGAAATCCTTTTTTAAAACATTTAAAATTAAATTGTATAATGTCATATGAACCATTTGCTTGCCTTGTTTTTGCAGTTTTTTCTGCTCCAATTTGGTGGGCACATATACTACATATATTTATATTTACTTTTAGTTTTTTTATTTGTTCTATTTGTTTAGGAGTTCCCGTATAAATTATATCACGATTACAATTTTGACATTTTGTTACTTCTGTTACACGGGGAGCTAATTTATAATGCTTCCCTTTGTTCATTCCTCCCATTTTTTTACCCCATGCCCTACTGATTTCCATTGTTTTTTCAGATACCTTATGACCCATTAATTTTTCACTTCTCATTTTTATCGATTTATTAGTTTCTTTAGTTTGCCCTTTACTCCAAGAAACCGTTAATCCTAATTCACAATTTTTTATTTGAGTTGTTTTGCTTTTTTCTCCACGAGATAAATACTCTTCATGCGAAGTATTTTTATTATTGCTTATAGTATATGCCGCTGTTGATGATATAACTATATCATTTTCTAAATTTAAATCAATTGCTTTAACCCACCCTCTATTTTTAGTATATATTAAATGGTCTTCAGTACACGTTATGGTTTGTATCTTATTACAAATCTCATAACTAATTTTTAACATTTTTTTATTTTCTATTTTTTTATTTTTGTGCCAATCTGTAATAGGTTTATATTCAACTTTTCCACTTTCTTCGTTATAACTCTGAACGTTAACATTTAATTTATTTTCAACTATATCTTTTATTTTTTTCTTTCCTTTATCCGTTCTAATAATAGTTGATTCGCCGTCAAAACAATTCGGGTGTTCCCCCTCACTCTGGGCCTCCTTAGCGGCACTCATAGAAAAGCATTTTGATCCATTTTTAAAGTTTATTATCATTGAAGAACTTGTTGGTTCAATAGAATTTGCTACTTCTTTAGTTGCTTTACCTATTATAGAATACATTTCTGTTATTAATCGTTTTGACTGTCCTAGTTTTGGTGCAGCAATGGCAATTTTAATTTCCGGTATTTTTAAACACATTTCTATTATTGCCAAAGCAACGCTCCAACTTTTTCCTCCGCCGCGCGACATGCCTATTGCAATTTTGTGATTTAGTGGATTCCCTATTGCATTTAAAATTTTAAGTTGATTATCGTATAATACAATATTATATTTTTTTTCATAATACGCTTTATCATCTAAAAATATATTATTAAGTTCCTCTAACGCAACTGTTTGTATTAATCCATTAGATAAATCTTCCACGATTTATTTATCCTTTTTTTTATTATTTTTTCTTTTACCTATATTATCTGTTTTGATAGTGTCCCAATGTGAAGTTTTGCAAGATGGGCATTGGCGCACGTCTTCCGTCCTAGGATGCCATTTGTGATTACATCTTAGACATGTTAACTCTTGAATTTTTAATATCATTTTTATTTATCTTCCTTTCCTATAATATTTAACATACGTTTACCTCTTCATATAAAATGGAAATATATAACTATTTTTTATGATATTTTTTATTGTTTTATTTCGTTATCGGATAGAGGAGGTAGTTTATATTCTGTATTTTTGCAGACTTTATATTTTATTACTTTGCCTTTATCGTTCAATGTTTCTTCTAACCAAATTTTATTAGTTTTCTTGGGACCGTCTATTGTTACCGTAACGCCCTCAAATATTCTGTTTGTCATTTCTTATTCATCTCCTATTTTTAAATTATTTAAGGGGGTGATATATTCACTATACCCCCCCCTTTTTATATATATTACTTGCCGAATAATGAACCGATTGATTGTCCTATCCAATTGATGAACGCTCTGATTGAATCGATTACGACTGCCATCATATTATTCATTTCGTCATAATCCATAATTATAGCGGATAAATCATCAGCGATTACTTTGGTGCTTGATACGATTGTTGCGGCGTGTTTCATAATCACCACCCTGGTCTTTTGTAACTTATCCTCTATCTTAGTAACGGATGCTTCTATATCTTTTAATTGTTTAGTTTTTAATTCTAATTCTTTTTTTAATACTTCATATTCGGTTTTTTTCTCAGGAGTTAATTTATCTACTTCGATTGTGTTTACTTTAGTATAGGTTTTATCAATCCATAAAACTTCGTTTGCGTTTAACCTTATCACTTTTTCGGTCTTAGTAATTAGTTCAGCGTTTTTTGACATTACTTCTTTTAACTGATCTTCACGTTGTTTCTCGTGCTTTTTTAATTCGATTTGTTCTTCTAACGTTTCCTTGACTTCTTTTGTGTATTGTTTTATTGCATCTGCTTTAGCGTCAGTTAATTCGACTATTTCTTTTAATTCTTCGCACATGTCAATTAATTGTTTTGATTTCGTTGTTGGTGCGTCTATTAAATCCTGTTCACGATCTTTAAACTTAGGTGATTTTTTTTCTAATACTTCTACTTCTACAGGAGTTGGTTGGTCAAGCGATATTATTTTTTTTTTATTCCAAGTTTCTCTCTCATTTTAGCAACTATCTCTTCCATTTTAGAAACTTTCTTTTCTTCCGCATTTACTTTTACTTTTACTCTAGCTGATATTTCTTTTATTCTGCGTGCTTTGATTCTTTCTTTGGTTGCGATTATTTTCAGTTCTCTTGATTTCTTTGCATCCGCTTCTAACTTTGCTTTCTTTTCTGCAATCTTAGCGGATAAAATTTTCTTATTCGCCGATTCCCTTATGTCCTTACGTGCCTTCATTGATTTTAAAAGTTCTAAAGCAGAAGTTATTTTTTTAGCAGGAGCAATAGTCGTTTTTGATTCTACTTTTATTTTGCTGGACTTTCTCGCATCTAATTTCGCTTTGATTTTATTTGTTTTTATTTTGAGTTCTATTTTTGCCTGAATCTCAGATGCTCTTTTATTAAGTTTCGCATTGGTAACTATATTCTTAATCCTTTTAGTTTTGTCAGACATTTCAAGTTTGTTTTTATCTTCCTCTTTTACTTTTACTTCTTCTTTCTTATCCTCTTTCTTTTCGCCCTTTTCTCCATCTACGAGATTATCTACCTTATCTTCTATTTTATCAATTTTTTTATCGAGTTGTTTTACTTCTTTCTCGATTTTCTTTATCTCTTTATCTTCTGGTTTATCTTCTTTCTTGTCTTCTTTTTTATCTTCTTTTGTTATATCTTTTTTAATTTCTTTTTCATCCTTCTTTTCTTCTTTTTTTACTTCTTTAACGATTTCTTTATCGTCCTTTTTCTTTATATCAGTAATTGCAGGATCGGTATTAGGAGAAACAGTTTTATCCGCAAAAGGATTTCCGGCATCTTTTTTTAACAAATCTACGTCTGCTTTGACTTCTTTATTTTTCGGATCATTGCTGAGAAAATCTTCAATTGAACCACGTAACCATCCATACATTTTCATAATTTTGTTTCCTCCAAATTTTTAATTTATATTTTTTATATACTGTTTATCTTTTGCATTATTTCATTTGATGAATTCTTAAACTCTTCGTAATCATTGGACTTTTGTGCCTTATAATATTCTTCCGTTACTTCATTAACCATATCCAATATATTATGAATTATCTGTTTCTGAACATTATTATCAGGGTCTATTTCTTTGTTTATTATATCTACTCCATTAGTCGATACTGCTAAAAAATTTTTATCATTATCTTCTTTAAATGTTAATGTTACTTTCGCAACATCAACCTTATCCCACATATAAAAATCTAATGTTTCAATACTCATAATGCTTTACGATTCTTGTAAAACTAAGTTACACATAATATTATTTTCTTCAAATTCTACTTTATAATTTATACCTTTGAGATTCAAAATCATTCCGTTAACTGTTCCTGTAGGCAACCAATTCTTATCCACTAATATTTTCTTTTGCATATCTGACGCTTTATATGCCAATACTTTATTTAATTTCATTGCTTCTTCTGATGCCGTGACTTCATAATCCGCTTTTGCCATTGCCATTTCTTTATTCATTGATTCTGCAAGTTCGAGGTTAATTTTGTCCTGAACTTCGTTAACATAGTCTTCTCTTTTTTCTTTGTATACTTCCAGTCCGCCTTTTACAATAAGATTATTCTTCACAACTGGAATGCCATAAGAGATTACGTCTTTACCAATTAATGCCTTAACGAATATTTTTCCATCAAACTTATTATCGATATATTCTAACATTGAATCAGTTGCTAATATTTTTGTAGAACCTGTCCTATAAGAAGTTGTGTTAGATTTAACTATATTCTTTGCCTGGGTTTCAAGAGTTGTTATAAGGTTTTCTCTAAGTGAACTAAATTTATCTTTTTCTTTAAGATCATTATTCTCTTTTAAAAATGACCTTAATTGCTTCTGTGCTTCATGCATACCATCGGGAGATTTTACAGAAGCAAACTCTGGGTCCACATTGTAAGATACTTTGAAGTCTCCAGAGAATACTGGTTTTAATCCATAATTCGCTGCGGACATGCCACAAAGTCTTTTAACAATATCTTCCGTCAAACTCTCTTTGTTAAGAGTTCCTATTTCTCCTACTGTAGGATATGATATCTGATATTTATTATAATCTATTTCTTTTGCCTGAATTATGGATAAATCAAATGTTATATTATCTTCTGTAGTTATTGGTGTAGTTTTATATTCGGCAACCTGAACTAATTGGGCGTTATCAAGAGAGAGATCAAATCCCTTTATAACAAAATTGTGCATATGATTTTCTTTAAATAAAAACTCTGATTGTTTATACCCTTTCAGTTCGTATTTTGCTTTTACTTTTATTTCATCATTTTTTCTCTCAAACGCATCAATATTTATTTTTATCGCTCCTGCCTTCCGCAGTTCCCCTATAAGTTGATATTTAATATTACTAGTTAATAATTCTTGTTTTCTTGTTTCATCTTTAACCTCATCAAGTTTCGCCTGTTCCGGGTTGATAACTGATTGCTCAAGATTCATTTTATTTTTCCTCCATGTATATATTTTTAATGTGTCTAACTTTTTTAAAAGTATTATGTTCTATTATATATCCCTACATTATTTCAATTCAAAGGATATAATATCTATCCCTACATTAAAATAGAAATATATAACTATATTTCTACATTTATTTCTATTTATTTTGATTGACCCTTACTAATAACTATGTCATCTTTATCAATATACCAATAATATTTATCTGTAGCACCCATTTCCATTAAATCCATTTTCGTTTCGTCACCGTTTCCAGTAGGTATTTGAACCTCTTTAGACTCCATTAATTTTTTAACTTCTGCAGGATTTATATGCGCCTTGGTGATTGCTTGTAAAAAATAAATAAAAGGAAGAGTTATTTGATCTCCCGTTGCCCTTTTAGTTATTTCATATCTATTGAATAATTTATCTATTACTGTATTTAAAGGTATTTTTTGTTGAGTAAATTCTTGTGGTTTTATAACCATTATTCTTGATCTTCCGCTTATCATTCCCGTATCCCAATTATTTTGTTCCTCTGCTATATCGTTTCTTATAGTAAAAGAATCTCTATCTAATGCTTTTTGATGTTTTTTAAGTTCTTTTTGCAATTCTTCTCTTGTATCTAACGCATGTTCCCAAGACTCCATTAATTCTTTTATATCCATATCACTATAATCATCTATGTCGGTTTTACCACCATTATATTTTACAAATGCAACATCTGATACTTTAATAAACATGGTTGTAAAAGGAACAACAGTTTTTTGATATATATCTCTTATTCCTACATTGGTCATATAAAATTTTGTGCCTACAGGAGCTTTGGATAACTGCATAGTATTTTCAACTATGGTATCGCCAACCCCTATTTTAACTTGCCATGTAGTAAATAAAACAGGCAGTCCTAATGGATCATTTACAACAAGCATGGTATCTTTATCACCGCCAATCAATTTATAATGATTGGCATTAATTTTATAAAATTCATCTTCTATAGTAGATTCTCTACCTAACATTTTAGATAAATAATTATAATAATCTTTATTCTTGTTTTCTAATAAACTAACATTAATTTTAAAGTTAGCATGAACGCTTACGTCCGCCATTCCTATCCATGCTTCAATACACGCCTTACTTTTATCTAACTTGCAAAACTTATCTTCTGCTTTTTTAACCCATATAGTATCTTCAGTAAATCCTCCAACATTTTTAAATTGTGGATTATCATAGAACGCTTTATATTTTGCTTGCATTACCAATGGGTCAATATAAAACTGTTGATCAATAGTTAATTTATCAAATGTGGTTTCTGTAAAATCTTTTTCGTCCAATGCCTTAATAATAATTAGAGGGGGTATATTAGAAGATACAACCTTGTTGGTTTCTTCATATTTAATTATTCCTGATGACCTATCAATAGTTATATCAAAGTTACTTATAGTTAACCAATTATATTGATTATGCATTTTTTCAAATATTGCTGATTTAATTTTTTCATCGGATAATTGCCACATACCACTTTTTAAGTCCAATTTAAACATACCATTAATATCATAATTTTTATTAGTTGATACTCCTGAATCTTGGGTAGAGTAGGGTTGTACGAGTGCCATAGCTCCATCATCTCCGTCTGCAGATTCTCCCTTATTCAAGTCTACTATACGAGATACATTCGCAGGTTCATTATCTGGATCGGCACGGTAATTTATACCCGTATACGCTAATGGCTGGGTAGAGTTATAATCGATAGTGTGATAATCCATCTCGGACTTTATAGTTTTTCCCATAATATATTATTTATACCTCTATTTATATTTTTTATATATATCTCTAAAAAAATTTTGAGTTAGATAAGCATATTTGTTTTCGGTAAACCCGATTGTTTGAAGTATCATGCCACAAAGGGCAGATTTAAACTTCTGTAAACGTTATTATGCATATCCTCACATACAAAATAGAAATATATAACTATATTGAGGTATTGAATAATGAGTTAATTAGGTATTTAATTGAGTTAATTAGGTATTTAATTGGGTAGGAGAAATAATAAATGAAAAAGGCAAGAGATAAGGTGGTATCTCTTGCCTGTAGAACCGAAAAGGGTTATTTCAATTCAACTCAAAAGGAAGTTTTGTCTTCCATTTCTTTTTTAATTTTCTTTCTCTTTGCCTTTATTTCTGCTTCTGTTGGTGCTACGCCTGTCATTTCAGCCCTTACTTTAATAAATGATTTAATCTTTACCTCTATCTCTTCATTTGGTGCTTCATTGCCTTTCCCTTGCTTAATTATCAAATATTTCCCGTGCGTAAAATTATTCTCGTTTTCTTTTCTTTTTGCCATTTTCATTTCGTTTCTCCTTATTCCTCTTTTGAGGTCTTTCTTTAATCTTAAATATATTATACCATATTTTATAAATTTGTCAAGCAAATAATAAAATTAAAAATCGCCCCACGATGAATAATCGTAGAGCGATTTAATTTATAAATTATCGTTATAAAAGTTATGAGTTATGAATTATGATTTATGAGAGAAATTCTTTTTCTGCTTCTGCCAACGTATCCTTCTCTTCATCTCCGTTATAATTCATCCTTTTGATAAATTCATATCCGGAAAAGAATTCATCGTCTGACATTTGTTGAACTAATTCCTCAAATGCCGCTTTGTAATCTCCTCCAAAAATTTCATTAACCATTACTTCCGCCATGCCAGACCTTGCACCTGCTTGCCATGAACGCCTTACCTCATCCGCAACAATTTTTAATGTTTCCGCTTCTGATTTACCTTTTCTTAACGCCATTTCAATTTTTTCGTCTTGATTAATCATTTTTATTTCTCCTTTTATATTTTTTAATTTATCAGCACTTTTAATCGTATCAGCGCTTTTTAATTTATTTATTTTATCATAAATTCTTTCAAGTCTTTGATTATCGGCCCAATTATTATCTTTTTTTAATATTCTCTCTAATTGTTTTGCTTCATATCTTAAACTTTCTAATTCTTGGCTATTATCAGCACTTTTAATTTTATCTGCATTTTCTAAATGATATTCCGATACCCATGATTCTGATGCTTCTGGGTCTATGCCATCGCCCTCAATATGATATATAAACATTGCATTGCCACTCATAGGATCAAATTCGTCAGGGGCAGTATCCACTTCCGAAACTACTCCTACTTTATCCTTATATAATTCATCACCCGTTATCTTAACCATATTGCCTTCGTAAAATTTAGATTCGTGATCTTCTTCTCCCCAATCGGACGAGATTACCTTTTGATAATCCATAAATAATCCTTTATTCGCCATTTCTTGTATATAATGTTCTGATTTAGGCACGAATACTTTTATCTCGTGTCCTGCCCTATGCTCCATTATCATATAAGCAGTATCTAATGATGTATTACCTTTTGTGCTCGATAATCTTTTATTATATTTCTCATTATTTTTAAATAATTCTTTTATATCATTTATTAATTTAGTTGCTATCTCATTCTTTTTATCTTCTATTTCGTTTGCTATATCTTCCGGCATTTCAAAGTTCTTTACTGCATATGCCGAAATAGAATCAATTACTGTTTCTGCTATAGTATCAAGTTCAAGCATAGAATTAATCTCTTCTTTAAATTTATATTGTTTTTCTTCTGATGCCTTTATTCCCATATTATTTACCTCTTTTGCAAGTTTTGTAAATCCTCTTTCTTTTAATATCTTAATAAACACTTCCATTTTGTCTGTGTGAGTAATTCTTTCTGCCCTTAACAATAATTTCTTTGTTGCCTCTTCTTGTTCCTCCTTGGTCAAATCTTGAAATATTTTACCTTTACCAATTATATTATCTATCCTCATAGTTGTATGTTCATAGACATCTTCGGCATTTATATTACCTTTATTTTCCGAACTTCTTATTTCCTTTTCCATTCCTTCGGGTCTTAATGTAGTATCATTATCTCTTCCCCATGAGTCTAATAATTTATCTATATTTTTAGAATCCATTATATATCCTTCATCCTTTAATGTTTTCCTTGCCAAAGCGACCCTTTTAATATGAGATAACTTCATATAATCTTTCCAATCGTGTTCATCCCTCTTATATCCAGGTTTATCAGTCCTGACTAATTCTCTTTTATAATTATAATCTGCAGTGTTTAAACTTTTATCTAATTCTTCTGTTGATACTTGTTCGGCACTTTCTATTTTAGGTTTCATTTTAGGAATAGCCATATATTTTGAAGCATTAATTTCTTTATCTAATTCTTCATCCGTATAATTATTCATAAAATCATTATATATTTCTTCTTCTGTTATTTTATATGCTTTCTTTAATAATTCATCATATTTTTTCTCGTTGTCTCCCATTTTCGATACTTCTTCTTTTAAATCGCTAATATCAAATAAATCATTTTTGCTTAGATTTTGAACTAATTTCGCTGTTGCTTCTTTCGCTTTTTCTTCTTTAGTTTTTGCCATTTTTATTAATCTCCCCATATCTATTATAAATTAACTAACACTATATATATATCCCTTGCTACATTAAAATAGAAATATATAACTATATAATTGTTGATAATTATATCATGATTTGATATATTAGGTCAAGTTTAAAATAATTTTATTTGGTTGGATTCTTTTCTATACTTATCTTCTACTTTTTTACTTTCTTTGAAATTATGTTCTTTATTCATTTTCTACCATATCTATTGTTTTATTTGCCATGGAATGAGTGCAATCTGGCAAATATTGTATCTTGCCATTGGTAATGAACATATGACATACATGGATAGTATGTTCTTCGCCCGTATCCCATTTAGTCAATATACTTGGCTTTATAGTAGGGTTTTCTGCAGTGCCTGTAATTTGCCATGTATTATTAATTCCATGATTCATATCACAACCAGGACACCAAAATAATATAGTACCATCAGTTGCATATAATAATTTATTCATCTTATTTTAACCTCCTTGCGAGTTCAATTAAATATGCCCCCAAATCAATCACCGTATCTATATTTCCTTTCGTTAATTCTAATCCATTCCTCTTCCGCTTAATTACATCTATCATTCTCTCTAGTTTGAGTTCTACCCCAGCATATATATAATTATCGCTCCTATCCTTTATACTTCCATACACTTCATTCCTTCCATTTACTATCTTATTCGATTCCTCTATTAAATCCATTTTTCTATCCCTCCTTTAATATTTCTTTTATTTTTTCTAACGTAGGATTATTATGTTTTATTTCATTTATTATCGTATACCCTATACTAGTTAATTCTATATCAATTATACTTATTACGTTGCTCTTTGGAATTATGTTGGGGTCTTCATATGTCGAATCGTTCCCAGACCCGGCAACCAAATAATAATTTTCCTCGTCTTCCTTAAATAAAAAACATATTCGATAACATAACCCAATATTTTCTTTTTTCATTTCTTCTTCTGTAAACCAACCCGTCAATCCACGAGGGTCTTTCCAAATAACTAAAATTGGTTTCATTTAATTTTTCTCCTAATCTACAATATCAGAAAATTTTTGTTTAGAGTCAATTTCTTTTATTTTATCTAATCCTAATTCATATGACCATGTTATTCCTCTTGATTTAGAAACCCCAAAAAACCACTGAGAAATTGAACTTGCTGTCTTGATTTCCTTAGAACTAAACTGTCCCCCGGAATTAAACGTTCCCCCTAATATTATTTTTCTAAGGTTCCAATTTATTTGGGCAGCAGTGTGAAAATGACCTAAACAAAAATATTTTAATTTTGGGTATTTCTCAATATACATAGAAGTCCAATTTGAAACCGCTCTAATAATTCCATACAAAGGAGTACCGTTACCTCCGCCTTTAATACCATCTCCGTGAAATAACATAAATTGGTGCCCTTCTATATCTATAATTTGCTTAAAATCATTTTCTTCAATTTGAAATTCTACACGCCTATTGTTTTGTAATGCTGCTTCGACCGCTTTATAAAAGAAATAATCATAAGAATTCTTCGGATCATTGAAAGCTCCAAGACGACCATGATTTCCTCCAACAGAAATAACGGTTATCTTTTTAAAATATTTTGAAAGTTGATTTATATTTTCTGACACTATTTTTGCGCCTTGAAAAATTTGCTGAGTTAAATTTAAATCTATTTGAAAAGATTGTGTGGGAAAGATGCATTCGCCAGTAATCATATCGCCAAGCATGAATATTTTTAATTCCGGCATATAATATGCTTTTGATAAAATATTTTTTGATATACTTAAAACTTTGCTTGTTAAATATGCCATCCTGTTTTGAAATATTTCTTTATTGTATTCCTCTCCCTCACCTTCATGTTTTTCCCCAATATGCAAATCTGTTAGCATAAGCACGGGAACTTCTTTTGATTTTTTTTCATCTTTATTATACTTTCCAACCAAACAAGGAACATCTTTTACTTTTGCCATACACTCTTTCATTGCTGCTAAGAATAATTCCCATTTTTCTTCTAATTTTTCTGCTTGTTTTTGTTTAAATTTAACTAACGAATTCTCCATATATTTATCTTTTGCAGAAGGTGCTCTATCAGTTACTTCTACCTTACTCATTTTGCAACTTACCGAATCTACTGTTCTATGATTAAGATATAGAGATTGGACTTCACGAGAAGATAATCCTTCCTGTTTCCCTTTTACTAACATATCTATCTCTTCTTCCGTCCATGGGCCTGTTATAAATTGTTTATTCTCCATTTTTTTCAATGTTTCTTTATTCACTTTAACGGGAGGGACTTTTGCTATTTTATTTGCCAATACATGTTCCCTATATTTAGTTAATTCGGCAATAGTTAACATATCGGGAATTTTATTTTCTATTGCTGTATTGGAACGTAAAGGAAAATATGTTTCCTTTATTTCTGTAAACGCTAATCCTTTTTCTATACCTTTTTTTAATGTTTGTATTTCCTTTTCCGTCCATAATGCTTTAATCATTCTTTTCATCTCCTATTTTTTTAATCGCATCGGTTGAAGAGTTATAGTTTGGGAACGTTTCGTTTTGTTTAAATTGGATATTGAAATGTTTGGTTATTTTATTATCTTTTAATGCTTCTTTAATTAATATTGCATCCCCATAATCGCAACTTATAAGGGCGGTAATTTTTTTATCGAAATATCCTACCGCCATTGCTTTTATTATTGCTGTTTTGTCTACCCTCGCAATTTCCCTTCTAATT
>Ga0224555_1003106_pt1 | contig 17798 bp, 8 predicted proteins | sample 714S23034metaG_FD_180687 | JGI IMG/M metagenome (GOLD analysis project Ga0224555, IMG submission 180687) | Peat soil microbial communities from Stordalen Mire, Sweden - 717 S2 30-34 | ecosystem: Environmental > Terrestrial > Soil > Wetlands > Peat | place: Sweden: Norrbotten County, Stordalen...
GGGGGAAAAGGGCCGCTTCCGCTACGCTCCAGCGCCCCTTCTCCCCCGAATACTCAACATCCTGACTGCCAACTACTGGCCTACTTTTGCTCCGCCCCACTGGCCTGGTTTTACTCCGCCCTTGACAATTCCTGGGGATGGGGACCCAGCCCCTGGTATGGCTATTACGGCTACTACTTCACGCCATATCCGGTATATCCCAGCGCGTCACTCTGGCTGACGGACTACATGATCTCCAGTGATCTCCAAGCCGCCTATGCGGCTGGCCAGGAATCTGCAACCCTCGATCCAGGGCCTCGGGCTGGCGACACTTCTGCTGCAATGAGCCCTGAAGTGAAGCAGATGATCGCCAACGAGGTACAGAACCAGATTGCCTTGGAAAACGCCGAAGCGTCACAAGGCACGCAGAGCCAAGGCCCGGATCCCGATTCCAGTGGAATCGCCAGGATGCTGGGTGACGGCGGTACTCACGTCTTTGTAGTGGGTGCACCGCTGGACGTCGTGGACGGCTCGGGAGCCGAGTGTGCTCTGAGTGAGGGCGACGCTCTACAGTTGGCATCCGCACCTTCACCCAATGACACTGCGGCGTCTCTGATTGTTCTTTCGAGCAAGAATAGCCGTGAGTGCGCCAAAACGTCGACGGTGACTGTAGCTGTAGACGATCTACAGGAAATGCAAGATCACATGCGTGAGACAATCGATCGTGGTCTGGAGCAACTCCAGGCGAATCAGGGCAAAAGTGGACTCCCCGCCGCTCCGCCATCGGCAACTACTGCGCCTACCACGATGGCTTTTGCGCAATTGGCACCGCCGCCAGATCCAAATGGAGCCAACGATATCAATCAACAATTGAAAGAGGCAGACCAGTCCGAGCAGGATGTGACTGCTCAGGCAAGCCAGGCAGGGTCTGCCGGTGCTCCAGCAAGTTCACCCCAGTGAAATGGAGCTGTGATCGCACTACCGCAGTACCCGTAAAGCGGTAGCGCCCACAAAGTGCAGGTGTTCTGCTTAGATTGACTGGACGCGAAACTCGGGGAGAGATTCGGATGGCGGGTAAGTTCTGTACCAAGTGCGGTTCACCTACCATCGTGGGAAAGCGGTTCTGCGGAAAATGTGGCCAGCTGATCGCCCAACCGGCGCTGCCGCCGGAGGATCCTAGTAATGCTGTAATCACTGAACCCGTTCGACAGGAATGGAGTCTGCCGGACTCGGCACCAAAGGCAATCGTTCTCAGCACCTTGCAAACGACCACTGGGGATGTGCAAGCCCTCAACAGCTCCGGTCTGGACGAGAAGATCCCGCCCTCACGACCAAGTGACAATAAGCAGCCCGCCCCAATCTCAGGTGTTCCTGAACCCGCTGTGGGCCTCGGCTTCTCCCAGTCGGTGATCCCTGACAAGGGCAGCCCCGTTCCAGAAGAGGTAAACGATCTGTTGGCGTCGTCACTGGAGGCTCAATCTACGCCATCAGTTTCTGTTTTCGGTTCCGCGGAAACCACGGCAGACAACGGCTCACGTCCTTCATTGGTCTTTGAAGCCGATGGCCCGGGTTCAACCGACAAGCTTGGTGCGGCTGCAACAAAATCCTTTGTGCCGTCCGAGCCAACGAGCAGCCAACCGGGGCGGCATACCGGACCTATTGTGGGCGCAGCAGCGCTTGTTGTGATCCTTGCTGGAGCCGTTACCTGGATATATGTCTCTCATACGCGAGCAAAGATTGGCCAGATCCCAGTGACAACTGGAACAGCTCAGCCAGTAAACACGCCTGACACTCGTGGTCCCTCAGAAAACAGCGCTAAGCCTGGTGCGGCCACGCCGATGGCAACACAACAGAATCTTCCATCTGATTCCAGCCAATCCATTCCATCGGGCGATGTTCTATTGAAAAACATGCCCAAACCCCTTGGCTACGTCAACGACTTTGCTCATGTGCTATCACCTCAAGTGGTCGCGCAGCTGGATCGCACTTGCGACCAACTCGACCGCTCCCAGGCCAATGCACAGGTGGCCGTGGTGACGATCGACACCTTGAATGGGGCGGACATCGCAGACTTTGCTAAGCAGCTTTTCAACAAATGGGGAATCGGACCGAAAGCCTCGAATCGCGGCGTTCTGGTGCTACTAGCTGTAAACGATCGCAAGTACCGCATCGCAACAGGATATGGCTTGGAAAGCGTCCTAACCGATGCCAAGGCGGCCGAGATTGGCCGTTCAGCGGCTCCTTTGCTCCATGCAAATGATTTTGACCGTGGTGTGACTGCGATAGTGGCTCAGGTGACCCAAGTTATAACTGACGATACCAAAGCGAGGTTGGATACTGCACCGGTTCCCATACCACCGCAGCCGGAGCCACTATCAGGCGTGCTGCACTATACAGGATCACCTGTGCCATTTGGAGGTACCGTCGTCTTCGCCAATCTGCCGGGAGACCGGCTGAGTTTCACTTTTGACCACCAAGCGTGGCAGCCACTGATATCTCGGCAGCCGGACGGTACGCAGAAGCTTACGTTGCGTTCGCTGAAACAGGGGGAACAAACCCAGTGCGACGTCGAATGGAAAGCAATCAAGTAGTGGATCGGCTTTATGTATCCCCGTCAATGGGGATAGTGACGCGACACGCTCCGAGGTTGAAGCCGAGATTCGGGGGATGTGCGTCCCCAACTCCTGTTCCGAAGGCCTGGGCCGGGGCACCACCTACTTCGCGGACATCTTCGCCGACCAGGCTCCGCTCATGGTTGAGCAGATGCTGCGGGAAACGCCATGCTGCGATGGCGACCAAGGAGTTCTGGGAACAGGCGGCCAGGGAGAATGGAATCACAGACATGGCAACCTTGGAGAAGGTCCGGGAACAGGCGGTAAAGGACCTCAATGAGGAGTTTTCACAGCGGATTATCAGATTTGAACGGCGCTTCTCGAATCATGACCTCCACTACAATAACGTCAATTTTTCGAAGAGGTTGACCAAGCAAGAGTATCCTGTAGTCCTCCCCGGAATGCGAGATCCTATGGACCGGCGCAGGACCCTCAGAGTACTCGTCCTTCTGGCCGGGGTGTACCTGGCCATAGGCTGCGGTGTTACCGGAACCACAAACACTGAGAGCGTGGGTACAAACTCTGCGCCCACGGTAACTTTGACCGCTTCACCTACGACAATCGTCTTGGGTCAGTCCACGACCATCACAGTTGTCACGGCGAACGCGAGCACATGTACTGGGTCGGGCACTCTCGTTACCCCAGGACCCATTCAGTGCAACACAACTTTCACTAACACGGTCGTACCCACAACTGTTGGGTCATTCACCTATCAAGTTGCAGTCTCGGGATCAGGAAGTAGTTCAACTGCCTCGGTCACGGTGACAGTCAACCCGCCTCCTCCCACCGTGACCGCCGTGAACGTCTCATGCTCGCCCCCTTCCATTACGACGATTCAGACGACAACCTGCGCGGCTACGGTGACCGGCACCAACAATCCGAGTTCGACGGTGATCTGGTCTATAGGCCCAACCACGGTGGGGGCGATCAGCGCCACCGGTGTGTTTACTCCCGCCGCTGCGGGGGTAGAGACCATCATCGCGAGGTCTGTGCAAGATCCGACCCAATCGGGATCGGCGACCGTGACGGTGTCACTGCCCGTCACGATCTCTGGGGTCACGGTGACGTGCTCTCCGACGTCAATTCTGACGACTCAGACAGCCACCTGCATCCCCAATGCGACCGGGACCGGCAACTACAACAGCGCAGTGAGTTGGTCTGTAAGCCCGTCGAGTATCGGAAGCGTAAGCAACGCCGGGGTCTTCTCGCCCGCGTCCTCGGGCACAGCCACGATTACGGCGACTTCCACAGAAGATCCAACCAAGTCAGGCGATGCGACCGTCGCGGTGGCTGTACCAATCACGATCACCGGGGTCACGGTGACGTGCTCTCCGACATTAATTCTGACGACTCAGACATCCACCTGCACGCCGAATGTAACCGGAACGGGAAATTTCAGCGGGGCAGTAAGTTGGTCAACGGGCGCATCGGGCATCGGAAGCGTAAGCAGCGCCGGAGTCTTCACGCCCACCTCTTCCGGTACAGCAACGATCACGGCGACATCCACGCAGGACGGAACGAAGTCGGGCAACGCGACTGTCACGGTGGCTGTGCCGATCACCATAACGGGAGTTTTCGTAACGTGCTATCCGCTATCAATTCTGATGACTCAGACGACAGCCTGCACACCAATTGTCACCGGAACCGGTACTTACAGCAACGCAGTGAGTTGGACGGTGAGCCCGTCAAGCATCGGGAGTGTAAGCAGCGCAGGGGTCTTCAGTCCCACCTCTTCGGGCACAGCAACGATCACGGCGACATCCACGCAGGACGGAACGAAGGCGGGCAGCGCCACCCTCGCTGTCACGACTCAGGTTGGTGTGTCCATTTCTCCTGCCGTAGCCCAAGTACAAGTATTCCAACCGCAGCAGTTTACGGCCACAGTCGGCGGCAGTTCCAGCACAGCGGTCACTTGGGCAGTGAACGGTATCCCTGGCGGCAATCTCTCTGTTGGCCAGATCGATAGCACCGGATACTACTTTGCTCCAAATGCTCTTCCAAGCCCATCTGCGATTACGATCACAGCCACGAGTCAGACTGACGCTACCCAGAGTGCAACCGCGAGCGTAACAATTTTGCCCGATGCCCATCCTCCGGCAATTGCCTCAGTCACACCAGCGGCAGACCAAATTGGGGTCGCGCTCGATTCAACCATCCAAATCCAATTCACGGGGGCTATCGATCCATCGACTATTAGCTCGTCGACGTTTGCGCTAAGTTCCGGAAACAACCCTATACCTTCAGCTGCCAGTTATGACTCGTCGTCGAACACGGTGACGATGACACCCGCTAGTATCTTGGCCCCGGGCGCTCAGTATAGCGTGACCATTGGTAACGCGGTCTCCGATCCTGCTGGGACTCCACTATCGGCTTCTGCTCAATGGTCATTCACAACCCAAGTTATTTCTAGTGCCAACTGCGTGGTATCAGCACCAACCGGAACGGACCCGACTACTCTTACAGTCGTCAGCTATGGAGGGCAAGAGAGTGTGCCGGACGGCCAAGGAAACTGTGTGGCTTCAGTCACACCTCTGGGGAGTACTCTCGTTGCCGCCATGGTTCCAGGACGGACGTTCGGGTGGCTTGCATTTGCCGGGGAACAAACGCAAGGAACGAACGCTCACGCAGTCGCGCGAGCCCAAGACACGCTCAGTACCCAAACTGTTGGCTTAAAGCACAATCCCGTCTCGATAACTCGGTATCAGATCACTGCATCCCCGCATGCCAACCCATCGACAACGTCGATCACGATTGATTCCCAAACAACGGCAGAAGCACTGCTGTTCATGACGCCATATTTTTACAACTCTGCTCCGAATAGCGCTTCCGTGATCCAGGCTGCCATTGCTGCTGATCCGAACACGACATTATTGGCTCAGGCCTTGGAGGAGGCTCAAGGCGAAGCCGACCCACTCAACGACACAAATGTGCGAAGCGTTCTCCAGAGTGCCGCGCTGTCCGTTCTGCAAACCCTTGTGAGTAACGCAAGTAGCGCGGCGTCCCCAATTGCTTCACAGCTTATGAGCATAAACGGGGCCGCCAACTCACAGCCATCACCTGTACTCGAATCGCTCGCGACGCCCAATTGCTGGGTTGCGCCCCCCGGAATTCTGAATGGGATGCAATGTCTCGATCTGCAGTATCTTGAGTTTGTCGCACCGCTGAGAACGGATAGCAGCGGCAATTTTGACGTGACGGTTAACAACTGCTGGTTCACTCAAGCAAACACCTTCAACCTTGGCTGTTCGACGAGTTGGCTGCTTGAAGTAGCGCCAATCACGACGTCTCTCCCAGGGGGCGTCAACTCTGTAGTAGCTCCTGTCGGATCAGGAGGGCAATCTGCCAGTCCGGTCACCGACTTCGACCCGGGCTGTACTCTCGGAACCCCATCTTCTTCATGTACGTTTATCTGGATTCCAGGAATGAGTGGGTTCAACGACGCAGGCGCTGACGTCAGCTTACTCGTTGAAACGGCACTCGGATTGCGACAATACGCGCCGTCTTCATCGGTTACCACGCCTAACGTTGTCACTATTCCTGGTGGGACACAACAGAACTATATTGTTAGGGCGTATAGCGGTGGTTTCGCTGATTTGACTGAGTATGCCAACATCCTGAACGGGGACTACAACACAGACAGTCTAGAACTCGTCGCCAATGCTCTTGTGATGAATGCCTTGCAGTCAGGTCTGCATTACACGAGTGCTCTGATTCCTGTCCCGAGTGGGGCATCTGGAATCAAGCAACAGATCATGGCGTGTGTAGTGCTCGACGCAGTAAACAATCACGATATAGTGAATGAGATTTCCATTGTCCAGAGCGCAATACGGGCAAACAATGGCGTTTCAATTGGAACACTTCAGCAGTTGTTCGAAGCAACAGCCAACGACCTCGTCAACATCGAATTCAAGTACGTCATTTCTTGTGCTGCATCAATAGGTCTTGACCCTGTGCAGGAGTTGTATTCGGGTCTGACTGATGAAATACATCTATTCTTGAACGATCCAAAATCCGCTTTAGCCTCAAACATTGATGCCGTCATCCAAGGCGCAGCCTCAATAGCTGCGGGAACAACTACCGATCTTGGGGAAGGCACGCAAGGCCTCGTGGAGCTGATCCACACAGCAACCCCCTTGGAAACCGCGATTATCAGTGTCACGAATGCTGGCCAGGCCGCCCCACAGGTCACTGGGATCGTGAACGACCCCGTCATCGGATTGGATGGAAAGCAGAAAGTCATCATACAAGGATACGGTTTCGCAAATGGAGCGACGATCAATTGGCAAGACGTTACTGGAGGTGGGAGCGGTACGGCAATTACGGCAGACGGATCAGTAACGGCAACCACAATCACCGCGTACATGAACTTTACGAATCAGTCGGCGACCTGGAGAATTCAAGTTGTCAACCCGAATGTGCCACCTTCAAACTGGTTCTCTTTTCAGGTGACCGCAAATACGACTGCAAAGCCAGACTTGGTGCCGCAGAGTATAACGCTCAACTCCTCGTCAGTCTTGGCGGGTGGTACGGTGGCCATCACTTTTACAGTGTTGAATCAAGGAACAGGACCTGCGGCAGCCAGCATGACCGGATTTCGTTTGGGAACATCAAACACCGTCCCTCCCGGGTCGTCTGCTGACATTCCCAATTCGTTGATAAGCACTCCGGCTCTGGGAGCGGGGTTACCTGTTCAGCAGAGCCAGTCGCTGACGATACCAAGCGCTACAGGGGCGGGAACCTATTACATTTGGGTGGTAGTCGATGACGTTGCCGGTTCAACTTTGGGGCAGAGCAATACAAACAACGACTACGCATCCTCGCCTGTACTAGCGGTGACCGTTGGCCAGACACCTGTGCCGACGCCGCAATCGCCGGGTACCACATCCGACACGGGGTACACTGTGTCAACCGCGACGCCGACGATGCAGTGGTTCGGCTCAGGAGCGACCAGCTATGAGTTGGCGATCTCGGAAGCCCCCTATGGAACCAGTAATGTTGTCTACGACAAAGTGGCAGTGCCCGGTACCTCCAGTTTGCTGGTCATTCCTGCAGGCCAACTCAAGGATGGAACCAAGTACCGCTGGAACATGCAGGCGTCCAATAGTGCTGGTCTAAGTGTCTGGAGTAGCTATCTATATTTCACGGTGGACTTGACGGCGGTTCCCCCTGCGCCGACGCCGGTCTCGCCGGGCACAGGTACTAGCCCCGGATCTACCCTGACCACTCTGGTTCCAACGTTCAGTTGGAGCACCGTGACCGGAGCGACCGGTTATGGACTCTATGTAGAGGATGCGGCCAGCGGAGTACTGGTGTACAACAACGACGCAGTGGGTAATATCACCTCGTTTGCGATGCCGTCGGGGACCCTGTTGGCCGGGCACAGCTACGTATGGAACGTACAGGCCAGCAACACCTCCGGTTTCAGCGCCTACTCGACGAAGTATTACTTCGTGGAACAAGGGACCGCTCCTTCCGCGCCGACGCCGGTCTCGCCGGGCACAGGTACTAGCCCCGGATCTACCCTGACCACTCTGGTTCCAACGTTCAGTTGGAGCACCGTGACCGGAGCGACCGGCTACGGACTCTATGTGGAGGATGTGGCCAGCGGGGTACTGGTGTACAACAACGACGCAGTGGGTAATATCACCTCGTTTGCGATGCCGTCGGGAACCCTGGTGGCCGCACACAGCTACGTATGGAACGTACAGGCCAGCAACACCTCCGGTTTCAGCGCCTACTCGACGAGGTATTACTTCGTGGAGCCAGGAACGGCTTCGACAGGGCAGTTCCAAGTTGGGACTCGAATTGCGGCTCAATCTGGGGGAGCTAACGTTCGCAATGCTCAACTGGCCAGCACGCCGCTCTTTGCCCAAGAAGGTGGAGTGCATGGAACCATCGCGAGCGGTCCCATATACGGAACTGCCGGGGGATATACGGGGAATTGGTGGGCGATAAGCTGGGATTCGGAGCCACCAAGCCAGAATAGCCAAATCGGCTGGAGTGCTGAGTCGACGATTACGCTGGCTCCGACGGCTGGCGACGTTCCAAAACCCAACTTTTCGAGTAGTTACTACGCAAGCGCCAATCCTTTCTGGAATAGTGGGTATGCGCCTGTCTCCACAAATCCACCTGGCACCAACCATCTAAACGGTGCCTTGGGGAACTGCACTTGGTATACCTATGGCCGAATGTTGGAATTGGGAGCAAGTCCAACTCAGATAGGCGTTCTGACGATGGACGCAGACCAGTGGGCTGCGGTCGCTGGCAGCAACGGCATACCCGTTGACACTAATCCAACCGTTCATTCGATTGCGGAGCGCGATTCGGATCCGCAAAACTTCCCTGCTGGCCATGTTGCAGTTGTTGAGAGTGTAAACGCTGACGGAACAATAACGGTGACAGAGTCTAGTTCTGGATTGATTACGACCGGAAACTGGATGTTTCTATGGCGTCATCGTACCGTTTCTCCAGGGTGGTTTAGTCACTTCATTCACATCTCGCTTTCGGGTGGATCGTCAGCTCCGGCGGTGCCGACCAGCCTGAGTCCTGGGACCAGCACCAGCCCCGGGCCGACGACCCCCAGCACGACGGTGACGCTGAGCTGGAGCGGGACCAGCGGTGCCACCTATGAGGTGGCGGTGAAGGATGTGGCCGCCGGGACCTACATCGACGACACCACGGTGAGTTCGACCACATTCACCGCCAGCAACCTGAGCCCAGGCAAGCAGTACGTCTGGAACGTCGATGCCTGCAACGGCTCGGCCTGCTCCAACTTCGCTCCGGCGATCTACTTCCAGACCCCGGCGTCAGCTCCGGCGGTGCCGACCAGCCTGAGTCCTGGGACCAGCACCAGCCCCGGGCCGACGACCCCCAGCACGACGGTGACGCTGAGCTGGAGCGGGACCAGCGGTGCCACCTATGAGGTGGCGGTGAAGGATGTGGCCGCCGGGACCTACATCGACGACACCACGGTGAGTTCGACCACATTCACCGCCAGCAACCTGAGCCCAGGCAAGCAGTACGTCTGGAACGTCGATGCCTGCAACGGCTCGGCCTGCTCCAACTTCGCTCCGGCGATCTACTTCAGAACGCCATAGAACAGTTTGCTCTCGACTGAGGAGCGCTAACTACTAACCCATGGTCCGCAACCTGTACGTTTATGGCCATGAGAATATCCTTCGAAACCCCGCTGAAAACAAGCCCCTTACGCTTGCGGATGGAGCAGGCCTTTCGGACCAGCCACCTAGCACGCCGTTGCGTTCGCCGCGAACGCTGTTCCACATCTGTTTTGAAGGTAGAACTGATGAAGCGACCTACTTTACGGCGAGAGATCGATCTTTCAGCAGACGCTCATTTGCGGCATCGACGGAGAATACCTCCGCGTTGAACCGCAGGCCAGCCCATTCGCGCATGTGCCCAAACTCCTCATGCGTTGGGTCCAGGAGGATTTCAAGCAGATCAGCATAGCCGCCCGGTCCGCCGCTGTTTTCCGGCGGGCAGCTCCGCGAGCCATCGAGGACTCGGGGATACTTTATCCTCGACTCCGCCGGAAAAACTGCTTCCAGTCGAACATCATGTTGCCAGTAGTCTCCGAAATCATAGACATAGAGGATCTCCGCGCCAGGCCCAGGCAATACCGTCGCGAGACGAACGCCTGTCTCGCGAATGATCTCCCCTGGGCCGTCATACGCCGGATCCGCTGTTCCGTAGCGCCGCCCGTCGACGATGTACTCATGAAGGTGGCAATTCTCCCATCCCATGGCGATCTGCAAAATGCGATGAAGCTGCTTGAGCGTCGTTTGGCTGGAGAGCTCGATGCGCCTCCAGATGGCTGGCTCGATCTCCCGGAGCGATACATGCACCCGATATATGTCCATAGCTTCTGTTCCGCCTCAACCCTTTGCTTCAAGTGAGAATCTGATTACTCGGAGAAGCTTCCGTCCGCTCCTCCGCCTCCTCGGCATCGCCAAACACTTCTTCACGAATAATCCGTTCGGTGGCGTCATTCAGATAGTCGTCGAGTGCCCGGGAGATCTCCAAATACTCCGGCCACAGAGTCTTCTTGACGAAGGACTCGGGTACGCGCAGGACAACCGTTGAATGCCGTTGGCGCGGATAGCGGTAGGGCCTGAGCCCATAGCGGCGGCAGAGGGCCAGGAAAAGCCGACGGCTCCAGCGATCCGGCAGGCGGAAGGTCATTTCAATGGTTCGTTCGGTCTTTTCCGCAGCGCTAAGCGCGGCACGAACACGGCTAAGCGCGGCAGCGGCGGCGTCACGCTCGCCTGCAGTCGTCGCTCCCTCGAATAGCGCAGCGATCTTACGCAGCTTCTGGCGAAGCTCCTGTTCTGTGGTCAATGTAGCAATTTCCGTCTCGTCAGATTGATCGAAGGGGGAACAACTGGTATCAAGTTGAGTGTACTCGCACGTCGAGGCTCATTTCGATGAATCGCCTGCGGTATCCCGATAGACTTCCATCAGGATGAGCGCTTCCGCCCCCCAGCCCCGAACTCCATCAGAAGAGATCGCCGGACTTGTGGAAAGGGTCACCTTCTTCAACGAGGAGAGCGGGTTCGCCGTTCTCCGCGTGAAGGTCCAAGGGCAGCGAGAACTGGTGACGGTCCTCGGCTCATTGCCATCCGTGAGCGCCGGGGAGTGGCTGACCGCCGAGGGCTGGTGGGTCAGGGACAAGGAGCACGGTCTCCAGTTCAAAGCCCAGGTCTTGAAAGCCGTTCCTCCCAACACGAGCGAGGGTATTGAAAGGTATCTTGCTGGCGGCTTCGTGAAGGGCGTTGGCCCGGTCCTGGCGAAGAAGTTGGTCGGACGCTTCGGGGCGGAAGTGCTGGGCGTGATTGGGAACAGTCCCGCTGACCTGGAGACAGTCGATGGAATCGGCCCAAAGCGCCGCGAGCGGATTGCCCGCGCCTGGCAGGACGGAATGCAGATCCGGGAGATCATGCTGTTCCTGCACAGCCATGGAGTCAGTACCGGGCGAGCCGTCCGAATCTACAAGACCTATGGGGAACAGGCCATTGAGAACGTCCGGCAGAACCCATACACTCTGGCAAAAGACATTCACGGCATCGGCTTCGCCACGGCGGATCAGATTGCCCAACGCGTCGGCATCCCCAAGGACTCGCAAAATCGGGCCAAGGCAGGGATCGACCACGTGCTGCTGGGGGCAACCACAGAGGGACATTGCGCTCTGCCACTGGAGAAGCTGAAGCTGGCAGCGGTGAAACTGCTGGATGTGCCGGAGGAAACAATCGAGCAGGCCCTGGCACACATGCTGACCGGTGGCTCTCTTGTGTTAGAGGAAATCGATGGCGAGCCGCTGATCTTCCTGCCTCACCTGAGAAAGGCAGAAGAAGGCATTGCGGCGAAGATCAAGCGGTTGGCCACAGCCGCACCGGTCTATCCCCGGATCGACTTCGAGAAGGCAGTCGCGTGGTGCGAGCAGCGGACCGGAAAGACGCTCGCCCCGAGCCAGAGGGAAGCGCTGAAGACCGTCCTGACCAGTCGCGCTGCCATCATCACGGGCGGTCCCGGGGTGGGCAAGACTACTCTGGTGAACTCGATCCTGATGATTCTGCGAGCCAAGCGAGTGAAGTGTCTCCTGTGCGCTCCTACCGGAAGGGCTGCCAAGCGGCTCACCGAGACCACTGGACTGGAAGCAAAGACCATTCATCGCCTGCTGGAAATCAACCCGGCGACGGGGAGGTTCCAGCGCAATGAAGATCAGCCGCTGGACTGCGATCTTCTCATTGTCGATGAGACCTCGATGGTGGACGTGCTGCTCATGTACGCCCTGCTCCGGGCTCTCCCGAAGACCTCCGGACTGATTCTGGTCGGTGATGTGGATCAGCTTCCTTCGGTCGGGCCGGGGAACGCATTGCGGGATCTGATCGAGAGTGGTGTAGTCCCCGTCGTTCGCCTGACCGAAGTTTTCCGGCAGGCCGCCAGCAGCAAAATCATCACCAATGCACATCTCATCCGTCAGGGAAAGATGCCAGAACTTCGAACGGCGGCGTCCGGTTCCGACTTCTATTTTGTGGAGCGGGATACGCCGGAGGAGATAGCCGGGACTCTGGTCAAGCTGATCCAGAACCGCATCCCGAATCACCTCCGGCTCAACCCCATCCGCGATATCCAAGTCCTGTGTCCGATGAACCGAGGATCGATCGGTGTCCGCGAACTGAACACGGCGCTCCAGAGTGCCCTGAACCCGGTTCGACCTGGTGATGCCGCCGCTGAACGGTTTGGATGGAGGTTCCAGGTGCGGGACAAGGTCATTCAGACGGAGAACAACTACAAGAAGGAAGTTTTCAACGGGGATATCGGCATCATCGAGAAGATCGATCCCGTCGAACAGGAACTCTCGATCCGCTTCGACGACCGGCTGGTGCCATACGAATTCGGAGAGCTGGACGAAGTCTCCCTGGCCTACGCTGTGACCATCCACAAGGCGCAGGGCTCGGAGTTTCCGGCGGTGGTGATTCCGGTGGCCATGCAGCACTTCATGCTGCTCCAGCGCAACCTGATCTATACCGGGATCACCCGCGCCAAGCGGTTGCTCGTAGTGATTGGACAGAGAAAAGCTCTGGGCATCGCTGTACGGAACGACCAGTCTCGCAAGCGCTACTCCGGGCTCCTGAGCAGCTTGTCTCCCTCCAGCCATCAGAAGGCTACGAAGCAGGAGTAACGGGACTTTTCGACTTTGCCCGAACAACCTTTTTCGCGGAGACGGCCTTCTTGGCAGGAGCAGTCTTTGGGGCTACGCCGTTGGGGGCGGCACTCTTCACGGCTGGCGCTGCGGCGACATTGCGTGCAGCCTTCTTTGCAGCCTGCTTCGTTTTCGCCCAACGTGCCTTCTGCGCGGCTACCATCTTCGCACGCGCCTCGGCACTGACAGTTCGTTTCGCTACAGGCTTGGCTGCCGACTTTGCCGGGATGAAACTCGTCGCGTTGTCAGACAAGTTCGCTCGGGATGGTCGCCCTGGATTCCGCTTGATCGTGATCTCAGTACCGGCCAAGAGTGCTTTCGCTTCCCGCAGCCGCGAGATTTGTGCGTCAATTTCGATGATGATTTCGGTTGTATTCATGGATCCTCCAGCTTCGAGAATATACGAATTGCCAAAACATCCGGGCGCACAGAGGCGGCCCATCACCGAAGGGGAACGGCCAACACGGGAGCCCAGCAAATGAAGCGGGCTGTGCCGTTGACGGGACACCGCGCACGGCTATAGTCGAGGCAGAAGGCTCGACCTAGCCGTCGATGGAACATGGTTGTGCTGAACGGGAGAGGAAAGGACTTCGACGCTAAGAAGATCATTCATTACCGCCAGCCCACGCTGGATGGTACTCTTCTCGGAAATCAATGAACGCAGACCAAATTCTTACCCAGTTGCAGCGCAATGAGGGCCATTTCGCCAAGGACGCCGTCCTGGAAGCAGTTGCCCATCGCGATGAAGTGATTCCCGCATTGCTCAACGTCCTCCATGACGTGGCCAACAACCCCGAGCCCTATGCGTCTGATTCGCGCAGCATGATCCTCATTTATGCGATGTACTTGCTGGCCCTGTTTCGCGAGAGCCTAGCGTATCCCATCCTGGTACAGATTTTCTCCCTGCCCGGCGAAATGCCGTTTGATTTGGTGGAAGACACCGTGACCGAGGGGCTGGCCCGGATTCTCGCCAGCGTGTCCAATGGGGACATCAGCGGCATGACCTCCCTGATTGAGAACGGGCAGGTGAATCCTTACGTCCGCTCGGCGGCCATAGACGGGCTTCTGACGCTGGTAGCCAGCGGCGAGCGTAGCAGGGACGAGATCGTGGCATACTTTCACCACTTGTTCCAGACGCTGGAGCGCAAACCCAGCGAGACGTGGGAGGGGCTGGCCTGCTCCAGCACCGACATCTGGCCGGGCGAGCTGATGGACGATCTATGCAGTGCCTGGAAAGATGGGCTAATTTCCTCAGTCGTGATCGGGTGGGATGAGATTGAAGCTTGGCACGCGCGTGGCAAAGAAGCCTGTATGCGATACGTGAAGGAGAAGCACAGGCTTGTCACAGACGTGGTCAAAGAGATGGCGTGGTGGGCCTGCTTCGACGAGGATCGCAAGCCCGCCTATCGAGAGAAAGCCGCTGGGGTTCCAGGAGCGTCTCTTGCCGGAATGGAGTGGCCAATTCGCCGCACAGAGCCTAAAGTTGGCCGAAACGATCCGTGTCCGTGTGGCAGCGGAAAGAAGTTCAAGAAGTGCTGCGGACGTTAGTGGAGAGCGGGAGATTCATCGGTTCCATTGGGATCCGACAGTTAATGCCGTGTCGTTGGCAAGTCAGGAATAATCGGGAGGAGCCCGTAGCCGGTCCGAAAGGGTTGCTCTATCCGCGACGGTAAAGGGCCTGTTTTCATCGCGGCCTACAAGCGACTCCGGATGGTCAAGAACCTACAGGTTGCGGACCACCTAGCTCGGCAGAACTGCGATCGCGCCGGGATGCAGGCATACTCATCATGGAACAGCCAAACGAGCCATGAGGTATCCTTGTGCGGACTGGCTCAGTTGAGATTACACAATGGCGACCATACAAGAGGAGATTCTCGACGAGTTCTTTCGAAAGCTGGCTGAAACCGAAGGCCTCACCGACGCAAAGGTGAAGAAACTTCGTGATCTATTCAGCGTCGGCAAGAAGCCGAAAGCGGCTGATGTCATCCGGGTCTTGTCCGAGCCATTGAAAGAAGACCTGCCGTGATCCAGATAGAATCCGTCGAAATTAAGGAGTTGCGGGGCATCCGTGATCTAACGCTAGAGATGAACCGTGAAAGTTTCGTTATTTCTGGCCCCAACGGATCGGGAAAAAGCGGAGTCGTCGATGCCATCCAGTTTGCGCTCACCGGAGAAATAGGGAGGCTCAAGGGAGCCGGAACCGGCAATCTGACGCTTTCGGAGCACGGCCCACACGTGGAGGCACGAAGCGATCCCGACGCGGCCTCGGTGCGCCTAAGCGTGTACATCCCCCATCTTAAGAAAAAAGCGTCAATCGTACGCACCATAAAGCACCCTAAGAAGCCCACAATTACACCCGACGATGCCTCGGTAAGAGCGGTCTTTGACGAGGTCGCTCGGCATCCGGAGATCAGCCTGTCGCGCCGGGAGATCATCAAGTTCATTCTTACGGAAGCGACTCAGCGGTCGCGCGATGTGCAGACGTTGCTGAAGCTGGATGACATCGATCAGACACGGGCAACACTAAAGACCACTGAAAATAAGCTCGACGGCGACTATTCCACCGCAAAGATCCAATCAGGGGCATCTGAAGACAGCCTCAAGCGTCATCTTGATCTTCCGACGCTGAAAGTAGAAGACCTTTTGCAAGTCGTCAACAAGCGGCGCTCGCTGCTGAGGCTGGAGCGACTGACTCAGCTTACAAAGGAAACGGACCTGTCCCAAGGCATTTCCGGAGGAGCATCTCAGGACGGCACGCCACAGTCGAAGGAATCAGCTCTGGCCGACGTGAAAGCACTTCTGGACGCCGTCTCAGACGGTATCGAAACTGAACTTGAGGCAAGCGTCTCACTGCTCCTTCAGAACATTGGCAGGTTAGAGGAGAATCCCTCACTGCTCGCAACTATCAAACGGCATCACTTTCTCCAGAGCGGCCTCGATCTGCTGGACGGCCCTAATTGCCCGCTGTGTGATGCGCCATGGGACATGGATGCGTTACGAATACATCTTCGGGGAAAGCTGGAGCAATCCAAAGAGGCGCAACTTATCCGCGATCAACTCCTGCGGACCGGACGCGAAGTTACGAACAGTATCATCCGCCTGCTGAACCTTACCGCTTCTGCCACGAAAGTCATTGAAGTACCAAAGGAGCTCACGTCCGCTCTTGGACAATGGTCAGGAGATCTTCAAGCGTTTTCCGAATCAGTTAATTCTGTGGAGGGAATAGTGTCGGGCAAAGCACGCTTTGAATCCGGCTGGTCGAAAACTCCTTCTAAATTGATTGCCGAACTGCAGATCGTTGAACAGAAGGTCAAGGCTCGCCCTGATAAGAGTGCTACCGTCGAGGCAAACAGTTTCCTTGTCGTAGCACAGGAACGCCTCAGGAACCTGCGGCTCGCGCGACGGAGCGCAGAAGAGAAGAGAGGCATTGCCGCACTTGGAAAGACTGCGTACAAAACGTATTGTGATGTTTCAGAAGCAGCACTCCTCTCGCTTTACGAGGAGGTAGAGACCGAGTTCGGCTCGTTTTACCGGTCGATCAACCAGGACGATGAGGGAGAGTTCAGAGCAAAGTTCGAGGCCTCAAATGGCAAGCTTGGCCTGCTCGTCGACTTTCACAAGAAGGGTATGTTTCCCCCCGGCGCGTATCACAGCGAGGGACACCAGGACGGCATGGGAGTCTGTCTTTACCTCGCCCTGATGAAGCGTGTGCTGAGCAACAACTTCACCCTCGCGGTACTCGACGATGTCGTCATGTCAGTTGATTCCCAGCACCGCAAGCAGTTTTGCAAGCTCCTCAAGCTCTCCTTCCCGCACACGCAGTTTGTGATCACCACACATGACCAAGTATGGGCCAGACAACTGCGCTCTGAGGGAGTGGTGGGTCCCAAATCAGCAGTGGCCTTTCACACTTGGACCGTCGAAACTGGTCCTATCCTCGATGAGATTGCGGAGGTATGGGACAAAATCGACGTCGATCTCGCCAAGAACGAGGTACCAACGGCAGCGGCGCGGTTGCGGCGGCATCTAGAGTTTGTCGCGTCGGACCTTGCCGACGAACTTGGAGCAAAGGTCCATTATCGTGCTGATGGCGGTTATGACATGGGAGAGCTGCTGAGTGCGGTCATTGGCCGTCAGGGAGAATTACTCAAACAGGCTGCAAAAGCTGCGAAATCATGGGGTGACAGCGAGGAGATCGCCAAGGTCGCGGCTTTTCAGGACGCTCGAAACAGGATGCTCGCCGAACGCGACGGCGAACAGTGGATCATCAACAAGGCGATCCACTATAACGAATGGGCGGACCTCTCGAAGAATGACTTTAAGCCGGTGGTGGTGGCATTCAGGCAGCTCCTGCAGCAGTTTAGCAGCCCGTGGCGCAAGTGGCTGAATTCCAGATTCGCCGACATTGTGGTCTTGAGGGAGCGGCGGGGAGAAAAGAGAACCGGAGTGGTGCGGGAGTCTACTGCGCCATTGGGCGATAGCGGCAG
>Ga0224555_1003110_pt1 | contig 17766 bp, 17 predicted proteins | sample 714S23034metaG_FD_180687 | JGI IMG/M metagenome (GOLD analysis project Ga0224555, IMG submission 180687) | Peat soil microbial communities from Stordalen Mire, Sweden - 717 S2 30-34 | ecosystem: Environmental > Terrestrial > Soil > Wetlands > Peat | place: Sweden: Norrbotten County, Stordalen...
AGGGTTCAGCCCGTGTCCGACATAGGTGTAGGCTGATCCTGCCGTGGGGTAAAGTGCAGCCATCCGTCCATAGCTAATGGCCGTAAATATCATGGCGACCATAGCAAGCAGAATGGTGGTGACGAAGTGGCCCCGGGAAAGCTTCTGCGCAATGCCAAAAATAGGAACCGGCGCAATGGGCATGATGAGCACGATGCCATAAAAGATCAGATCCCAAAGCGTCAGCACCCGCCGAAGGCGCGGTGTGGGTGCGGCTGAGTTATTTGCGGCTAAAGTCACGGCCTTCCCCGGATTTGCCTCTCCTCATGCGAACCCTCGCGGTTCATCTGGCGTATTTCCCGTACGTTGTTACATCATCTTTTAGGTAAGGAAGGCGTGCTAACCATGAGATAGAAACTCCAAGGACTGTCTGGCCGAAATCTCGTCGTCTACTGACGGTGAGTATTCAAGACCAAAGACACCTTGGTAGCCGAACTGTTCGATCTGTTTCAATACAAACGGGTAGTTGGTCTCACCATGGAAGACTTCGTGCCGGCCCGGAACGCCCGCGGCGTGGAAGTGGCTAATCACGTCAATATTCCTCTCGATGTGCTTGACCAAGTCTCCCTCCATCACTCGCATGTGGTAAGTGTCGAAAAGCAGACGGATATGTTTGGAGCCAATACGGCGACAGATCTCGGCGCCTTTGTCGCTGCTCGTAAGCCAGTGATTGGGGTGATCATATATGTCGTTGAGGGGCTCCAGAAGCACGGTTACTTCTGCTTTCTCAGCCATTTCCACGACAGGTTTCAATCGCTCCACAACTGACTCTTCCATCGTCTTGTCGTCCAGACCCTCAACCCGGTTACCCGTTAATACGATCGTGGCAGGAATCCGGGCTTCCTTGGTATAGGCAATGGTCTTTTGCGCACGGTGCAAAAACACGTCCATGTTCTGGCGGGGGTCGGTGAGATTGCCTCCCATGGATCCGTCAGGAGCATTGATCACCGTATCTGTAATTTTGACTCCGGCCTGCTCCGCAAGCTTCGCCAACTGCACGGCGCTGCCCTTGAAAGAGCCGTCTACCCACCACATCTCGACGTACTTAAAGCCGATTTGGGAGGCCCTCTTCATCCGTTCTTCGAACGGCAGGTTGGTCAGGGCCATTTCCAAACAGAGACCCAGTTTCATGTTGGCTTCTCCTTAAATGATTCTCTCGTGGATCTTTCATAAACCTTTTGCCAGTGCCTGATCCTCCGCTGGCTTCTTGATTGCGTACCGACTGTGTTCAGTCTAACTGAGCAGCCGGTAGAAGACTTTGTTGATCCCCCGGGCTATGGCGTGGCAATCCTCTTCGCTATAGTTGTGGTTGATCTCAATATGGATCGATCGACCGAGCAGATCCAATGTCCTTGGGCACATGTCACGGGAGTACTTTGGCAACTCGCTTTCCGGAACGGCGCTCCATGGGAGGCCGTCGGCAGCAACGTTCTTCTTCTCAATCACGTGTTCCCAAAACGTGTAAATGTGCCAGTCTCTCACCTTGGAATCGTATACGCTACCTGCGGGCACCCCCTCCGCATGTAACTCCTCGATGGCCCGTTGTGTGAGTTCGGGAGTGGGCAGGAACATGATCAGGCAGATGGCGGTGTCACCCTGGGGATCCGTGAGGCGGCGGAAGTTGAGGCCACGGAACTTATCCAGCCCGGCAAGAATGAGGCCTTTGGCGCGGCGATATCCGGCCAGCATCGCGTCGGTCTTGCGGATCTGGGCGATTGCGACAGCTCCCTGCAATTCACTCATTCGATAGTTTTCGCCCGCAAACAATTCGCCTTCGCGTCGCTCGCGGGCAAAACGGTCTGGTCGCCAGCAAGCCGCGGTGTCATGCCAGCTCTGTGCGCGCGTGTACAGCCATTCGTCGTCGGTAGTGACGAACCCACCTTCTCCAGAAGACATGATCTTGTAATGGTCGAAGCTGAAGCATCCCATGGTGCCAATGCTGCCCAGCCGCTTCCCGCGGAACGACCCGCCGCCGGACTGAGCAACGTCCTCAACCAAGGGGAGGCCCTTACGTTTCGCCAAATCCGAGAGGGCATCCATTTGGGCCGGAGCCCCTCTCATATGAACCACCACAATCGCCTTGGTGCGGCGTGTCAGCGCACGCTCCGCGGCTTCGGCATCGAGAGTCAGAGAGTCATCAACTTCTACGATCACCGGAATGCCGTTCGAGGCCGCCACACCCGCCGCGCTAGCGAAGAACGTGTACGCCGGGACGATCACTTCGTCACCCATCCCGATCCCTAAGGCACGGTAACTCGCTATGAGGGCTGAGGTGCAAGAGTTGACCGCCAAGCAATACTTTGTGCCTATCAACGCCCCCATGGCGTCTTCCGCAGCCGCCACTCGACTTGGTTTGGGGTTGTAATAACGAAACAGGTGTGGACCCTCGAGGTTTGGATCGCTCTCGAGAATATCTCTTATGCGTTCCTTATTCTGAGGGCTGAGGTCCCACATGTCGATAAGTTCCCAAAGCTCCTCGCGTCCAAGTTTAGAAGGGAAGGGGCCCAACTTGGGTACCGCCTTCCGGCCACCCTCGCTGGCAAGCATTTCGTGTGTCGTAGGTTTCATCTGTCCTCCTTGGTATTGACTGGCTTGCCAAACCCGGTTTGCCGGATTCTACCCCCAGACCAGTTTCAAAGATGATGGAACACCTCGCGCAGCAAAACTTCGGGCCGAAACAAGGGCGTATGTCTTTCATCCAAACGTTTGAGCATATGCCCCTTAATCTCAGTTTGGCGTAATATCACAGTTGCAAACCATCAAGTCAAGAACTTTATTGATTGGCGGTTCTTAGCCGTTTTCGGTTTCTATTCCCGGTGCAAGGCAGACTGGCATGCCAGTCCTCTCTGACATCTGCGCTTCAAGGTGCCAGTTGAAACGGTCACCCACTCTTGATACTGTAGGGGGGCGGGGCAGAGTTGCCCGCAAGAAATCTACATGCAACAACTTGGAGGGGAAATCAAGATGAAGAACACTGCCATACTTCTTATATTTCTGGCTTTCCTATCAGCAAACGTGTGGGCTGCGCAGGACCAAACGACCACACCGGCGCCCGCTTCGAAGGCCAAGTCCTCAACTCAAAAAAGCGCCGCTACCGCCCCAAAGGCTGGGACGGCACACCCGAAGCCTGCGGTGCAAATGACCACTACGCCTTCGGGATTGCAGTATCGAGACTTGGTAGTTGGCAAAGGACCGCAACCCAAAGATGGCGACACCGTGGTGGTGAATTACACGGGAAAATTCACCAACGGAAAGGTCTTCGACACCTCCGTGGGGAAGAAGCCGTTTGAATTCGTGCTGGGTCGCGGTAATGTGATCAAGGGTTGGGACGAGGGTGTGGCCTCTATGCACGAGGGTGGGAAGCGTAGACTGGTTATCCCTCCCGCTTTGGCGTACGGGGCCGACGGTTACCCGGGAGTGATTCCTCCAAATTCCACGCTCACTTTTGTCGTCGATCTGCTGCACATCAAGTAATCGTCATGTCGGTGCACGGCCTCCCGTCGCGGCATCGGCCCGCGCACGCCGAAGGGTTCAAACTCGAAGTTCTGAAGATGGAAGCGCGGGGGCCAGTGAGTTCCCGAGGTGCTGAGAATAAGAGTTGCAGGTTTGAGGTCCCAAAAAGGAAAGGGCCGGGAGCGCTGGGCACGAATCCGGTAGTTATGTTACTCTATCAAGTGCGTCCCACGACAAGGGCCTTCCTTGTGGGACCCCTCTTATGGCCCTGATTGCTCCCTCGCTGCTGGCGGCAGATTTCGCTCGACTCGGAGAGGCGCTCCACACTATAAAGGCTGTGGGCGCACCGATGCTCCACCTGGAGGTGATGGACGGCCATTTTGTGGAGGAGATTACTGTCGGGCAGCCGGTCGTCCGCAGTCTGCGGAAAGCCACGAACTTGGTTCTGGATTTGCACCTGCTTATCGAACGTCCGGAGCGCTATGTTGCTGAATTCGTTGAGCTGGGTGCGGATCGTGTCTCGGTTCACCTGGAGGCTACCACCCGTTTACATCGAGTTTTAGAGCAGATCCGAAAGCTAGGGGCCAAGGCAGGAGTGGCCTTAAACCCAGCGACGCCCATCGAGACGATCGTGGACTTAGTGGGGGAGTTCGATTATCTTTCAGTCTTGTCTTCTGATCCGGGATTGAGCGAGCGAACTTTCATCCCCAGATCAGTGGAGAAAGTGCGAGCGGCGGCATTTTTGCGTGACGAGCGGCGCGCGGATTTTGCCATTCAAGTCGAAGGCGGAATCCGCTCCGAGCACCTGGCGGAACTTACTCAAGCAGGCGCAGACATCCTGGTGGCCGGTTCAGCCATCTTTAATAGCGATGACCCAAAGGCACGCTTGAGTGAAATGCTGCGCCTCGTGTCCGCATCGCGGCCCATGTCCAAAGTATGATAGGTGTGAATCAGGAGTGAAGACACTGTCGAAGCAAATCAGTAGGACCGGACGGAAGCGGTTGCCGTTCTTTTTGTGGGTGGCTGTCCTGACTGGCGTGTTCCTGCCCGGATGTCTTTTTCATCGCGAAGGACATACGGATTTAGCCACCGCAATCAACCCTGGCGATCAGCCGGACAAGATTCTTTTCGAAAAGGCGAGCAACGAAATCGCGCACGGTCGTTACGACGTGGGGCGTCTCACTCTTCAAACCCTCATCAATACGTATCCGGATAGCGAGTATCTGGCGAAAGCTAAACTTGCCATCGCGGATTCGTACTATGAGGAGGGAGGAGTCTCAGGCTACACACAATCGGAGGTCGAATACAGGGACTTCATCACCTTCTTCCCTACGGCGGCCGAGGCGCCAGAGGCGCAGTACCGCATCGGCATGGCGCATTTCCGCCTGATGGCCAAGGCTGACCGGGACCAGAGCGAGGCTGTCCTTGCGGAAGCCGAGCTCAAAGAATTTCTGGTGAAATATCCCGACAACCCCTTGGTCGTCCGCGTCAAGGCGCGCCTTCGAGAAACGCAAGAAGTCCTGGGTCAGGGGGAGTTCGAGACCGCGAGTTTTTACCAGATGAGGGGCGCATATCGCGCCGCACGAGGGCGCTACAAGGAAATTGTCGACAAGTACCCCAACTTCAGCCGCGGGGACGAGGCCCTGTTTGGTATGGGCCAGACCTTGGAGCACCTGAGAATACCCAAGGAAGCGGTCCCCTACTACTCGCGTTTGGTTCGTGATTTTCCACTCAGCCCGAGGCTGGCAGAGGCCAAAGATCGGCTCGTGGCCATGGGCCAACCGGTTCCAAAACCCACCAAAGCGACGTTGGCGCGAGCGCAGGCGGACGCAGCCAGGATACGCAGTAAGAGCCTATATGAAAAATTTACTACGGGGATGACCAGTTCGCCCGATACAAGCGCCACTCTGCGCGGCCCTGTTGAAATAGGGGCGCAGGCCAGTGGTGTCGAAATGGCGAAACAACCACCCACTGCTCCCTCACCCCCCAATGCTGCGATTATTGCTGGGCCCGTGGGCGATTCCAGCTTGAATTCCGGAAAGGCGGTTGATGCCAACCCAACCCCTGACAATTCCACCAAAGGCGCCAGCGCGGCCACTCCGGCCCCCCATGCCAACCCTTCAGGCAGTGAGGGCAGTCCCAAGCCGCAGGAGAACAAGCTGGCCTCTTCCAGCAATGAACCCAGCTCGAAGGCAGGGGAGAGCAAAGCAAACTCTACTCCTCAAGACCCAAGTGGAACAGCCACGCCTGCGAAGAAGAAGGGTCGATTCCACCTGCTGAAGAAGATTATCAAGCCCATCTGATTTGCCCCTGCTTGGCTTTCCAGGGAGGGGTTCTGGTCGCAAAGGGTCACGCCAGCCGACTCTGTCGGGGGCGTTCTTTCAGCCCACGTCTGCGAGCTCAAGTCGCCACACAGCATTGAAGGGAGGCCGCATGGCTCGGTTGATCCTGGTTGCAGACGATAGCCCTACTATTCAAAGGAGAGCCCAAGGGATTTTGCAGGGTGAGGGCTTCGTGGTCGAAACCGTCCCCAACGGCGTCGCAGCGATCAGGAAACTTCCTCAATTGCGGCCTGTCCTCGTGCTGGCCGATGTGTCCATGCCAGGCAAAGATGGCTACGAGGTTTGTGATTTTGTAAAGACCTCAAAGGATCTTCACCACGTGCCCGTGCTGCTGGTGGCCAGCGACCAGGAGCCGTATGATGAGCAAAGGGGCGCGCAGGTCGGGGCGGACGGAATTATCAAGAAACCCTTTTCCCCCCACGACTTGATCGCTATGGTGGCGAAATTCACCGGCCTCGGTGAAGCCCCGGCATCCCTACCCGAGCCTGCTGAAACGCTTGTTGTTTCGTCTCCCGTGGCCCCGCCTGAAGTCTCCCCAATGGCTTCCGAGCCAGATGGCGCCACAGGCAGACACGATGAGGATTTGGCCGCGTCTTCGGCTGGCATGGCCTTCGAGGAACCGCCGGAGATACCGGCGCCGCCTGAGCCTTCGGCCGATATTTCCCTCCAGCGTTTGCTTCAGCCCCCGCCGCCAATCTGGGCACAGTCTTTACCCGAGCTACTGCTTGCGGCTCCATCTTTGGATCTGCTGGAAGGTTTATCAGAGTCGTTGCTTCTACCGACCGAACCGTTCCCAGAGTTGGCACTTGATGGGACGCCTGAGCCCATCCTGGAGCCCTGGTTGGAGGGGGCGACGGAACCAACTCCAACCGCTCCCGAATCAACCTCCGAGATCGCTGTGGAGCCTGCGCCTGAGCCAGCCCTGGTGGCTGCTGAACCAACCCCAGAGCCCATTCCTGAGGTCGCACCTGAGTTGGTTCCGGTGGGGTCCGAATCAATCTCCGAGACCGTTGTGCAGCCTGCGCCTGAGCCAGCCCTCGTGGCTGCTGAGCCAACCCCAAAGCCCATCCCTGAGACTGCACCTGAGCCGGTTCCGATCAATCCCGAGTCAATCTCCGAGACCGTTGTGGAGCCTACATCCGAGCTACCATCGGCCGTGTCAGAACCACCGGTTGCAGCATCAGGCGTGCCCTGCGCGCCGGCGCCTGTAACCGAAACAGTTCATCCGCCTGCGGAGGTTGCGCCCGAGGCGCCCCGGGCTGTCCCTGCTGAAGATCTCGTTCTTCCAATCGTCGAAGGACAACAGCCGAAACCCATGGCAGCAACCTGCATGGATAGTTTTGCCCTCGCCGAAGCCGCGGAGGGCCAGGTTTATGTCGCCCCGCCTGAAGCTGAAGCGGCGCCGTCGCCCGAAGCCGGGGCTGTACAGCCGGGCATGGCTTCGGAGCCCCCTCCTCCCGTGATCAACCCGGAATGGGTTCACGTAATTGTTCGCAAGGTCGTTATGAAGATGGCTCCTCCCGTGCTCCGCCCGGAGCTTGTTGGGGAACTCATCCGCGCACTCACCGAAGAGATCACCGCTGAACTTAATGAAGTTCGCAAAATATAGTGACACCTCAGGGGTAGCGCCGGCATCTTGCCGGCATCGCAGAATGCCGCCTGGACGGCGGCGCTACGACGAAGGTTTGTCACCGTATTTTGCGAACATCAGTAATTCGGAATCGCCTCAACCTTACTAGCGACTCGATCATTTCAGGCGAGGCGAACCTGCGCTGGCGGCTCAAGGTTGTTCCAGCAGCCAGGAGGATTTATTGAGGGAAGGAACCGAGAGCTTCCGCTCTTGTTGGTCGAAGCGTAAAGATGGAGGTCAAGCCGGAAATTTCAAGGATATTCTGGTTTGGCTCGCTCACCGCCGCCAGAACAAGTTTCCCGCCGGAACTCGCCAATTGCTTCGCCACCAGAATGAGCCCGCGCAAACCCGCACTGTTGATGTAAGAGATATCGGTGAAATCGAGCACGATGTGCCGCTCGCCGCCATCGAGAATTTGTGTCATCTTTTCCACGAGCATTTTCGCGCCTTCAATATCAAGCTTGCCACTCAACACTAAAACAAAAACTTTGCCGTTTTTTTCCTCATTCAAGGTCATTTCAAGCCTCCGCGTTTAATGCAAAACTACGTCCGGGAATTCCCAAGGGACTCAGGTCAGTTTCTTCCGCAGCGTGACAACGTTTTTCCCTGCCACACGCTGGTACTCGACGCTCGTCATAATTTGGCGAACCAGGTAGATGCCCAGGCCACCCACTTTCCGTTCTCCCAGGGGGGCATCAAGATCAGGAATGGGGTGCTCGGTGGGATTGAACTCCACTCCCTCATCTTCGATGCGGGCCACGAATTCCCCATTAGTCACGGTGATTTGCAGGGTGAATTGGTGCTCGCCACTCGCCGGGTAGGCGTGTGTAGCCACGTTGGTAATCATTTCATCCAGGGCCAGATTCAGATCGTGCGCGATTTTCGCAGGGATGGAATTCCGTACGCAAAGATCCGAGACAAAACTCATCACACTTTCCAGTTCCATTACATCATTCTGCAGAATCAATGTGGTTGGCTCAGTCATGACATACCATCATTCGGAGGTCCGCGCTAATGTTCAAAATGCAAGTGGACATGGGAGTGACCGTCGTGGCTGGTCACTTTCGCCTCGTCCGCATGCTGGCGGATCAGGAATCCCGCCAGCGCAAGCTCGCCCAGCGGCTCCGCAATCATTTGCGCGGAGGGTGCGATCTCCGGCAAGGGGAGCGGTGGACCCTCATAATCTATTTCGAACTCGAGCTTGAACTGGTCGAACTCCGCGGCCATGCGGGCGGTCGGCGACTGCAGGGGCAATTCCCGCATGGCGCTCATCACCTCATCAATGGCGTAGCAAGCTTTCTTCGCCACCTCGTCGCGCATGCCCCAGGCTGCCCCTTGCTTCTCCATAAACTTGAAGACGGCCTCGGTGGTTTCGGGGCCGGGGGCCATTTCCAACTTCAGGCGCCGGATAGGGAATATCCATCTGAGCAAAGGTGAAGTCATAAACGTGGTGACCAGGGTCATCAAAACCATCATCGAAAACAGAACCGGCGAGATGACGCCAATATCCAGGCCAATGTTGAGGATTACGAGTTCCAATAGACCACGCGTATTCATCAGGACACCAATTGCAGCGGCGTCTTTCCACGGCACCCCCGCTGCACGCGCCGCAATCATCGAGCCGCCCAGCTTTCCGGCGATGGCGACAAGTATTATGGATGTACACCAGAGCCACATGTCACCGCCCGGCAGACTGCGCAGATTCATCCGCAGTCCTGTGAACGCAAAATAGAGGGGAAGGAGCAGGACGACCGTAACGGACTCAAACTTTTCGAAAACGTAGAGCACAAATTTGTGCTCCTTGGGCATGATGACTCCGCACAGGAATGCGCCAAACAGCAGATGGATGCCCAGCCAATCGGTGATCAACGCCGAAACGAGAACGAATAATATGATTAAGGCAATCATAAACTCACTGAGCTTCCCATAGCGCTCATACGCGGTGTAGAAGCGCCCGACCAGCGGTTTGGCCGCATATATCATGAGGAACACGAAGACGATCGTCCCGGCAAGCGTCGTCCACGCCGGCTTTGATGCTGCTTCGGTCCGGACCAGAACGACAATGTAGGCAAGAATGCACCAACCGGTAATGTCATCCACGGCCGCGCAGGAAATGGCCAGCGTCCCCAAGCGGCTGCCCAGCATGGCACGGTCAGTCAGGATGCGGGCCAAGATGGGCATTGCCGTAACGCTCATCGCCGCTCCCATGAATAGCGCGAAACCGAGGAATAACACGCTATCGTCAGAAAGCCGCGGATAAAGCATGAGCGCCAGGAGAGCACCCAGAACAAACGGGGCAATGATGCTTACGTGGCTTGTAAGGAACGCCGCGTGCCCGCATTTCTTCAATTCCTTGGGGTTGAGCGCCACACCCACCAGGAACATGTAGATGACGATGCCCACCTGGCTGAATGTGTTCAGGTATCCCAAGCTCGACAGGGGAAAGAGAACCGCCGAGATTTTGGGAGCGGTCCAGCCGAGCAGTGAAGGTCCCAGCAGGATGCCGGCCGCGAGTTCACCAATGACCTGCGGCTGATTGATGAGTTTGAACAGCAGGCCGAGCGTTCGTGCCGCGATGATGATTACAGCAATCTGCCAGATCAGCGTGACGGTGGGAGACATTATTGTTGGGTTCTCCCTAATGTTCAAAATGCAAGTGGACATGGGAGTGACCCTCGTGGCTGGTCACTTTCGCCGTGTCAGCATGCTGGCGGATCAGGAAGCCCGCCAGCGCCAGTTCGCCCAGCGGCCCCGCAATCATTTCTGCGGAGGGTGCGGTCTCCGGCAAGGGGAGCGGTGGACCCTCATAATCTATTTCGAACTCGAGTTTGAACTGGTCGAACTCTGCGGCCATGCGGGCGGTCGGCAACTTGAGGGGCAATTGCTGCATGGCGCTCATCACCTCATCAATGGCGGAGGAAGCTTTCGTCGCCACCTCCTCGCGCATGCCCCAGGCTGCCCCTTGCTTCTCCATGAACTTGAAGACGGCCTCGGTGGTTTCGGGGCCGGGGGCCATTTCCAACTTCAGGCGCCGGAGAGGGTATATCCATCTGAGGAAAGGTGAAGTCATAAACGAGGTGACCAGGGCCATCAAAACCATCATCGAAAACAGAACCGGCGAGATGACGCCAATATCCAGGCCGATGTTGAGGAATACGAGTTCCGTCAGCCCACGCGTGTTCATCAGGGTGCCAATGGCAGCGGCGTCTTTCCACGGCACCCCCGCTGCACGCGCCGCAGTCATCGAGCCGCCCAGCTTTCCGGCGATGGCGACAAGCATTATGGCTGCACACCAGAGCCACATGGCACTGCCCGGCAGACCGTGCAGATTCATCCGCAGTCCTGTGAACGCAAAAAAGAGGGGAAGGAGCATGACGACCGTAACGGACTCGAACTTTTCGATAACGTGGAGCACAAAGTTGCGCTCCTTGGGCATGATGATTCCGCACAGGAAGGCGCCAAACAGCAGATGGAGGCCCAGCCAATCGGTGATCAACGCCGAAAGGAGAACGAAGAGTACGAGTGCGGCGACCATATACTCACTGAGCCGCCCATGGCGCTCATACTCGGTGTAGAAGCGTCGGACCAGCGGCTTGGCCACATAGATCATGAGGAGCACGAAGACGATCATCCCGGCAAGGGTCACCCACAACGGCCTGGCGCCTGCTTCGGTGCGGACCAGAGCGACAATGTAGGCAAGAATGCACCAGCCGGTAATGTCATCCACGACCGCGCAAGAATACGACAGCGTCCCCAAGCGGCTGCGCAGCATGGCACGGTCAGTCAGGATGCGGGCCAAGACGGTCATTGACGTAACGCTCATCGCCGCTCCCATGAATAGCACGAAAGCGAGGAATGACACGCTATCGTCAGAAAGCCGCGGATAAAGCTTGAGCGCCAGGAGAGCACCCAGAACAAACGGGGCAATGATGCTCGCGTGGCTCGTAAGCAACGCCGCGTGCCCGGAGGTCTTCAAGTCCTTGGGGTTCAAATCCACACCCACCAGGAACATGTACATGACGATGCCCAGTTGGCTGAATGTGCCCAGGTATCCCAAGCTCGACGGGGGAAAGATAACCGCCGAGATTTTGGGAGCGGTCCAGCCGAGCAGTGAAGGTCCCAGCAGGATGCCGGCCGCGATTTCACCAATTACCTGCGGCTGATTGATGAGTCGGAACAGCAGGCCGAGTGCCCGTGCCGCGATGATGATTACAACAATCTGCCAGATCAGCAAGACGATGGAAGACATTATAGTAGGGTCCTCCCTGTCGGTATCTGGCGAGTGGCGCTAAAGACGATGGGTGGACAGCTTGCGCATCCATCCAAATTAAAGGTTCCCGCCAAGGATCGTTGTTTCTCGTGCTGGATCACGGTGGCCTGAATGCGCAAGGACTGAGAGCCCAGGCATCCGGCATCGGGGCGGGGGGCGGGCGCGGTTCCTCCCCGCCCGGTAGAAAAGGTGGTGCTTAAGGAAAGACCGTCTAGGGTTCCTGGAAGGGCAGTTTTTGCAGGGTCATTGAGGGTCAACGTCAAAGCGCTGCCCGACTGGTCGATTCTCAACAATAGCGGCTGAGAATTGACCAGTAGGGCGCCACATGGAACACCCTGCCAGGGACCGAAATCTGCCTGCACACTCCAATTGCCGTGCAGGGCCACGGGCGCGGTTAAATGCTTGCCCGCGCGGAGAATGCCCACCAGGGCCAAGAGGGGAATACCCACAAATATGATGTAATCCGTAACGAGTTTGCGTTTGCCCATTCCGGTCTCCGATCAGGGCGAGGGAGCGGGTAGTCCCGGTCACTACAGTCCTGACCGTGGGATCTTTCCATGCCCGATACGTTCACGACAACCGCACATTGGCAATCTGGATGGGACATGCCGCTACCGTCCGCCTTGTCCAAAACAAAATTGTTGCTGCTCGACCACAGCCCGCCTTCCGACCGATACACCATCCCTTTTCGAGCGGAAATCAACCAGGATTTCCGTTTTGGCCTCCTGGCAGCCCCCATTGTACGCTCATGCACGTGGTTCGCAATCACAATTCTTGCAGTCTTGATGGCGATTTTCGTTACTTCATCGCGCTCCGCAGATGCGAGCCCTCTCCCATGGGGAGATGGTCCCCGACGGAGGTCTGTGCCGTCCAGAACAAAGAGGTTCTCAGATGGGAAATCGATACTGCACATGACTCTATCTTATCGGCAGTACTGGTATTAGCGATCAGCACGACCGAAACGGCCAACAAACATAAGAAAAGGGACACACGCATGACTATCGTCCTTATCTGTAGTCTTCTAATGGCAATTCGGAGTTACTCTGACCGACACCACGCCAGGGTCTAAGTCTCCCGCGGGTGGCGCATAATGTTAGCCGCATTGTCATCTTTGGCACCTGCGGAGATCAGTTGCTCTTCCTTCTGACCCCTGACTTCTGTTGAAAAGCCGCAGGTCCTGAGGGCGGGACCTGCGCTACCGGTTCGGCTCATGCGACAGGAAATCGAGCAGTTTGCGGAATGCTTCACCTCGGTGCGAGACGGCGAATTTCTCTTCCGGTTTCAGCTCAGCAAAAGTCCTGTCCAGTGGAGGGTAGAAGAAGTAAGGGTCGTAGCCGAAGCCTCCTGTGCCGCGCGCTTCATCGAGGATAACGCCGTCCGCGCGTCCCTCGGTGACGCAGAGAATCCGGCCGCGTTGCGCCAGCGCGATGACGCAGACGTAGTGCGCGGTGTGGCGGATGCGTTGGTACTTGACCTCGGGCGCATTTCCGTGGTCTTCGAGGGGGTTGAAGTGCTCGATAAATGCTTGGCCAAGACGCAACTCCTCATCGGCGCGAAGTAACTCCTCGAGTAATTTGCGGTTGTTTGCGTCATCGGTCGCGTCGGACCCGGCGAAGCGGGCCGAAAAGACCCCCGGCGCGCCTCCCAGCGCATCCACGCTGATCCCGGAATCGTCCGCGAATACCGGGCCGGAGACGCAGGCACAGTAATGCAGAGCTTTCTTGCGCGCGTTCTCTTCAAAAGTCCTGCCATCTTCGATGCAAGGTGGAAGGCTCTCAATTCCAGGCAAGGGTTCGACATGGATGCCGCGCGGCGAGGCTGCCTCACGGAACTCCCGGAGTTTACCGGGATTGGAGGAGGCCAGGTAGAGCGGAGAGTGGAGAGTGATGAGGGGCATGAGCAAAGACGAAAGTCGAAAAGTCAATCTGACGACTGACGACTGACGACTGACCCGCCGCGACGGGACCACTGACGACTTCCCTTATTGGCTACGCAAGGGCCGAGGGGGGTTCGAATTTTAGGATCGAACGCTGGATGGCAAGGAGTTGCAGGATGCCCGGCCGCGCCACTTCGATCAGCTTGTTCATGGCGCCGACGCTGAAGGGTTTGCCTTCCGCGGTGGCTTGCACTTCGACCAATTGGCCAGAGCCGGTCATCACCACATTCATGTCCACCTCGGCGTTCGAGTCCTCGGCGTAAACCAGATCGAGCAGGGTTTCTCCGCCCACGATACCCACACTGACCGCTGCCATGTAGTCCTTCAAGGGAATTCGGCGCAGGGCCTTGAGCTCGACCAGTTTCTGGAACGCCATGCCCAGCGCCACGAGCGAACCGGTGATGGAAGCGGTGCGCGTCCCACCATCGGCCCGGATCACATCGCAATCGATCCAAACCGTGCGCTCACCAAGAGCCTCCATATCGGTCACGGCGCGCAGCGATCTGCCGATCAAACGCTGGATCTCCATGGTGCGGCCGACCTGCCGGCCCCGACTCACTTCCCTCGGGGTGCGGCTTTCCGTGGCGCGGGGAATCATGGCGTATTCACTGGTGATCCACCCTCGGCCCGTGCCTTTCTTGAACGGAGGAACACCATCTTCGACCGAGGCCGTGCAAATCACCTGAGTCTCACCCAGGCGAATCAGCGCCGAACCCTCCGCGGAATTAATGAACTGCGGAATAATTTCAACGGGCCGAAGCTCGGTGGCGGGACGCCGGTCCGGACGAACCAGCTTGCCGCCGGAGTAGAGAAGACCCGTCAAGGGTTTTGGCATCGAGGACATGCAATCTCCTGAGCGATGAGGACCTGCAAAACCATCGCTCTCTCGCGGGTTGAACCCGCAGTGACGTTTCAGGGGCCGGTCTTGACCAGGGTCGGATCGGGAACGATGGCTTCAGTCAAATCAGCGTGCCCCCCCAGGGTTTCAACTTCCTGGCCCTGAATAAGGATTTTAACCCTTTTTACCAAAGGGATGTTGGTAGTAATTGAATTTACGATGGAATAAACGGAAAGGGACTCGCTTTCGATTCCCGGACTTATAGTGCTGAAGAGGTCATTCGAGAAGTCCACATAAGCAGTTCCGTCCAAGGTAAGGAAAACGGCGCGGACGTTGGTTGAGGCAGTCAGGGGGTGACCAAGACCCTGGTGTGATCCCGCCGCCAGCCCCAACAGAACCTGCCGGACTCGATCATCCGAGGTTGGCGCCCATTTGACCGGCCGGCTCTCGGCCACCAGCTTGCGTTCATTGAGGGAAGGGAAGTAAAGGACGGCGATCTCATTGGGCCCGGTGCCCGACTGCAAAGCTGCCTCGTTCAAGCGCGCTTTGGCAGATTCGTCACTATGCAAAGGCAGTTCAAAGAAGATGCGCTTGGCCAGAGAGCGCAGATAGAAGAGCCCCCCCGCAAAGACCAGCAAGAGGGCCAACCATAGAAGTTTGGCGCGTCGGCTCATGTCTCAGGCGCCTCCACCCTGCAAAGCGGCGAGAACTTCCGCCACGGCGGCGGAAAGGCGTTGCTGAAACGCGGGGTCGGTCAGAGGGCCGGCGTCGCTATCGGTTGTTAAGCTGCCGATCTCGATCGCCACCGCGGGCGCGTTGGCACTGCGCAGGGTGCGCACCGGGGCCGCCGTGGGCGCATCCGCTATTATCCCGGCAAGTTGAGCGAACTGTTGCTCGAGGGCCTGGGCGAGCTTGCGGCTTTGGTCCAGGTAGGCTTCCTGGGCTTGATTCCACGGTACGAAGATCGACCTTGCCTCGCCGCCCGGCGAAGGGAGCGGCGGACCGGGAGATTGGTAGGTGTAAACCGCAATCCGTGGCGTGCTACCGCCCAGATCGCCGGCATGAAAAGTGAGGAAATACGCGGCCCCCGCCACATTCGCCACCATGGCACGTTGCTCGAACGTCGCATTGGCATCACCTATGCGTGTCAAGACAATCCGGTATTTTCCCGTCGCAAGCAATGCCAGACGGACACGCGCCACCAGTTGCGCGACCAGATCTTTTTCGGTAACACCTTCACGACTGCGCCCGCCCGCGTCGTCGCCGCCGTGTCCGGCATCCAGGGCCACGACCGGCAAAGGCGGGCCAGGCTGGGTACCCGGCCCTTCTTCCGTGGCGCCGGGTGAAGGCGCTGGCGCCGCCGGCGCGCGGGCGGTTGTGCGATTCGGCTGGGAAAGCGAGGGCGTCTGGGAGAGGGTCGGGGGCGGCTTCAACACGTCGGCCAGGAGAACCTTGCCTCCTTCCGCCACTGCGGGGTAGAAGTTTAGCCCCCCCGCCGATGGCGTGATGACGAGCTTGGGCAGACCATCCTGGTCGTCGAATTGGACGTCGGTTACATAAGGGTTCTGGAAGTGGAAGGATTGCTCGAGGGGTTCGATGGGGTGGTCGCCCAGAAACATCACCCACTTGCCGTTAATTGACGCCGTGCGAACTACCACCTTATCCGTGAACTGAAAGGTGAGCCGCGCCCCACTGCTCACCGGCGCCAAGCGTAGGGTAAAGGAGCCGGGCTTGACATCGCCAAGGAATATGCGGTTTGTCCCCACTTGGTACTCTACGCCCAGGCTGGTAAGCTTGGGCACCACCAAGGTTAGAAAGTCCGTGGGCACCATCCATTTTCCATTGGAAACATAAACGCGCGCCGAGAGAGTGATCGTCTTCTTGTCGATGCGAATCTTCCGCTCCTCGGCATGTAATTCGAGGTGGCTCTTCCCAAACTCCACCTTGAGCGTGTTACGCTTTTCCTGTAAGCCGTTAAGCTTTCCGACCAGGTTGAGGACCTGAAGGAGAGGCAAATACTTGGTGTGCTCGATTACTTCCAAAGGAACCACGTGCCGCGAATTAGGGAAATAAAAAACGAAATTATCACTTCGCAGGGTTCGCGCGGGCCAAAAAAGGAGCGCCAGCCCGCATAACAGGGTCATGGAAAGCAAAAGCTTACGCCAGGAAGATGGCAGGGATTTCGTCAGAGAGAGCACGGGGTCTTTCCCCTTCCGGGCACGCGTGGTCGCGACCCGCTGTCAAGGTGTCATTCTATAGCAATTGCCGCCAACGGTTCAATCAAGCTGGCTGCGCCGGGTGCGCGACATAAAAGTTGGGTTTTTGGATTCTGCTGGGTTCCTCCGCCTTTCCTTGCGTAGCGGGTACGCCAACAGGAACGGCAGCAGTCCCGCGGAGCGGGACACCGTGAGTAGCCGTAGGTGTAAACCTACGGACCTGAACGCGGAACATTTCCGGCCCTGGAGGGGCCGGACCGTAGCCACTGTCAACCCCTCTCCAGGGTTGACTACGGTTCTGCGGCTTTCTGTCCGTAGGTTTCACCTATGGCTATTCATGGGGTGGCCCCTCGCGGGGCCAGCTTCACCTGACCTTCCGCGCTTCTGACTTTTATGTCGTGCACCCGGCTGCGCCGGTAGACTAAGCAGTCAGGTGCTCGGCCGAGGTGAGCAAAATTAAACAGATTTAATATCGTGGACATGATATGCTGCCGACTCGTTGTAGTGCGATAGCTTCGAGTGCTGAGTGTCGCACTGAGAAAAACTCGTGGACCCTCCACGATGTCCATGCCAAGGATGGGTGCTTCCGTGAAGAATCTGCGCGTTACAATGGTCGAGTTGCCCGCCACCGTAGATGGCCGGCTGGACGGCCGGATCGCGAAAGACGTCTACTCTCTGTTCCGGTTTCCCGGTCGCGGCGTGCCCTTGCTGGAAGCGCTCTGCCGCCGTGAGGGTTATGATGACATCGTCACGCTTGAGCCACAGTACAACCGCACATCGGGGCGCCTGGACGCGGACGATTGGAAGCGTCTTGCAGGCACGGACGTCTTGGGACTCTCGGCCATCACGCGCACGGCGAATCAGTCGTTTGAATTGGCCCGGCGGGTTCGCGCCATCAATCCCCGCGTCAAGATACTTTTTGGCGGCCCGCATCCCACGGCGCTGCCTGAAGAGTCTTTGCAATTTGGTGATGTGGTCGTTACGCACGAAGGGGACACAACGCTGCCGATGCTGCTTGAGCGGCTGCAAGACAACCTCGAGG
>Ga0224555_1003111_pt1 | contig 17744 bp, 19 predicted proteins | sample 714S23034metaG_FD_180687 | JGI IMG/M metagenome (GOLD analysis project Ga0224555, IMG submission 180687) | Peat soil microbial communities from Stordalen Mire, Sweden - 717 S2 30-34 | ecosystem: Environmental > Terrestrial > Soil > Wetlands > Peat | place: Sweden: Norrbotten County, Stordalen...
GAAGTTCGTCGGAGAAGCAGCAGAGGGAGGTTCGATGAGCGCATCGCCAGACAAATGGGCCGTGGCCCGCTCCGAAGACGACAAGTGGGACATCGTCAGCAGCGTTGGATACACCGCGTTGCTGGTCGCGGGATGGCGCGCCTTACACGCGACGAGCGAACATCCGTTGGCGCGAGACGACTACGCCAAGCATTTCATCGCGGCATCCGCAGATCCGTTCCTGAACCGCGCCTTGGCGGACCCGGGTACGTCCGAGGGCGCGACGAGCTTCCCCCGGCTGTACGGCGTGCAGACGCGGTTCTTCGACGAGTTCTTCTCCTCCGCCGGTGAGCGAGGCATCCGCCAGGCCGTCATCGTGGCGGCCGGCCTGGACTCGCGAGCGTACCGGTTAACATGGCCAACCGGCACAACGGTATTCGAGATCGACCAGCCGAAAGTCCTCGAGTTCAAGGTACGGGTGCTCACCGACCACGCAGCCGAACCCGCCGCTGACCGGCGCGACGTCGCCGCGGATCTGCGCGACGACTGGTCAATACCGCTGCGGGCCGCGGGGTTCGACACGAAACTTCCCACCGCCTGGTCGGTGGAGGGAATTCTGCCCTACCTGACCGGCGACGCCCAGGACACGCTGTTCACCCGGATCACCGAACTGTCGGCGCCCGGCAGCCGGCTCGCGATAGGCGCGCTGGGTTCGTGTCTCGACCAGGATCGGCTCGCTGCGTTGGACGAAACCCATCCCGGCCTCAACCTGTCCGGTGACGTGAACTTCTCCGCGCTGACCTACGACGACGCGCAAAAAACCAAACCCGCACAATGGCTCGCGGAACACGGCTGGACGGTTGAACCCGTGCGCACCAACCCGGAACTGCAGCGCGAGTACGGCCGGATGCCATCAAAGGTCGATGTGGACCTGGACGAGGTCATGCACTCGGAATACATCACCGCGACGCGTTAGTCGGCCACTGCGTACGAGGTACCCCGGCCTGCCCGTTCCCACAGGACGCCGCCGGCGGCGGTCACCCCCGCCTGTATCAACTCGCGTTTGAGAATTTTGGTGGTTGCGGTTTGTGGAAGCCCAGTGTTGATCCGCACGAACCGCGGCCATGCCTTTGGCGACAAGTCAGGTTGAGTGGCGAGGAATTTTTCGAATTCGTCGGGCGTCAGTGACTGCCCGTTGTTGAGGACGATGGCAGCCATCACCTGGTCGCCGACTTCGTCATCCGGCACCCCATACACCGCGACCTGGCTGATCGGGGCCAGCCGCTGCAGAATCCGCTCGATGGGCCCGGCTGCCAGGTTCTCGCCATCGACCCGCAGCCAGTCCGCGGTGCGACCGGCCAGGTAGATCCAGCCGTCGGTGTCCCGATACGCCAGATCACCGGACCAGTACATGCCGTGGCGGATCCGCTCGCTGGTGGCCGACGGGTCGTTGTAGTAACCGGCGAACGGGCCGGAGCCTTGGGTGTTGACGAGTTCCCCGACCGCGTCGTCGAAGTTGGCCAGGGCACCGCTCTGGTCGAAAACCGCTGGCGCGCATTCGGTAACGGTTTCCGGGTTGTATACGGCGACGCCGGGATATCCCTTGCCGATAGACCCGGCGGGCGTGCCGTCTTCGCGAGTGACGATCACCGCGAACTCACTCGATCCGAAGCTGTCGACGACCCGGCAGCCGAACCGCCGGGCGAACTCGTCGATGTCGCGATCGGTCGCCTCGTTGCCGAATGCCACTCGCAACGTGTTGTTCGCGTCGTCGTCCCGCTCAGGGGTGGCCAGCACCAACGCCAGCGGCTTGCCGACGTAGTTCATGTAGGTGACGTTGTGGCGGCGGATGTCGGCCAGGAATCTCGATGTCGAGAACCGGGCGGGAACCATCGTCGCGCCGCTGCCGATGGCCACCGCCCAGCCGGCGGCCACGCCGTTGGAGTGAAACAGCGGCATCGACAAGTAGCACACGTCGGCGGCAGTGATGTCGTACTGCCCGATCAGGCTTGCGCCGCAAAGAATCGCCATCACGTGGGCGAACCGGACCGCCTTCGGGTCGCCGCTGGTTCCCGACGTGAAGATCATCATCAGGGTGTCGCTCGGTCCGACCTCACGGTGCGGCACAAGTGGCGCTGCGGTGGTGACCGCGTCGAGGTAACGCCGCGACGTCACGTCGAGCACGGTGATCCCGCGCAGATCCAGACCGTCGAGCAACGGCAGATGATCGGAATCAACTAGCAGCAGTTGACAATCCGAACGCCGGATGTCTGCCGACAGTCCGGAGCCCCGCCGGGTGGTGTTGATCCCGCACAACACATAACCGCCCAGGGCCGCCCCCGCCATCGAGCGCAGCATGGCCGGCGAGTTGCCGAGCAAGGCGCCGACGTGGAGCGGACGCACGGTGTCGGCAAGTCCGATCAACACCGATGCCTCGGCTGAGGCCTCGGCGAGATGCTCGCGCCAGGTCCAGGTCTGATCGTCGTGGGCGACGGCGACGCTGTCGTCGTGCATGCGGGACCGCAGCAACTGTTGAACGGTCTCAAACATCGGTCGGCTCCGGCCGATACCGCAACAGGGTGATCCCGGTATCGGGGATGTCGCAGAACACCGGGCTCACCCGCATCCCTATCCGGACATCGGCGGGGTCGACGTCCACCAACTCGGTGCTGAATCGGGGTCCGGCGTCCCACTGGACCACCGCGAGGACCTGGGGTACCGCATCTGCCCACGGTGGGCCGGTGGGTCGGCGTGCCACGGTGAAGGTGTAAACCGATCCGGCCCCGCCGATTTCGCGCCATTGCAGGTCGTCGGCCAGTGTGCCCGGCGCCAGCGTGCGCGGATAGAACACGTACTTTTCCAGCGACGGCGAATACTGCACCAGGATCCGGTGCTCGGTGAGCGCCTGCCAAAACGGCTGTGAGACCGGTGTGGCTTCGGGAAGTGGTGCGGGTTCGGTCATATCAGTCACCGCCTAGAACAAGCGCGACCTGTTCACTCATGATGCCGCCCGTGCCGCTCACGAATGCTGTATTACAGTCGGCGATCTGCGCTCGGCCTGCCCGGCCCATTACCTGGCGCGTGGCGTCGACGACATGGTGCATGCCGCCGGCCATGCCCGCCTGGCCGAACGACAACTGCCCGCCCGCGGTGTTGAGCGGAAAGTCGCCGGCGTAGGTGAGGTCATGCCGGTTGACCCATGCCATGCCTTCGCCTTTGCCGCAAAATCCCGCGTCCTCCAACGTCATCAACACCGTGATGGTGTAGCAGTCGTACAGCGAGGCCACATCGACGGCAGACGGGGTGAGCCCTGCCATCGCGAAGGCTCTCTCGGCGGCGCGGGATATCGGCGTCGTCATCAAATCCTCGGCGTAAGTCGCCGTCTTGAAGGCGATGTGCTCGCCGAATCCCGTGACCCACACCGGGCGGTGGCGTGAGCGGCGTGCCACCTCCGCGTTGGCGACCAGAACGCCTGCACCGCCCTGGACCCGCATCACCGTCTCCAGCATGTGGATGGGATCGGCGATCATCGGGCTGGTCAGAACGTCGTCGACGGTAATGGGCTTGCCGTGGAACACCGCGCCGGGATGCGCGCACGCATTCGTCCGTTGGTCTACCGCGATTTTCGCCAGAGCTGTTGCGTCGTAACCGAAAAGAGCGGCATACCGCTGAGCGATCTGGGCGTACGGTCCGTTCTGGCCGACGTTGCCGTACGGGATCTCGAACTCGGCTTGCGGCGACCCGTACTTGTTGCTCGACGCCCCGTGCCACCCCGGCGGTGAGGATGGTTGGCGGGTGGACTTCGGCAACACCGAGGATCCGGGTACGACCGCGAGCACCGCGTCGCACAGCCCGAGTTCGACGGCGACCGCGGCCCGCCACACCATCCCGGCGGAGGTCGCGCCACCCAGGTCGACGCGTTCGCCGAAATCCACCGGTAAGCCCAGGTATTCAGACAGCGTCGCGGGCGCGAACATATCGGATTCGGCCAAGCCGTGGCACAGCAGGCCATTGACCGTCGTGGCATCCACACCGGCGTCGTCGACGACCATCTTGGCCAGCAGCGCGTACTGGTCGAGGGTGAACGACGGCGGGCGGGACTGTTTGCGCTCAGCGGGCAGTTCTGCGATACCGATGATCGCCGCCTCGCCCCGCAGGCCCGTCACGACCGATCTCCACGGAGCGGCAGCGCGACGGTGGCGGTCCCCGGCATCAGCACCGTGTCGTCCCGCCTGCCGGCGATGTCCAGGTCGACCAGACCGACGTTGTCCAGCAACCGCTTTCCGGTCACCGACCCACCAAAACTCAGCTCCTCACCCGCAAAGGCGACCGCCCGGTTCTGCACGGCGTACTCGACCAACCGGCCGCGCCCGCCGATCCAGTCGGTGATGGAACGGGCCAGCAGCGCGGCCTGCAGCGGACCCTGCACAATGACGTGGTCATAACCCTCCACCGTTCGTGCCCAGTCCTTGTCGTAGTGGATGCGGTGGCCGTTGTATGTCGCCGCGCTGAAGAAGAACAACTGCCTTTCGTCGACTGTCACCGTCAGCGTCGGCAGCGCGTCGCCCGGGTGGACGTCCTCGTAGCAGACCTGCTCGCGGCTCACGGCACTCCTCAGGGTCGGGCGATCATCGATGTTGTTGCCTCGGCAACTAATTCACGCCGCTGATTGCGGTACATCGTTTTCCAGGTGACCAACACGAATCGGCCCGAGCGGCCGTGCTTCTCGACGATCGACTCGATTGTGCGGACCATCTCGATCTCATCGCGGTGGTACGCCGGACCGAAGAACGACGTGCTCTCACCGCCGGCCATGCGCCGGGGCGCGCGCGGAAACGCGAGGCTGCCAGAGGCCGCTCCGGAAGAACCGTCCGGCCGTAACCCGTCCAGCGCGGTGACTCCCAGAATGGCGTATTGCAGGTAGAGCGGCGGACAGATGATGTCGCGGAAGCCTTGGGCGCGAGCGTATTCGGGGTCGAACCACAGTGGATTATGGTCGCCGACCGCCGCGGCCCAACGTTGCCACTCACGTCGGTTCACCTCACCCGTCGCGGTGGCGGCCACGGTGCCCACTCGCGACGCCGACTCGGCGTCGATCAGGCTCTGCTCGCTCACGCTTCCCCCTCCAGCCAGGTCGCTGCCACGTCCGCGCCACCACCCAACGTGGACAACACGCGTGCGCGCTCGGAGAACAAATGCAGGTCCGTCTCGACCACGTAACCCATGCCGCCATGCAACTGGTGTGCATCGAGGGTGATCGATTTCGCCGCGGCCGCCGCATGCATTCGGGCAATCGCGGTCTCACGGGAGGCGGTGCGGCCTCGCCCGATCCAGAACACCGCCGAGTGAGCGGCAAGCCGGGCCGCCGCCAACGCGATATGCATATTCGCCACCACATGCTGCGCCGCCTGAAACGACGCAATCGGGCGGCCGAACTGCCGGCGCGCCATCGTGTAATCGACCGTGCGCTGCAGCACAGCTTCGCCGACGCCAACCAGGTCCAGCGACAGCAGTGCCACCCCGGCATTGGCCACCCGGCGCAGGTCCTGATCGGCCAGGCCCGCGCCGTCAGGCCCGGCCAGCACCGCATGCTGATCGGCCACCTCGACATCGTCGAAGCTGACCCGGAACGCGCGGTGGCCGCCCATCAGCTGCAGCGCGTCGGTCCGCAGGCCTCCTGCCGCCAACGGCACGACGAAGCCCACGGTCCGCTCGGTCGCGGCGTCGGCTGCCGACACCACGAGCTGATCGGCCAGGTCAGCGTCGGCGACGAAGTCGGCGGTGCCGTTCAGCCGCCAGCGGCCTGCGGGTTCGACGGCGGCGCGCAGCGTCGGAGCGGTCACCGCGGCATCGACTGCGCTCCACAAACATGTTGTGGCACTCAGTTTTCCGGCCGACAGTAACGGCAGCCAAGCGCCGTGCTGATCGGGTCCGCCGAGCTGCTGGATGGCGAGTGCGGCCTGCAGCGTGCCGTGCACGATCGTCGGGCACAACGCGCGGCCCGCTTCGACACAGAACACACCCAGGTCGGACAGCGTGCCTCCGGCGCCGCCATATTGCTCCGGAAGCACAAGACCGAATACACCGGCGTCCGCCAACGACTTCCACAATCCGTCGGGCATCTGACGGCGGTCGGCGTCGCGAAGTTCGCGGACCAGGCTGGTCGGGCACTCGGCGGAAAAGAGTGCGCGCAGCATCGACGCCAAATCTCGCTCGTCCTGACTGGGCAGCAGTTTCACGACGTCGCAACCATCAGCGTCCGTACGACGGCATGCCGTGGCCACGCTGGGCAATGACATCGCGCAGCACCTCGTTGGTACCTCCCCCGAACCGCATCAACGGGGCGACCCGGTAGAGCCGCTCGAATTTCCCGTCCTCGGGTGCGCCGGGGCTGCGATACGCCAGCAGGCCGTCGGGACCGAGCAGGTCGATGGCGAGATCGGCGATCCGCTGGCGCAGTTCGCTGGAGAAGACTTTCTCGACGCTGACTTCCACGGTGGGGATCACACCGCTGTCCAGCAGTGACGCCGCCTGGCATCCCATCAGCATTGCCGCCTCGACATCTGCTTCGGCCTGGGCCAGTCGGCGGCGAAAGCTGGAGGTCTGCAGCGGCACCGAGCCGTCGCGGCGCGGACGGCCAGCCAGCTCGGTCAGCTCGTCGAGTGCGCGGCGCATGTCTCCTGCGTTGGTCAGGACACCTCGCTCGAGATCCAGCGCGCCGGTGATGTAGGTCCAGCCCCGATTCACTTCCCCGATCAGGTTGCCGACGGGCACTCGGACCTGATCGAAGAACACCTCGTTGGTGCGGTACCCCGACCATGCGTAAAGCGGCCGGATGTGCACGCCGGGCTGATCGATGGGAACCATGATCACCGAGATGCCCCGATGCCGTGCCGCATTGGGATCGGTACGGACACAAAGCCATTCATGCGTGGCTCGCTGCGCGCCGCTGTTCCAGATCTTAGATCCGGTGATGACCCATTCGTCACCGTCGTGCACCGCACGTGTGCGCAGGCTGGCCAGGTCGGTGCCTGCTTCGGGCTCGGAGTAACCCACAGCGCAGGTCAGTTCTCCGCGAGCTATCGGCGGAAGGAACTCGAGCTTGTTCTGTTCGGTGCCGTGGCGCATGATCATCGGCGCCACCGAGGTCACCGTGAGATCCGGACCCGGGACGCCCCAGTACTCGAACTCCCGCATCAACAGGTGCTGATAGGTCGCGCCGAGTCCCAAGCCGCCATATTCCGGCGGCCAGTTGAGTCCGAACCACCCTTTCGCACCGATTTTGCGCCGGAACGATGCGACTTCGCCGCCGGGAAACTCCTGGCCGTGCTCAGCCAGCTCGGACTTCAGCGCCGGCGTGACGTTCTCTCGCAGAAAATCACGCACCTCTGTCAACCAGGCGTTCTGCGCAGCGTCCAGTTCGAAATCCACCATCCACTTCCTAGCGGGTCGTACCCACTTGCGCGCGGCGTTTCGAAAAGGAACTTAAAGTACCCAGCGTGGTTGGCCGGTGCTGCGGGTGTCCGCCGCGGGTGGGCGCATACGGGTCCGGTCGCTGATCGGGAAAGGCGTGTGATGCAATTCTGGTCTGGCACAGCATTTATGGAGGCGAGCGAGGCGCTGGCGGTTGCCGGGATGCTCGATGAAGCCGGGTTTGACGGGGTGATCTGCGCCGATCATCTGATCTATCCACGCAACCTGACCTCGCCGTACCCGTCACCGACCGGAGTGCCGATGTGGTCACCCGCCACCGGCTGGCCGGACTCGTGGATTCTCATCGGCGCAATGGCGTCGATAACCCGCCGGCTGCGTTTCTCCAATGCCGTCTACGTCGCCCCCGCCCGTCCCCTGCTCGAAGTGGCCAAACAGGTCGCGACGGCGTCGGTCATTTCCGAGGGACGGGTGTCGCTGGCCGTCGGCGCCGGCTGGATGCGCGAGGAATTCGAGCTGCTAGGGCAGGATTTCGGCAATCGTGGAAAGCGGCTCGACGAGATGATCCCAGCCTTGCGCGCGCTCTGGCAGGGCGGCTGGGTGTCCTGGAGCGGTCGCTACTACGAGGTGCCCGAGTTGATGCTCGAGCCGCACCCGGCCACACCGGTACCAATCCTGTGCGGCGGCGAATCGGAGGCGGCGCTACGCCGGGCCGCACGGCTGTGCGACGGGTGGGTCGGCACGGCATATACCTGGGACGATGCAGTCGGCTTTGTGCAGAAGCTGGCGGCGTTGCGGCGCGAGTACGGGCGGGACAGCCAACACTTCGAGATCATGCTCGCGTTGCTCGAGGTGCCGTCGGCCGATCTGTACCGGCGCGCCGAAGATGCCGGAATCACGGCGGTGATGTGCGCGCCGTGGGCGGGCACGCAGGACGTGCAGCACGGTGATGACGGTGCGGTCGAGCAGCGGGCCGAGCGCTACCGCGCTTCCATCGAGCGGTTCGCCGAGACCGTGATCGAGAAATGCCGCTAGCGACTAAAGCCTGTGCGGAACGTCGTTGATCAATCCGCCGTCCATGACGAACTCGGCCCCGGTCGCGTAGGAGGATTCGTCGCTGGCCAAGAACACCACGAAGGTGGCGACCTCTTCGGAGACACCGGGGCGACCGAGCGGGACGGTGACCATGTCGTCGGGAAAGTGCTTGGTCATCGGAGTGCGGATGAAGCCGGGGTGGATGGAGTTGACCCGGATGTTTTGCGACGCCAACTCGAGGGCGGCTGATTTGGTCAGGCCGCGCACCGCCCACTTGGAGGCAACGTATGGGTGCACCATGACCGCGCCGCGCAGGCCCTCGATCGACGAGACGTTGATGATGGAGCCGCCGCCCGCGGCTTTCATCGGCTCGACCGCGGCCTGGATGCCGTGGAAGGTGCCGTTCAGGTTGACGTCGATAACGTTGTGCCACTTGGTCAAATTGAACTGTCCAAGCTGACCCAGCGCCACGATGCCGGCGTTGTTGACCAACACATTGAGCTTGCCGAAGTCGCTGACCGCGGTGGATACCGCGGCGTCCCATTCGGCGGGCTGGGTGACATCGAGGTGGACGTAGCGCGCGGCGTCGCCGAGCTCATCGGCGAGCGCCTTGCCTTCGTCGTCGAGAATGTCGCCGACCACCACCTTGGCGCCTTCTTCGACCAGCGCCCGGGCATGAGCAGCGCCCATCCCCCGCGCGCCGCCGCTGATCAAAGCAACTTTTCCGTCTACGCGTCCCATGTCGCGTCACGCTACCGCAGCCGGGCATGAAACTAGAACCTGTTCCACCGCCGGGCTCGTGGGCGCTCGCGAAACAATCGGAGGATGAGCGTCGCGACCTCGTTACTCACCGCGTGCAGCGGGTTTCTGTTCGGTGTGTTGTGGATGGATCTGATGTTCGATGCGCAGGTTTTCGTGGACCGGCATCGTGGGGGCGACCTGCCCGAATCCGTGCTGGCGTCCATCGCGGGCTACTACCGTCGCGCAGTCACCGAATCGCGACCGATGAGTCGGCTCATCGCCGTCGTCATGGTGTTGCTACTGGGAGCGTTGGCCTTCCGACTGGCCCGAGGTCACGACCCCGGATGGCTGGTGGCGCTGTCAGCTCTGCTCGCGGGGACGCCGATCCTGCTGGCATTGAAGCGAACAGTTCCCAACGCGGCCCGACTCGGCAGCCGTTCGGGCAGCCTGACCGATCAAAGCGCCCTGGCCCGGTCCATCTGGCGCGATCATCTCGTGTGCGCCGCTTGCGTGGTGGCTTTCCTGATCCTGTGGTTGACCTACAAATAGGCGGTATTACTGGCAACCGCCCGACAGTACGTTCGCCCGGGTGATCACAACCGAAGGAATCCGTACTAAACTAGAACACGTTTCAGTTAGCCTACGTTGCCAGTAAGCAAACCAGTAAGGAATCAGGCATGCACACTTCCATCTGCGACGAACTCGGCATCGAGTTTCCGATCTTCGCGTTCACGCACTGCCGCGATGTCGTCGTCGCGGTGAGCAAGGCCGGCGGTTTCGGTGTGCTGGGGGCGGTCGGCTTCACCCCGGAGGAACTCGAGATCGAGCTCAAGTGGATCGACGAGAACATCGGCGACCATCCGTACGGGGTCGACATCGTGATCCCCAATAAATACGAGGGCATGGACTCGCACCTGTCCGCCGAGGAGCTCGGCGACACGCTGCGCAAGATGGTGCCCCAGGAGCATCTCGACTTCGCCAAGAAAGTTCTTGCCGATCACGGTGTGCCCGTGGAGAACGCCGACGGGGACACCTTGCAGTTGCTCGGCTGGACGGAGGCGACGGCCACGCCGCAGGTCGAAACGGCGTTGAAGCACCCGAAAGTGCGGATGATCGCCAACGCGCTCGGCACCCCCCCGGCCGACATGATCAAGCACATTCACGACGAGGGCCGCAAGGTGGCCGCGCTGTGCGGGTCGCCGTCGCAGGCACGTAAGCACGCAGACGCAGGCGTCGACATCATCATCGCCCAGGGCGGTGAGGCCGGCGGGCACTGCGGCGAGGTCGGCTCGATCGTGCTGTGGCCGCAGGTCATCAAGGAGGTCGCGCCGCTGCCGGTGCTGGCGGCGGGCGGTATCGGCAGTGGCCAGCAAATCGCCGCGGCGCTGGCGTTGGGCGCGCAGGGCGCGTGGACCGGTTCGCAATGGCTGATGGTCGAAGAGGCCTCGAACACCCCGGTTCAGCAGGCCGCCTACGTCAAGGCGGGCAGCCGCGACACCGTCCGCAGTCGTTCGTTCACGGGCAAGCCGGCCCGGATGCTGCGCAACGACTGGACCGAGGCATGGGAGCAGCCGGACAACCCGAAGCCGCTCGGAATGCCGTTGCAGTACATGGTTTCCGGCATGGCGGTGCGAGCAACCAACAAGTACCCGAACGAGTCGGTCGACGTCGCGTTCAACCCGATCGGTCAGGTTGTCGGGCAGTTCACCAAAGTGGAGAAGACGGCCACGGTGATCGAACGCTGGGTGCAGGAGTACCTGGAGGCGACGAACAGGCTCGACGAGCTCAACGCCGCGGCCGCCGTCTGACTACTCCTCGTCGTCGGCGTCTTTGCCGGTGAAGACCTCTTTGGCTCTGTCGACGGCGTAGGTGGCAATGTCCAGCGAATTGTGGACGATGTCACCGGTACCACCGGCGATGTCACCTTTGATGATGTGGCCGGCGTTTTCGACGATGTCCGACGATCTCTCGACGGCGTTGGTCACGATGTCTTTGGCGGCGTCGAACGCGTCTTTCGGCTTGAAGTCCATGGCAATTGTCCCCTCAGTCGGTCAGCTAGTTAGTCGGTGACACCTGTGTCGGACGGGAAACCCCCGCCCGGCCTTGGGAACCCACCCCCGGTCAGCTGCCCGACCTGCCAGCCGTGTTCAGTGCAGAGCATCGGTAGCCCGTCGGGGCTCTGGGCCGAAGACCCGCGCGGATCCTTGCACGGTGCACCGACCTGCTGAACCCCGTTGAGCGGGTAGGTGATCACCCAGAACCCCGACTGCGCGGCCGGGAACTGGTTGACGATCAAGTGACACGCCTCGGCCTGACCGCCCGGACCCCGTCCGAAGATGAACCGCTCATAGTTATCGCAGGGCGCACCCAGCGACGCGTCGTAGTTCATTCCCGGTACGTCGCCGTCGTAATGTCCGGGATCGGCAACGGCGGCCGGGGCCAGGCCGACAGCGGTACCCGAGATCGCAGCGGCGATGAGCAGTTCGCGAATCATGACCCACCTTCGGTGTCACGTCACCGGGGCCATTCTGCGAGCCCGGTGACCTGCAGGCAAGCATAGCCAGTGCCGCCGGTGCCACAAGGCCGTTTCGCAGGGCGGCGGTGAGAAGGCCGCGAGGCGTCCGGTCAGCAGAGTTCGACGTCACCGGAATCGGCCGCAAGAACACGTTCCAATCCATCTCCGGCAATCCGGCGAGAACGCGTCCCATCACCGGTGTCGCGATGCTTTACTGGGCCAGAACGCGTCATACCAAGTCGTATTCATAGGAGTGCCCCTGATGCCGACTCCAAACCTGCCTCCCGGATTCGATTTCACCGACCCCGACATCCACGCCGAGCGGCTGCCGGTGGAAGAGCTGGCCGAGCTGCGCCGAACCGCACCGATCTGGTGGAACGAACAGCCCATCGGCACAGGCGGGTTCGCCGACGGCGGATTCTGGGTGGTGTCCAAGCACACGGACGTCAAGGAGATCTCGCGGCGCAGCGATGTGTTCTCCAGCCTGAAAAACACCGCCCTGCCCCGCTACAAAGACGGCACGGCCGGCGAGCAGCTCGAGACGGGCAAGTTCGTCCTACTCAACATGGACGCCCCGCAGCACACCCGGCTGCGCAAGATCATCTCCCGGGGCTTTACACCCCGAGCCGTCGAGCGGCTTCGCGATGACCTCAACGAACGTGCCCGCCGCATCGTCGAGGCCGCCGCAGCCAAGGGTTCTGGCGACTTCGTCGAGGAGGTGTCCTGCGAACTGCCGCTGCAAGCCATCGCCGGCCTGATGGGGGTGCCCCAAGAGGACCGCATGAAGCTGTTCCACTGGTCGAACCAGATGGTGGGCGACCAGGATCCCGAGTTCGCTACCAATGACTCCATGGGCGCGTCGGTCGAACTGATCACGTATGGCATGCAAATGGCCGCCGACAGGGCGGAAAACCCTGGGGAAGACCTCGTCACCAAGCTGGTCGAGGCCGACATCGATGGCCATAAGCTTTCCGATGACGAGTTCGGCTTCTTCGTCATCCTGCTTGCCGTCGCCGGAAACGAGACCACCCGCAACTCCATCACCCAGGGCATGATGGCCTTCACCGACTTTCCCGATCAGTGGGAGCTGTACAAGAAGGAGCGTCCCGTCACTACGGCCGACGAGATCGTCCGGTGGGCAACCCCGGTCACGTCGTTCCAGCGGACCGCTCTGGAGGACTACGAACTGTCCGGCGTGCAGATCAAGAAGGGTCAGCGCGTCGTAATGGTCTATCGATCAGCCAATTTCGACGAGGAAGTGTTCGACGACCCGTTCACCTTCAACATCCTGCGTGACCCCAACCCGCATGTGGGATTCGGCGGCACCGGCGCGCACTACTGCATCGGGGCCAACCTGGCGCGCATGACGATCGACCTCATGTTCAACGCGATCGCCGACGCCATGCCCGATCTGGAATCCATTGGCAAACCCGAACGGCTGCGTTCAGGCTGGCTCAACGGCATCAAACATTGGCAGGTCGACTACCACAGTGATGCCGCAGCGAAATGCCCTGTCCCGCATTAGGCTACGGCTATGTCGTCACATAAAGCAGTCCACGTGAAGTCCGCGGGCGCGCCGTTGGAGCTCGCCGAGGTCGAGACAAGGCCGCCGGCGCGCGGCGAAGTGCGCATCAGTGTTGGCGCGTGCGGCATCTGCGGCACGGACGCCCACTTTGTCGCCGGTGACTTCCCCGGCCTGTCGTGGCCGATTACTCTGGGGCACGAAATCGCCGGGAAGATCGCCGAAATCGGGGCCGGCGTGGAAGATTTCGCGGTCGGCGATCGTGTCGCCGTCGGTTGGTTCGGCGGGAACTGCAACCACTGCGAACAGTGTCGCAAGGGCTTTTTCATCAACTGCGTCAACGGTAAGGTCCCGAGCTGGCATTATCCCGGCGGCTACGCCGAATCAGTGACCGTGCCAGCCACCGCACTGGCCCGCATCCCCTCGCAGCTGTCCGACGCGGAAGCGGCGCCGATGGGCTGCGCGGGTGTCACGACCTACAACGCGCTGCGTCACACCAAGGCGTTGCCCGGGGACCGGGTCGCAATTCTCGGTGTGGGCGGGCTCGGCCATCTCGGGTTGCAGTTCTCCCGGGCGATGGGTTTCGAGACCATCGCGATCAATCGCGGCACCGCCAAAAAAGAGGATGCGCTGACGCTGGGCGCTCACCACTACATCGACGCCACCGCCGGTGACGTCTCGGAAGCGCTGAATGATCTTGGTGGCGTCGCGGTGGTGTTGGGCACCGCCGGCGCTTCGAAAGCCATGGCAGCAACCGTCGGCGGCTTGCAGCCCCAAGGTGAACTGATCGCCATCGGCGTCACACCCGAGCCGTTGGAGATCAGTCCGCTGCAGCTGATTACAGCTTCGCTCAGCATCGTCGGCCACCCGTCCGGGACCGCCAAAGAGATCGAAGACACGATGCAATTCGCTGTCCTGTCCGGCGTGCGGGCATGGATCGAGGAGCTGCCGCTGTCGCAAGCCGCGGAGGGCTATGCGGCGCTGGAACAGGGGCGGGCGCACTACCGCACCGTTTTGACCGTTTGAGTAACGACGAAAGCGCGACGTGGAGCCTCGACGGCTCCGATGGTGAGCTGCTGATTCGCACCGGTGTCGCCGGCCGCGCCGCGCAACTGGGACATCGGCTGACGCTCGCGATGAGGCGCTGGCGGGCGACCGTCCAGTGGGATGCAGACGAGCCGGTGAGCGCGGAACTGATCGTCGACGTCGATTCCCTCGAGGTGGTGCGCGGCGAGGGGGGCCTGACCCCGTTGTCTGGACCGGAGAAGACCTTGGTGCGCGGCAACGCTTTACGTTCGCTGGATACCCGACGATTCCCCCGAATCACGTTCGCCGCCAACACTGTCGACAAGACCGACGACGGCTACCGGTTGACCGGGACCCTGACGATCCACGGCAAGGCCCGGCCGCAGACCGTGGACGTGCGCACCGACGACCTGGGCGGCAGCTGGCAGATGTCCAGCGAGACCGCGGTCAGACAATCCGAGTTCGGCGTCAAGCCGTACTCGCAGCTGATGGGCTCATTGAAGGTCGCTGACGACGTCACCGTCTCGTTCACCGCGCAGCACGCCAAGGACACCTGAAGAACGGAGTGACGATGCGGATCGGAGTGGTGTTCCCGCAGACCGAGATTGGCGCCGACGCGGGTGCCGTTCGGGCCTACGCCGAGCACGTCGAGGGGCTGGGGTTCGCGCACCTGCTCGCCTACGACCACGTCGTCGGCGCCGACCCTGCGATTCATGTCGGCTGGAGCGGCCCATACGACCTGCACAACACGTTCCACGAGCCGCTGGTGACGTTCGGCTACCTCGCTGCGGTCACCACTTCACTGGAGTTGGTGACCGGCATCGTGATTCTGCCGCAGCGACAGACTGTTCTCGTCGCCAAGCAGGCGGCCGAAGTGGATCTGCTCAGCGGTGGCCGACTGCGCCTGGGCGTCGGTCTCGGCTGGAACGCGGTCGAGTATGAGGCACTGGGACAAGACTTTTCGAACCGGGGTAAGCGCTGCGACGAACAAGTGGAGTTGATGCGCAGACTGTGGACCGAGCAGACCGTCACCTTCGAGGGCCGCTATCACCGGGTGACCGGAGCCGGACTGGCGCCGCTGCCGATACAGCAGCCGATTCCGGTGTGGTTCGGAGCATCTGCACCGCGCGCGTACCGGCGCGCCGGCCGTCTTGGCGACGGTTGGTTTCCGATGGTGGGCCCGGGCCCGGAACTGGAGCAGGCGCGTCGGGAGGTGGCACAAGCCGCGACGGAGGCCGGCCGAGACCCCGCCCAGATCGCCATGGAGGGCCGGGTTTCCTGGAACGGCAGCGCCGACGATCTTGCTGACGGTTTACGGCTCTGGGCCGAGGCGGGTGCCTCGCACATGTCGATCAACACCATGGGTGCCGGGCTGGCATCGGTGGACGACCACCTCGCCGCGTTGACCACCGCAGCTGAAATCGCCGGGCAATTCCCGGGTTAACGACGCGCCGATATTACGGTGACGGCGGCCCGGGGTTGGGTGGCGGGGCTTGTGGCGGAGGCTGCTGGTCGGGCGCCTGTCCGTGCAGGCTTTCCAGCAGCTTGGTCAGTAGCGGATGCGCGTTCGGCTCCGGCGGCGGCGGAGGAGCCACCGGCGGTAGCGGCGCGGGCGGCGGAGCCGGGGCCACGGCGACAGTCTGCGGCTGAACAGCCGGAGCCGGGGCCACGGCGACAGGTGCCGATGCTGCCCGGTGGACCACCGGCTGCACCGGTCCAGGTCCTCGATCGGGCACCAGATGCGGACCGACCGCGAGCGACAACGACGCCACGAACGTCACCGCACCGGCAGCCAGCATGGTCAATGCCCCGGCATACGAGTGCTGTCGGGACGCTTCCTGGTCCCGTCGCCAGCTGTCAACGGCCTCGACCATCTCGGTGTCGGTGAATTCCGTGCTGTGAGCCGACGCGAGCGCGGCTCCTCGCGCGAGGGCCAACTCTGCGCCCGTCTGCGTGATCACCGGCACCGGCACGGTCTTCTTGAGCCGCCGCGACAACGCGTCGAGTTCGACATCGGCACCGACAACCACGATGCCGCCCGGTTGCCAGGAGCTCCGGTCGAACAGGGCGGTCAACCAGTCGACCAGATGACCGGGCCCGCCAGAAAGCTGCTTGATGGCCGTTTGTGGCTCGTCGTCGCAGGTGTCGACCATCACCACGATCGTCGACTCGCCATCCAGCACGCAGACGGCGGCCTTGTCATAGCCGACAACCGGGGCGATCGCCCGGGCCAACATGTCGCACGCGTCATGCAACCGGATCGGGACAACATTGTCGAAACCAGCGTCGGTCAGCGACTCCAGAAGCAGCGCCGACTCCGCAGCCGATTCATCGCTCCAGGTCACGCCGACGACGTGAAGCCGCTGGTCAAAGCCGACCGCTGCGGCTTGCGCTTCCAGCACGGCCGCACTCGCCTGCTCCGAGGTGTAAACCGCCTGGACGCCGGCCGAGGGGGTTACCTCGAAATCGTCGTGGTCAAGGATGCTGCCGCCGGCGTCGCGGCCCTCTACCAGGACCCAGCCGACTGACGTCGACGTCAGCGACAGGCCAAGTACCGTATCCAAATCCGCACCTCAATCGCGGCCCAATGCCCGTGCACCGCAGCAAGCGACCAGACCGTCGATGCGGTGGTTCGCCAGCGGCGGAAGGACCAGGACAGCGTGGTCTCGTCGGTCTATCCCGGGTGAGCCTACGCGACCGAGGCGACCGAGGTCGACAGGGTGTCAACAGCATTGTTTGATTGCGCAACGACCTGCGACGTCCATGCAACGATTCGTGACCGGCGCGTTCGCCAGCCCGTTTCCGTCGTGAATTCCCGACGGCATACCACGGGCATCGCGCGCGAAACGTTGCCACGGACAGCCGCTTGGCGCCATCAACACGGGTTCCGCGCAGGTGGCGGCGACCGATGCCGAATCGAAACAACTTTGCGTCTTCGTCGACATCTGGACGACCACACGGTAAGTTTTGCGGTATCGCGCGACGCTGTACGAAGGGGCCCGATTTATGGCAAACGTAAGCGACAAGATGCGTGGTTGGGCGCGGCGACTTACGTTCGCCGCGATTGTTGCCGCCACACTCCCCGGCCTGGTCGGCCTCGTCGGTGGCGGGGCCACCGCGGGGGCGTTCTCCCGGCCCGGCCTTCCGGTCGAGTACCTTCAGGTGCCGTCGGCTTCGATGGGCCGCAGCATCAAGATCCAGTTCCAGAGCGGTGGGAACAACTCGCCGGCGGTGTATCTGCTGGACGGTCTGCGAGCCCAGGATGACTACAACGGCTGGGACATCAACACCCCCGCCTTCGATTGGTACTACCAGTCCGGGCTGTCGATCGTTATGCCGGTCGGCGGACAGTCCAGCTTTTACACCGACTGGTACCGTCCGGCGTGCGGTAAGGCCGGCTGCTCGACCTACAAGTGGGAGACCTTCCTGACCAGCGAGCTGCCCGGATACCTGGCCTCGCAGAAGAGCGTCAAGGCGAACGGCAGCGCCGCGGTC